>Ga0307424_1000295_pt1 | contig 26271 bp, 25 predicted proteins | sample SalMarWE160320MG_FD_202157 | JGI IMG/M metagenome (GOLD analysis project Ga0307424, IMG submission 202157) | Salt marsh sediment microbial communities from the Plum Island Ecosystem LTER, Massachusetts, United States - WE1603-20 | ecosystem: Environmental > Aquatic > Marine > Intertidal zone >... | reverse complement strand
GGCGTGAGCGACGAGGACGAGCTCGGGGTGTCCTACCACGACGCCGACCCGATCCTCAACGGCATGGTGCGGGGCTACGGCGTGGAGGAGCTGGTGGCCGCAGGCTTCCCGCGGAACGCCGTCGAGCTCGTGTGGCGCCGGCTGCAGGCGACCCATTGGAAGCGCGAGCTGCCGACCGTCGCGGTGCTGTCGTCCAGCGCCATCGGCGAGTTCTACCTCCGGCCGGTGGACTACTAGCCGGGGGCGCGGCGCGCCCTCCCGTCCGCGGCCGGCACTCGTTCCCGTCGGCCTCGGCCTGCTGGCCGGGACGGTGGCCGGTGCGGCGCCGGCACGGTTGCTCGCGTCGCTCCTCTTCGAGGTGGCCCCGCTCGATCCGCTCACGTTCGCGGCGGTGCGGTCCCTGCTGCTCGGCGTGTCGGCCGTGGCGGTGTGGATCCCCGCCCGACGGGCCGGACGCGTGGACCCCGTGCGCTCCCTCGGGGCGGAGTGACATGAAGGGGCTGGGGGTCGATCGCTGACCCGAGCTCGTCTCGGGTCGGGCCGGCCCTTTCATGATCTCCGAGGGGAGGGCTCGGCCCGCGCCCTGGTCTCAGCGGCGGCTGCCCACCGCGAGGGAGACGAAGAACAGCGCGGCGGACACGAGCACGATGGCCGCCCCCGACGGGAGGTCCCAGCTCCACGACAGCGCGAGGCCCAAGGCCACGGACGCCATGGCGGACACCACGGCGACGACCAGCATGCCGCGCAGCGAGCGGGCGACCGCCTGGCCCGTCGCGGCCGGGATCACGAGGAAGGCCGACACGAGCACGATGCCCACCAGGCGGACGGACGCGACGATCGTCACGGCCAGGAGGGTGAGGAGGAGGAAGCGGAGGGGCGTGGCCGGGACGCCCGCGGCACGAGCCGCCTCCTCGTCGACGCCCAGGTACAGCAGCTCCTTGAACCAGTATGCGATCAGACCGAGGCCCACCACGCTGAACGCCGCCAGCGGGAGCACATCCCCCCGGCGCACGGACAGGATGTCCCCGAAGAGGTACGCCATCAGGTCCTGGCGATATTCGGGTGACACGCTGATGAGCACGACGCCGAGGGCCATGGCCGTCGGGAAGAACACGCCGATGGCCGTGTCCTCCGAGACCTCGCTCCGGCCCCCGAGCCACCCGATGATCCATGCGACGACGGTCGTGAAGACAGCCGCGGCGAGGAGGGGCTGGATGCCCAGCACGACACCGAGCGCGACGCCTCCGAGGGCCGCGTGCGACAGCCCGACGCCTACGAACGCCATGCGCCTGAGCACGACGAAGAACGACAACACGGCGCACACCACCGCGAGGATCGTCCCCGTGACCAGCGCCCGCTGGACGAAGCCGTAGGCGAGGAAGTCGCTCACCCTGCTTCTCCGGTGCCCTCGTGGACGTGGGCCGAGGGGAAGGGGTAGGCTCTCCCCAGCGCCCCGCTGGTGAGCACCTCGGAGGGCTTCCCGCGGGCGTGCACGCTGCGGTCGAGGAGGATGAGCGTGTCCGCGTGCTCCCCCACCGCGTCGAGGTCGTGCGTGGCGCACAGCAACGTGAGGCCCTGCGCGTGCTGGAGCTCGCACACCAGCGCGTAGAAGCGGGCCCGCGCGGCGGTGTCCAGCCCGGCGGTGGGCTCGTCGAGGAGGAGCAGCCGGGGCTCGCCGCACAGCGCCCGCGCGATCAGGACGCGCTGCTGCTGGCCCCCCGACAGGTCCTGGAAGCGGCGCCGGGCCAGGTCCCCGAGGCGAACCTGCTCCAGCGCCCGGAGCGCCTGCTCGCGGTCGTGGGCGCGGGGGCGCCTGCCCGGCCCCAGGATCCCGGTGCGCCCCATGAGCGCCACGTCCAGCACCGAGATCGGGAAGCCGCGTGGAATCACGACCCGCTGGGGGACGTAGCCGACCGGGCGGACCTCCGCGCCCGGGCGGCCACCGAAGACTTCCACGCGGCCCGAGTCGGGGCGCACGAGCCCCAGCACCAGCCTGAGGCACGTGCTCTTGCCCGCGCCGTTGGGGCCGATGAGCGCGGAGAACGTGCCCTCCGGCACCTGGAAGCTCACGTCCTCCAGGGCCGGTCGGCCGTCGTAGGAGGCGTACACCCGGTCCAGAAGGACCGCAGGAGGCGGCGCTGCGTTCACGAATGCCCCAGTGCGCGTGCGAACGCCCGCGCGTTGAATCGCATCAGCTCGAGGTACCCTTCGCGACCCTCGATGCCCGGGCCGCCCAGGGGGTCCACGACCACGACATCGACGTCGAGCTCCCCGGCGAGCGCGCGCGCGGCCGTCCCGGCGAGCTGCGGCTCGGAGAGCACGGCGCCCACACCGGCGGCGCGGGCCGCATCCACCAGAGCGGCCAGCGCCCGCGCGGACGGCTCGTGGCCGGGGCTCTCGAAGAGGCTGCCGAGGGGCCGGAGGCCGTAGCGGCCCGCAAAGTACGACCAGGCATCGTGCGTCGCGATGAAGCTGCGCCGTTTCACGCCCGCCAACGTGCGGCGGATGTCCGCGTCGAGGACCGTCAGCGAGTCGTGGAGCGCGCGGGCGCGGGTGCGCAGGGCCGCCTCGTGGTCCGGCGCGAGGTCGACGAGGAACCCGGTCATGCGCGGCAGGATCGAATCGCGCACCAGGATGGGATCCAGCCACACGTGGGGATCCCCGGTTCCCGGCCGATCCCCGTGGGAAGCGTGCGCCGCTCGGGCGAGGTGGATCCCGTCCGTGATCCGCAGCGCACGGAGCCCTGGGACGTCCGCGACCGCGTCGTCCAGCCATCCGTCCAACCCACCGCCCACCGAGACGTACCCGGCGGCGTGGTTCAGCGCCCGGATCTGCCCGGGCGTCGCCGCCCACGTATGGACCGAGGCGCGGGGTGGGAGGAGGGTCTCCACCCGGATCGCGTCTCCGCCCACCGTCGCCACGAGGTCGGCCACCGGGAAGATCGTGACGACCACCAGCGGTGGGCCCGCTTCGGGGGAGGAGGGCCGCGTGCACCCGCCGGCGGCGAGCGCACCGAGGAGCGCGGCGGTCAGCCGCGTGGAGGACGGGGTCATGGCGTCAGTCCCGTCCGGTGATCTTGCGGCGCAAGGACTCCAGGAGCGGAAGCGGCGTGAGCTCGCCGTCCACGATCGCGGCCAGCTCCTCCTCGCGGCGCCAGTGGGCCTCCAGCTCCGCCAGCTCCAGCTCGAGGAGGTGCTGCTCCGCGCTCTCGTTCGCCGCGATCTCCAGCGCGACGGCTCCGGTCCGCTGCAGGTCGCCCAGCCGTCGGCCGTCCTTCACCACGATCCGGGTCAGATCCTGCGGCGATCCGGCCTCCTGGATCAGCCTCGTCGCGGAGCTCACGCGGCGCTCGGACGCGCCGGCGAAGTGGTGGTAGGCGAGCGTCCTGCGCAGGGCCTGCTCGGCCTCCTGGCCGGTCAGCCGGAGTCCTCCCTCCCGGTAGTGCCCGCAGCGGGGGCAGCGGTAGGCGAGCTCGATGCCACCGGCGGCATCCCCGGGGAAGAGGCCGAAGCCTCCCCGGTCCCGGTAGGAGAGGGATCGGAAGACGTAGCCGCAGCGGACGCACGCCTGCCTGCCTCGCCAGGCCGCGGAGCCGAAGCGCAGCCAGCGGGCGGCGTCGGCGAGCGTGCTCGAGGCGTTGCCCATCACGAGCCACATGCCCAGGAGCGTCATCCCGCCCGTGGCCCATCCCCCGACCACGACCGCTCCGGCGGCGACCGTACCCGCGAACGAGAGCTTCTTGTACTTCTCGCGCCGGGTGGTGAGCTCCCGCCCGTAACGCCACCACGCCTCCTCGGAGAGGTTCGCACGCCCCACCCGCACGATCTCGAGGGGGCCCGCGCGCAGGAGCGCGATGTTGTCGGTCTGCGACAGCAGCCGCGCCCGGTCTCGCGACACCTTCTCGAGCTCCTCGAGAGCCTCCCACCGCTCCTCGATGGGTGTGAGGGACCACCGCTTGCAGGTGCGGCAGATCGCCCACAGCCGACCCCTGGCCGGGTCGAAGGCCAGACGCTTCCCGACGGGGAAGTGCTCGAGCTCCTCGTTGGGCTCGAAGGGAGTCGAACAGATGAGACAGCGGCTGTACACGGGGCTCCGGGCGGCGTCTTCGGGCGCGGATCGTGCGCGCTCCCAAGATAGCGGCTGTATCGCCGCGGCTCACCCTTCCGGATACCCCACCCACGGACGATTCGGCTAGATTCGCGGACGGCCCCCTCCGGAGACCGTCGCCGGCTGCGTTCGGGATTCCCCATGGTCCTGGTCATCGACAACTACGATTCGTTCACGTTCAACCTGGTCCAGTTCCTGGGCGACCTGGGCGCCGATCCCGTCGTGGTGCGCAACGATCAGCACACCGTGGACGAGCTCGTCGCCATGACGCCCGAGAGGGTCGTGGTGTCGCCCGGCCCCTGTGCGCCCGCGCAGGCGGGTGTGAGCGTGGAGGCGTTCCGCGAGCTGGGCGGTAGCGGCGTGCGCATGCTCGGGGTCTGTCTCGGCCATCAGAGCCTGGGCGAGGCGTTCGGCGGCAGGACCATCCGCGCTCAGCGACTCATGCACGGCAAGACGGGTCGGGTGCGCCACGACGGGACCGGCCTGTTCGAGGGCATTCCGTCCCCGGTCGTCGTGACGCGCTATCATTCGCTGGTGACGGACGCCGCGGCCCTTCCCGACGTGCTGGTGCCCGTCGCGTGGAGCACCGATCCGGCGGACGAAGGGGAGATCCAGGCCATGCGGCATCGCGAGCTGCCGTTGTGGGGCGTGCAATTCCACCCCGAATCGCTCTTCTCCGAGCACGGGAAGACGCTCCTGGCGAACTTCCTCGCGCTGTGAGGAAGGCGGTAGACGCGGACCCACCGTGGCCTGCGGCCATCGTCGGTCACCTCGGGGTGAAGCCGGACGGTTGGATCAATGACAATCTCGGCGCATCAGTTGACCCTCACCCGGTAGCGGAGGTACCTTCCGTGGCGTGAAAATTGCAAGGGAATCACGCGTTTTCGGCTCTGTGAGGGCTCCTTGAGCGGCCAGGTCCTGGGCATCGTACCCGCCAGGCTCGCATCGACCCGACTCCCCAGAAAACCCCTCTATCCCCTCCACGGCAGGCCCCTGATCGAGTGGGTCTGGCGCAGGGTCGAGGGTATGTCGGTGCTGGATCACGCGGTCGTCGCCACCGATTCGGAGGAAGTGGCCGAGGTGTGCCGGGCTCTGGGTGCTCCGGTGGAGATGACGTCGGCGGACCACCCCTCGGGCACGGACCGCGTCGCGGAGGTCGCGCGCAGAGCGGAGTACGTCGGCTACGAGTTCGTGGCCAACGTGCAGGGTGACGAACCGCTCCTGAAGGAGCCGCACCTGCGCTCGGCCATCGATCTCGTGCGCGTCGGGGGGTGGGACGTCGGCACCTGCGCGACGCCCCTTCTGGTGGACGAGGCCCGGAAGGACCCCGCGGTGGTCAAGGTGGCCCGCGCCGCCAGCGGCAGGGCGCTCTACTTCAGCCGGGCCGCGATCCCCTACAAGCGGGACGACAAGCCGCTGCAGGACGAGTTGGAGCGGGCACCCTTCCTGCGCCACATCGGCATCTACGCGTACACCCGCGCCGCGCTGGAGGACTGGGTGGCCATGCCGCCGTCCCCGCTCGAGCGGCTCGAGATGCTGGAGCAGCTGCGGCCATTGGAGGCTGGGCTGAGGATCGGGGTGGCGGTGGTGGGCGCTGCCGACCCGGGCGTGGACACGCCGGCGGACGTCATCCGCATGGAAGAGAAGCTGAGCCAACTGGGCGCAACCACAATCGCATGACGCGGAGACCATGAGCGAGACGCAGAAGAGGCCGACCAAATACATCTTCGTCACCGGTGGCGTGGTCTCGTCGTTGGGCAAGGGCATCGCCGCCGCGTCGATCGGACGCCTGCTCAAGGAGCGCGGCCTCCGGGTCACGATCCAGAAGTTCGATCCGTACATCAACGTCGATCCGGGCACGCTCTCGCCGTTCCAGCACGGCGAGGTCTTCGTCACCGACGACGGCGCCGAGACCGACCTCGATCTGGGCCACTACGAGCGCTTCATCGACGAGTCGCTCTCGCAGGCGAACAACATCACCACGGGGCGGGTCTACCAGACCGTCATCAGCAAGGAGCGCCGCGGCGACTACCTGGGCTCGACGGTCCAGGTGATCCCCCACATCACCGATGAGATCAAGGCGGCCATCCGGCGTCTGGCGCCGGAGCACGACGTCGTGATCACCGAGATCGGGGGCACGGTCGGCGACATCGAGTCGCTGCCCTTCCTCGAGGCCATCCGCCAGTTCCGGGTCGACGTGGGCAAGGAGAACGCGATGTTCGTTCACCTCACCCTGGTGCCCTACATCGCTGCGGCCGGCGAGCTCAAGACCAAGCCCACGCAGCACTCGGTGCGCGAGTTGATGCAGATCGGAATCCAGCCCCAGGTCGTGATCTGCCGGACCGAGCACCCGCTCTCGGAGGACGTGCGCCGGAAGATCGCGCTGTTCACCAACGTGGACCACGACGCGGTCATCGAGGCGGCCGACGTGGAGACGATCTACGAGGTGCCGCTGAGCCTGCGCGAGCAGAAGCTCGACGAGGTCATCATCGCCCGCCTGGGCATCGACGCACCCGAGCCGGACCTGGCGCCGTGGACGGAGATGGTGAACCGGGTGAAGCGGCCGTCGTCCGGCGAAGTGCGCATCGCGGTGGTGGGCAAGTACACGGCGTTGGTGGACTCCTACAAGTCCATCCAGGAGGCGCTCATCCACGGCGGCATCGCAAACGACGTGAAGGTCCGCACGGACTGGCTGTCCTCGGAGCAGTTCGAGGAGGGGAGGGGGGTGGACCTCCTGGAGGACTACCACGGCCTGCTGATCCCCGGCGGCTTCGGGCCGCGGGGCGTGGAGGGGATGCTGATGGCGATCCGGTGGGCGCGGGAGAACCACCTGCCGTTCTTCGGAATCTGCCTCGGGTTGCAATGCGCGGTCGTGGAGTTCGCACGCAACGTGTGCGGGCTGGAGGAGTCGCACTCCTCGGAGTTCCACGAGGACGCATCCGATCCGGTGATCTGCCTCCTCGATTCCCAGCTGCAGGTGACCACCAAGGGCGGCACCATGCGCCTGGGCGCCTACCCGTGCGCCCTCAAGGAGGGCTCCCGCGCCCGTGAGATCTACGGCGCCGTGGAGGTCAGCGAGCGTCATCGGCACCGCTTCGAGGTGAACAACGCCTACCGGAGTCTCCTGGAGCAGCACGGCCTGACGATCAGCGGAACGTCCCCGGACGGGGGCCTCGTCGAGATGATCGAGGTCACGGAGCACCCGTGGTTCGTAGCCGGGCAATTCCACCCGGAGCTCAAGAGCCGGCCGACGCGGCCGCATCCGCTCTTCGACTCCTTCGTCAGCGCGGCGGCCCGCTACGCCGGCGGTGGGCGCGTCGCGCCGGCCCCCGAGCCGGCGGGCGTCTGAGCGCAGGGAACGGTGTCGGCATGTTCGAGCGCTTCACGCTCATCGCGGGGCCCTGTGTCCTCGAGGACGACGCACTGAACCTGCGCGTGGGGACTGCGCTGGCCCGCATCTCGTCGGAGCTCGGGCTGCCCCTGGTCTTCAAGGCCTCCTTCGACAAGGCGAACCGCTCGAAGCTCGATGCTCACCGGGGCCCGGGCCTGGAGGGGGGGCTCGAGCGGCTGGCGCGGGTGAAGACAGAGACGGGCCTGCCCGTCCTCACCGACATCCACGAGCCCTGGCACGCGGCGGAAGCCGCCGCCGTGGTGGACGTGCTCCAGATCCCTGCCTTCCTTTGCCGCCAGACCGATCTGCTGGTCGCGGCGGGCCGCACGGGGCGACCCGTGAACGTGAAGAAGGGCCAGTGGATGGCGCCGGAGGAGATGGCCCACGCGGTCGACAAGATACGGCGCTCGGGGTCGTCCGAGGTCACCGTGACCGAGCGCGGCACGTTCCTCGGCTACGGCAACCTGGTCGTGGACATGCGCTCCTTCGCCCGGCTGAGGGCCGCGGCTGGCGTTCCGGCCATCTTCGACGGCACGCACTCCGTACAGCGCCCCGGAAAGGCCGACGGCGCGAGCGGCGGAGACCCGGAGCACATTCCGGATCTGGTGCGCGCCGCGGTGGCCGCGGGGTGCGACGGGCTGTTCCTCGAGACGCATCCGACGCCGGCCACCGCCCCGTCCGACGGTGCGAACATGCTGCCGCTGGACGGTCTGCGCGCGCTGCTGGAAGACGTCCTGGCCATCCGGGCCGCCCTCGGACGGGAAGAGACCGCGTCATGAGCGCGCCCGAGCCCGTAGGACCGATTCCAGAGGCGCTCGCGCGCCGCGTCAGGCTCGTCGTCTTCGACGTGGACGGGGTGCTCACGGACGCCGGCGTGTACCTGGGGATCCTCCCCGGGGGAGAGGAGGTCGAGCTCAAGCGCTTCGACATCCAGGACGGGCTCGGGCTGAAGCTCCTACAGTGGGCGGGCCTCGAGGTCGTGCTCGTGTCGGGCCGGAACTCCCACGCGACGACGCTCCGGGCCCAGGAGCTCGGCGTCGAGCTCCATCAGGACGACGCGGCCCAGAAGCTACCCTCCATCCGGGGCGTCATGGAACGGCTGGGCATCGGATGGGACGAGGTCGCCATGCTGGCCGACGACCTTCCCGACGTGGCCGTCCTTCGCCTGGTGGGGCTCAAGGCCGCGGTCGCCAACGCCGTTCCCATGGTCGCGTCCATGGCGGACTGGCGGGCCACTCGCCCGGGAGGTCGCGGTGCCGCGCGGGAGTTCTGCGAAGCGCTCCTCGAAGCGCGCGGCCAGCTCGACGAGGTCGTGGAGGCTTACGTCCGGGAACGGAGCGTACCGTGAGCGGACAGTTCCCGGACCAACGGCTCGTGGAGGAGGGGCGACGGGTGCTGCGCCTCGAGGCGGCGGCGCTGTCGGCCCTGGAGGAGCGGCTGGGTGGGGAATTCGTCCGGGCCTGCCGGCTGGTGGCCGACGCCGCGGGGCGCGCGGTCGTCTCCGGCCTGGGCAAGAGCGGACACGTGGCCCGCAAGATCGCGGCGACGCTCACCTCTACGGGGACGCCGGCCACCTTCCTCCACCCGGTGGAGAGCCTGCACGGCGACATGGGGATCGTGGGGCGGGAGGACGTGGCGATCCTGATCTCGAAGTCGGGCGACACCGCGGAGATGGGGGGGCTCATCGAGTATCTGGTGCGCCTCGGCGTGCCGATCGTGGCGATGACGGGTCGAAGGGACTCCCCGCTGGCTCGGCACGCTTCGGTGACGCTCGACTGCTCGGTCGAGGAAGAGGCCTGTCCGATGGATCTGGCGCCAACCTCCTCGACCACCGCCACGCTGGCCCTGGGCGACGCCCTTGCGGTGGTCGTGCTCCAGCTGAAGGGCTTCCGCGAAGAGGACTTCGCGGTGCTCCATCCCGGCGGCTCCCTGGGACGAAAGCTCTCAGTGCGGGTAAGAGACGTGATGGTGGCGGAGGAGTACCCGTGGCTGGAGGAGGACAGCCGCATGCGCGATTGCATCGTGCCCCTCGCCGAGATGCGCGGGACGGTGCCGATCGTGGACGGAGGGAAGCGCGTGGTGGGTGTCGTGACCGCGGGCGACCTCACGCGTCTCATGGAGCGCGACCCGGCCTTCCTGGACCGAACCGTGGCGGAGGTGATGACCCGAAATCCGAAGGTGGCCGACCCCGAGGAGCTCGGCTCGGCGGCCGTGCGGCGCATGGAGACGCACGGGATCATGGCGCTTCCCGTCCAGGACGACCATGGCGTTCTCCTGGGCATCGTGCACCTCCACGATCTTATGAGATCAGGAGCCGTATGATCAAGAGCTGCTTCAGGTTACGCATCGGATTCACGTCGGCCTGTCTGCTGGCGGCGCTCGTGGCGTGCGAGGGCCCGACCGAGTCGCCGACCGCGTCGGAGGATCTGCAGAACATCCAGGCCGACAACGTGATCTTCGGCATGGTCTCCTACCTGACGGCCAAGGGCGTGCGCCAGGGGCGCATCGACGCGGACACGGCGTACGTCTACAACGACTCCGCGACCGTCAAGCTCCGGCGCATGAAGGTCGTCTTCTACGACGAGGACGGACGCCAGCGGGCGACGGTCACGGCCGATCGCGGAGAGCTGGAGCAGAGCAGCGATCGCATGGTGGCGCGGGGCAACGTCGTGCTGACGATCCCCGGCGAGGGGGAGAAGGTCGAGAGCGCCGAGCTCAAGTACGATCCCGACCGCCAGTTGATCTGGAGCGATTCGGCGAGCGTCCTCACGCGTGAGGACGGGAGCGTGACGCGCGGATCCTCGTTCCAGTCGGACCTCCAGTTCAACAACGTCAAGGTCGAGAAGCCTCGCGGCGCCATCGGCGAGATCGCGTTCTGAGTGAGATGTCGATCCCACCCCTCCGCATCCTCCCCATCGCAAGGCGTGTCGCGCCGGTTCTGGCCGCCGCGGCGCTCCTCGTGCCCGGGCGCGTGCGGGCGCAGGCCCCGGAGGCGGGGACGTGCCGCTTCCTCGAGGGCACGGAGAGCGCCGTGACGAACGTCATCCCGGGGGCCGGGCGGATCAGCTGGGTGAGCAGGCCCCGCATCGCCTGCAGCGATGGCGTGCGCATCGAGGCGGACTCGGCGGTCGCCTACTCGGCGCAGGCCATGAGCCATCTCATGGGGAACGTGCGCTATCACGACGGGGCCCGGGAGCTGCGCGCCGACGAGGCGAGGTACTTCTCCAACTTCGGCAGGCTGCAGGCGAGCGGGCACGTCTTCCTGCGCGACACGCTGCAGGGCTCGACGATCGAGAACGGGGACCTGCTCTACCTGCGGCAGACGGACTTCCGCCCCCAGGAGGAGATGACGGTCACCATCGGGCCGGATCGCGTCCGGCCGAGGGCGTTGCTCCGGGTGGGCCCGGGGGAGGATACGGTTCAGGCCGGTCAGCCGGCCGCGTCTGCGGACACGTCCGGCGCCCCACCACCCTTGGCCGCACCGGACTCGGCCCTGGCTCCGGACACGGCGATCGCAGCCGACACCATGCCGTCGGTCCTCCCCGCGGACACGAGCGCCCCGCGACCCGTGACGCTACCGGACTCGGCCCTGGCTCCGGACACGGCGATCGCAGCCGACACCACGGTCGTGCCGGACACCACCGTGGCGGCCGCCGGGGACACGGCCGCCGTTGCCGACACGACCGTCCCGCCGGACACGACGGTCGTGCCGGACACCACCCGGGTGGCCGCGGGGGACAGTATTCTGGCGTCCGACACGGTCCCGCCCGTTCCGGACGCGGGTCCGCCGGCGCCGCAGCCGGCCCCCGCGCCACCCGACACGGTGCCCTATCAGGTGGAGGCGAACCGCATCTTCTTGAAGGGAGACCAGTACTTCACCGCCAGCGGCGACGTCGTCATCGAGCGGGACTCGCTCCTGGCCTACGCCGACTCGGCCGAGTACGACCAGGCCGGCGCCCGCATGGACCTCGTGGGCTCAGCCAGGGTGGATGGCTCCAGCTACGACCTCACCGGCCGGAGGATCGAGCTCACGATGCCCGGGGGCCGGATGCGCTCCGTCCGCGCCATTCATCAGGCCCAACTGGTGGGAGAGGACCTGCACATGCAGGCGCCGGTGATCGATATCTTCCTCTCCGAGGGAGAGATGGAGCGCCTCGTCGCTGTTCCTCTGCGACCGCCGCCGGCCGTCGAGGGCGCGCCCAGGGCCGAGCCCGACAGCACCGACCTGGCCCGCCCCGTCGCCGAGGCACAGGACTTCGTCCTGACGGCCGACTCCGTGGAGGTGAGCACACCCCGGCAGGTCCTGGAACGGATCTTCGCGGCCGGCGACGCCCGGGGTGAATCCACCGCGCGCGACTCCCTCAACGTGGAGTCGCTCCCGCCGGTGGCTCGCAAGGACTGGTTGGAGGGCGACACCGTCATCGCCACCTTCGTGCGGGCGGCACCCGAGCCCGGAGCGCCGGCGGACTCGGCGGGGCGGGAGTACCGCCTCGACCGCCTGGTCGCGCACGGGGCGGCGCGCAGCCTGTACCGGCTGATGCCTTCCGACTCCACGGCGCGTCCGGGGATCGATCCGCCGGCCGTGTCCTACGTGACCGGCACGAAGATCACCATCGTCATGAACGAGGGGGAGGTCGATCGGATGGAGGTCGAGGGCCCGACGGCGGGTTGGCACCTGGAGCCGACCACCCGGGGCGCGCCCGCGGACTCCCTGGCGCCTCCGGACACCTCGCACGTCGGGCCGGACACGGCGGCTGTCTCCGTGGCGCCCTCCGGGCGCGCGACGGTCGGTCGGGCCCGTCCCGCCGCGCCGCGCGACCGCGAGGGCGCATACGTGACCTCGCGTCCGGCCCCCACGGGCACCGATCCGAGATGGCGACGCAGGAGGAGGGGAGGATGAGGTCGCGCGAAGAGCTGAGAACGTTTGCGGAGGAGCTCGACGCCCACGACCTGTCGGTGGCCGCGGGGCTCGAGGCACTCGTCCACCGGGCGGACGCGAGGGGAAGCGCGGAGCGCGGCGTGTGGATCGCGTCGGTCCGCGACGTCCTCGAGGAGCTCGCCCGCGAGCTGGGGAGTCACGGCGCCTCGATGCTCGGTGCCGAGGGGGAGGAGTTGGCGCGGTTCCTCGAAATGCGGGTCATCCCCCGGCTGGAGGAGGCCGGGATCGCGTTCCGTGACGAGCCCGACCAGGCGTGGACCGCCCTGGAGATGGATCCCGAGCTGTGGGCCGACGTATCAGGGGACCGTGACAACGTCGGTGCGCACCTCTCCGACGTCGTGCGCAACCTGGAGAAGTTGCGCGCCCACGTCTACGACGTCTCCGCGGAGGAGGTCGGCCGCGAGGGAGGCGAAAGCCGGCTTTACGCCGAGGGGCTGACGAAGATCTACCGGCGCCGCACGGTCGTCAGCGAGGTGGACATCTCGGTGCGCCAGGGGGAGATCGTCGGGCTCCTCGGACCGAACGGCGCGGGCAAGACGACGACCTTCTACATGATCGTCGGCCTCATCCCGCCCAACGCTGGACAGGTCTACCTGGACGGGGAGGACATCACCAACGTTCCGATGTACCGGAGGGCGCGCAAAGGCGTCGGCTACCTGGCCCAGGAGCCGTCGATCTTCCGCAAGCTCACGGTCGAGGAGAACGTCCTGGCGATCCTCGAGACGCTCGATCTGCCGCGGGGCGAGGAGAAGGCGCGCCTCGAGCACCTCCTCGAGGAGCTGGGTCTGAAGGGCTTGCGCAAGAGCAAGGCGTACTCGCTCTCGGGCGGCGAGCGCCGCAGGCTCGAGATCACCCGCGCCCTGGTCCAGCGGCCGAAGTTCATGCTCCTGGACGAGCCGTTCGCCGGGATCGACCCGATCGCCGTGAACGACATCCAGCAGATCGTGCGCGGCCTCAAGTCCCGGGGCATCGGCGTGATCATCTCCGACCACAACGTCGAACAGACGCTGGAGATCGTCGATCGCGCCTACATCATGTACGAGGGGAGGATCCGGGTGAGCGGAACCGTCTCGGAGCTGGTCTGGAACGAGGAGGTCGCGGAGATCTACCTGGGGCCGACGCTCACGCAAAGGATGCGCGGAAGGTACTCCCGTCCGCAGCTTGAAGAAGCCAATATTCCGGCAGGGCCCTGACGACCCCGCCGTGCCCATACAAGGAACGGAATGAGTCAGTTCAACGCGAAACTCTATCAGAGCGCGCAGCTCCGGCAGGAGATGCGGATCAACCCTCGCCTGTATCAGGCGATGGAGTTGCTCTACATGCCCCTGCTCGACCTGCAGCAGCACCTGAAGGAGGAGTTGGCGGAGAACCCGTTCCTGGAGATGGGGGAGGCCGACGTCCAGCAGGAGGTCGAGCTCAAGGAGGACACGAAGGACGAGCCGCTCGGGGACGACGTGGACTGGGAGGAGATCCTCCTGGACGGCTTCGACGTGGGCGGGCGCCGGGCGCAGTACGAGCAGAAGGAGTACTTCGAGCCGACGCCGGTGGAGAGCGAGGACCTGCACGACCACCTGCACGACCAGCTGCGCATGCTCGAGCTCGACGAGCGCGAACTGCGGCTGGGCGAGGAGATCATCGGCAACATCGACGACCACGGGACGCTCGTGTGCGACGTCGAGGATGTCGTCACCGGCGTCAACGAGTGGCTGGAGGAGGTGCGACCCGCCGCCGTCCGCGCCGCCGAGGAGATCGAGGATGCCGACGAGCGCGCCGTGGAGCTCGAGGAGATCGCGACGATCTTCCGCCCCTACGAGCTCTCCGAGGCCGAGGCGATGCTCCAGGTCATCCATGGGTTCGACCCCCCCGGCGTGGGTGCGCGCGACGTTCGCGAGTCGATCCTGATCCAGCTGCGCCAGAAGGACATGGGAGACTCGGTGGCGTACAGCATCGTCGAGGACCACTTCGACGCGCTGATCAGCCACCGCTGGAACGACATCGCCCGCTCGCTCGGGATCACGCCGAAGGAGGTGCAGGCGGCCGCCGACGAGATCAGCCACCTGGATCCCAAGCCGGGGCTGAAATACTCGGCCGATCCGGAGCAGTACGTGATCCCGGACCTGGTCGTGGAGAAGATCGACGGCGAGTACCTGGTCTTCGTGAACGACACCAGCCTCCCGCGCCTGCGGATCTCACGCGCCTACCGGGAGGTTGCCAGGGACAAGCGCAAGTTCACGGGGGAGAACAAGGAGTTCATCGCCAGCAAGCTCAACTCGGCGAACTGGATGATCCAGGCCATCGAGCAGCGCAGGCAGACGATGCTGAAGGTCATGAGCTTCATCGTCGACCGGCAGCGCGACTTCTTCGAGCGCGGCGTGCAGCACCTGCGGCCGCTCACCCTGCGCGAGGTCGCCGACCACATCGAGATGCACGAGTCGACGGTGTCCCGCGTCACGAACCAGAAGTACGTGCAGACGCCTCGGGGCGTCTTCAGCCTCAAATACTTCTTCTCGAGCGGGCTGTCGACCACGAGCGGTGAGGACATCTCCGCCCGTGGCGTGAAGGACAAGATCAAGAGCCTCGTCGCCGAGGAGGACGCGAAGAAGCCGCTCACCGACCAGGCCATCGTGAAGCACCTCAAGACGGACGGGGTGAAGATCGCGCGCCGCACGGTGGCGAAGTACCGAGATCAGCTGGGGATCCTGCCCGCTCGGATGCGCAAGAGAGTGTGACGTGAGCGAGCCCGACCTCTCCGTGCAGTCGGACGGCGGGCGCTCGTCGGCGGCGAGCCTGTCCGACCTCATGCGCCGTGATTTCGCGGTGGTGGTGCCCGCGTACAACGAAGCGCCCGTGGTCCCCGACCTGATCCGGGAGCTGCGCGAGACGTTCGAGGCGCTCGACCTGGCCGGCGAGGTGATCGTGGTCGACGACGGCTCGACGGACGGCACGGCCGACGTCGTTGGGCGTGAGGGCGCCGGGTGGGAGGCGCTCACCGTGCTCCAGCACCGCACGAACCTCGGCAAGACCGAGGCGATGGTGACGGCCGCCGCCCACACCGACCGCACCTGGCTCGTCCTGTTCGACGCCGACCTTCAGCACCGCCCCGAGGAGATTCCGCGCTTCCTGGCCAAGCTCCAGGAGGGGTGGGACATCGTCACCGGCCGCAAGGTGGGCCCCTACGGCAAGCGCGGCGTGTCCACCGTCTACAACCGGCTCTCCAGGCGGATCTTCCAGGTGCCGGTCTCCGACCTGAACTCCATGAAGGCGTTCCGGCGCGACATCCTCGACGGGATGGCCCTCCGCCACGACTGGCACCGCTTCTTCGTGGTGCTGGCGCACGCGCGCGGCTACCGGGTGACCGAGATCGACGTCGAGCTGCTCCCGCGCCGCGCCGGCGAGTCCAAGTTCACGGGCCCGCTGCGCATCCTGGTGGGCATGCTGGACCTCCTGTCCGTGTGGTTCCTCCTCTGGTTCTCGCGCAAGCCCCTCCTGCTGTTCGGCGCCACGGGCTTCGCCCTGGCCGCGCTGGGCGTCCTCGTCGGAGTGGTCGCGGTCTACCTGCGTTTCCTGCACCCGCTACTCGGGTTCGCCCCCTACATCCCGCCGATGGGCTATCGGCCGCTCCTGTACCTGGTGATGCTCCTGGAGACGCTGGGGGCGCTCCTCCTGGGCTTCGGGCTGGTGTCGGAGCAGGTGGCCCAGGTTCGCGCCGAGCTCGAGGATCTGCGCAGGAAGGGAAGCTGAGCGTGGGTCCGGCCCCGCGGTCCCCGCGCGTCCTGGTGGTCGTGGGGACCCGTCCGGAGGCCATCAAGATGGCACCCGTGCTCGCGGCCCTGCGCGGCGGCGCGCGGGAGCTCGAGACGCGCGTCTGCCTCACGGGGCAGCACACCGCGCTGGTCGACCAGGTGCTCGACGCCTTCGACCTCGCGCCCGACTACGACCTCGGCATCATGCGCGAGGACCAGACCCTCTACGACGTCGTGCACGGGGCGCTGGACGGGCTGCGGGACACGGTGCGTGCCTTCCGGCCGGACGTGCTCCTCGTGCAGGGCGATACCGCGACGGTCTTCGTGGGCGCGCTGGTCGGGTACTTCGAGCGCGTGCGGGTCGGCCACGTCGAGGCCGGGCTGCGCAGCCACGACAAGTGGGCGCCCTTTCCCGAGGAGATCTTCCGCCGCCTGTGCGACGTTCTCTCCGACTGGTACTTCGCACCCACCGTGACCGCGCGCGACGCGCTGCTGGCCGAGGGCGTGCCGGCCGGGCGGATCAACGTGACGGGCAACACGGTGGTCGACGCGCTGCGCTCCGCCGCGGCGCGCGGACGTCCGGTCCGGGACGGGGCGCTCGCCTCGGTCCTGTCGGGAGACCGACGGCTGGTGCTGCTGACGGCCCACCGGCGCGAGTCGTTCGGGGAGCCGCTGCGGCGTGCCTTCGGCGCAGTCCGTACCCTCGCCGACAGGTTCCCGGACATCGAGGTCGTCTACCCGGTGCACCCCAATCCGAACGTGCGCGGACCGGCCGCCGACATCCTCGCCGGCCATCCCCGCGTCCACCTGACGGACCCGCTGGACTACCTCGACCTGGTGACCGCGCTCCAGCGGTCCGCCCTCGTGCTCACGGACTCGGGAGGGATCCAGGAGGAGGCGCCGACGTTCGGCACGCCGGTGCTTGTGCTGCGGGAGGTGACCGAGCGACCCGAAGGGGTGGAGGCCGGGGTGGCGGAGCTGGTGGGGACGGACCCCGATCGGATCGTGGCGCGCGGGACGGCGGCGCTCGGGCGAAGCGGGACCGACGCCGCTCCGCCGCCCAACCCCTACGGGGACGGAAGGGCGGGGGAGCGCATCGCGGACATCCTCCGCGCCGAGCTGGCCGGCGGGGACCGGCGGACGGAGGACTGGCCCGGGACGGAGGTGGCGCCCGGCGAGACGGGAGCGGCCGGCTGAACATCCTGATGCACTGCGTCTACTTCCCGCCGGAGGTGGGCGGCCTGGAGAGCCACGTCTTCCACCTGTGCCGCGCGCTGGCGGCGGGAGGCCACGAGGTGGCGGTCGTCACGTCCCGATCGAGGCCCGACGTTCCCGCCCACGAGGTGATGGACGGCGTCGGGGTCTGGCGTACGTGGCTTCCCGGCCGGAACACGCTGGGGTGGGCGGCCCACGCCGCCGGATCGGTCTCCCGCACGGTGGCCCTGGCCCGGAGGGCCGACATACTGCACGCGCAGGCGTTCCAGTCCGTGCCACCCCTCGCGGTGGCGCGCGCCGCCACCGGCGCTCCGCTGGTGAGCACGTACCACACCTCGCACTTCCTCCGGCTGGCGAAGAAGCCGGCCTGGCGGGGGATCCTCGGCAGGCTGGTGGCCGCAGGGGACCACAACCTGGCCGCGTCGGTGGAGATCGCGCACGTGGCCGAGGGGCTGGCGCCCGGGCATCGGGTCGAGCCGCTGACCAACGGCGTGGAGACCGACCTCTTCCGCCCCGTGGATGGGTCGCTTCCACCGCCGGAGGGTGGCCGACGCCGCCTGATCGTGCCTCGCCGTCTGTTCGAGAAGAACGGCGTCGCCTGGTTCCTGCGCGCGCTCCCCCTCATCGCCCGCGCAGTGGACGTGGAGGCGGTGCTCGTGGGCGACGGCCCCGAGCGGGCGAGCCTCGAGCGGCTCGCCGGCGAGCTCGGCGTGCGCGACCGGATCCGCTTCCTCGGCGCACGGCCCCACGCCGAGATGCCCGCGCTGCTCTGCTCCGGGGAGCTCGCCGTCTTCCCCTCGCTCATGGAGGCGACGTCCGTGGCGGCGCTCGAATGCATGGCGTGCGGGCTGCCCGTTGCGGCGTCGGACGTGGGCGGCCTCCCGGAGATCGTCGACGACGAGGTGGGGGGGCTGTTCCGCCCCGCGGATCCCGAAAGCCTGGCGGGGGTGGTGGTGGCGATGCTCGCGCGTACCGATCTTCCGGAGTTGGGCGCCCGCGCGCGCCGCCGCGTGGTCGAGCGGTGGAGCAACGCGCGTCTCGCCGCGCGGCACCTGGAGATCTACGAGGAGCTCCTCCGTGGAACGGGGGCGGCCTGAGGCGCATCGAATCCCCGAAGAGCCGGACATGACCAAGAGGCGAGCGAAGCCAACGAAGGAGTCGAAAGAGCGGAAGGTCGCGGGCGGATCCGCGCCTGCGGGCCCGGGCATCCCCCTGTGGGTGCCCGTGGTCGTCTTCGGCGTGCTCACGCTGTGGCTCTTCCGGGCGTTCGTGTTCAGCGGCCAGATGCTCTTCGGGAGCGACACGCTCTACGGGGGCGGCTACGTGGCCCGGGCGATGTACGCCGAGTGGCTCAAGTCCGGCACGTTCCCGCTATGGAGCCCGAGGATCCTGGGGGGGACGCCGTTCATCTCCGCGCTCTCCGGCGGCGATTCCCTCTACCCGCCGTCCGCGATCCTCCTCCTCCTGCTCCAGCCCTACCGCGCGCTCGGGTGGAAGCTGGTCGTGCACGTGTTGGCGGCGGGCTTCTTCACCTACGGCTGGACGCGGCGCATCGGCTGCAGCCGGGCCGCGGCGCTCATCGCCGGGGTGGGGTACATGCTGTCGCCCATGCTGGTGAGCTTCGTCCACCCCGGCCACGACGGGAAGCTGTTCGTGATGTCGCTGGCACCGCTGCTGTTCTGGGCCGTCGAGGGGCATTTCTCGCGTCCCGGCGTGCGGAGCTTCGCGGCCATCGGGCTGACCGTGGCGCTGGTGCTCCTCACGACACACTTCCAGATGGCCTACTTCCTGTTCGGCGCCGTCGGGCTGTACGCGATCTTCCGCGCGGTGCAGACGGCGCGCGGGAACGGCCCGCAGGACGATAAGGCTGCCTCATCCGCGGAGCCGCCCGAGACCCCGGAAGCCGGCGCGAAGGCGCGCAGGCGTCCTGTGGCCCCCGCGGTCGCGCGCTTCGGCCTCTTCCTGGCGGCTTCGGTCGCCGGCGTGGCCGGGGCGGGCGTCCAGTTCATCCCCGCCGCGAGCTACGTCACCCAGTATTCCCGGCGGATCCAGACCACGAGGGAGGCGGCCGGGGAGACGGGGCGTGCGTGGTCGAGCTCCTGGTCGCTCCATCCCGAGGAGGCCATGAGCCTCCTCATCCCGAAGTTCGCCGGCAACAATGCCGGAGGCTCGGCCTGGGCGACCGACACGTACTGGGGGCGCAACGCCTTCAAGGACAACCTGGAGACCGCAGGTGTGCTCCTCCTCCTCCTCGCGGCGGTCTCGTTCGCGGGGGGGGCCCGCGCGGGGCTCCGGTGGTTCCTGATCGGCCTCGGCGGAGTGGCGTTCCTCTTCGCATTGGGGACGCACACGCCCGTCTGGGGGCTCTTCTATGCCCTCGTCCCCGGCATCCGGATGTTCCGCGCGCCTTCCCAGGCGATGTTCCTCCTCGTCTTCGCGGCGACGACCCTCGCCGCCCTGGGGGTGGACCGGGTGCTGCGGGCCGCCGCGGAGGACGATGCGGAGGGTTGGAAGCCGATCCTGCGCGTCCTCGGCGTCGGCACGGGCCTGCTCGCCCTCCTCGCGCTTCTCGCCTCCTCCGGCGCCCTCACGTCGATGTGGACGACGACGATCGACGCCGGGATCGACCCCGCGCGCCTGCAGCGGCTCGACACCCTGCGGCCGTTCCTGGTGCGGAGCGCCTTCCTGTCGGCGCTCCTGGCCGGCCTCGCCTGGGCGCTCGTGTGGGGTGTGCGCCGGGCCTGGCTCGCGCCCACGGCGCTGGTCGCGGGCCTGCTCGTGCTCGTCGGCGTGGACCAGCTCCGGGTGGACGGGACCTTCGTGCAGACGCTCGACTTCCAGTCGTGGGCACGCCCCGATCCCAACATCCAGGCACTGCTGGATCGCGAGGCCGGAAGCCCGGAGCCGTACCGCCTGCTGTCGCTGGCGGACCGCGGACAGGACGTGAAGCCGGCCATGTACGGGATCGACCTCGCGGCGGGCCACCACCCGAACGACCTGTCGCGCTACCGCGAGCTGATCGGGATGGTGGGGTCGGACATGCCCGAGAACCTGTTCAACGGCAACATCCGCCGGCTCCTGAACGTGCGCTACATCCTGTGGCCCGATCGTCAGCTGGGGGAGGCCCCGGAGCAGGGGATCGTGTCGCGCACGCAGCTCCAGGACGGTCGCCCCTACGAGACCCTCCTGGCCGACGTCGGCCTTCCCCGCGCGCGGCTGGTGGCGTCCGCGGTGGTGAAGTCCGACGAGGAGGCGGTCCCCTACATGCTCTCCGACGCCTTCGATCCGGAGACGGAGGTCGTGTTGCCGGAGCCGCCGCCGACCGCGTTGGACGGAGGGCCGGTCTCGGGCGAGGTGCGCTGGGTCGAGCGGACGCCGAACCACCTCCGGCTCACCGTGACCTCGGACAGGCCCGCGCTCCTGGTCGTCTCGGACAACTGGTTCCCGGCGTGGCACGCATCCGTGGACGGGGCGGACGCCCCCGTGCTGCGCGCCTACCACACGCTGCGGGCCGTCCCGGTGGCGGCCGGCACCCACGACGTCGAGATGTGGTACCACTCGGAGCTCCTGATGCGCTCTCTCCTGCTGAGCGTCGTGACGGTGGTGGTGCTCGTCGGCCTCGGCGCGTTCGGGATCGCGCGTGATCGGCAACGGAGGTCCGTCTGAAGAAAGCGCTGGTCCGTGTGGGGCAGCTGGCCCTCACGGTTCTGGTCACCTGGTTCGTCCTCGAGCGCCTCGGCCCCGGGGTCGGGGAGCTGCGCGGCCTCGATCCGTCCCTCTGGCGGCCGAACGTGCCGCTCCTGCTGGCTTCTTGCGCGCTGCTGCTGCTCGCGTACTTCTGGTCCGCCGCGCTGTGGGGCCGGATCGTGGTCGACCTGGGCGGCCCGACGCTCTCCACATTCGCCTCGATCCGGCTTTTCATGGTGGCCAATCTGGGGCGATACGTGCCGGGCAAGGTCTGGCAGATCGCCGGACTGGCCGTGCTCGCCCGCAGGCGCGGTGTTCCCGCGGCCACCGCGACCGGAGCGGCCGTGCTGGGGCAGGGGATCGCGCTGGCCGCCGCCGCGCTGGTGGGCATGGGGGCGCTGCTGGGCGGACCATCCGCGCTGCGACGCTGGGGCGTGCCCGTGGCCGCGGCCCTGGCCGCGGGGGTCCTGCTCGCCCTGATCCCCCCTGTCTTCCGGCACCTGGCCAGGCTCTGGTTCCGGCTGGCCCGACAGGAAGCACCCCCTGGGCTCGGGGCCCTGCACGCACTGCGCTGGCTGGCCCTCTTCGTTGCGAACTGGGCGCTGTACGCCTTTTCGTTCTGGGTTCTGGCGGCGAGCTTCGGGCATGCCTCGAACCTCGTCCCGGTGGCCTCGGCGTTCGCCGCGGCGTACGTGCTCGGTTACGTGATGCTCTTCGCTCCCGCCGGAGTCGGCGTGCGCGAGGGGGCCCTCATTGCGCTCCTGACGCCCTACATGGGAGCGGCGGCGGCCGGTGTGCTCGCCGTCGTGGCCCGAATCTGGACCACGGCCGTCGAGCTGGTGCCGGCGGGCGTGTTCTGGCTTCGCCATCTGACGGAGGCCGCCCCCGAGACGCGCGCGATGGAGGAATCCGGTGAGTGAGGGCCGGTTCCTGGTCATCGTGCCGACGTACAACGAGCGCGAGAACCTCCCGAGGAAGATCCCCCTCATCCTCCAGCAGGACGAGCGCTTCGACGTGCTGGTGGTCGACGACGCCAGCCCCGACGGCACGGGTGAGGTGGCGGACGAGATAGCAGCGGCGGACGCCCGCGTGCACATCCTGCATCGCGAGGCCAAGGACGGGCTGGGGCGCGCCTATCTGGCCGGCTTCGCGTGGGGGCTCCAGCGCGACTACGATCTCCTGTTCGAGATGGACGCCGACATCTCGCACCCGCCGGAGGCGCTCATCCGCTTCCTCCTCGCCGCCCAGGACCACGACGTGGTGATCGGCTCCAGGTACGTGAACGGGCGCGTGAATGTGCTGAACTGGCCCATGAGCCGGCTGTTCATCTCGGTCTTCGGCTCCTGGTACGCCCGCACGATCACCGGCATGCCCGTCCGCGACGCCACCGGGGGCTTCAACTGCTGGCACAGGCGGGTGCTGGAGGCGGTATCCCTCGATCGCGTGCGCTCCAACGGCTACGCCTTCCAGATCGAGCTGAAGTACAGGGCGTTCCGGAAGGGCTTCTCGCTCCACGAGATCCCCATCCTCTTCACCGAGCGCGACGAGGGAGACTCGAAGATGTCGAAGCGGATCGTGCGCGAGGCGGTGTGGAGGGTGTGGTGGCTCCGGATCGCGGACCTATTCGGCCGGCTGTGAGCGCACGCACCGGAGCACCAGGATGAGCGGGAGCCGCGTCGGGAAGGAATACTACGACGGCACGGGCTACTTCGACGATCCCGCCCACCTCACCGACCACGAAAGCGCCTTTCAGCGCTACCGGATCGCCAAGGTCCTGGATCTCCACCGACCCGGGCCGCAGGCGCGCGTCGTGGACCTCGGCTGCGGATGGGGAACGTTCAGCTTCGCCCTCGCGGACCTCGTCGAGGAGATCGTGGGCGTGGATTTCAGCGAGAAGAGCGTGTCGCTGTGCAACCGTCGTCTCGAGCGGGAGCCGCACGCCAACCTCCGCTTCCTTTGCGCCGACGCCGGGGACACCGGGCTGGAAGGGCGCGCGTGGGACCTGTTGCTCGCCGCCGATCTGTTCGAGCACCTGTACCCGGACGACTCGGTGCGGGTGGTGGCCGAGGCGCATCGTCTCCTGCGGCCCGGGGGGCGCTTCAGCGTCTGGACGCCGCACCGGGGCCACATCCTGGAAATCCTCAAGAACCACGACATCCTTCTGAAGCGGGACCCGAGCCACGTCGACTACAAGTCCATGAGCCGGATGACGGCCCTGATGCGCGATGCGGGGTTCGAGATCGAGCGTGCCTACTACGCCGAGTCCCATCTGCCGGGGCTGCGCGTGGCGGAACGGCTCCTGCAGCGCCGGATCCCGGCACTTCGTCGCCGGATCGCCGTTCTGGGCCGGAAGCCGGGGGGCTGAGGTATGGGGCAGGGGCCCTTCGAGATCGAGCGCCGCTATCTGGTGCGCGTCGTCGCCGGCCTCTGGGGACGGCTCGGGGAGGGGCACGCCTTCCGTCAGGGCTACGTACGGACGGGGGACCCCTCGGTCCGGATCCGGGTCGGAGAGCCTCGAGGACCCGTCCTGACGCTCAAGAGCGGCAAGGGCGTCCGTAGAACGGAGGTGGAGACCGTTGTGCCTCAGGAGGTCGCGGAGGGCCTTCTGGAGGCATCCGGTAAGCGGATCATCGAGAAGGTGCGCTATCCCGTGGGGCCCTGGGAAGTGGACCGCTTCGAGGGACCCCTCGAGGGACTGACGCTGTTGGAGATCGAGCTCACCCATGAGGACGACATCATCCCTCCGCCGCCGGAAGGTGTCGAGGTCATGCGTGAGGTGACAGATGATAAGCACTTTACCAGTAGCTATTTAGCACGCATGAAGAAGAAGGAGCAGAAACAATTGGTGCAAGAGCTCTACGGGAAGCGCGGGCGATGAAGGCGTTGGTGCTTCCTGTCGTTCTGGCAGTCTCGGGATGCGCCGTCGTGGGCTACCCGGGGGGCGTCCCGGCCGCTCCGGCCGCGACCTCACCCGGAAGTGTGGACGTGCCGGACGCCGTCCCGGTACATGAGCCGCTCAGCCGCTACGGCAATCCTCCGAGCTACGACGTCGACGGCGTGACGTATCACGTCCTGGAGACGTCCGAGGGGTACGAGGCCGAAGGCATCGCGTCGTGGTACGGCGAGGAATTCCAGGGGCGCCGGACGAGCTCCGGAGAGCCGTACGACATGTACGGGATGACGGCGGCCCACCGCACGCTACCGATCCCGACCTACGTGGAGGTCACCAACCTCGAGAACGGCCGCACGGCGGTGGTGCGGGTCAACGACCGCGGCCCATTCCACCCGGACCGCCTCATCGACCTGTCCTACGCGGCGGCCCGGAAGCTCGGCATCGTCGGGGCGGGAACGGCCCGCGTGCGCGTGCGGGCGGTGGAGGCGGGGGGCGGCTGACGCTACGGGGCGCTGGGCGTGCGCGGCCGTCCAGCGAGGCAGTGGGCGGGGCGCGGGACCAGGTTCAACGACCGAGCGGGGCCGTTGGAGCGCTACTTAACATAATATGTATTATACGAAGTTGAGCCGGGACAGGCGGACGGGGGTCCCCGGCTCGACGCTCGGCCTGCGGGAGGGCGTCCTCCGAAGATGGAGGAGCCGTCGCCCTCAGCCCTGATCGGCCCTCTGGTCGGCGTCCTGCGTGACCTCGGCCAGGCGCATCTCGTAGAAGCCGCGCTGCTGGGCGTCCGGGTCCATGCCGGCGAGGATGCGGCGGTACAGCTCCGCGGCCCCGTCGTAGTTGCCCTGCTGGGCACGGATGCGGGCCGCGGAAGCCAGCGCGTCGCGGATCTGGAAGTCGAGCGTTGACCGGTCGGCGATGCGCAGGTACTCGGCCTCGGCGTCCGCCCAGCGCTTGTCCTGCTCGTAGGCCACACCGAGGAGCGCGGCTGCCTGGAGCTCGAGGGGGTCGCGGGGCGACGAGGCCATCGGCTCGAGCACGGCGATCGCCTGCTGGGCGTCGTCCGAGCGCAGGTAGAGCTCGCCCAGGAGCATGCGGGCTTCCCCGGCGTACGGTGTGCCGCCGAAGCGGTCGAGGAACAGCGCGAGCTGGTCCTTGGCGCCCTGCGTGTCCTGGAGAGCGACCGACTGCTGGATCTGCTCGAGCTGGTTGGCCGCCTGCTGGACGAGCGCACCGCGGTAGTTGCGGTAGTACACGAGCGCCGCGATGCCCAGCACCACGACGATCCCGAGCACGGTGAGCAGCTGCTGGTTCTTCTTGGCCCAGTTCCCGATCTCGAGGATCTTGGCGACGAAGATGTCGTCCTCGTGCTCCTCGCGGTCGGAGGTGATTCGGCGCTGGCCGGGATGGCGCTTCGTCATGGACGATTCCTGCGGGGGTTGAACCGAGGGACCCGGGGATCCCGAAAAAGCCCCAAAAGTTAGAGGGGGCGGATTTTCGGGTCAACGACTCGACGTGCGGGGCTGCTCCCCCTCTCGGGCCCCTGACCCTCGAAGGCGCCCTCCTCCGGCGGATGATAGCCGGCACGAGACCACAGGCCCGCCGGGCGCGCGAGGACCAGGCGGCCGCCGGAGTCGGTGGCGAGGATCCCCTCGTACAGCCAGTCGTTGAGGAGAGTCGTCACCGTCGCCCTGTGCGCGCCCGCCAGGTCGGCCAGCACCTGGTGCGTCAGTCGCTCGGAGAGGGAGATTCCGCGACCCAGGCGCTCGCCACAGCGCTCTCCGAGGTCCAGGAGCACCTCGGCGAGCCTTTGTGCGGCGCTGGGGCCCTGGGAGCCACCCTGGGCGTGCCGGAGCCGGTGGAGCTCCCTTTCGACCCCCTCGAGATAGGCGCCGAGGCTCTTGCGCGCGGTCTTGAGGCCCCGGAGCACCCCACCGGCGGGGAGAGCCTGCACCATGCATCGAGAGCCGGACAGGGCGCCGTAACGGCGATGACCCTCGGTGAGCGCCTCGTCCCCGAAGAGCTCCCACGGCAGCGCGACGGCCACGGTGCGGTACCCGCGACCCTTCTCCATCCCCGGAAGGACCAGCCGGACGTACCCCTCCCGCACCAGCCAGACCTCCTGGGCCGGGTCGCCCGGCGCGTAGATGGACCGACCTTTCGGGAAAATTTCGGTATCCGCGCCCTTCACCAACCGGAACAGGGTACGATCGCGCGACGGCTCGAGGCGAAACGGCACGGCCTCACCCCTCCGCGCCGCGCGCGACGCGCAGCACCGGGTGGGCCGCGAGCGCCG
>Ga0307424_1000293_pt1 | contig 26320 bp, 19 predicted proteins | sample SalMarWE160320MG_FD_202157 | JGI IMG/M metagenome (GOLD analysis project Ga0307424, IMG submission 202157) | Salt marsh sediment microbial communities from the Plum Island Ecosystem LTER, Massachusetts, United States - WE1603-20 | ecosystem: Environmental > Aquatic > Marine > Intertidal zone >... | reverse complement strand
GGCTTCCAACACCCGATACCCTTCGCCCGTCAGGATGCGGCACGCGATGCGACGCACCGCGCCCTCGTCCTCGGCCACCAGGATCGTCTCGGTCCCGCCCCGGATCACCGCCGGCACGGCCGGATCGACGGCGTCCACGGCGCCCTCCATCATCGGCAGGTAGACCGCCATCGTCGTTCCAACGCCCACCGCGGTGGTCACATCGAGGAACCCCCCGGCTTGCTTGACGATGCCGAAACAGGTGGCAAGCCCCAGGCCGGTTCCCTGCCCCCTCGGCTTGGTTGTGAAAAACGGCTCGAAGATGTGGCCCTGGACTTCCTCGCTCATCCCGACGCCCGTATCCGAGACGGTCAGCACGGCAAACGCGCCGGGGGCCGCCTGGTGTTGGGCCGCCGTCTGCGCGTCGATCTCCATCACACCGGACCGAATGGTCAGCTCGCCGCCAGCCGGCATCGCGTCACGCGCGTTCACGACCAGATTGAGCAATACCTGCTCCGTCTGACCGCGGTCGGCACGGACGGCGAGGATGCCGTCGCCCAGAGCGGTCGCGAACCGGATGTTCGCCTCGAGCAGGCGGCGCAACATCCGCTCGGCTTCCGTGACGAGGTCGTTGAGCCCGAAGACGGTGAGCTCCGACATCTGCTTGCGGGAGAACGTGAGGAGCCGCCCGGTGAGCACCGCCGCGCGATCGCTGGCCTGACGGATCGCGGTGAGCGACTCGTGCGCCGGATGATCGTCGGCCAAATCGAACAGGGCGAGCTCACTCTCCCCTCGCATGATCGTCAGCAGATTGTTGAAGTCGTGCGCGACACCACCCGCCAGACGGCCCACGGCTTCCATCTTCTGCGCTTGGTACAGCTGTTGTTCCAGCTGCCGGCGCTGCGTGATGTCCTCGACGACGCCGATCAGGTGGTCCACGGCACCATCCGACCGGCGCACGGCCGACACGGAGATACTGGCCCAGACGATGCCCCCTCCTTTGGGGAGGTAGCGCTTCTCGATCCGGAACGTGTCGCGATGCCCCGCCACCAGCTCGTTGAACAACGGCATCTGCTCCACCAGGCTCTCCGGATCCGTGAGATCCTGGAACCGCATCCCCACGAGCTCCTCCGGGGTGTAGCCGAGCATGTCCGCGAACTTGCGATTGACGCGCAGGAACCGGCCGTCGGTCATGCCATGGATGATGCCGACCGCCGCGTGGTCGAAGGTCGCCCGGAAGCGCTCCTCGCTGGCACGGAGCGCGGCCTCGGCGGCCTTGCGGTCGCTGATGTCGCGCAGGATCGCGCAGGAGTACGTTCGCCCGCCGCGCTTCCAGCTGCCGAGCGTCATTTCCACCGGGAACATCGACCCATCGTGCCGCTGCCCGGTTACCACCGCGGGCCCTCCGTCAACCGGGAGGTCGCCGGAGGCTACCGCACGGCTGACGCGGCGCTCACCCAACTCCCGCCCCTCGGAAGGAATCAGATCGTTCAACAACAGATCCTGCCGCGCGATCTCGTCGTACCCGAACCCGCTTGCCGCCGCCCGATTCCAGTAGACGATCCGTCCCTCCTCGTCCGCAATCAACAACGCGTCCGATGCCGACTCGGCCACCGCCCGGAACCGCGCTTCACTCTCCCGCAGCGAGCGCTCGGCTGCCAACCGGTCCGACACGTCTTCCTTGATCGCTACGAAATGCGTGACCTCGCCGTTCGCGTTCAGGACCGGAGTGACCGTCATCTCTTCCGTGTAGAGCGATCGGTCCTGGCGGCGATTGACCAATTGGCCGTGCCAAACGCGCCCGGACAGAACCGTCTTCCACAAGTCCGCGTAGAAGGCAGGGTCCTGCTCCCCCGATTTCAACAGACGCAGCGTCTGACCGATCGCTTCTTCCCGCAGGTAGCCGGTCAACCGCGTGAACGCGCGGTTCACCCACTCGATGCGCCCCTCGCGGTCGGCAATCACCACGGCGTTGGCCGCCGATTCGAGGGCCGCCGCCTGGAGCCGCATGGCCTGCTCGGACGTATGGCGCTGCGTGACATCCCGTCCGATCACGAGAATCAGCGATTGGCCGCCGATCCGGACCGGGTGGCCCCGCACCTCCAGCAGAACCTTCGTGTCATCCGGCCGGCGCACCCAGAATTCCCGTGCCACGCCGGTGGCCGTGCCCGGGCCGAACTGCGTCAGCAGGGCGCGGGCGCGTTCGAGCCCTTCGGCATCGAGCGCCTGCAGCTCCGCCACGGGACGGCCGATGACCTCGGTGACCGGATAGCCCAGCACCGCTTCCGCGGTCTGGTTGGCATCGACGATCGTGCCGTCCGGCGACAGCAGGATGTAGACATCCGGCGCATGCGTGAACAGCATCCGGAGCCGCTCTTCGGATTCCCGGACCGCCTGCTGGGCCTCCATCCGGTCGGTGACATCTCGGGCGATGCCCTCGATCGCGACCAGCTCGCCGGCGGCGTCCCGAACGGAGACCGTCTGCTGCTCGGTCCAGATGACCTTGCCGTCTTTCCGGATCCAGCGGAGTTCCAGCAGGCCCGCGTCGTCGCCACGCTCCTGCGCGGCTTCGAGCTTTGCCCGATCGTCGGGGTGCACCATCCGCACACCGAGATCCGGATCCGCGTAGTGCTCCTCAGGCGTGTAGCCGGTCACGACGGTGGCCGCCGGACTCACGTACTCGAACCCGCGCGTCGGCCGGAGCCGGTAGCGGTACACGATGTCGCGGGCGTTCTCGGTGAGCAGGCGGAACCGTCGTTCGCTGTCACGCAGGGCCTGCGCCATCGTCTCGATTTCGGTCACGTTGCGGTGCTCGAGCAGCACCGCCGAGGTGCCGTTGCTCCCAACCCGGCGCACCCGCACCCGAAACCAGGCGGACCCCTCGACCAGCCGGCAGGGATAACTCAGCGTGAACGCGTCGCTCCGCCCCGCCAGCACGTCCTGGATGCCCATCTCCGCGGTGGCGAGCCCGGGCGCGCAATCGCCGGATCGTTCACGCAGTACCAGGCCGAAATGGCACCCCTGGTCTTGCCGGTCGCGCGCCCCTCGCGTTCCCTGCCAGGCGGCATTGACGCGTTGGATCACGCCCTGGGCGTCGAGCAGCGCCACCGGATCGTCCAACACCTCTATCGCGGAGGCGTACGGATCGGGCGTTTCCAGTTCCTGCGAAGGCGCGGAGAGACGTGGCTGCGCCGTGAGCGTCTCGGCCACCCGGTCGAACGCGTTCGACTTGTCGAGCACCTCGCGGGCCCCCAGTTCCAAACACCGGTCGCGGTATTCATCGAAGACATAGTTCGACACCACGATGACGGCCGGGGCGGGATCCCGCTCTTTCAACACCTCCAACACGTGGATGCCGCCCCCGCCGGGCATGCGAAGATCCAGGACTACCGCGTCGGGATGCACCTGGTCCACCATCGCGATCGTGCTCGGCGCATCGCTCGCCTCGCCCACGATCTCCAACCGCGGGTCCGCCGACAGGTGCGCTCGCAGTCTGCGCCGCATGGCCTCGGAGTCGTCGGCAATCACGACGCGAATCGGGGGCGCGCCTTCTCGGTCCAGCACGGGCTCTCCTTCAACCGTCACGACGGAAGATGGGACTCCCGGAGATCGCTGAGTATCGGTGTCGTTGGTCATTGCACGTCCGGGTTGCCAAGGTTGCCTGTCGGGACTAGCCCAACAGCTCCGTCGCTGCTACCGCTGCTACCGCCGGTCCGCCAGAGACCGCAGCAGGTTCATGAGCGCCGCCGGGTCGTCGGACTTGTCGAGAAAGTGCTCCGCCCCCAACTGGCGGCAGGCCCTCACGTACTCGGGGTCCGGGAAGTTGGTGTGGATGATCACCACCGGCCGATCAGGGGCGCCCCGCAGTCGCTCGAGCACACGGATGCCGCCACCGCCCGGCATGAACAGGTCGAGGATCAACGCATCCGGAGCGTGCGCCGCGATGGCGGCAAGGGTCGCGGGGGCGTCGCCCGCCTCAGCGACGACCGCGACCGGTTCGAGCTCCCCCAACGATTTCCGGAGCCGCTCCCTGATCACCACCGAGTCGTCGGCAATGACCACCCGGAGCTGCGGTCCCTTCGTTTCGGTCGACTGGTTGTCCATCCCCGCCTCCTCGATCGTCGCGGGAGTACGAGGACAAAGATGTGGCCGAGCCGGCGCGGAGAGTACCGGTCCTTCGGACCCGAGGATGTCCGTCTTGGGAGTCCGGCGTGTCGGTCTGGGACCGACACCCGACGTCAGTCGGCGATCTTGTGCTGGACCGCGTAGCGGATCAAATCGGCCGTCGTCTTGAGCCGGAGCTTCTCCAGGATGCGTTCGCGGTAGGTACTGATGGTCTTGGGACTGAGGCCGAGCTGGGCGGCGATCTCCTTGACGCTCTTCCCCCGTCCCAGCAGCTGGAGCACCTGATACTCTCGATCCGAAAGCGCCTCGTGGTCGCTGGAGACGCGGCCCGTGAGCTTGTCCGCGAGTTGTTGCGCCAAGATCTCGGAAATGAACCGAACGCCGCGATGGGCCCGCCGAATGGCCTCGAGCAGGTCCGTGGGCGTCCGCTCCTTGGTCACGTAGCCGGTGGCCCCTGCTCGGAGGGCGCGCTCGGCGTACTCGCTCTCCGCGTGACCGCTGAGGACGATGGTGTGGACCGTGGGGAACCGCTCGCCAAGCTCCCGGAGCACTTCCAGGAAGCTGGTGCCCGGCATGGACACGTCGAGCAGCACGACGTCGATCTCGCCCGCGGCGACCGTGGGGACCACGTCGTCACAACTCGCCACCTGTCCACACACGCGAATGTCCGGCGTGCTCTGGAGGAGCCGCGTCAGCCCATCCCGCACGATGGCGTGGTCGTCAGCCAGCAGGACCCTGATCACTCCAAGTCTCCCATCCCACGAGCCTCGTCGAATGTCTGGAGCTGGCGGCCGCCTCGCAACCACCCCAGTCGTGCGAGCCTGGCATGCCGCTATCCTTCCCGTTCCGCCACCGGCAGCTCGAGGCTGACTCGCGTTCCCCTGGCCGGCGCCGTTTCGACCTCCAGGCTCCCGCCATGCATCCGCGCGCGCTCCCGCATCCCCAGGAGCCCGAGCCCGCGCCGGCCGCCGGCCGCCAACGCCTCGGGATCGAACCCGGGCCCCTCGTCGCGGACGGATACCTGAAGGCGCCCGCGCTCCATGCCGAAACGCACCGTGATATCGGCTCCCGGCGCGTAGCGCGCCGCATTCGTGAGGGCCTCCTGGACGATCCGAAATGCCGCGACCGCCGCTCCGGGATCCAGCGCCGGGACCCGGCCCGCTTCCTCCACGTGGATGGCGACGCCGGCCCGCTTCCCAAAGTCGCGGACCAGCCATCGGATCGCCGCATCCAGTCCGAGATCGTCCAGGATCCCAGGACGCAGCTCGGCCGCGATGCGCCGCACGGTGTCCACCGTCCCGTCCACCAGCTGCTGCATGTCGTCGAATCGCGTCGCGACCTCGCCGTCCCGATCGGAGAGCCTTCCGCGCAACCAACCGATGTCGAGCTTGAGGCCGGTCAGCGCCTGGCCCAGCTCGTCGTGCAGCTCCTGGGACACGCGGGCGCGTTCCGCCTCGACCAGTTCCTCCTGGTGCGTGGCCAGTGCGCGAACCTGTTCCCGGCTTCGCAAGGCACCCAGACCATGCGCGACATCCTGCGCGATATCCGACAGCAGCTGGACCTCTTCCGCGTCAAAGGCACCGGCATCCGGCGCATAGGTGTTCAGCACCGCAACGGTCTTGTCCCCCACGATCAGCGGCACCGCGGCCGACGACCGGAGCCCGTGCTCTTTGGCCGCGGCCCGCCACGGCGCAAAGGCGTCGAGCTCGTCCAGGTCGGAGGCCACTCGCACCTCTCCCGTTCGCAGCGCGACACCAGTCGGTCCCCGCCCCGCCGGCTCGTCCGCCCAGGTTACACGGATGTCCTGGACGTACTCCGCGTCCTCCCCGGCCACGGCGACCGGCTCGACCGACCGGTCCGGTCCCCGCGCCGGGACCCCGATCCACACCAGCCGGTATCCCGCCTCCGCAACGAGGATGCTGGCGATCTCGCCGAACAGCTCCGGCTCCGTCACGGCATGCGTCACCACGCGGTTGGTGCCGGCCCGCATTCGCAACGCCCGCTCCCGTCGCCGCTGCGCGTCGATATCGGTGTGCGTTCCCACCAGCCGCCGGGGTCGGCCCTCCTGATCCCACTCGACCACGGCCCCCACCGACAGGATCCACTTCCACCCGCCCGAAGCCGTCTGCTGCCGGTACTCCATCCGATAGTCGGGCCGGCGTCCGGCGACGCAGTCCTCCAGGGCCTGCCTCGCAGCTCCGCGGTCCGCCGGATGGAGCCGCTCCCGCCACTTCGTCACGGTCTCCTGCAGGGTGCCCGGCACGTAGCCCAGCATCCGGCAATAGTGGTCGTTGACGACCGTGGTGCCGGTGCGCAGGTCCATGTCATACAACCCGTGCTTCCCGGCCTCGAGCGAAACGCGCAGCCGGGCCTCGTTCTCCCGGAGACTCTCCTCCGCGCGCATCCGCTCGGTCGTGTCCAGCGCGAAGGCGATCTGACCGACCAGCTTGCCATCCACCCTGATCGGCATGCTCTCCGCTTCGAACCACACCACCGCGCCGTCGGCGTGGAGGTATCGCCCCAAACCCTTGAAGGGCTCGGCCGCAGCCAGCGGCTTCTCCCACTCGGCCAGTACCCGCGCCCGATCCGCCGGGTGGATACCCTGCACCCATCCCACCCCCTCCAACACATCGGCCGGAAGACCGGTCATCCGCTGCGCTGTGGCGTTCGCGAACGTGACGCCACCGCGCTCGTCCAGGTAGAAGATCCCAACAGGGATCGTCTGCACGATCCGCCGGAAGAACGCCTCGCTCTCGGCGAGGTACCGCTCCGCCTCCTTCTGCGCCCCCAGGTTCTGGATCTGAACGAAGTTCCGCATCCCGTCGTTGGTAGCCACGACCGTCGCCGTCACGAACCCCCACGCGAGGCTCCCGTCAGAGCGGATGTAGCGCTTCTCGCGCTGCACGATGTCGCCTGGTTCACGCAGACGCTCGCGCACCTGCGCGATGTCCCGCTCCCGTTCGTCCGGATGGGTAAACGCGGCGAAGTGGCGTCCGACGATCTCGTCCCGCTCGAACCCCAGAAAATCCGCGAACGCTCGGTTGATGGCTTCGAACCGGCCTTCCCGCGTCGAGATGGCCATCGGCGCGGCCGATCCTTCGAACGCCGCCCGGAACCGCTCCTCCGCAAGCCGGGCGCCCCGCTCCACCTCGACTTGGGCGCTCCGAGCGCGCGCCACCCGGTCCAGCGAGCGGTGCATCAACACGTAGAGGATCACCGCCGAGCCGAGGAGGAAGGTCCACTCCTCAACCAATCCCCAGGAAGGCGACTGCCGCCACCCGGGAATCACGAGTGGGACCACCAGATCGGATCCGACGATCCACAGAATGCCGACGAGGGAGTAGAGCAGGGCGAGGCGAAAGGCCTCGGCCGCGGGAGAACGGGCGACGGGGGAAGTGGGCTTCGAGGGTCGGACCACTTCCTCTCGCCCAGGAGTCCTTTCCAAGTCTTTCGCGCCTCCGGACCGCCGTGACGAGCACGACTGCCATGGCTCGGACAGAGCCCAACGACAACCGCGCCCGGGGAGGCACCGACCGCTGGCGCGCCCCAGAGTTCTGGAGAGTGACCAGCCGACGGTGTGCTACCTGCTTCGCAACAAAGGTGTTACGAAGGACACGCCGGAAACGTGACCTGGCTCACGTTTGGGATGGAGGCGCACAATGTGATCTGGCTCACGGAAGACGGAGCGCCGATCGGTCCGCACCTTCGTCGCGCCATTCCCCGCTCGGGACGCCAGGACCTTTCTGGCGAGGCGGACGGCGCGATCGGCCGGTCGGTCCCCCGACTGTGGGCCGGCGGGAACGTGACATAAGAAGATGCGCCCGATTCTCACCGCAAACCGTGACGCGGCTCACGCACCCCGGGTGGATCATCGGGAGCGCGGCTCCGGTGCGCTCACCGGTGCTCGTCCCGCTCGTCGTCACGGCCCTCGCTTGCCGCGGGCGGGTGTGCGGCGGTATCCATCGACGACGCGGCCCCGACGTAGGCGCTCGCCGCACCATGCTCGTACACGAGCTTGCCACCCAGATCGCCCACCCGCCAGCCGAGCCACGCAACCACCAGCGTCCCCGCGAGGGTCGCCAGCCGAGCGCTCGTTCCGGCAACGCCGCCCGCGAACCCGACGAGCGATACTCCCAACAGGAGCCACGCGCCCACCAGGAACACGTCGGCCGCATCGTGGTGCGCGTCCAGCGGCTGCTCGCTGGCCAGCACACGCTCGACGCGTTCTTCTTGATCCTCGCCGGTTTCCTTCGCGACGACGCCCGACGCAACGAGGAGCGCCGCGGTCAGCGTGACCAAGCCCCACGTGCGCCGTCGCGCGCCGTCGTGCAGACGCCAGACCACCACGGCGGTGAGGAATGGGAGAAATAGCATCAGAACGATCGGGAAGTGGACCACCGCCGGATGGAGCGGATTGGGAAGCATACCGTTATCCTCAAGGCTGTTTGTGTGTGCCGCCGGTTGACTCCGCGCAGTATAGTACGCGCGTTCGTGTCCGCCATCGGATACGTGCCGGACCGTCACGGGAATTGGCGACTTCCGACATTTGCCGGAGGCTTCGTGCCCGATCATTTCGACCTCCCGCGCACCGACCTCCTGCTGGCGGTCCTCTTCCTGACCGTCGTCGCCGGCGGTATCACGGATCTGGTGCTCGATGCCCCGCACCGGTGGGGAACGCCGCATGTGCTCATCGAGATCGCCCTCGTCTGCCTGAGTCTGGGCGTCGCGCTGTACCTCTGGTGGGGTTGGCATCGGACGCGGCTGGCCCTGCGCGACATCCGCGGTGTGCTCGCCGCGCGGGACGCCGAGCGCGATCGCTGGCATGAGAGCACGCGGAAGCTGCTCGCCGACCTCGGTCGCGAGGTCGACCGCCAGTTCGGCGCCTGGGCGTTCACTCCCACCGAACGCGAGGTCGCGCTTCTTTTATTGAAGGGGCTGAGTCACAAGGAGATCGCCCGACGGACTGACCGGAGCGAGCGCACCGTGCGCCAGCATGCCGTGGCGGCCTATCGCAAGTCGCGCCTGGATGGTCGCGCATCGCTCGCCGCCTTCTTTCTTGGCGACCTCTCGCTCCCCGCGCCGGAGCAGCCCGATCCACCGGCGGCGTGACGGCCGGGACGATATCATACCCCCATGCAAACACACGTCACACGATCCCGCACGACCGGCTCGGCCCTGCTGGTGCTCTCGCTCACGGCCGCCGTCTCGACGTCCGCGACCGCGCAGGACGGCCTCGCCGCCGCGCGCGCCTACCGGCAAGCCCATGCACCGGCCATCCTCCGCCAATACGCGGAGCTGCTGGCGCTCCCGAACGTCGCCTCGGACACCGCGAACATCGCGCGCAATGCCCGCTACCTCGAGGCGCACCTGGCGGCACTCGGCGTCCGCGCCGAGCTGCTGCGCGTCCCCGGCGCCTCCCCCATCGTGTACGGCCGGCTCGACGTTCCGGGCGCCACCCGCACGCTTGCGCTCTACGCCCACTATGATGGCCAGCCGGCGAATCCGCGCGAGTGGCGTCACGACCCTTGGGCCCCGAGCCTGTTCACGGCCGTCCCCGACAGCGGCGGTGTCCAACGCGCCTTCCCTCGAGACGGTGAGCCCGTCGACCCCGAGTGGCGGCTCTACGCGCGCTCGGCCGGCGACGACAAGGCCCCGATCGGCGCGTTGCTCACGGTGCTCGCGGCGTTTCGCGAACACGACATCCGGCCCACCGCGAACATCGTGTTCTTCTTCGAAGGCGAGGAGGAAGCGGGGTCGGTTCACCTTGGGGACTACCTCCGGACCTACCGCGATCGGCTCACCGACGTGGACGTCTGGCTGTTCCTCGACGGGCCCGTGCACCAGAGTGGACGGCCGTTGCTCGCGTTCGGCGCGCGGGGGGTGACGCGGCTCGAGGTAACGGTCTTCGGCCCCACCCACGGCCTGCACAGCGGGCACTACGGCAACTGGGCGCCCGTCCCTGGGCGGCTCCTGTCCCAACTCCTCGCCACCATGTGGGATGCGGATGGTAAGGTGTTGGTCTCGGGGTTCTACGACGACGACGCCCCGATCGGCGAGGCGGAGCGGGAGGCGCTCGCCCGGCTCCCCAATTACGATGCGGAGCTTCGTCACGAGCTGGGCCTGGCACGCACCGAAGGCGAGCCGGCGACCCTCGCCGAGCAGCTGATGCTCCCGGCACTCACCGTGCTCGGGCTCAGCAGCGCCAACGTCGGGGCGCTGGCAACCAACGTCATCCCCCCCACGGCCACGGCCACGCTGGGCGTCCGGCTCGTGAAGGGAAACGACCCCGAGAAGATGCTCGACCTGATCGAGGCGCACATCCGCCGGCAGGGCTACGTCATCGTGCGGGACGACCCCGACCTCGCCACCCGTCTCGCGCACCCGTTGATCGCCAAGGTCCGGCGAGACCACGGCTACCCCGCGGCGCGCACCGACATGACCCAACCCATCGTCAAGGAAATCACCGCTGCCGCTACGCGTGCCTCCGGTGGCGCCGTCGTGCTGATGCCCGGGATGGGAGGCTCACTCCCGCTCTATCTCTTTACGGACGTGCTCGGCAAGCCGGCGTTGGTCGTGCCGGTGGCCAATCACGACGACAATCAGCACGCGCCCGACGAGAATCTCCGCATCGCGAACCTGTGGTACGCGATCGATCTCTTCGGCGCGTTACTCACCATGCCGGCCCCGACGCCGTAGCCACCCCCGTGGACCTCACGCTCGTCGTGCTTCTCTTTGCGTCGCTGTCGGCGGCGACCGCGGCCCTCGGCGTCGGTCCGTTCGCCCTGAACCGGCGAGTGCCACTCACGCAAATCGGCCTCGCGAACGGCGTTGCCGCGGGCATGATGCTCGGCGCGGCCTACGGTCTGCTCCTCGCGAGTTTCGCCCGGGGCCTTACGGCCGTCGCCGCCGGCGCCTTGCTCGGCATCCTGTTCGTCGCGTGGACGCACGCCGCCTCCGGCACGGACGAGCTGGACCTCAACCGCCTCGAGGGCGGGTCCGACGCATACGGGTATCAGGTCCTGCTGGTCAACAGCCTCCACTCGGGATCCGAAGGCGTCGCGATCGGCGTCGCGATGGCGGTGAGCCAACCCTTCGGGATCTTCATGGCACTCGCGATTGCCGTGCACAATGTGCCCGAAGCGACGGTGCTCTGCGCCATACTCACGGCTCGCGGCGTCAGGCCGGCGAGCGCCGCCGGCCTCGCCGTGGCCGCCAACGTCAGCCAGATCCTCCTCGCGGTGGTGACGTACGCCATCGTGCGGGCCGCACCCGGCGTGCTCCCCTGGGCGCTCGGGTTTGCGATCGGCGGACTGGTGCAGCTCGTCATGAGTGAGCTGCTCCCAGAGTCGTACCGCCAGACCGGACACCGGAGCATCGCGCTCGTCACCATCGTCGCCATGGGCATCGTGGTTCTCCTGCGCGGGGTCGTCCCATGAATCCGGTGCTCGTGGTCTTCCTGTACGGGCTCATCACGGCGCTCGCCACCGGCCTCGGGGCCCTCCCGTTCGTCTTCCTGCGCAATGTCTCCCCACGGGCCGTCGCGTCCGCCAATGCCATCGCGGGCGGGCTCATGCTGGGCGCGAGCTTTGGCATCGTGGCGGAGGGAACCGGCTACGGCGCGTGGCAGACGCTGGTGGGCGGGTTGGCGGGGGTCGTGTTCATCCTGCTTACCCAGCGCTGGGTGGGCGACGAGGATGTGCCGCTCGTGGCGGCGCCGGCCGCCAACGCGCGACGCATGACGCTCATCGTGATCGTGATGACGGTGCACTCGTTCGCCGAGGGCGTCGCGGTGGGCGTGTCGTTCGGCGGAGGTGCCACGCTCGCGCTGGCCATCACGATCGCAATCGCGGTGCATAACGTGCCGGAAGGGCTTGCCATCAGCGCCGTACTCCGTCCGCGCGGCAGCACCGTGCTCGCCTGCGTCGCGTGGAGCATCTTCTCGTCGCTTCCGCAGCCGCTCATGGCGGTCCCCGCGTTCCTGTTCGTGGACGCATTCCAGAAGGCGTTGCCGTATGGCCTGGGGTTCGCCGCGGGGGCGATGGTGTTCATGGTGCTCGAGGAGCTGCTACCCGAGGCCTACGACCGGGCCAGCCGGTCGCGCGTTGCCATCCTGGTGAGTATCACGCTCGTCGCCATGGTGCTGTTCCAGCAGACGCTCTGACTTGGGGCAGCGGGGCAGTAAGGTCAGTGCGGGCAGACGCTTCCGCCTCTTCCGCCTTGTCCGCCCCCTCCGCCGTGTTCTTCCGCCCTGTCCGCCGTCCGGGTATCAGGAACTCCCCGGCCCGAGTAGATTGCCCGCCGATCCAGGGAGGACGACGTACCCCGATGCCAATGCCAGCCACCAACATCCGCCGCGGGATGGCCATCATGTTCGATGGCGAGCCGTGCCGCGTCATCGAGTTCCATCACCACACGCCGGGGAATCTCCGGGCGATGGTGCACGCCAAGCTGAAGAAGCTGAAGACCGGCGCGACCGTCGAGCACCGGTTCCGCGCCGCCGACACCGTGCATGCGGCGGAGCTGGAGACCCACGAGCTGGACTTCCTCTACCGGGCCAGTGCTACCTACACGTTCATGAACGCGGAGACCTACGAGCAATACGATCTCGACGCCGAAACGCTCGGCGACGCGGCGCAGTGGGTGACCGAAGGCATGCGGATCATCGCCGAGTTCTACGAAGGTCACCCCGTCGCGATCGATCTCCCCTCGTCTCTCGTGTTCGAGATCGTGGAGACCACCCCGGTGATGCGCGGCGCCACCAAGACCGCGTCCAGCAAGCCGGCGACGCTGAGTAACGGTGTCACCATCAATGTGCCGGAGTTCGTCGGGCCCGGTGAGCGCGTTCGCGTGAATCCCACGACGGGCGAATACCTGGATCGCGCCAAGGACTGATCGGCACGGCCGGCCCAGATACGACAGCGGCGCGCCACCTGGCGCGCCGCTTCGCTATGGGCGGGGTAGCGCGCAGTGGGCCGTTCCTTGGTCCCACGTTGCGGTACCGGCCTCGGCTTCGTCGTCCCGCTCCCGGGTGCGGGCATGACGTTACACGGGGGAAGGGAGACCGCGACCTTTCAGTGTTGGTCCGGCTGGTCGCGCACCCCGCCGCCAAGGGGGAAGGTATGGTCCGTCCCCGGGACGTCAAGCACGACAGCCCGAGTCCCCTTGCCCGCGGGCGTTGCGCCCATCGCCTTCGCGTTTCAAACTTCGTGCGTCATGGAATCCTTCGCGATCACCTCCGCATCACCCGGCGACTGGGCCGAGATCTCCGCGCTGCTCGATCGGAGCGCGCTGCCGCTCGACGGGCTCGAGTCGCACCTGGACTCGACGATCGTCGCGCGCGACCAGGAAGGGATTGTGGGGTGCGCGGCGCTCGAGCTCTACGGCGCCGATGCATTGCTCCGGTCGGTCGCGGTGGCACCCGAGCGGCGTGGTGATGGCATCGGCGCGGCGCTCACCTCTGCCGCGATCGCGCTGGCCCGACGGCATCGGATCCGCGCGATCTATCTCCTGACGGAGACCGCCGAGCGCTTCTTTCCGCGCTTCGGCTTCGAAGCGACGAGCCGTGACGCGGTCCCCGCGCCGGTGCGGGCGTCCGTCGAATTCACGTCGGCGTGTCCGGAAAGCGCCGCGGTGATGGTGCTGCCGCTCCGGCAACCCTAGCGCGCGGGGCCGTGCCGCGCTTCTTGCCCGACCCCGCCGAGCTGCGACGACCGTCGGTCGTCGCCCTCCTCGCGGCGAACCTCGTTCCGATTTATGGCGTGTTCGTGCTGGGCTGGGAGGTGTTCCCACTCATCCTGCTGTTCTGGATCGAGAACATCATCGTCGGCGTCGTCAACGTCCTCAAGATTCTCTTTGCCCGACCGGAGGACAAGTTATGGTGGGCGGGGAAGCTCTTCTTGATCCCCTTCTTCATCGTGCACTACGGCGGCTTCACGCTCGTGCACGGCATTTTCGTCTTTGCCGTCTTTGGCAACGCCGCCAACGTTGCACCCTCCGATATGAGCGCCGGCTTCATCGTGGAGACGATCCGCTCGTCGGGCGTCGTGTGGGCGGCCCTCGCACTTCTGGCCAGTCACGGCTTCTCGTTCGTCACCAACTACCTGGGGGCCGGCGAGTACCGCAACGCCGATCCCAAGGTGCTCATGGGACAACCGTATGCCCGGGTCATCGTCTTGCACATCACGATCATCTTCGGTGGGTTCGTGATGCTGTCGCTCGGCTCGCCCCGTGCCGGCCTCGTGCTGCTCGTGGTGCTCAAGGTCGGAATGGACCTGCGCGCGCACCTCAAGGAGCGGCAAACGCTTGGATCTGCCCGCCCGGCGGCCGCGTAGATGATCGGCGGCGTGAAGCCGCTCGGCCCTGCCGAATGAATCGGCGCCAATCCCGCTTCATGCGGGAGCGCCGAGCTCAAGCGAATCGGTCCTAATCCCGCTTCATGCGGAAGAGCCGAGCCGCGGGTTTACCCCGCGGACTCGCCCGGGAGCGCCGGTTCCCTTGATGCGGTAGTGGTTCCTCAGTGGTCCTCAGGCGCTCGGCGCGCCGGGAGTCGGCGGCGTGAAGCCGCCGCTCGGCCCTGCCGCATGCATCGGCGCTAATCCCGCTTCATGCGGGAGAGCCGAGCCGCGGCTTTACGCCGCGGACTCGCCCAACCACGCCGTTGCCCACATGTCAGTGATGATCCTGCGCGCTTGTCTCAGGCGCTCGGCGCGCGGGGAGTCGGCGGCGTGAAGCCGCCGCTCGGCCCTGCCGAATGAATCGGCGCCAATCCCGCTTCATGCGGGAGAGCGGAGCCGCGGGTTCACCCCGCGGACTCGCCCAACAGCGCGGTTTCCCATAGACAGATAGGGAGTAGCACTCAGCACGTGGCTCGCCGGGAGTCGGCGGCCTGAAGCCGCCGCTCGGCCCTGCCGGATGAACCGGCTATGCGCTCGTTTCGTCGGTTGGGCGTGGTTTCGGTGACGCGCTGACGGGATCCCGCCGCAACTTCCCGAGGTGCGCGCCCACCTCTACTATCACCTCACGTGGACAACACGATTCCGCGCTCCGACCATTGACGCCACGATCGCCCGCTTCTTGGGCGGCTTCCTGCCAGCAGTAGCGAGACAGGAACGCGGTCGCATTCTCGCACTCGGGATCGTCAGCACCCATGTCCATGTGCTCCTCACCTGCCATCCCACGACTCATCTCCCCCGTCTCGTTCAGCGACTCAAGGGCGGGAGTTCGGTGATTGCTCATAAGGAGGGACATGTCAGACACGGTGTCCTATTCGCCTGGGCGAAAGGGTACAGCATCGAGACCGTGAGTGCAGGAGCCGTTGGTCGCGTCGGCGACTACGTCCGAGATCAAGCCCGGCGGCATCCGCACGATGCGATTCCCGGGTGCATGCGCTGGACCCCTGAGCTGCCTGCTCCACCGCCAGCGGACCCCAGGAATAACCCGCTTCATGCGGGAGAGCCGAGCCGCGGCTTTACGCCGCGGACTCGCGCCCGGCAGCGCCGTTTCCCATAGGCAGATGGGAGTAGCACTCGGCGCTGGCTCGCGGGGAGTCGGCGGCGTGAAGCCGCCGCTCGGCCCTGCCGAATGAATCGGCGCTAATCCCGCTTCATGCGGGAGAGCCGAGCCCAAGCGAATCGGTGCTAATGCTTCATGCGGGAGAGCCGAGCCGCGGGTTCATCCCGCGACTCGCGCCCGACCGCGCCGTTTCCCCTGACGCGGTAGCGGTCCGTAGTGGTCCTCAGGCGCTCGGCGCGCCGGGAGTCGGCGGCGTGAAGCCGCCGCTCGGCCCTGCCGAATGAATCGGCGCTAATCCCGCTTCATGCGGGAGAGCCGAGCCCAAGCGAATCGGTGCTAATGCTCCATGCGGGAGAGCCGAGCCGCGGGTTCATCCCGCGACTCGCGCCCGACCGCGCCGTTTCCCCTGACGCGGTAGCGGTCCGTAGTGGTCCTCAGGTGCTCGGCGCGCCGGGAGTCGGCGGCGTGAAGCCGCCGCTCGGCCCTGCCGAATGAATCGGCGCTAATCCCGCTTCATGCGGGAGAGCCGAGCCCAGGGGTTCACCCGCGGACTCGCCCGACAGCGCCGTTTCCCCTGAGCCCCCTGCGACTCACGATCCCAGTACCGCGAGCAACCCAACGAAGGCAATCACCACGCCGAGCGCCACCTTGAGCGCGGCGCCAGCCGCGCGACCGAGCACCGCCCCCCATCCGGCGCTCACGGCCGTGCCGCTCGCGCGGGACCGGGTATACTCGAATACTGCCGCTCCGACGAACGATCCGAGAAACGCCCCGATTACGCTCCCAACGATCGGAATGGGGACACCGACGACCGCCCCGACAATGCCGCCGACGATCGCTCCCCAGCCTGCGCGGCGCGATCCGCCGTAGCGCCGGGCCAGGCGAAACCCGATCCACGCCTCGATCACCTCTCCGGCCGCGGCGAGTCCCAGCACGGTCCCGATCATGCCGACCCCCACGGAGCGGAACCCCGTGAGCCAGCCGAAGCCGATGACGCCGAGGACCATCACCCAGAGCCCGGGCAGCCCCAGGGGCACCAGCACCAGACCGACGACGACGGCCACGACCAGGAGCACCACCGCCAGCCCCGTCATGGCGCCGATTCCAGGCGTGCCGCGTGCGGAATCCTGAGTCTCTGCCAGACTTCGGGTGAGCGGCCGGTCACCTGGCGTCCACTCTCGCGGAGGCGGCCGCACAGCTGCCCAGGATCAGAGGCGGGAAACCCCTTCCCGATCCGGCGAGAGAGGATGTCGATCGTTCGCACGACGTCGGGGTCGAGCTCGAGCATACTGGGCACCGTGGCTGCGCTGATCGGGACCGCGAAAACTCGCCCGACAGCGATGCTGCCACAATCCCGCCCGTGTGCGGCTGGGAGCCGGGCACTTGCGGACGCCGGTCGGGTAATGCACACATCCAAGCGCCGCACTTGGCTTCCTGATTGCAACCCTCACCACGGTGTTTCCCCATGAACCGCCCTCATTGCCGTTCGGCTCGACTGGCCGCCGCCGCGCTCGTCGCGCTCACCATCGGCCTTGCCACGCCTTCGGCCGCGCAGACCGCCCGTGGCAAACAGCTTGGCGTCGACACCACCAACTTCGACCGCTCCGTCCGGCCGCAAGATGACTTCTTCCGGTTCGTTGACGGCACCTGGTTGAAGAAGACGCAGATCCCACCGGACCAATCCAGCTGGGGATCGTTCCAAGAGCTAGCGGAGCGCAGCGAGGCTGCGCTGAAGCAGATCGTGGACGACGCGATGAAGGCCAACGCGCCCGCCGGCAGCAACCTCCAGAAGGTGCGGGATTTCTACGCGAGCTTCATGGACACGACCCGCATCGAGACACGCGGGCTGGAGCCGCTTCGCGCGGAGCTGGGAACGATCGCCGCCATCGGCTCGACGGCCGAACTCCCCGCGGCGCTCGCCCACCTCGCACACCTCGGGGTCTTCGGGCCGTTCGCCGCGTTCGTCGGACAGGATCAGAAGAACTCGAGCGCGTACATCGTGGCGCTGAATCAGGGTGGCCTCGGCATGCCGGACCGCGATTACTACCTGCGGCCGGGTGCCCGCTTCGACGAGACGCGGAAGGCGTACGCCGACTACGTGATGACCCTCCTGACCCTGGCCAAACAGCCGGATCCCGCGGGGACCGCGCAGCAGGTCATCGCCCTGGAGAAGCGCATCGCCGAGCACCATTGGGAGCGCGCCCGGATTCGGGATCGGGACGCGACGTACAACAAGATGTCCGTGCAGGACCTCGCCGATCTGAGCCCCGGGTTTGATTGGGTGGCGTTCTTCCAACCGATTGGACTGACCGCGACCACCGACGTGATCGTGCGCCAGCCCGACTACTTCCAAGCGCTCTCCCAAATCGTCTCCGACACCCCCGTGTCCACGTGGAAGGCGTATCTCACCTACAAGCTGCTGAGCGCCTACGCGGACGAGCTGCCGAGCGGGTTCGTTGCGGCACGGTTCGCGTTCTACGGGAAGGCCCTATCGGGGCAGGAAGAAATGCGACCCCGCTGGAAGCGCGGGGTCAACGAGGTCGAAGGAGCGCTCGGCGAAGCGCTCGGCCAGTTGTACGTCGAGCGCAACTTCAAGCCGGAAGCCAAGGCGCGGATGGACGCGCTCGTCAAGAATCTGTTGGCGGCCTTCAAGGAGGGCATCAACGAGCTGGAGTGGATGGGGCCGGCCACCAAGACCCAGGCGCAGGCCAAGCTGGCCAAGTTCACCGTCAAGATCGGCTACCCCGACAAGTGGCGCGACTATTCGGCCCTCGAGATCCGGCCCGACGACCTCCTGGGTAACGCCATGCGCGCGAACATGTTCCGGTACGACGACATGGTCTCGCGCCTCGGCAAGCCGGTGGACCGCTCCCGCTGGGGCATGACGCCGCAGACCGTCAACGCGTACTACAACTCTACCAACAACGAGATCGTCTTCCCCGCCGCCATTCTCCAGCCGCCGTTCTTCAACGTCGAGGCGGACGACGCGGTCAACTATGGCGGGATCGGCGCGGTGATCGGTCACGAGATCAGCCACGGATTCGACGATCAAGGCAGCAAGTCCGACGGCGACGGCAACTTGCGCGACTGGTTCACGCCGGAGGATCTCAAGGCCTTCCAGGAGCGGACCACCAAACTGGCGGATCAGTACTCGTCGTACGTGCCGATCGACACGCTGCACATCAACGGCCGCCTCACGCTCGGCGAGAACATCGGCGACCTGAGCGGGCTGGCAGTGGCGCTCCGCGCGTATCACATGTCGCTGCACGGGAAGGAGGCGCCGGTGATCGGCGGCTTCACGGGCGATCAGCGCTTCTTCCTGGGGTGGGCGCAGGTTTGGCGCACCAAGTTCCGGGACGAGGCCCTCCGCCGGCAACTGCTGACGAACCCGCACTCGCCGGGCATGTATCGGGCGTTCATCCCGCTGACCAACATGGAGGCGTTCTACAAGGCGTTCGACGTCAAGCCGGGCGACGGCATGTACCGGCCGCCCGACGAGCGCGTGAAGATCTGGTGATACGATGCGCGACGCGATTCGGAACTTCCTCGCCCGGCACCTCGCCGGGACTCCTGATCCGGCCGGCACCTCTCCAACCGACCAGGCGCCGTCACGCGACCGCGTGCAGGTGGCCGCCTGCGCGCTGCTGCTGGAGATCGCGCACGCCGACGACGAGTTCAGCGCCGTCGAACGCAGCCGCATCGAGGAAGCGCTCGAGCGGCAGTTCGGACTGGACGCGAAGGCCCGCGAGGAGTTGATCGCTGAGGCCGAGACGGAACGTCAGCGCGCAATCGACGACTTCCACTTCACTCAGCTCATCAACGAGCACTACGACCTCGGCCAGAAGATGGTCCTGGCCGAGCTGATGTGGAGCGTGATCCTCGCGGACGGCGAGGTCGCCAAGCACGAGGCGTACCTGGTTCGCAAGCTTGCGAACCTGCTCGATCTGGAGCCGGCGTACCTGTCCCAGGCGAGGCGGCGCGCGGCGGAGTAGTCCGGCGGCGCTACTCCTCGCGGAGCACCGTCATCGGATCCGGGAGCATGGTGGCGTGAGCTTCACCGCTGCCCGAGTCGGTGGTGCTGAGGTGTCCGCCGCGGGCTGCATGAGGATCCACTCCAGTGCCGAGTCGCGACCGTCCCGGTAGTCGGCCCAGGTCGGTGGGATCGCGTGATCCGGCGGGACGCCGGGCACGTCCTCTGGCCACAGGTCGTAGTGGCAGATGGCAACGGTCCCTTGCAGCCCGCTCCTCGGTAGCTGGAAGAACCCGGCCTCACTATACGAGTTGGGTCGGGCTCCAGTGGGCTCCCCCACGAGGATCGCGCCAGCCGCGCGCTTGAGGTCGACCGCGTTCACCATCGCCGCCGAGGCTGTCCGTCGACCGATCAGGACGTAGAGCCCCCCCGGGCGCAGGAATCGCTCCCGCCTCCGCAGCTCCGCTAACAGGTACTCCCGTCCGCGCGTGAAGTCGCCACCCAGGTTCCACCGCAGATCGAGCACGAGGCGATCCACGTTGGCCGCGTCCAGGTCACGGAACATGGCCCGGACCGAGTCTTGGAAGGCGCGCCGCGGTTCGCGGAGCAAGTAGTTGTTCCACGCCACGTAGGCGGTGCGCGTGCCCGGGACAACAGCCCACCCGAGCGACGCCCGACGCATCGTCGGCGTGCGCGCGAGAGGCGGCGACCTACCCGCGTCCATCCAGTCGATGTCGTTATCGGGCTGGACGGTGACCATCTTGAGGCTCTGGGTCGTGCCATCGTCGAGCGTCACCCGGAGGGACGCCCGATCTGCCGATCCCGCGATGCCGAGCCCATGGAGCACCGGCCCGAGCGCCAGCAGGCGCCCGCCGAGGAAGCGGGCGAGGCCCTCGGTTTCGGCTTCGGGCACTAGCGTGCGCACGCGCGCCCAGGCGGTGTCCGCCGGTACGCCGTCGAACGCGACGACGCGCCCGCCCAGGATCTCGGCCGCGGCGCGACTCGTTCGTGTCACCCGCCATGCGCCGTCGAGCCACTCCAACTCGAGGGGATAGCGCGGAGCCGCCGCGCCGAGACCGAGCCGCGTGTGGCCGTCACCGACCAGCGAGGCGATCCTCAGCAGCCCGACCTCAATCTCGTCGTCCGAGAGGCTTGGGATCCGCTCCATGAGCGACGCCACCTCCCGTTCGAACACGGTGCGCGGCGTGTGGTGGTACGGATTCGGGTGACGGGTGGTGATTTGGTCAACCAGGAACCGGACGTCCTGGCGCCACGCGCCCGCGTCCATCGGCGCCAGCGTGCCTTGGGCGTGGCAGGCGACAACGGCGATGACCAAAGCAATGGTGGCGGCCGCGACGGATCGGTACCCCATGACGACTCTCCTGAGCGCGATACTCAGGCCGGCCCTACGCGCGTTCGTTCCGGCAGGTTCCAGCGTGTCACCGTAGACCGGCCGAGCCGAAGGGCCGGCTGCGGGGCCCTGGACGCGCCCGCTCGAAGCGCGAGATTTCGCCATGGCCACCATGGCGACCACGAGCAGCGTGTGACCACGTATCCGGAGCGGTTCACCACCGCCCGCCTCTCGGCCGAACGCCTCACCGAGGCCCACCACGCCGACATCCACCGGATGCACACCGACCCAGTCCAGATGGAGCTACTCGGCGGAGTACGCGATGAGATACAGACGCGGGAGTACCTCGATCGCAACCTCGCGCACTGGGCCCAGCACGGGTTCGGCGTATGGATCGTGCGGGACATCGCGACCGGTGAGGTCGCTGGACGAGCGCTCGTGCGGCACCTGCCGCTCGATGGCGTGGACGAGGTCGAGATCGGGTACAGCCTTCACCCCGCGTACTGGGGACGTGGGCTCGGCACGGAGATCGCCGCCGCGTGCGTCCGCTACGGGTTCGACGAGGTGCGGCTCCCATCCCTCGTGGCCTTGACGCTACCCCACAACGCGCGCTCCCGCCACGTGCTCGAAAAGGTCGGCATGGTGTACGAGCGCGACGTCATGCACGCCGACGTCCTGCACGTGCTGTATCGCGTATTAGACGGGGGCTGACACGGACAATGCGCGCGTCACCGGGCGCACCAGGCCGAGCAGGATAGGGACGAGCAGCTCTGACCAGCCGAGAATCTCTCTTGCCGGAGCGGACGCGTGGCCCCTCGACACCGCGGCTCTGAACCACCGTCGAACGAGAGTGCCCCGCCGAGTGTCGAAACACCCAACGGGGCTCTGTAAGTGGAGGTTCCTAGCCGTCTTGGCGTCTGTGCGTCTACGCGTCTAGCTCCATGGGCCTGAGTGGAGTTGAACCACTGACCTCACGCTTATCAGGCGTGCGCTCTAACCAACTGAGCTACAGGCCCCAACCCCAGCAATCTAGTAACCTCACCATACCAGGGACGGAAAAGGGCGGACCGGGACGGCAGCCACGAATCGGGACCGCCGGGACCGCCGGGACCCCCGTCCTTCACTCCCACTCGCTCCGGCGACGGCCGGGACGGGGCCCGTCTCCTTCGTCGAAGTCGTCCTCGTAATCCTCGTAGTCGTCGTACTCGGCCTCGTCCTCGTCGTCGTCCTCGTCCAGCTCCTCGTCCAGCTCCTCGTCTTCCTCGAAATCGTCGTTATCGTCCTCGTCGTCGTCATACCGGCCGGCCACGACTATCAACGAGACCGACGTCTCCCAGGGCTGCATGCTTCCTCCACGCATGGGGTGTGGATTCCCGGTACTCCCGATGATCACCACGCTCACGCCTCCGCCGCGGCTTTCGCCGCGCGGTGAGCCTTGCGCCGCACCGAAGGATCCAGCACGCGCTTGCGCAACCGGATCGCGGCTGGCGTCACTTCGATTAACTCGTCTTCCTCGATGTACTCGAGCGCCAGCTCGAGGGTGATTTCGCGCGGCGGCTCCAGGCGCAGCATCTCGTCCGTCGCCGTCGTGCGCATGTTCGTCAGCTTCTTCTCCTTCGTGATGTTCACGTCCATGTCACCCGCGCGGGCGCTCTCGCCGACGATCATCCCTCCATACACCGGATCGCCCGGTTTGACGAACATCTCGGCCCGCTCCTGGAGGTTGAAGATCGCGAACGCCACCGCGACCCCCTCCCGGTCGGCGACCATGACCCCGCGCGTCCGGGCGGCCAGGGGACCGGCCCACGACCCGTACTCCAGGAATCTGTGGTGCATGATTCCCTCGCCGCGCGTATCCGTCAAGAAGTCGGACCCATATCCGAACAGGCCCCGAGACGGAATCACGAATCGCATCCGGGTCTTGCCCTGTCCGGCCGGTCGCATGTCCCGCATCGCCGCGCGGCGTTTCCCCAGGTCCTCGATGACCGTCCCCACCATGTCGTCCAGGACTTCGACCACCAGCTCCTCGTACGGCTCGAGCCGTTCCCCCTGGGGGCCCTCGCGTGTGATGACCCGCGGCCGGCTCACCTGGAACTCGTACCCCTCCCGACGCATGGTCTCCATCAGGATCGAGAGATGCAACTCCCCCCGACCCGAGACCGTCAGCGTGTCGGGCCGATCCGTCTCGTCGACCCGCAGAGCGACGTTGCGCTCCAGCTCCTTGAAGAGCCGGTCGCGCACCTGCCGGGACGTGACGTACCGGCCCGAGCGACCGCTGAAGGGCGAGTTGTTGAGGGAGAAATCCACCGAAATCGTCGGCTCCTCGACGGCAATCCCGTGCAGGCGTTCCGGCACCGCCGGGTCCGTAATGGTCTTGCCGATCTCGATCCCCTCGAGGCCGGCGAGCCCGACAATGTCGCCGGCGGCCGCGTCCGGAATCTCGAGGCGCTGGAGGCCATCGAACCCATAGAGCCGAGCCACGCGGGCGCGCTCGCCCTCCCCCACCGCCACGAGGCCGGGCTCGCCGAGCGGAAGGAGCAGCACATCCTGCCCGACCCGGATCACGCCCCGCTCGATACGCCCGATGGCGATCCGCCCGACGTAGGTGGAGAAATCCACGGTCGAGATCAACATCTGGAGCGGTCCCGCGGGATCGCACGAGGGCTCGGGAATGGCCGTGAGGATGGTCTCGAACAGCGGGGTGAGGTCGCCCTCCCACCCACCAACCTCCCCACCGTCGACGGGCCGCTGGGCCGTCGGCAATTCTCGATACGCGACTCCAAACCGCGACGAAGCGTAGAGAAACGGCGCGTCCAGCTGCGCGTTGGTGGCTTCCAGCTCCATGAACAGCTCGAGCACCTCGTTGTGCACCGTCAGCGCGCGCTCGTCGGGTCGGTCGATCTTGTTGATCACGACGATCGGTTGCAGGCCCAGCTCCAGTGCCTTGCGGGTCACGAACCGCGTCTGCGGCATCGGGCCTTCCGCGGCATCCACCAACAGCAGCACGCCATCCACCATCCGGAGGATGCGCTCGACCTCCCCACCGAAGTCCGCGTGACCGGGCGTGTCGACGATGTTGATCTTGGTGTCGCGCCAATGGACGGCGGTGTTCTTGGAGAGGATGGTGATGCCGCGCTCGCGCTCGAGCGGGTTCGAGTCCATCACGCGCTCATCCACCAGTTGATTGGCGCGGAACACCCCCGCCTGGCGGAGCATTTTGTCCACCAGCGTGGTTTTTCCGTGGTCCACGTGGGCGATGATCGCGATGTTGCGCAACGACACGTCTAACTACCTGACAATCAACCGGTTACAAAACATTGCCGACTCGTGAGCGGCGCATTCTACCGGAGCCCGGCCGCTGACGCAAGCTACAACGAACGGACCAGCACGGACGGGGACGGACGAAGACGGAAGACGAGAGACGATGAGGGGCGACAGAGGGGAGCGTGGCTCGCGGTCTCGCAGGGCAGCCGGGAGCCCTCGTCCGTCGACGTCCGTTTTCGTCTTCGCCCGTTGTCTCATACCGACACCGCTTCCTCGCAGCGCCGGTCAGGCTCGAGCTGGATCGTCACATGGTGAACGCCGAGTCCCGCCAGCCGCTCGGACGCGGTCTGCAGCACATCCGCCGATCGGCTGGTGTCGTGTACCACCGCGTGACCGGTCATCGCGACGACACCGCTCGTCACCGTCCAGACGTGCAGATCGTGGACGTCCGACACCCCATCGATCGACTCCAGTTCCTCGGCGACGCGTGCGAGCGAAATGTGGCGCGGAGTCGCCTCGAGCAGCGTGTCCACACTCTCCCGGAGAAGGCGGATCGAGGAGACGGCAATGAGCAGGGCGATGGCCACCGACGCCAGCGCGTCCACCGCGGTCCATCCGGTGAAGAGGATCACGACACCGGCGCCCACTGCGCCGACCGAGCCGAGCAGGTCCCCGAGCACGTGGAGGTAGGCTCCTCGCACGTTGAGGGAGTGGCGATGACCGGCATGCAGCACGCGGAGCGTCACGGTGTTCGCGAGCAGCCCGGCGACGGCCACGCCGATGAGGATACGCGGCTCGACCGCGGGCGGTGCCGCGAGGCGGGTCACCGCGTGCCAGAGAATCGCGAGCGAGAGGCCGATGAGCACGGCGCCATTGATGGCGGCGGCGAAGATCTCCAACCGCAGATACCCATAGGTCCTGGTGGCCGTGGCGGGGCGCTGGGCCAGACGTGCCGCCATGGCCGCGAGCGCCAGGGATCCCGCGTCGGCGAGCATGTGACCCGCGTCGGCGACGAGGGCCAGCGAATTCGCGAGCCAGCCACCGGCCGCTTCCACGACCATGAACACCACGGTGACAGCCAAGGCAAGGACGAGTGCGCGTGAATGCCGCCCCGCGCGACCCGTGTGGGTGCAATCGACGGCGCTGATCGAGGGGTTGGCGCTCACGGCCGTGCTCCCGCCACGCCCGCCGGTCCGCCGGCCCGCCGGTCCGCCAATCGCGCCGCGAGCGCGACCGCCGCGCGCAGCGAGCCGGGGTCGGCCACGCCCGTCCCCGCGATGTCGAACGCGGTTCCATGATCGGGAGCGGTACGGATGATGGGCAGCCCGAGCGTGACATTCACCGCCGTCCCGAACGCCGCCACTTTGATCGCCGTCATCCCCACATCGTGATACGGCGTCAGCACCGCGTCAAACTCGCCGCGCAGGGCGCGGACGAACACGGTGTCGGCGGGAAGCGGGCCGACCGCTCCGAGCGCGGCGGCCGCCGGTCCGAGAACGGTCTGGTCTTCGTCGCCAAACAGGCCACCCTCGCCGGCGTGCGGGTTGAGCGCGCAGAGCGCCAGGCGCGGCGTCGGCAGGCCCCACCAGGCGCGGAGCGCCGCCAAGGTGACGTTCCCAACGCGCTCCAGTCGCTCGCGCGTCACCGTCCGCGGCACGTCCCGCAAGGCCAGGTGCGTCGTCGCGAGCACGACCCGCAGCCGTTCGTCCGTCAACATCATCGCCACGTCCGGCGCACCGGTCAGCGCCGCCAGCCACTCCGTATGACCGGGATACGGCACGCCCGCTTCATGCAACGCGTGCTTCTCTGCCGGTCCCGTGACGATCGCGTCGACGTCCCCCGCCAACGCGAGCTGCACGGCGCGTTCCACCTGCGCGCGGACGAGCAAGCCCGCCGCCACCGCGTCGCCGCCGAGCACGGGATACTCGACCGTCGCGCCGTCCCACGTCGCCACGCGGCGCCGTACGTAGCCCGCCGGCGCATCACCCGCCTCAACGTGCGGCCCGGGCAGGAGATCCAGCAGGGCCACGGGCCCAACGGTCACGACTTCGACATCGGGAGGGAGATCCCGGAGCACCTTCGCCGCGATTTCCGGCCCAATACCTCGCGGGTCGCCGATG
>Ga0307424_1000292_pt1 | contig 26333 bp, 30 predicted proteins | sample SalMarWE160320MG_FD_202157 | JGI IMG/M metagenome (GOLD analysis project Ga0307424, IMG submission 202157) | Salt marsh sediment microbial communities from the Plum Island Ecosystem LTER, Massachusetts, United States - WE1603-20 | ecosystem: Environmental > Aquatic > Marine > Intertidal zone >... | reverse complement strand
GTTCCTGAGGTTATTACACTTACAGTTACAGCGGGTTGTACATCTGATGCATCTTTGGGAGTAGTTTTACGCGGAGCATCCTCGGTTCCTGTTGCTGTTACTACTGCCGCAAGTACACCTTCAGCGGTGGCAACACTCATTCAGGCTGAAACTTATACAGGCTGGGTTGCAACAGTAGATGGAGCAGTAGTTACTTTTACTGCTACTGTTGCAGGAGAAAAAACAGGATCTAATACTTTTGATGCAAGTACATCTGGTGTTACAGCTACTTTTGAAGTAAATACTGTAGGTACAGATACAGTAGATGGATCTGTTACTTTTGATTTTTCTTCTACTTATGCTCTAGGAAATCCTGTAGATTATGATATGGTTGTTTCTATAATGGTATTAAATTCTTCTAATGTTTTTATTCCATTAACAGATGCAGTAATTACATATCCTGTTGTTGGACAAATGACAATAGCAGATGGCTCAACTTTTAAGTTAACTGCTGGCTATATACTTAATATTGTAGCTTCCCGTTCACGTACTATTTAAGGAGTAAATAATGAAAATAGAAAAAATTAAAGAAAACTATTTTGATCAACCAGGCATGGACGATACAAATGATATGAATGATACGGATTTTGAAGATGATGAAACTGAACCCGTAGAAGTTGAGCTTATCGCCGCAGAACCTACAAAGATTACAGGTGTTGATGGGAGTATAGTTTTAGTTTCAACAGGTGACGCTATTACAGTTTCAACAGAATCTAAAAAAGCTAGAAAGACATTAAAATAAATAGGGGAAATATTATGAAGAAAAATAGTAAAGTTACAATTATTAAGGAAGCATCCAAGATTATGCTTAAACCTGGCGATGTGGTTATTGATGAAGGTCATGGGAAGTTTACGGTTCTTGAAGCAGATGAGGAACCTGCTATGGACAAGAAAGATGATAAAGATGATAAAGAGGATGGAGAAGATGATTCTGATATGAAGGAGCAAGAAGGTGATGAGGAAGACGAAGTAGAGGATAAAAAGGAAAAGGAAAAAGAATAATTAGTACTTAAACAAAAAGACCCTTAAAAGGGTCTTTTTTTATTTATGTTTTAAAAATAATAATAACTATATAAGTATAGATATATGAAAAAAAATTTTATGTAATTTCATTATTTGCGAAGTTGCATGGCAGAATTCTTGTTTACTAATTTTTTAAACAGAGAATACTGATGATTAACATTGGAGAAACTTATGCGTAGAATAATGGAAGAAAAGAATGTTGCTCGAATGCAAGAGCAAATTAATGAACAAATAAATACTCGAAACGGTATTGCAGATCGTCTTGTTGAAAAATGGTCTCATAAAGAAGGTCTTGAATTAAATAAAGGACAACTTTATGATTTATATAATAATAACAAGTCAAAAGCTAGAAATCTCGCAATTGTTATGGAGAATGAGGAACGACACTTAAAAAGTTTAACAGAAACACAGATTTCTAATGCATTTATTTCAACACCTCAAACTGTAGTTAAAGTTATTAGACTAGGATATCCTAATTCTATTCGTGGTGATGTATTTACAGAATACGCTATGACTACAACTAAGGATACTATTTATAAAATTGAAACAACTTATGATCGTTCTGTTCGTGGAGCAACTGCCGGAGCAGTAACTTATGAAAGTGTTGCTGATAGATACGCTTCTGAAATTGAAGAATACTCTATTACAACTAGTGCAACTACTACTTTCACTGGTACTGTTGATGTTTACCCACTTAGACCATATACTGTAACCGTATATCTTGATGGTGCTCCTATTGGAAGTGATAATGGTTCAGGTACAATTTCAGGAACCGGTATTTCTAGTGGTGTAATTGACTATACAACGGGTGTTTATACTATTGTATTTAGTTCTGCCCTTGCATCAACTAATACACTTGTATTAGCTTATTCTGAAAATTCTGAAGTTTCAACTCTTTATGCTCAACAGGGTCAATTTAATATTCAGCTTGTTGGATACGATTTTAGAGCACATCCTTATCCACTCGGATTTAGCTGGTCTAAAATGGCTGAACTTCAGATGGATTCTGGATTAAACCAAAATGCAGAAGAAGTTTTAATCGCGGCTGCTTCTGATGAACTAAAGAAATCTTTAGATTTCCAAGCTATCAATATGGCTAATGGTGCTTCAAAATGGACTTCTGCTGTAACTTTTAATACAGACTGGGCTGGTGCTGGTGCAGATAGCGATAAAGCTCATTGTCAGTCAGTTAGCAAGGCTCTGCGTAATGCTTCACAGAAAACATATGATGCACTTCAGCGTGGTGGTCGAGCAACTTCTTATCTTGCCGGATCAAAAGCCTGTACTTATCTTACTATGCATGATGCTTTTAAGTATGATGATGCTATGCCTAGCGTTGGTGCTTACAAGATGGGGGTATTACAGAATATTCCTGTATATCAGGTTCCGTCTAGTATTGTAGCAGAAAATGATATTCTTTGTGTTTATAAAAATAATAGGGAAGATGCAAATGACTCAGCTCTTACAATTGCTTCATATGTTCCTATGTATCGTACACAAACACTTGAACATCCAAACTTCTATAAGGAATCAGCATTGGCCTTTTTTGGAGATATGAAACTTCAGACTAAGCAGTACATAACTCGTGTAACACTTTCTAATCTAGCTTAGGCTTTAACTTAGATAAAGTCCCCTTTTTTTGGGGACTTTTTTATTGCTTATTTGTTGCTAGCATTATATAATTGTAATATGATAAAATTTTTATGTCCTATTTGTGGAAAGTAGAGTTAAATACCAAAAGTATAAATTATCAAGAATTTTGTCTGTATATGATAAGAATCTTTCAGAATGGGAAAATATGAAAATTAATGGTTATAATAGAATTTGGGATTGTGGTAATTATAAATTTGACTATCGTATGTAGCTATAACTATTAAAGCATGAGTGATATAAAGATTCCTAAAGATATTTTTGATCAGATTTTATCTGTTGTTGGTTGTCCTTTTGTAACTTATGCGCCAGATAATGAAGACCCTAAAGATTATGATCTAGAAATTAATGAAGAACAAATAAAAAATATTATTATGACACAATGTTTCAAGGAATATTTTAAATGGTTTCCTATTGAAACTTATGATAAAGTATCTGTTTCTGGAACTTTTGAAGTAGCATTTCCTAATAATTATGTTTTTTCTGCAAAAGATGTACGAATAAATACAAAAGCTTCCTATTATGAAGTAACAAGTAATCCATTAATAAATTCACAATTTATGTATAATGCAGGATCTTATGGAACACGTAGTTATGGTACTAGATATGACTATGGTTACACATCTGCAAATATAATTAAAAATGTAGAAATGCAGTCACGTGTAGACAGACGTAAAGCTTTTAAGTGGCAGGTTTTAAAAAATCAAAGAAAAATAGTTGGTTTTTCAAACATAGCTGGAATGGTAGAAATTACATGGGCTAGTTATTGCTTAGACTGGGATTTTGTAGCATTTGAACAACAGCTTGACTTAATACAACTATGTCAAGGAAAATTGTTAGATTATATTGGACATATTCGAAAGCAAATAGATGTTCCTGATGTTCCTATTGAATTAGATGGCCAAGTAATGATTGATGAAGGAAAAGATTTGATTACTGGTGTGTATGATAAGTGGAAAAAATTTACAGTTCCTATTATTTTTAGAGGATAGATATTAATGTGTATAATAGAGGATGCAAAAATTACAAAAGGTGGAAAAGGTCCTGTTGGTTCATCTGTGAACTACCATGATGCTAAAGATGGAGAATGGGAAGTTCAGAGCGAACTTGTTCCTATAAAGAAATAATGGCAAATGTAATAAAGGGTACTTTTACTTTATCTCAAATGTTGGACTTGACTTATCATTCAAAATATAAAACACGTTTTGATTATAAAAAAAGAGATGTAATAAAAAAAGTAATAAAGATAAAGGAAACAACACTTCATCCTGATAGATTAAATGAACCAACGGTAACATATATTTTTCAAACAAAAAGTTATCCTCAGTATGGAAAATATACAAATTATACTACATATAAACGTCAAAGAAAATTTCATCATGAGTATGATAATATCTTATCAATTGAAGCAGATAAAGATGGGAAGTTTTCTATGAATTCTACGAATTGGAGATATAGACTAGGTTCTCAAAAAAAGTGGAATAATAAACCACCACAAGCAAAAGTAAAAACTATTTATAGAACTACTATGCAACTGTGGAAAAATGACTATACAAAGAAAGTAGATATAATAAAGAAAAGAAATATAAAAAAAGAAGAAAAAACCATATTATTAAAAAAAGAAAAAGATATTTTTAATAAAAAAATATTACGACATAGAAGAGATGCTCCTTATTTAGATGTAGGTGATTTTAATGCAAAGACTAATGCTGTTAATGGAGATTTTTATTTTAGAGTAGCCCCAGTTTTACAATTTTATGGTCATCTTTATGGAAGAAATATTGGCAATGTAGATAATCCAGATATAAAGAATCCGTTTCTTCCAAAACATGCTATTTCTTTAATAGAAGTTTTAATAAAATTAAAAATATTAGTATAACTATTTAGATAGAAGGAACATACAATGAAAATTATAAAGAAAGTTAATGAAGGTTTTGTATCTACAAATTTGGATGTGCAACCACAAGCATATACAACAAAGAATTCTTTAATTCGTGCATTGAGAGAAGCATGTACAGCTGAAATTGATGCAGCAAATATGTATGAAAAAATGGTTGATTCTATTCAAATGTCACAATTAGGAATACCTAGTGATATAGTAGAGACAATTCAAAGTGTAGCAAATGAAGAAAAAGTACATTTAGGTGAATTTCAAAAATGTCTAAAATTGGTATCTATGGATTTAGATTTTATAGATCAGGGCATGAAGGAGAATGCTTAATGTATATTATTGAAGCACCAAATTTTATTTACGACATAGCCCTAGAGTGGGCAAAAAAAGTAGATTGGGAAAATAGTAAGAAACCTTGGAATGCAATTCTTGCTATAAGGTTTGATAATAAAGTTTATCGAATTGGAGACGTGTTGCCCTCTTCTAAAGATAATTCAGGGAGATTCGATCCTAGGGAATTTCCGAGTTATGGTTCAAATGAATATGATTCTTTAGAGTGGTTAATAGGAACTAGTGCTTACGAAATACTTGATGAAAATAATAAGGAAGATAAATATGATAAAAATTATTTAAAAAAAATATTAGGAACAACTTCGCAGTCAAAACATGCATTTAAACATTGTAATATTGTTGCTGGACCACGAACTAATGAAGATCCTGAGGATAGGGGAGAAGTTATACTAGATCCATGTAAAGTAATGGCTAAAATATATTGAGGTATATGCTATGAAGTGTAGTTGACCCTGCTTTAAAATAAAATATAAAAACTTTTAACTGGGATGACGGTGCAGATAGTACAATATATATAGACATAATAAGCCAAAATAAATAATTTTGTTTTTTAAAATTTATATAGAGGAATTTGTATGATGATAATTAAAAATAGTAAAATTAAAATATTTCTAGGTGGAACTTGTCCTTCTAATGAAGGTGACTTTGACTATAGGACTATATTGATTCCTTATTTGAATATAGCTAATATAAATTATTTTAATCCTGTAGTTAAAGATTGGACACCTGACTGTATTGAAAACGAGCAGAAAGAAAAGGACGTGTGTAATGTTCATCTTTATGTAATTTGTCCAAATATGAAAGGTGTTTATTCTATTGCTGAAGCTTTTTCTACTTCTATACTATATCCTGATAAAAAGGGAATACTTTGTTTTCTAAGAGAAATAGATAATAAAGAATTTGATGATCAACAATTGAAATCAAATAAAGCCACTTTGGATTTATTTAAATCTTGCGGAAAAAATAATTTAGTTTTTGATTTACAAACTATAAAAGATTTTGATAAACTTGGCCAGTGTTTGAATTCTTTGGATAAAAATTATTTATGAATCCTGAAATAGAAGAATTAAATGTTTTTAAACTAGAAATGGATGATTTAGTTTATCTATTTTATCCAGAATTAAATATTATTAATATAGAGTATTATGATTCAAAAGAAGATGATGACTTTTTTGTAACTATATATTATGAAGGCGCATTTCATTTAGAGGAAAGCTCTGAAAAAGATTTGAATAAACTAAATAAAATTTTAAATATTTTTATAAAATATGCAGGAGCTTAAAATGTTGATATGGAATATTATATTATCTTTTTTATCTGTTTTTACTATTATTTTTTGTATTGTTTTTTATGCAAGAATGAAAAGTGCATTAACAAAGATTATAGGGCCTGATATTGATAAAATTAAAAAAGATATAAAGATACTTGCATCAAAGTTATAAGGATTAAAAATGGCAACAAATATTCTTCCAAATGTTAGAACAGTTATCTCAGGCTCAGGTGTAACAGCTTTTGATCAAAAAGTAGAATTTACACTTTCTGAAAAACTTGAAACTACTTTGCTTATAAAATCTACAAATTCTGCTTCTATAGCATACGCAAATATTGATAATATAAAATCAATATTGTTTTATTCCACATCAAATTTTACAGTAAATTTAACAGTAGATATAGGTACTACAGAAGTACCAAATGTTGTAATTTTTCCTATAGCAACTACTGGAAATTTTAGATTTGATCCAACAGTAGTTTTTATGTCAAAGATTAGTGCAATTAGTATATCAACAGAATCTACAACAGATATTTCTGTTGATGTGTGTATTTATGGTGAATCTACATAATGATAACAGGACTAATTTTAAAAAAGAGATTACATTTACAAAATTTTAGCAACCTTAGAATTAGAAGAATTAATACAGGTGGCGGTATACGAACATATCAAATTGTTTTTAACAGTAGAATCCCAGATTTACCTTTAACAACATATATGCTGAATATGAAAAAACTAATGCCTCATATTACTGATGGCTATGGAAAATCGTATTCAGGTACTCCGTGGGCTGATTTGCATATTTTTAATGGTCAGCTAAATGGTGCAATATTTTTTGTATCAGATTTGGCAGGTTTTTATGGAATAGAAAGCAATTATTCTGAAAAATATATAAAGATTTCAGAAAATAGATTAGTAGAAATTACTATTCCTGATTTAAAAAAAGTAGATGTTTATACTTCTACTTTAACACAGACTTACAAAGATTTAAGAAAACAATATCAAGGACAGGGTATAAAAAATACAAAACTTGTAGATTCAAAGTTGATAAAAGAGTCTGGTTCTATACAATATATTTTTTTAACAGAAAGTACTGAAATTACTGGAAAAGATAAAGCAAGTCATCGAGTAGGTTCAGATAGTAAGCAACAGTTTAGTTTAAATACTGATTCACTTGTTCCTAATTTATCAAAAACTTATGATATGGTACTACAATTAGATAATATATTTCCTAATAGTGAAAATACTATGTCATGGTTGCAGGTTTATGACGGAGAACTTATTGATAGAAAAATGATGAAAGAGCTGCTTGACGTTGCAGATGTAAGAATCTGGGATAATACTCCTGCTTTTCAATATCAGGGTTTTCGGTATCGTTTATCACAGATTAAAGCGTCACTTTATCCTGAAATAAGGCCTGATAATTTTTGGGTGATAAAACATGGAAGTCAAGCATATTTAGATAAACACTTTTCTCAACTATTTGATAAAGGAACTTTAGACTTATTTTTAAATAATATGCTGTCTATTTTAATAAAGTATTGTAAACAATTAGGCTATGCAGAATTACAGAAAGGTCAAGGAAATTATAAAATTAATACAGGAGACAAAAATGCCAGATAATGTTGTTATAGGATTAGCTAATAAATCAGGAAAATCTGTTGATGTTGTAGAAAAAGCTTGGGAAGATGCAACCAAGGACTATCTTGATAAAAATGGTAAGAAAAAGGATGATCTTACTGGAAAAGACTGGGGAATTCTTGTAGGAATTACTAAAAATAAGCTTGGAATAAAAGAATCCGTTCTAGAAGCTTATCTAAAAAGTAAAAAAAGTGCAAAGATGTTTTTTGAAGTAGATACTCCTATAGAAAATCCTGGAATACTTGGTGTTCCAGAAGGAAAATCTGTAGATTCACTTCCTCAAGATCATTTTCAGAAGCTTATAGTATCAAAAGGATGGGATGAAATATCAAAAGCTTTAATGAATCTTGTTCGTTTTAATAAGAATAAAGATACAAAATTATCAAATTGGGCTGATTCTATGCAAGCATCATTAAGCGATTGGGTGGATGAAAAAAGAAAAAGTAATTCAAATTTTGGAAAATAGTGATGGCAAGTTTTTATCATGATGTAGATTCTGATATTGCAAAATCTACATATAAAAATACTTATTATGCCATGACTATAGCATTAGAAACTTATTTATCCTCATTTCTTTTAGAAGATGATCTAAATAGAATAGTAGTGAGTACTACTGAGTATGCACTACGTAAACGAAGTGGACAAAATGAGTGGAATAATGCAAATTTGCCTTTTATTAATTATAAGTTGAATGGAAAGGAGACTAAAGGTTTAAGACCATGGTTTGCTAACGAATTATATAGTGAAGGACTTTTTATTGATGAACTTGGTTTAAAAATAAGGATGGTTCCTGTAACATTTTCTTTTGATTGTACATATTGGACAAGTAGGGATGACGACTGGCAGTACGCGGTAGATCAAATGTTGTTTGCTTCTTCTGCTGAAGCTAAATTAAAATTTGACATGGATTATAATGGTATTTTAGTTAATAATATTGGTATAATAAACTTTAATTTAGATACTTCTATACAATTTAAAGAAGATGACTGGCTTAAACAGAATTCTATATATTCTTTTGGATTAAATCCAAGTATTCAAACATATATTTTTAAAGCTACTGATAAAGGTTTTTGTATTCCAAAAGAAGTTTTGATAAATTTTTTAATAAAGAAAAATATAATTTCTACTGGTGAAGAAGCAACAACTTATTCTGAAGCAATATCTCTTCTTATAGATCATGATAGTAAAATAATAACTAGAAATATTTTATAACTATTAAATTATGAGAGTTATAAAAAATGAAAATAGTTCTTTAACGCCTAAAGAAAAAGCTATTTACAACTTTATTATAAATAGGTTTTCTCATTCTGTTTTGGATAAAATGATGCTGGAAATAAATAAGTTTTCTGATACTACAGATTCAGAAAGTGTTAAGAAAACAATAATGTTGGCAATATCTGATTATTTAGATAGTGCTTTATAAAAAAGGAGATTTAAATGGCTGATGAACTGATACAAGTAAATTGGCAGGATAATAGCGCTACAGTTTCTACTGTAGTAGGTTCAACTGCTGGAACAGTTATTAATTCTTTGCGTGGTGGAAATGTCCCTGTTTATTTTTATCCTAAGCAGACTTCAAGGATTCTTGATTATTTTGGGATACCAAATACAAATAATGTAGCTGTAGCTGAGATTTTACAGTATAACAATAAATATCCAATATGGGTTTCTGCTCCTTCTACTGGTGGAAAACATGCAGGTGTCTTAGTTACAAAAACAGGAACAGAAGCACTTATAAGTGGTATAGCTGACATAAGTTCTGATACTTTTAATTTTGCATCAATTCCTGTGACTGAGCCTGCTACACAAGTAGCAGATGGAGTAATAACAAACTTTACTTTAACAATTGCTGATTTTGCAAATTATGTAAATCAGTCAATTGATGCTACTGTTGCTGGAGTTTCTGTTGCTATAACAGCAAGTGATGCTGAACCCGAAGTTTTAACATCAACTCTTGGATCCGGTACTTTTACACGTGCTACTGGAGTTTTTGATTTTACTTTTACTGATGCTCCAGCAGCAAATTCAGCTATAGATATTGTATATAATGTGAATAGGTCAAGTGATGCTTATTTTGCAGTTTTTGATAAGAATCCTCAAGTGTCTGATTTAAAAATAAAAATTAAAGGAAGTAATTTATCTACTGGATCATTTGAAGCTACTTTATATAAAGAAAATCGATCAAGTGTAGGAACTTATAAAACTGTAAGTAATTGGCCAAAAACTTTATCTACTGTTCCTAATACAAGAGATGGATTTAATACAAACATTTACATGGAAGATTATCTTGTAAATAATGATTACATTTCAACAGTTGTTAATTCAGCTTTAACTGTTTCAACATTTGTAGATTATACAGCATCTTTGCTTATGACAGGAGGTTTACGCGGAACTACATCTGCTACAGAACTTGCAACAGGGTGGGACTACTTTAAACAAACAAATAAGTATCCTGCTGATATATTTTTTGATGTAACTGCGGATTCTTCAATTCCAGCTATTTTTGAAACATTATCAGATAGTTATCAATTATATTCAAGCTATATTGTACCAATGCCAAATACATCATCTGCTACAGCAATTACTAATTCAACAAGTATAATGACTGATAATAAAAATATTAGTTTTTATTGGGGTTGGGGAAAAATATATAATTCTTATACAGATTCTTATCTTGCTTCACCTCTAACAGGTCGTATTGCTTTACGCTATGGCGATATGTATGATATTTTTAATGCTGGAGCGCCTGCTTGGTATAATGAAAATGGTTTACATGGTGGACAGCTTGGATCAGGAATTCAAGAGTTATTTTATGATGCAGATGATACTGCTCAGAAAGCTCTTGAAGACGCAAGAATTAATCCAATAATAAATCATCCTACGTTTGGAGTAATGCTAGCTCGTGAACGAACAAGCCAGTCTTTACAGTCTGCTTATGCTTCAATAGGACATACACGACTAGCAAACTATATTGTAAGCAATGTTTTAACAGTTCTTCCTTATCAGCTGTATAAATTAAATGATAATGCACATCGGTCATCTGTTAAAGCACAGATTGAAAGTATTTTAAGTCCTATTACAGCAGAGCCTAATAATTATCTGGATAGTTATATTGTAAAGTGTGATGGAGAAAATAATAATGCTGAAGTCTTACAAGCAGAAAAATTTGTAGTGACAGTGGCTGTAAAGTTTACAGCATTTGCACATTATATAATTTTTAATATTATTAATACCGCTCAGGGTACTTCAGTTGAAGATGCTGTTTAATTAAGAATTTATTAATAGGAGAAATTAATGGGAGTTATAGATACAGCTTATGCTCAAGGTGATGATGCTTTAAGTTATGAATGGAATATGAGCTTTGGTTCAATTCCATACTTGGATGTTGCAGTAAATCTAAATGTTAGATGTACTACTGTAGATTTACCTACAGTAACACTTGGTGAGTATTCTTATGACTATAAATCTGACACAGTTGTAAAACCTAACGGTAAGAATACTACACCAAAAGAATTTTCTACAACTTTTAGAATTGATAAGTATTGGATTGTTTATAATGCATTTAAAACTTGGTGCACTTCAATTGTTAGTCCTAATGGGGGAGTAGCAATTGATTCTATTAATGGAAACTCTGTTATAAGAGTACCAGTAATTATAACTACAGGAATGTTTGATAGTAATGAGTCTTTTATTCCTACGGGTGGACTTTGGTCCTTTACTGGCTGTTGGCCCAAAAGTGTAGGTAATCCAACTTTGGATACAACTTCAGGGGATCCTGCTACTACAACTATAACATGGGGTTATTTAAAACTTAGATAAGGATTTTTCTAATGGGAACTATAGAATCTGCTTACAAATATGAAGATCAATTGAGTTCTCAATGGGATTTAAAAATACATTCATTAGATGGAAAAGCGGATAAGATAAAGTTTAAAGTTCAGTCAACAAGTATTCCTTTTTCATCTTTTGATGTAGAAAGAAAAAAATCTGGAGAATTAGCATTCAAAGGCTACAAAGAAATTGATAATTTTTCTGTTACTTTAAGAGAGAGTTCAGATTTTTCAACATTTAAGTTTTTTCAAGATTGGCAAGATAAATTTTATAATAGAGATACTCGAACTTTTAATACTTTTTATTCAAAAGCTGACTATTATAAAAGTTTATATAATATTGAAATAACTTTTTATGTAGGAATGGTTATTGCAATAGGAATTCCTTATATTGATGTAGACACGATGAGACCTTCTTATTCTTTTTTTGGGTCAAACTGTAAACCTATAGCCATAGAGAATTTATCTTTAGATTACTCTGGAAGTGGTCCCCTTGTTTTTTCAGTAAGTTTTGCTTGTGAAAAAACTAAACTATATAGTGTATAAGGAGAACAAAATGAATGATGATATAAAACAAGAGGATATTTTTCCAAAAATTAGAAAAGTAGCAAAAGAAGTTGAAGAAAATACAAATTTAGATAAAGGTATTCCTATGGGATATGTACCTGTAAAATTTTCTTCTAAAGACAAGCTGGGTCCTGCTATTCTACATTTTAGAAATTTTTCTATGGGGGAAATCTATGAAGTAGCATCTACTAATGAGGATAACCAAGTAAAAGTTTTAGTTAATAAAGTTTTAAATCAAATGTGTTATGAAAAATTTGATTGTGCTAAACTTCATATAGAAAATATTAAAGAAATTATGTTAACTATCTTTGCAAACTTTTGGGGAAATAAACTTGTATCTAGACCTTACTATATTGATGATGAAAAAGAAGATTTAGATAGTGAAGATAATATAGGACATGTTGATTTACTTATAAGTAAGATACATATTAATGATATTAATGATAAATTTAAAAATCCTTTTAGTGTTATTCATGAGAATACTAAAGTAACATTTTGTTTACCTACTGTAGAGCATTCTTTTATTGCAGAAAGTTTTGTTAAAGATTATTTTTCTAATGAAAGTTTAACTTATAAGTCTTTAGAATCAAGACTATCGATAATACAGTCTCTTGAAAGTAAAAAGAAATTTGATGAAGCTTCAAAAATCTTTATAGACAATAAAGAAAAAGAAAAATACGATAATTTCTTACAAAAAAAACAAGTTTTATTTTTAAAAATTATGAGTGCTCAAACTCTAGTAGCAATTAATGATAAAAAATTTGAAACTCTTGATGATAAACTACAAGCTTTTGAATCTAATCTTGTTTCTATAGATTTTTGGGAAGTATATAACTCAGTTATCAATAATAATAAATTTGGTATTGACGATAGTTATGAATTTAAAGATAAAGATGGAAACTCTATAACAAGGAGGTTTTCTTTTCGACTGGTTGATTTATTACCTTCCATGGACGAAAAGAAATATACAGGATATACTGTTCAATTTGATGATTGAATTTAGAGGAACTACAGAAGAATCATGGATGAATATGCAAGGAGATAAAATAAAGTTTATGTTTTCTAAACTTAATGACTATAAAAAAGAACATAAAAATAGTTTTAAATGTCCTTTTACTGGAAGTAAATAATGAATGAAGTGCCAATTCTTCATAGAATATCTAATGATAATAAAAAAATTATTGATCCTCTTAAAGAAATAAATTCTACATTATTAGATATTGCTGTAGATCTTGGCATTTTATCAAAAAGTATTCTATCTAGAAAATATTATTCAAGAAAAGCTAAACCTGTTATAGTTCCTAAAACTAAAAGTTTTAAAGAAGGTATAGTATCTTCTTTATCTAGGAAAAAAAATATCTATGGCTTAAATGCAAATATAGATTATACAAAACTTTTTTCTGTTCTTGAAGAAAAATCTTTTTCTACAAAAAATAATTCTTTAAAAGAAATAAAAGTAATACCAAAAATTAATTCTTTAAAAGAAAAAAAGAATTTAGAAAAACCTGTTTTAAAAGAAAAAAAGAATTTAGAAAAACCTGTTTTAAAAGAAAAAAAGACTTCAAAAGAAAAAAAAGTAATACCAAAAAATAATTCTTTTATGAGTGCTCTTCTAAATATAAAGGATGACTTTGTATTAAAAATTAAAGAATATATTGATAATTTTAAAACTGGTATTGAAGATTTTAAAAAGTTTTCTAAAGATGGTTTACAAGAACTAAGAAATTCTTTTATTAGGGGATTTTTGGGACCTTTTAATCTTATTCTTGAACCTCTGCAAAAGTTATTAGGAGTAGATTTTTATAAGAAAATAGATAGTTTAATAAAGAAAATTGTATTTATTCCTTTAAATGTTACAAAGTTTTTCGGGAAAAAGTTGTTACAATTTTTTGCTATTCCTTTTAATTTATTTTCTAAAAATAAAGTTGTAGAATCAAAAGAAAAACCATCTATTAAAAAAACTTTATTTAAAAATGATAAAAATAAAAAAGTTGTTAGCAAAAAAGATTATGTAGAAAAAGGAAAATTTGTAAAGCCAAAAAGAGCTGATATTTTAAAATCTAATCCAGAGATAATTTATCTATCTGAAGAATCATCTAAAAAGAGTATTAAAAATAAAAAAGATAAACCTGTAAAATTTAGCAACTTTGGAAAAGTAGCATCTTTAATTCCTGTTATGCTTGCAAAAGCAGGAGCAGTAACTGCTATTGCTGGTGGCTTAGTTTGGGCTTTTGTAGATGGCTTAAAGGGAATAAAATTTTCAAAAGAATGGGGAGCTTCTAAAGTATCCAGTTTTGTAGGATCTTTTTTAGGAACTACTGAAGAAGGTTTCAAAGGTGCTTTTTCTAACATGGGTAAATGGGCTTTAGTTGGTGTGGGTACTGGATTTTTAGTAGCTGGGCCTGTTGGTGCTATTGCAGGTGGCTTAATAGGGGCCGCTGTTGGGGGCATACTTGGTTTTATTGGTGGAAAAAACATTGCAAAAGGTATTGATACTATAGGATCAGAAGTTTCAAAAGTAGCTTTTTCAAAAGAAAATATTTTTGAAAAGATGCTAGATATTTCAAGTATTTTAGTCGGTAGCTTGTGGACTGGACTTAAAAACATGTTTGGTACTATTCCTGAAATGATAGTTTTAGGAATTACAAAAAATAAGAAAAAAGCATCTGAAGCAAAAGAACTAACTAAAAATATTCTTGATTTTGGCTTAGGTGTATTTAGATTTTTAGGTATGTTTACTCCAGTTGGAATAATAATGAACAATTTTAAAGCTATTCAGGAGTCTATACATATTTTATCAGCTAAAGATCTAAAAAATAATGATAAATTTAAAAAGATAATGACGGCTTTTATTATGTCTCCATTTGAAGGATTATTGAATAGTAATATTTTTAGAAAAGCTTCTGCTGGCTTATCTGGTATTGGATCAAAAATTTCTGAAATTATGTCAGACTTGTTAAGCTCATCATTGACTAATTTAAAATCTCTTGGATCAAAAGCTATAGACTTAAAAGATACTGTTTCAAGTTTCATAAAAGGTTTGTTTAGTTTTGTTTATTCTGGAGTATCCAACTTTTTTGAAAAAAATGATATTGGAAAGTTTGTTAAAAAATATGTAGTAGAGCCTATTCAAAATTTTTTTACAGCAATTTCTGATTTCTTTGGTTTTATTACTTCACAAAATATTTTTCAAACAATTAAAGACTTTGGATCTGGAAAATTTGGTGAAAAATTATCTTCGTATACTCAAAAAAAGGATGTTGATAGAACTATTGCTACTCCTGAGTATAAAGATTATGCAGAAAAACAAAATAAAAATAGAGATTTTGTAAGATCAGATGACACAAAAAAAGTTTCTATGTACAAAGCATCAGAGTCCGTGCATGATGCTATCATTACTCCATTAGGACGAATAATACGGCCTGATAAAGATGATACAATCATTGCAACTAAGTCTCCTGTAAGTAAAAATATAAAAGCTTTTGACTCTGATAATATTCAAACAGCTTTAGCAGAAATGAATAAAAAATTTGATAACAGTATAAATGTTGAATCTATTTTAGCAAAGATGGATACTCTTATAAGTACTATTAAAACGAAAGAGTTTAATAATATTATGACTTCTGTAGGAGATAATTCTATAGATTTTGATGAATTAAGGAGAGTATCATGACATTACCCAAGGGAAAAGTAGTTATAATACAAAAGAATGGAACAGATATTATGCCTACAGGAACTACATTAACTTTGGATACAGAAGTTACTCTAAGCTTGCAGAGTCATTTTGATTCTTTGCTAGGGAGCTCCTCTATAAATAAAATGGCAACTTTACTATCTGGAGTTTTAAAAAGTACTACAGGTTTGCAAGCTTCAGGAGCTTTTAAACAAATGGGCTACCAAATGTGGTCTGGAACAGATCCCTTAACTTTTGCTTTTACAACAACGTTAAATATGAAAACTTCTGGAAAAACAGATGTTTTAGACCCTGCAAAAGTTTTAATGAATCTTGTACTTCCTATAGAGTCGGATTCTGGTGGTTTTGGTCTGGAAGCTCCAGGGCCTACTTTAATAGATGCAGTAGGATTAAAAGCCCAATATTCAAAAAAGTATTCTTTTAGATGTGGAATAATATATTTACCCAACATAATTGTAACACGTGCAGAACCTACTTTCTCAGATGATGTAGACACAGAAGGATACCCCATCTGGTGTACACTTAACATGGAATTATCTACTGTTTTTGTTGCAACAACAAAATTAATTGATAATTTTTCTTATATAGCATAGGAATATAAATGACAAAAACAAAATACTTGGATATAAAGCAATCAAATGTTTATAAAGATTCTTCAGGAGTATATTATCCTGATATTTTTACTTTTCCTATTCAGAATTTTGAAGCATCTGAAAAGCCTCAAAGTTACTATCTTACTGATAATGATATATCTCGTTTTGATGTCTTAATGTCTACTTATTACGGTGCAAGTTATTATGATAATTTTGTTTTATGGATAAACAACATAGGACATATTGCAGATGTAGCAGTAGGAACAAAAATACTCTTACCATCAAAAAATGATATTAATACTTTTATAGCTGATAATGCTGTATGATTTATAATAATTATTATGATATTTCATTGTTTTATAATGGTAATGAGCTAGTTGATTTAGATGCAAAAAATTATAGTTTTTCTATTCATAGCTCTATTTTTAATTTTTTTTCTAATGCACAAATAAAAGTTAAGGATATCTCTGGTTTATTACGAGAATATATGTTTTCTGTAGAAGGTGGTTTATTTAAAATAAAATTGGGTGTAAAGGATGATAACTATCTTGAAAGTTCTTATGTAGTTGTTTCAGATTCAGATATTAATGAAGTTTCTGGTATTCTTTCAGGAAATTTACAAATAAACTTGATGCATGAATACTATAATTATCAGAATATTGAAAATTCTGCTTACACAGGAAGAATATCTGATATTATTAACAATGATATAGCTAGTGACTATAAATTTTCAAAAGTAAATATAAATGATACAGGTTCTACATCAACTTGGTATAGGCTTGGAATGAATCAAAAAAATTTTATTGAGCAAGTTTTACTACCAAATACATACTCAAATAATTCATATAATTCTCCTTTCTTTTGTTTTATTGATTTAGATAATTCATTTAATTTTAGAAATTATAAATTTTTATATAAAAACTCTTCTGGAATTACTTTAAATTATCAGCCTATAAAGCAAGAGGAAATGTCTATAACTACTATTTTAGATATTAAACCCTTTAGAGATAGTAGCTTAAAAACAAAATATTTAAGAAATAGAACAGTTGTTACACGTGATTATTTAACAGGAGACTATATAGAAGAGAGTCATACTATAGTAGATAATCCGTCAAATAAAGATAGTACATTAAAAGTTCCAATAATAAATGATAAAAATTTTGTAACGGATTACAGTTATTTTTCTTTTACTCAACAAGATGAAGGTGACACTGAAGCTCTGAAAGCAAGGATTCTTTATAAAGAAAAAGAAGGTTTTTCATTAGAAAAATTTGTTATAACAACACTTTTTAATCCTAATATAAAAGCTGGTATAGCGATAGATATAAATGTTTCCGTTGCTTCAGAAGATAATACTTTAGAATACGGGCTTTTTCAATCAGGAAGCTATCTTGTAGAGGATTGTATACATGCTTGGGAAGGTTTAGGTAATAGAAAAGCTTATACTACTATAATTGTAAGTAGAAAGTTTGCAACTATACCAAATTATACTGTAAAATCACTATTGATATAAAGGATGCTAAAATGATTATACGTGAAGCACTTGTAGTTGATAATATAGATGAAAATAAAGTAGGAAAAGTAAAAATTAGAATACTTCCAGAAATGCAGAATTTTGAAGAAGATACTCTTCCATGGGTTGCACAATATGACAATGGAACAGGACTTTCTTCTACTTCAGGAAAACATAATGTTTATGAAATAGGTTCTTTTATTAGAGTGATTGTTGAGGATGAGCCTTTTTATAAAAGAATTAGAATAATTTCAGATGATTATGTAGAAGGTTTATATTGTTATAAAAATTTAGATTTATCTTCAATTTCTGAATTAAGTTCACAAACGTATCCTCAACCAATTTTTCAAATAAGTAAAGATGGCGCTATATCTTTTCATAATACAGATACAGGCGAAACAGGTTTTTTGTATAAAAATGGATCTTATTATATAGTAGATGCTAATGGTAACATTTTTATAAATACTATAGATAAAGCTTATAAAGTTTATAATGATAAAGGAAGTGTTGAATTAACTTCTGATGGAACTATTAATATAAGCTCTGATAAAGATTTAGTTTTATCTATTACAGGAGATTCAACTGTTACATCCACAGGAAATGTTACAGTAGAAAGCTCTGCAAGTACGGAAATAAAAGGAGTTTCTGTAAAAATAACTGGTGGAACTTTACAAGTAGATGGATCAGCTGCTCCAACAGGAACCGGAGCTTTCTGTGCTCTTCCAGCTTGTTTATGGAGTGGAGCGCCGCATATAGGAAATATAATTTCTGGAACATAAAGGAGATACTGTATATGGCAATGAATAAAGATGTTTTAGGTTTAGCTTTAGCAAATTTAATAATAGCAGGTGACTGTTCTTCAGAAAATAGAGCAATTATTGAAAATACATGGAAGAGTATAGCTGATACTATTATAACCCATATACAAGCAAATGCGCTTGTTACAGTTGCTTTAGGAATTCCTGTTGCTACCACAGGGTCTGCTACTGCACAAACAGGCGCGACTACAGCTACAGGTACGGGGACTATTGCTTAATTATTAACTATTAAATTATGGATAGTAATTATACTCAATATGTAGATACCGATATATTAGGAACAGTAGATAATGCAGGATTAATAACTCAATATGTAGATAAGGAAGCTGTTCAAAATTCTATTACAATGTGGTTAACTTCTTTTCATAGTGATATTTTAAGAAATCCAAATAGAGGCGGCTATGTAGTCCAGCATCTATATAAACCCATGACAGAAAGTACAAAAACAGCTATAAGAAATGCTATAGTAGATGGTTTTGAACAAGATTATTATCCTACAGCTATTTTAAAAAATATAGAAATTATTTCTGACTATTCAAATAAAACTTGGATTATTAATTTAAAAGTTTATGTATCTATAATTAAAGATGTAGTAGATGTAGAAGCAATATTAAAAAATTTTGTATAGGATAAATAATGATACAGTTTGATGCAGATTCAATAAAAGAAAGAATAAAAACTCGATTACAAGCAAAAGAATCCTGGAAAAATATATTATTTTTCTCAACAAATCAAAGACTAATTGATATCTTTGCAGAAGAACTGGCTTATGATATGCAGTATGATGAAATGCTAACTACAGAATGTAAGTGGAATATTGCACAGCAGAAAACCTCATTAATGGCTGAAACAAAATTTTTTAATTATTATCCTCATAGAAAAATAGGCTCTTCAGGTAATTTGCGAGTATCTACTTCTAAAACTTTTAATACTACTTACGGTGTAACAATTTCTATACCAAAATATTCTGTTTTTAAGTCTTCTTCTGGTTTGAGTTTTTCTTGTACAGAAACAACAGATTTACCTATTTATGATGCTTATATAGATATACCTATAACTCAAGGAATTCCTATGAGTGAAACCTTTACTGCTATAGGAGATGTTTATGAAACATTTTATATTTATAATGATTCTATAGAAAATTCAGTAATAGATGTTTATGTTAACGGTACTAAATGGATAAAAGTTGATTCAATTCGGGAAGCAGAAAATATAGACTCTCTTAATTATGTAGTAACAACTCTGAATGATTTTTCAGGAATTTCTATAAAATTTGGAAATGATTATTTTGGAAAAAAATTAGTTGAAGGTGATGTTGTTTTAGTAAAATATTTAGAAACATCAGGTTCAAATGGTAATGTAGATTCTTCTAATATAATAACAAAAGTATCCTCTACTTTTTATGATATAAATACTGACCCTGTTACTCTTTACTGCACTAATTTAGTGGCAATATCTGGTGGATTAGATTATGAAGATATAGAAACAATTCGCGATAAGGCTCCAGCAACGTATGCAACAGGGGATAGAGCAATTAGTAAGTATGATTATAAAGAAATAATTGAAAGTTTTTCTTTTGTTAAAAAAGCTATTGTATGGGGAGAAGCTGAATATAATGAAGACGCTGGAAATCTTCCAGGAACTTATGTACCCGTAGAGGAAAATGTAGTACATGTGGCTGTTGTTTCAGAAAGTGATGCTGATTTAACAAATGACGAAGAATTAGAAATACGTACAGAATTAAACAATAAAAAACCTCCAACAGATCTTGTTGTTTTTTCAGATGTAATTTTTACTTATATAGTTTTTAGTGTTCAGGCTTATGTTTCTGATACAAATTATGCACTTTCAACAGTTAAAGCTTCTATTGAATCTACATTAGAAAATACTTATTCTTTATCCTCTATGAATTTTTTTACACCTATAAGATTTTCAGATTATGTTGCTTTAATTGATGATGTATCAGGAGTAGACTATCATGATACAACTGTTAGTTATTTTATTTTAAGTAAATTTAATTCTTCTTATGAAGGTGGTATTGCTATTGCAATGAGTAATATAGAAGAAGGTTCTGTAAAAATATATGCAAGAAATTCTACAGTTGTTGGAAGTAGTTTTTTTCAAATAGGCTATGATGATGGTTCAGGAAACTTGCTAGGTTATGGGTCTTATACTTTTAGTGCTTCAACAATAAACTATAATACAGGCGAAGGAAATTTAATTGTAATATCTGGTTTAACAGAAGATTATACATCCTATATAATAAAAACAGAATATAGTACAACAATTACAAATATTATTCCAACAGAAAGAAATCAAATAGTTTCTTACGGTGGATCTACTGTTGTAGCGGAGTATGAGTAATGGCTTCTAAAATTTTAAGAAAAAAGCTTCCACCCAATATGAGATCAGACTTTTGGAATGATTTTATTGACTGTATTGAAGATGAGTCAGAGTTAGCTAAATTAACAATTGTGGATAAAAGAACATTTAATAATGTAGAAACTATGAGCTACTCTAGAATGCTTGAAATATCTGAATTATTAGATATGCCATTTAATGTATCTTTAAGTTCTGATCCAGAATTTTTAAGAAAAGAAATAGAAGCTATTCCATTTAAAATAAAATGGAAAGCTACAACACTTTTATATTTATCTTTTTTTAAAGCATTAGATGATGTAGGTATGATTTATCTTTATTATTATGATTCATCAAATTTAATTAGAAATACTGAAAATTTGTTAAATTATACTAATGGGATAGATCCTTCCGAACCTTATTACCAGAGATCAGTAATGAACTTTTCATCTGTTATATCTGATGATACAAAATTAGATGATGGTCTCTATTTAGATACTGGATGGAATCTTGATAGTAGAACTTCAAAATTAAATACAAAGCATCTTTCTTTAGAGTTTTTTTTAAATAAAGTTGTTGAAGTAGATAGTAAAGAATATTTAATTACTCCTAATTGTTTTTCTTTTATTCAAATAAATATGAATAAATATAAAAAAGCAACAGAAGTTATACATATAGGATGTCAATTAGGAGCTTTAACAGATAGTTCAGGATATTATAATTCAAGTGGTTTATCTTATACCATGCCGAGTTTAAAATTAAACTGTGTTACAACAAGTAATTTTAGTTCAGTTGTAACAGTTGATGACATTTATTATATGATATTTGGAATAGGGACAAAAACAAATCTTCCTTCCTCTTCTGGGGGAGTAGAGCCTACAGAGCTTACATCTAAAGTAGCTAAAATTAAAATTTTAGATGTAGAAAAATATGAAACAAGCACATGGCTTGGTGTAAATGCTCAGTATATAGGAAATATGATTAATGATGAACAGTTAGGAACTGGAGATGACGTAACATCAACTTTTTCTTCTAATCTTGCTTATTTTCCTGTAAAAAAAGAAAATGTATTAATAACTTTTACATCTGCTGGAAATGAATATACACTAGCTGATGATGGTTTTGGAAATCTTTATGGAACAAATGGTGAAGGAACTATAAATTATACAACTGGTGCTGTCTATATTAATACAAATATTTATTATCCAGTTACTGAGTCTATAGGATCCGGTGATGGTACAACTCTTATATTTAATTATACAACAGTCTTTCCTATTATTAAAGAAAGTTCAATTATTATAAAATATATTATAAGTGGCACTACCTATGCTGCTAGAGATGATGGTTCAGGTAATATAGTAGGAACTTCTGTTTCGGGAACTATAAACTATACAACTGGAATTTTAAATTTAGTATTTACTTTAGTTCCTGCAAATGGAACAACTATAAATATGACATACTCTTATCAGAAAACATCTATTCCTGATAATAATACACCAATTGTAACTGCTTACTATTTTTTAAATGATTCGATAGAAATAACTGAAGCTGGAATTACAAATTTAGCAGGTAATTTAATAGCTTATGCTACATTTCCACCAGTAAAATTTAAAGATTACTATAATCATTTAAATATGTTTTTTATGATAAATAAATCTATTTTTTAATGAATTAACTATTTAATTAGAGGATATAATGGGTTCAACAAATTTTGGTACACAAACTTTAGGTTTTGATTATAATCAAAGTGCAACAGCTCAGCTTTTTAACGGTGTTTACTATAATGTAATACCCTCTGGAATTTATTCTGGTTTTACTTTGTCAAAGTCTTCCGATTCATTGGTTATTATATCTACTGGTATATGTGTAGCTTTAGATAGTAGTACATCTGTTGCTACAAAAGTTAGTACATCTACTACACAAGATTTGGCTGTATCTAGTGCTACTCCTTTTATTATATTTAGATTTTCATGGGCTGATGCAGCAAATAATTATATGGATATGCTGGCTGTTTCCTATACCAGTATACTTACAACAGACTTGATTGTTGGCAGATGTATTTATAATGATGCTGGAACTGTGTTACAATCTACATTTGATTATACAAGAAGATCTAATGTTTTTGCACAAAAATTACAATTACAAAATAATTATTTTAAAGTTTATCAAACGGAGCCTGCATCAAATCAAGTTACAATTACTTCTGGAGTAATGAATAGTGCTGAAGGAAATATAGTTGTAAGTGGTGGAACCTTTCCAGCAGGGGGTTTTACAAATACTATTAATGGAAGAATTGATCTTATATATTTGGATAGTGAGGGAACTTTTCAAGTATTAGAAGGCGTAGATTCTTCAAGTCCTGTAACTCCAAGATATGCAGATAGAAAAGTTATTGCACAAATAACGCGTGGAGCTGGTGAAACAACTGTAAAAGGAAATGAAATATTAAGAGTTATATCTTCTTTTGATGAATCCCCTGGAACTTCTGATATGCTTCTAACAGATTCAGGAAATTTTTATGATTCTACAAATGTAGAGGACGCATTTCAAGAAATTGCAGGAAGTAATTTTGCTTTTTCAGGGGATAAAACTTTTTCAGGGTCACAGTCTATAGTAGCATCAACAGGAAAAGTTGCTAGCATTATTACAGGATCATCAGGGCAGAATATACAAAATATAAAAAAGAATGGTGGTACTCTTGTACAATATATAGATCAGAATGGAAAATTATATAATAGTGTAGGAATGAGCATTATTTTTTCTGATATTTATTCAAAATATACAACTGATAATTATGAGTCTGCTTTGAATCAAATTGCAGGCGAGAATATGACTTTTTCTGGAACAAAAACTTTTTCTAATACTATACAAGGTTCTATTTCAGGAAATTCTGGAACTACTACTAAATTAGCAACTGCAAGATCCATTAATGGAACTTCTTTTGATGGAACCTCTAGTATTACTACTAACAATTGGGGAACATCCCGTAGTGTATCTATTACAGATGGCACTATATCTGGAACTGCAACATCCGTTAATGGATCTTCTTCTGTTTCGCTACCATTACCTACAGGTATTACAGCCTCAGCAATAACAGCAAAAGCGCCTATCAATCATGCCTCAACTTCTACAACTTATGGCGTTGGAACATCTACTAATTACGGACATGTAAAATTATATGATTCTGTGGCTTCTCAAAATACAGATGGTTCTCCTACTCAGAATGCGGTATATGATGCTCTAGCTACAAAAGTTTCCTTAACAGGAAATGAAATTATAAGTGGAGTTAAAACTTTTTCTAATGCTATTCAAGGGTCTGTTTCAGGAACAGCTACATCTTTGTCAGGTTTAACTTCTACAATTACAGAATTAAATTATAGCGATGGTGTAACATCAAATATACAAGATCAACTTGATACAAAGCTTATTTCCTATCCGACAGACGCAGTTGTGCACTACAGTTTTGATGATATGTCGGACTTACCGGATGCAAGCGGAGCATTGTATAAAGCTGATTATGGTGAGTTTACTGCAACTACTTATTGGAGTGCTGATTATGGTGCAATATCCTTAGTTAATGGATTTATAGTTAATACCGTAACATCGACAGCACATAATACCACATTTAATAAATCAGTATCGATTGCATCTAAGCTTGTTAAAATACAATTCAAGACAAGTGTGAATGCATCAAATGCATCCTTATTTTATAACAATGGATCAGTAATACCTCTAAAAACTTTGCAGTCCATTAAAGCAGGTACTATATATACCATTTCCGTGTTGGTTCAGCCTGATGCCGTCAATACTTATCTTACATTAAATATTAATGGTTCCACTCCCGGTAGTACAGTTACCATTCTTGACTTTTACATAGGTGACGGCACAACCTCCCAACCAATAATAGACAACATATCTGGTAAGCATAACGCAACAGGTTCCGGCGTCGTATCAGTCCCCGGAGTAAGCGGCAAGGCGTGCCAATTTGTAGGGCTAAAAGGCATTTTACAAAACTGGTCGGAATATGCAACGGCGCAGAGCTGGTATAACTCGTTTTGGATAAAAGGATCCATACCAACAAGCGAACAAATTATCTATAATTTTAATCTTAAAGATTACGCAGTATGCAGAACAACAGGATATATAGATTTTTCTACTTTTAATGGGCTACAATATTTAAGCATACAAATTGCTTCTAATTTAATATTTGATGGATCATGGCATCATATTGTTGTTAGTACAGTAATATCCTCATCGAGCCTTTGCACTAAAAAAATATATATAGATACGATTCTTAAAGAGTCAGCAACCTCTGGATATGATTTTACTAATATGCTTTTTGCAGATGGGGCTATTGGCTCTGGTTTACCAATAACAGACAGACCTCTCGTGTCCGCTATAGACGATTGGCAGTTTGGCACAAGAGAAATTATCGCTTCCGAGGTGCTTGGTCTTTGTCTCGCCCGTGGTAATACTGTAAAGTTTTATGATGTTAACAATTACAATATTGATAATACGTTAGTTGATGCTTCAACAGCAACTACTGCAACAACTTTATCAGGTCTTACTTCTACAATTACAGAATTAAACTATAGCGATGGCGTAACATCTAATCTTCAAACTCAGATTAATGGAAAAGAACCTACAATAACTGGTGCGGCCACAACAATAACTTCAGCATCTTTAACTCCTAGTAGGGCTTTAATTTCTAACTCTTCTGGAAAAGTAGCTGTTTCTGCTGTTACTGATACAGAAGTAAGCTATTTAGATGGTGTAACTTCAAGTATTCAAACTCAGATTAATTCAAAATTAGCTAGTTCTTCTGTTGGCAATGGTACAGGACAGGTGCCTATAAGTAATGATACTGTTTGTACAAATTTAGTAGCACAAAAGGTACAGTATTCTTCTACTACAGGTGTTCAAGGCACTGGAACACAATATGGAGTTTATGGCTCAAGTAATAGTCAAGGGGTACATGGCGCTGGTCTCGTAGGAGTGTATGCAGAAGGTGTTGGTACTAGTAGTACAGGTTTAACAGCTGTGGGTACTTCTCTGGGTGTTCAAGGTACTGGAACAGGTACAAATAGTATTGGTG
>Ga0307424_1000291_pt1 | contig 26380 bp, 19 predicted proteins | sample SalMarWE160320MG_FD_202157 | JGI IMG/M metagenome (GOLD analysis project Ga0307424, IMG submission 202157) | Salt marsh sediment microbial communities from the Plum Island Ecosystem LTER, Massachusetts, United States - WE1603-20 | ecosystem: Environmental > Aquatic > Marine > Intertidal zone >... | reverse complement strand
GCCGAGGCCGATCAGCTGAGGCGGCGGCGGAACGAAGCCATCACCACGGTCCCGGAATCCGAGAGGGTGCTGCAATACGTGGATTCAGGAGAGGGGCAGGCGGATCACCCTCCCCACACCCAGCGGGACGTAGTCGCCGCCGTAGGCCTCCTGGAAGGCGGCCATGGCCTGGGCGCCGGAGCAATGGGTCGGGCCCACCTTGACGACTCCCTGGGCCTGGATTCGTCCTACGATCGCAGCCACCTCCTCCTCCGGGGTCTGGATCAGGTGGAGGCCTCCCATGAGGCCGATGACGGGCCGGCCCGAGAGCTCGGCTGCCCGGGAGATCATCTCCAGAACCCCGGGGTGGGCGCACCCCGTCAGCACGATCGGACCGTCCTTCGTGTCCAGGATCAGGGCCTGTTCAGGGATGGATGCCCCCACCACACCCGTGGTCCGGATGCCCGGTACGATTTCCTGGCCCGGGGATGCGTCGATGGCCTCCAGAGGCCCGGAGAAGGCCTCCGTCGTCCCCGCCGGAAAAGCGTCGAGAACGTAGAGCTCCGGCCTGACGCCCGAAGCGAGGAGAGCCTGCATCCCGCTCGTGTGGTCTCCATGGGCATGGGAGATCACGATGGCGTGTACGCGTGAGGGATCCTTCCCCAACACCCGCATGTTCTCCAGGAGAATCCGGCCGTCGGCCCCGGTGTCGAAGAGAACCGTGTGATCCGGAGTCTCCAGGAGGGCGGCGAAACCCCATCCGGTCTGGAGGTCGTCTTCCTCGGTCCAGTTGTCGAAGAGTATGGTGAGGACCAATTCCCTCCGTGAGGCGTCCTGGCCGGCGGCGTCCGCGTGGACCAGGGCGCCGAGGAGGGGAAGGAGGATTGCCGAACCGATGGTCACGGCGTTCATCTGGGCCTCCTGGAAACGGTGAACGGCATCCGGCCCGATCCCACGACGGGCCTCCGCCCGAGACCAGCTCTACGCGTCGAACAGCCCCTCCACGGTGAGGTAGCGCTCGCCGCTGTCGCACAGCATGCAGACGATCATCTTACCCGCGTTCTCCGGCCGACGAGCCAGGCGCAGGGCGGCATGCACGGCCGCGCCGGACGAGATGCCCACCAGCACCCCCTCCCGCTCGGCCATCGCCCGCGTCGTGGCGAAGGCTTCCTCCTCCGAGACAAGCACGATCTCGTCGATGAGCTCCCGGTCCAGGACGCCCGGCACGAAGCCCGGCGCCGTGCCCATCATCCGGTGGGGGCGGAAGCGGCCCTCGGAGATGAAGGGCGCTTCCGCGGGCTCCACGCCCACCACGCGCAGCTCCGGCCGGCGCGGCTTGAGGGCCTCGGCGACGCCGCACAGCGTGCCGCCCGTCCCGAGGGGTGCCACGAAGACGTCCACCCGCCCGTCGGTGTCCCGCCAGATCTCCTCGGCGGTGGACTGCGCGTGGGCCAGCCGGTTGTCCATGTTGTCGTGCTGGCAGACGTAGAAGGAGCCCGGCGTCTGCTCGTGGATCTCCATGGCGCGCGCCTTGGCCCCCTTGGTCCCGAGCTCCGCGGGCGTCAATACGAGCTCGGCGCCGAGGGCCCGTAGCACCCGTCGCCGCTCCACGCTCTGGATCTCGGACATGCACAGCACCACCCGGTATCCCCGCATGCGCCCTATGTAGGCCAACGCCATCCCGGTGTTGCCGGAGGTCGCCTCCACCAGCGTGGTGCCCGGCCCGATGTCCCCGCGCTTCTCCGCCTCCCGGATCATCCACAGCGCGGGCCGGTCCTTGATGGCAATGGGGTTGAAGAACTCGCACTTCCCGAGAACGGTGGCGCTCCCGCCTTCATTGATGCGGCTCAGGGCCAGCAGGGGGGTGTCGCCGATGAGGTCGAGGATGGAGTCTGCGCAGTTCACGGGAGTCGCGGTGGAAGACGGTCGGCTGGACTGATCCTGGCGGGACGACTCAGGCGGAGGTGACCGGGCCGGCGGAGAATCCGCCGGCCCGGCTCGTTGGGGGAGCGCGGTCAGGTCAACCGATATTCGGGTTGTTGTTGCGCTCCACGTCGGGAAGGGGGAGACAGCGGGTATCGCCGTACGTTCCGCCCTTGTGGTACGCCGTGCCCGGCGCCGGGTCCAGCGGCAGAGACAGGCGTCGGATGTCGAAGAAGCGGTGACCCGTCAACCAGAGGACGCGATCGCGTTCCTGGACGACGTGTGCCTGGATCTCCGCCGGATCGCTGCTCGTGAACGCGGGAAGTCCGGCGCGCTCGTGGAAGGCGTTGATGATGGATACCGCCGTCGCACCGCCCTGCACCTCCGCGATGATGAGCTGGGCTTCGTCGTAGCTGGCGATGGCGATGGGCGTGCCCTGGCTCTGGTACTTTTCCTGGAACCAGATCGGCGTGCCTTCGGTCGCCGTGTACCCCCCGTCCACGACCGGCACGCGGGGGTCCGGCATCCCCATCCACGTCAGGTCCCGGTAGTTGGGCCCGACGCTCAGGGCGTCGCCGCCCGTGGGCGGATTGCCACTCTGCGAAAAGACCCTGTTGTACCGTCGCGATGACGCGCCCGACGCCGTCATGTCGTACACGAACCCGTCCGCGACCCCCTGTGCGTCGGTCACGGCCTGCTGTCCCTGCCCCATGTCGAGGTAGGCACGGGCTCTCCCGACCCGGGCGAGGTTCGCGAGGTTCGCATCCCCCGCTCCCTGTGCCGCCGTAAGGGCCACGCCGAATCGGACCACCGCCGAGTCGAGCAGCTCCGTGCTGCTCATGGCGGGTGACAGGTCGATGGCCGCCTCGCAGAAGCCCTCCGCGAGGGTCACGTAGCTGTATCCCGCGTACGCGGCAGCCTCCGCCACGAGCTTCTGGCGTTCCGATACCTCCTCGTCCGTCCACTCCTGCAGGTAGCCGAGGATGTTCTCCGCCGACCATCGTGCGGTGGACAGAGGCTCGTACACGCCGAGAGCCGTGCAGCCCGACGTGCCGTAACGCCCGTCGTCGGGCTTCACGTCGCGCCGGTCGTACGGCCACCGATCGGCCGTCTGTGTCGCGTCCACCATCTCCTGCGAGAGCACAGCGCTGAGCGCCACGTACGCGCCGAAGGCGCACTCGAAGTCGCCGATAGCTCCGTTCACGAGCAGCGTGGCGTTCTGTGGCACCGCCAGCCCTTCGGCCGGGATCTGCTTGGGCGTGTCCACGTTCAAGGCGCTGTCCAAGCTGTTGCACGCGGCGGCGAACAGCATGACCGCCAGCGGCAGCGCCAGTCGCGCGAATCGGCCGAGCCGTGTTCCGGCCGGCCCGTGATTGCGTCGAATGTTCATCCCCTGTCGTCCCGCGTTCGAAGTCCGGTTCGTCCTGTTCGAAGTCGTCATTGGGCCCTCCTCAGAAGCCGACGTGGAGGGTGGCGACGAACTGCGCGAGCTGCGGCAGCACGTCCTGTTCCCAGAGCGAGTAGCTTCCGCCCCGGCTGCCGCCGTTGAACGTGGCCTCGGGCTCCAGGCCCGGGTACTTCGTCCACGTGAACAGGTTGCGGCCCGCGAGCGTGAGGCTCAACGAGCGCGCCCCGATCTGTCCCGCAATCGTGCTCGGGAACTCGTACGTGCCCGAGATCTCCCGCAGCTTGGCGAAGCTCGCGTCGTGGATGAGCACGTCCACCAGCCCCTGCTGGAGCTCAGCGATCTCGACGGGATCGTAGTCCAGGGGAACGTAGTTCTCCCGGCAGAGATCGAAGAAGAAGCAGCGTACACGCTGGTTACCGTCCAGCTTCTTGTAGCCGGTCTTGAAGTCCACCTGACCGAAGAGCTGGAAGTTCTTGAACAGCGTGAAGGTCATGTTCACGCCGCCGTTCACCTTCGGGATGTTGCGCCCGAGGTAGACGTTCGGTGCGACGAGGGAGCCGCTGGCGTTGTAACAGGGCGTGGTGCCTCCGGATCCGTCGTCGCAGACCATGGAGCTCTTGTCCACGTTGCCGTCGGATCCGATGGTGGCGCTCACGACACGTTGCGAGAACCAGGAGCCCACCGGGTAGCCGATCCGGTGCCGTACATAGGAGCCGGCCTGCACGAAGTCCTCCGACGTCACGTCGCCCAGGCTGACCACCTCGTTCTGGTCCGTCGACACGTTGAAGCCGACGTCCCATGCGAGGTTCTCCGACTGATAGGCGGTGCCGTGTACCGTGACCTCGATGCCCTTGTTGTCGATGCGGCCCGCGTTGACCCACTGGCTCCCCGTGAAGCCCGTGGATGGGGCGATCTGTCGGAGCAGGATCGCATCCCGCGTATGCTGGTTGTAGTAGGTGAACTCCAGGCCCAACCGGTTGTCGAAGAACCCGGCGTCGAATCCGACCTCGACCTCGCTGCTCCGCTCGGGACCCAGGTCCGGGTTGCCCACCGTTCCCGGCGTGACCGTGCCGACGTCGTTCGGGCCCGTGACGGGGCTGAACGTGCGCAGCGCGGCGTACTGCTCGGGTTGCTGTCCGGACTGGCCATAGGCCGCGCGCAGCCGGAGCGTGTTGACGGCCGGCAGCTGGAAGAAGGGCTCCTCACTGAGAACCCACGTGGTGCTGACCTTCGGGTAGTACACCATGTTGAAGTTCTTGCCGAACGCGCTGTTGTCGTCCGCTCTCAGCCCCACGGTGAGGAAGCGCGTGTCCTTCCAGTTGATCTGTTCCTGCCCGTACAGGCCCACCGTCGTGTTGTTCACGAACGTCTGGAGTCCGGTGCGGTTCTGCGTGGTCGCGTCCACCGCGGTCAGGCCGGGAACCGGGAAGCCCTCACCGTAGGCTTCGACGTAGTCGTCGTGCCTCCGGTAGTACTGGCCTCCCACGGACGTGCTGGCCTGGACGTCCGGGAACAGGTCGAACTTCGCCGTCGCCGAATAGTCCACCGTCGTGTAGTTGACGCGATTGTCCACGACGTCGGCCCAGCCACGGTCTGCGAAGGAGTCGTAGTACGTGTAGCGGTCGTCGTGGTTCATCAGGTCGTGGTCCTGCGTATGCGTCTGGTCGATGCCGAAGCTCAGACGGTGCGAGAACCAGGGCGTTGGGTTGTTGCTGATCTGGACGCTGCCGATGAACCGGCCCAGGTCCTCCCAGGTGAGGTACAGCGCGTGGTAGGAGTCCGGGGTGCCGCTCCAGAAGCCGCGCCTCATGGGATCCGAGATCTTGTCGGGGCTCATGAAGTACGTCGTCCAGGTCACGCCGCCGCAGCCGGCCTCGCAGGCCAGGTCCGTTCGGCCGAGCATGTAGGCGAAGTTCCCGTCGACGCGCCACTGCTCACTGGGCGTCACCGTCACGTTGAGGCGGGTATTGCCCCTCTTCACCAGGTTGGTCGGCTCCACGCCGGTGTTGTGCTCGTAGCCCGCGGACAGGAAGTACTGCACGAAGTCGTTCCCGCCGCTCATGCTCCCGTCGTAGCTCTGCAGGTATCCGTTCTTGAAGATATTGGTCGGGGTCTCGCCCTGGCTGCTCCGCATGTCACGCCAGTTCTGCTGGAGCTGGTCGAAGTCGATGGAGGTGAGAACGCCACCCGGCATTCCCCAGTTCGTCCACAGCCGACCGGCGGGGTTCGCGAACCAGTTCGAGCCCTGCTTGACCTGGAGGGTGAAGCGCGTCGCGCCTCGCGTGCCGCGCTTGGTGATGATCTGGATCACGCCGTTGGCGGCCTCGGTCCCGTAGAGGGTGGCCGCGGCCGGTCCCTTGATCACCTCGATGCTCTGGATGTCGTCCGGAGACAGATCGCCGAGGCGGGAGATGCTTCGCGACCCGAAGCCCTGATTGATGGGACCGGCGGCCTCGTTGTTGTTGACACGCACGCCATCGATGTAGATGAGCGGCGTGTTCGAGAGGGAGAAGGTGGATGCGCCGCGGATGTTGATGCGCGAGGCGCCCCCGATCTCGCCCGTCGAGGCGAGCACCGTGACCCCCGCCACCCTGCCGTTCAGCACCTGCTGGACGTCGGTGACCGGTGCCTTGAGCGCGATGGCGCTCGCATCGAGCGTCGAGACGACGTTGCCGATGGCTCTCTTCTGCGTCGCACCCGGGGTCCCGGTGACCACGATGGCGTCCAGCGAGATGGCCGTCTGCTTCAGCTCGAAGCGCATGCTGAGGTCACCGGGGTTCGCGTCCTGCACCACGTCGGCGTACCCGATCATCGTGACCTGCACGCGCACCGGGCCGTTGTTCACGTTCAGGATCAGAAAGCGGCCCTGCTCGTTGGTGAGCCCCCCCTGGTTCCGTCCGACGATGAGCACCTGCGCGGACGAAATGGGTCTGCCCGTCTGTGCGTCGACGACCATGCCCCCGATGGAGTTCTGCTGGGCCGCCGCCTCGGCGGGCACCAGGGTCACCATGGAGGTCCCCAGCGCCGCGACCAGGAGGATCCACAAGCCGCGTCTCGCGCCTGCGAATCGTCCCGTGAATCGCGGAGTCTTCCTCACGTTCTTGCTTCCCATCATCCCCCTCCTTGCCGGGGTGAAACCGGCCACATGCCGGTGAAAACAAAGAATGATCCCCATGCGAACCACAGCAAAAAAGCCCGCGTCCCCGCATGGGCGGGACGAGGGCACGCGAGCATCTGAATGAGCTTCCGAGTATGACACCGTGGGCACCGTCGCGTGCCACCAAACGTCTTGTGTCCTGAAACATGTTAGGGGTCTCCCAGTGCGGCAATGACCCCTCGGAGACGCGTGGCCAACCCCCGTCGCTCGGCCATTAGCCGATCCCCGCCAACTCCGTCTGGTTCAGGATGTGGAAGAGACCAGCCCTACTTCTTCCGATGGTGCAACGCCACCGGCTCCGTCACCTGCTTTCGCTCCCACCAGTTCTGGTAGAGATCGACGCTGAACATGAGCAGGAGCATGAAGATGACCATCCACTGGGGGATGTAGGGGAAAGGCGTTCCGTTCGCCTCCATGTGGGCGGTATGCCCACCCTCGAGCACCAGCACGAAGCCGATGAGGAGAAGCACGAAGAGCCCCAGGATCTCGAACTCGGGATTGGAGGTGAGGAAACGAGCCAGCGGCGAAGCGAATACCATCATGAGCGCCACCGATACCACTACCGATCCGGCCATGACGAAGAAGTGGTCTGTCATGCCCACCACCGTCAGGATGGAGTCCACGGAGAAGAGCAGGTTCATGCCCACGATGAGGGCCACCACGTCCCGGAACCTCGCCGCCGGCTGCACCTCCGAGTCGACGCCTTTGAGCTTGATGCGAAGCTCCTTCACCGCCTTCCAGACGAGGAAGGCCCCGCCGGCCCATAGCACCAACGCCTTACCATTGAGATCGCCGGAGAAGTCGACGCCGATGAAATGGTCGTCGAAGGTGAACAGGCTCACGGTGGCGACATTCAGGACCAAGCTCACGATCGCCAGCAGCGCTATGCGGAAGAGCATGGCCAAGGCCAGCCCCCAACGCACCGCCCTGGTGCGCTCGGCATTCGGGAGCTTCTGCGCAACGATGGTGATGATGATGAGATTGTCGGCGCTCAGGGCCACCTGAATGAGCGTGATGCCGAACAGGCTCGCCCAAATGGCTGGGCTGAAGAGGACGTCGAGCATGGATGGAAGCGTCGGGCCGATGAGGGGAGGTGAGAATCGAGATGATGGTGCTCACGTGGGGCGACGTCCAGCGTCGCGCGGCATGGCTGGCGCTTCCCCGGGGCCGCCGCCAGGGAAGCTCTGCACAAGTATGGCACCGCGCGCGACCCATGCTATCGCATGGGTGCCCCGGGGCTTACGCTGCTCAGAGAAGGAACGACGACGAGTCGTAGCCTGAGCTACGGCGAGGAGAGACGAACCATCAGCGGCGTAGCCCCGTGACCCCATGACCGATCTCGCCGTCCTCGCCCAGCACGTGGTCGACGGCCACGCCGACGAGGTGTCGCGCCTGACGCGAGCCGCCCTCGACGAGGGCCACTCGCCGGCCGACGTCCTCGAGCAGGGCCTGATCGCCGGCATGCGGGTCGTCGGCGTCCGCTTCCGCGACAACGTCATCTTCGTGCCCGAGGTGCTGGTCGCGGCGCGCGCGATGAAGGCCGGCATGGCGCACCTGGAGCCCGTGCTAGCCGCCAGCGGCATCGAGCCGGTGGGCACGTTCGTGATCGGCACCGTGAAGGGCGACATCCACGACATCGGCAAGAACCTGGTCGGCATGATGCTGAAGGGCGCCGGCTTCAGGGTGGTCGATGTCGGGGTGAACGCGCCGCTGGAGAAGTTCCTGGCCGCCGTGGAGGAGCACCGCCCCGAGCTCGTCGGCATGTCCGCGCTGCTGACGACCACGATGGGACAGATGAAGGTCAACATCGAGGCGTTCCGCAAGGCGGGGCTGTTCGAACGGTGTCGGGTGATGGTGGGGGGCGCGGCCGTGTCGGAGGACTTCGCGGCCACGATCGGCGCGCACGGCTATGGAAAGGACGCCCCCTCCACCGTCACCCGGGCACTCGAGCTGCTGGGCGAGGTGCGGGCCCCGCGCGAGCCGTCCGGAGGCTGACGGTGGGCTTCCGCGTCCGCTTCCTGCCGGAAGACCGCTCCACCGTCCTGGACGGTCCGGTGGATCTCTTCCTGGCCGCGGCGAGCTGCGACATCTGGACCGAACAGCCGTGCGGTGCCCGCGCCGTGTGCGCGAAGTGCCGCGTGCGGGTCGTGGAGGGCGCGGTGCGGGTCACGCCCACCGACGAGAGCCTGCTCACCGCCCGGGAGATCGCGGACGGCTGGCGGCTGGGGTGCCAGGCGACGCTCGATGACGACGTGACGCTCGCGATTCCGCCGCGGACCCGGTCCACCGCGACGAAGTCGTTCGGCGACGCGACGCTCTTCGCCGACGGGATCGTACCGAACGACGTGCCGTCGCCTGCGCGGGACGGCCGGGCGTTCGGCGTGGCCGTGGACGTCGGGACCACGAGCCTCGCGGCCGCGCTCGTGGACCTCGCGACGGGGCGGGTGGCCGCGACGACGTCGCGCGTGAACCCCCAGGTGCGGTTCGGCGCCGACGTGGTCTCCCGCATCCACTTCGCGCAGGAGCACGCCGACGGGAACGCACGGCTGCATGCGGCCGTCACGGAGGCCATCGGCGGGATGATCGCCGAGCTGGCGCTAGGCGCCGCTGTCGCGGCCGAGCACATCGTTGCCGTCGCCTGCGCGGGCAACGCGACGATGACGCACGCGACGGCCGGCGCGGACGTCACCTCGCTGGGGCAGGCGCCCTACCAGGGTCTCTTCACCGACGAGCGCCGCGGGCCGGCCCATGCCTTCGGGTGGCGGACCCACCCGGAAGCCGTGGCGTGGCTCCTGCCGATGGTCGGCCACCACGTGGGCGGCGACACGGTCGCCGCGGTGCTTGCCTGCTCGATGGACCGAGCGCCGGAGTGGCAGCTGCTCGTCGATCTCGGTACCAACACCGAGGTCGTGCTGGGCAGCAGCCGCGGCCTGATCGCGACCTCCACGGCGGCGGGGCCCGCGTTCGAGGGCGCCAACATCGAGCACGGGATGCGCGCGGACCCCGGCGCGATCGACCGGGTTCGCATCCTCGGGGACGGCCGGTTGCTCGTGGGCACCGTGGCGAACGACCGACCGCGGGGCATCTGCGGGAGCGGGCTCATCGACGCGGTCGCCGAGCTCCACCGCGCCGGCGTCATCCGCACGAGCGGCTATCTGAGGAGCCGCGCCGAGTGCGAGGAGGCGGGGGTGGCGCGAGGCCTGTGCGAGCGGGTGGTGGAAGCACGAGACGAGCAGCGCCGTGTGCGGCTCGACGGCGAGGTGACGCTCTCGGCGGGAGACGTGCGCCAGCTGCAGCTCGTGAAGGGATCCATCGCCGCGGGCGTCGCGCTGGTGATGCGCCACGCCGGGGTCGGCGTGGAAGACCTCGAGACGGTGCACATCGCCGGCATGTTCGGGAGCTTCGTGCGCAAAGCGTCGGTCCTGGCCGTCGGGCTCGTGCCCGCCGTCGATCCCGAGCGCGTGCACTTCGTGGGCAACGCCGCGGGCGTCGGCGTACGGATGGCGCTCGTGGACGCGCGGGCGCGGAGACGGGCCAGGGACATCGCGGGGGACTGCGCGTACCTGGAGCTGGCCGGCCACCCGGGCTACGAGGACGCGTTCGTCGCGGCCATCCCCTTCCCGGAGAAATGATGAAGCTGGTCGCCGACGAGACGAGGGGGCGCATGCGGGAGGCCGCGGTGGGCCTGCAGGACGTGCTGACCTCCGTGGCATCGGACGTTGTCGCGCGCATCGGCGAGCGCTGCCCGTATCGGGCGCGGGGGGATCGTTGCACCTTCGCGGGGGGCTGCCGGAATCAGCGGCGGGAAGGCGGAACGAGGGAGGTCGTCCTGCGTTGCGCGGGGGACCACGAGCTGCGGAGGCCTGCCCCGTGAACGGCCGAGAGCGGATGGACGTCGCGATGCGCCTCGGCGTTGCCGACCGCGTGCCCGTGATGTGTCAGCTCGCCCTGGGGCACTACTTCCTCAACGCGGGCCTCGACGCCATCGAGGTCTGGCACGACGGCGACGCGTTCGCCGAGGCGTTGATCCGGCTTCAGCGGCGGTACCGGTTCGACGGCATCCTGGTGAACCTGCCGGGCCGCGACCCCGACTGGCGACGCTCGATAGCGCGGATCGACGAGCGCGGAGAGGAGCGCATCGTCACGTGGAAGAACGGGTGGACAACGGTCGCCCCCACCGACGACAACCCCCACGTCTACCGTGCCGACGGCACCCGGTATTTCCCCTCATTCGAGGAAGTGGAGCCGGAGCGGCTGTACTACGTGGAGCCGCACGACCTGTCGGGGATCACCTATCCCTACACATGGGGCTTCGATGCGGAGCCGGCGGTGCCCGGCCCCGGCTTCTTCCCGCGCTGGCACCACGACACGATCCGCACCGTCGTGGAGCGGGTGGGCGCGGAGGTGTCCGTGCACGGCGAGGTCTTCTCGCCGTTCTCGCAGCTCATGGAGCTCCTCGACTACACGTCCGGCCTGATGGCGCTCCTGGACGACCCGGCGAAGGTACACGCCTGTCTCGAGCGGCTGACGGAGGGAGCGATCGAGCTCGCCGGCGGGCAGGTGCGCGCCGGCGCGCACGCTGTGCTCGTCTCCTCGGCGTTCGCCGGCGCGGGGCTGATCTCGCGCGACCACTACGCCACGTTCGTCCTGCCGTACGAGCGCAAGCTCGTGGAGGGCATCCACGCGAGGCACGACGTGCCGGTCTACACGCACACGTGCGGTGCGATCGGCGATCGGCTCGACCTCATGGAGGCAACGGGCACGCAAGGGATCGACACCCTGGACCCGCCGCCCCTCGGCACCGTCGACCTCGCCGACGCGAGGCGCCGCACGGCGGGCCTGTTGTTCATCAAGGGTAACCTGGACCCGGTGAGCACGCTCCTGCTGGGCACACCGGACGACGTGCGCGCGGCCGCCCGCGAGCGCATCCGCATCGCGGCGCCGGGGGGCGGCTACATCCTCAGCACTGCCTGTTCGGTGGCCCCCCGCACTCCACCCGAGAACATCATGGTCCTGCGCGAGGCCGTGGAGACGTGGGGACGGTATGATGAGCCTGCTTGAAAAGGTGAGCCGCGGCGCGGTGATCGTCGGCGACGGCGGTATGGGCACGGAGCTGCAGCGGGCCGGCCTCGAGCCGGGCGGCTGCGGCGACGCGTGGAACCTCGCGCACCCCGCCCGCGTGCGGGACATCCAGCGGCGCTACGTGGACGCCGGCGCTCGGGTGCTGCTCACCAACACCTTCGGCACCAATCGCTTCGTGCTGGCGCGCTACGGGCTCGAGGACCGCGTGTCCGACATCGCCCGGGCCGCGGTGGCCGAGGCGCGGGCCGCGGCCGACGGGCGCGCATGGGTGCTGGGAGACGTGGGGCCGTGCGGGGGGTTCCTCGAGCCCCTCGGCGACGTCGTCGCGAACGAGCTGGAGGCGACGTGGCGGGCGGCGATCACGGCGATGCTCGAGGTGGGCGTAGACGGCATCGTGTTCGAGACCATGACCGCGGTCGAGGAGATCGTGCTGGGGATCCGCGTCGCCCGCGCGCTCGGCGCCCCCCTCGTCGTCGCGTCCATGGCGTACGACGCCGTGCGCGGGGGCTACCGGACGATGATGGGCGTGTCCCCGGCGGACGGAGCGCGCGCCTGCATCGAGGCAGGTGCCGACGTCGTCGGCGCCAACTGTGGGAGGCTGGAGCCGGAAGAGTTCGTGCAGGTCGCGCAGCAGATACGCGAGGCCACGGACGCCCCCCTGATCCTCCAGCCCAACGCGGGCCAACCGCGGCTCGAGGGGGACGCAATCGTCTATCCTCGCGACCCCGCGAGCCTGGCGCCCGCGCTGGTCGAGCTGGCTGGCCACGCGTCGATCGTAGGCGGGTGCTGCGGCACCACGCCCGCCCACATCCGGGCGTTCGCCGAGGCGAGGGGCCCTCAGAACAGCTCGAAGCTCACGCTGCCGGAATAGACGAAGTCGTGCTGGAACTTCCCCCAGTACCGATTCCATGCGTCCCGGGCCTGAACGTCCACCAACAGCCCCCGGACCCGGGCGGTGAAGCCGGCCCCCAGGTCTCCACCCCACGTGAAGCCGTTGGTCGGGAGCGTGGCGCCCACGTCGTTGGGCTCGGTGGGGTCCCCGAACGAGTAGAACTTGCCGCCGCCGCCCACGAGCACGTACGGCTTGGCCGGTCCCACCTCGAGCCGGGTGGGCAGGATGATCTGTACGCTCGTCAGCGTGACGGTCGCCGGCACATCCAGCCACGTCGTCACGATGTCGGGAGGGATGTACAGGTCCCTCAACGTCTCGATGGAATGGGCGGCGAGGAGCCACGTGTCGAAGGAGCGTAGCACCTCTCCCCGCACGTAGGCGCTCTTCCCCAGAGGCATCTCCACGCCGATGCCCGCGATGAACGCACGCCCGAGGGACGTGTGTGTCCACTCCGTGAGCCCGTCGCCCGAGAAGTTCTTGAAGTACTCGTAGAAGTACGTGTCGGGAGCCAGGAGGCCGACGCGGGGATAGACGCGCGTGCCCCGCGGCATCTGGGCCTGGAGCGTGGCTGGCAGCGCCGCGAGCCCCGCGGCGACCAGCAGAACGGAATACAGGCGCTTCATCGTGAGGGAGCGACCGGATTGCAGGAACACTCGACGCGACGTCCATCCCGATTCCCGGAGTCGCCCGACCCCGAAACGCTAGACGCACCGGTCCCCCTGCGGTAGTCGGGAGCATTCCGACGGCCCTGTAGGTATTGGTCCCCACGTCTTCCGGGGCGGTCTCGAGTACTCCTCGACGACCCTGGTGCGGCGGCATCGTCAACCCGGGGACGGACTGGTCGGATTCGCGATGTCCACCCATGATCAACGGGAGGTCACCCCGCTCCTCAGGAGACCATGTCGACCCTGCCTCCCGGTACCGAGGTTTCGATCCGGTCGGACACCCTTCGAAGGCTCAACTTCCCTCCTCCGCGGGAGGCGGTACTCCTGGTGGCGGTGCACGAAGCTGCCCTCAGGGCCCCCGGCAACCTCCATACCCAACTCATCGGCCTTCTCCAGGGCGACCTGGTCTGGGCAGGCGCCCTCAGCGAGCACCTGCTCACCGTGGTGTCCGAGGGGGGCGGAGATCCTCGTCAGCTCCTGGGAGACGCCGTAGGAGTCGGCCCCCGGCTCTGGGACCTGGTGTGGCCCACCGAGCTGGTGGTGGAGTGGGGTCCTCTCGGCACGATCTATCGGGGTGAGCGTCCCTGGATCGTGATCGGGGCCGTGACGGGGGGCGATCTGCTGGCGGTTCCCCTGAACGAGGCCTCGAACCCGAAGTGGTTCACTCCCACCCTGACCCAGGACGAGGTTCAGATGCCCGGGTCATCCAAGGATTCGCAGCTGGAGCTGTCCCACGTCTGGAGCTTGCCCCGATCGCTCGAGGCCCTCGGGTGGGTGGTGCCGGAGGCTCGAGACAGGGTGCTCGCCGCGCTCCGCAGCTACTTCTGATGACCCTCGCGGCACGACTACTTGACCTGGATGTTCCCTCCCTCGACGTCGTTGGGATTCGCCGCGACCGTCTCGAGCACGTAAGGGACAAGGAATTTCATGCCCGGTTCCACTACATGTGCTCGTCCGAGGCTTCCCATCGCCGGACGCCGTCATGAGCGAAACGGAGGAGGAATGCGCAGGCTTCGCCCCCCCGGCCGAGCCCTGCCGGCTCTGGGCGCGGCCGCCGCCGGCCTCGCGCTCCTGGCGACCTGCGCTCGTGAGGAGGAGCGCCCTTCGGAGCCCCCGTACGCCGACGTCCTGGACCTGGCGGGGAGCCCGGACAGCGCCCGGGACGCATCCGCCTTCGCCTTCTCGGATCTGGGCGCCTGGCACATGTTCGGGCTCCCCGACCCGGGAGATGCCGCCGGCGCGGGATTCACCGGGCCGCTCCTCCTGGTGGGCGGGGGCATGTGGGTCGGCCGCGCCCTGGTGGGGTTCCGTGCCTGGACGGACACGGCCGACGCCCCCGTGGCATGGACCCCCTCGACGGGGAGCGGGAGGTCGTACCTCCCGGGTCGCCTGCACCGCGCCCTCCGGGCGGATGGGATGGAGCTCACCCTCGACCTTGTGTTCGTGTCGGAGCGGAGCGCGCTCGTGCGGGCGACGCTGGCCAATACGGACTCCGAGCCCGTGACCTTCACCCCGGGTTGGGGAGGTGACGCGTCCCTGACCCCCGCACGGATCGTCCCCACCCCGACGGGCGTACGGGTGGTGCCGGACGGGTCGGGGTGGGTGGCGGAAGTGCGGGTCGACGCCGACTCCGCCACGGAGGTGGACGTGGACGACGGGCCCACCTATCGGATCCGCGCCGCAGCCGTCACGCTGGCGCCCCGCGAGCGTGCGACCCGCTTCGCGCTGGTTTCGGCATACGAGAGCGCGGCCGCCCTGGAGGCCGATCGGGGGCGTCGCGAAGCCCTCCTCGCGGAGGCCCCTGCCCTGATGGACGAGCAGGTGCGCCGCTGGAACGGGTACCTGGCCTCGATCCTGTCCCGCCTGGCCCCGGACGCCACGGAGGCCCACCGGCGCGTGGCCGTGAAGGCGCTGGAGACCCTGATGTCCAACTGGCGGAGCCCCCTGGGGGACCTGCGCCACGCCGGCCTCTTCCCGTCCTACGCCTACCCCGGCTTCCACGGCGTGTGGTCCTGGGACTCGTGGAAGCACGCCCGGGCCCTGGCCCTGTTCGCGCCCGATCTGGCCGAGGACCAGGTACGGGTGATGCTGGACTGGCAGGACGAGGCGGGCATGGTCCCCGACGTCATCTACGCCGACAGCGGCGAGAACAACTGGCGCGACACGAAGCCGCCTCTATCGGCCTGGGCCGTGGCCGGCATCGTGGACGCCACCGGCGACACGGCATTCGCCCGGGAGGTGTACCCGGCGCTCCGCGCCTACCACGCGTGGTGGTACGCCCACCGTGACCACGACGGCGACGGGCTGTGCGAGTATGGCTCCACCGACGGCACGCGCATCGCCGCCGCGTGGGAGAGCGGGATGGACAACGCCGTGCGCTTCGATTCCGCCACCATGGTGGCCAACGGCCCGGGCGCCTGGTCCCTGGATCAGGAGTCGGTGGACCTCAACGCGTACCTCTACGCCGAGAAGGGATACCTGGCCGCCCTGGCCCGGGCGGTCGGGCGCCCCGACGAGGCCGAGGCGTACGTCCGCGAGGCCGAGGATCTGGGCCGCCGGATCCGGGACGTCATGTGGGACGAGGAGGACGGGTTCTTCCACGACGTCCGCATGGAGTCCGGCGCGCCCATCCGCGTGCCGGGTCCCGAGGGCTGGATCCCCCTGTGGGCGGGCGTCGCCACGCCGGAGCAGGCGCGGCGCGTGGCCGCCGTCATGATGGATCCGGAGCGCTTCCTGTCGCGCGTGCCCCTCCCCACCCTCGCCATGGATCGCCCCGAGTTCGACCCCACCGACGGGTACTGGCGCGGTCCGGTCTGGCTCGATCAGGCGTACTTCGGCGTCCGGGGGCTGGAGCGGTACGGACTGACCGCCGAGGCGTCGGAGCTGTGCACCCGCCTCCTCGATGGACCGGAGGGGCTGACGGGGCGCGCACCGATCTTCGAGAACTACGACCCCCGCACGGGCCGGGGGCTGAACGCGCCCCACTTCAGCTGGTCGGCCGCGCACCTCCTCATGTTGCTGGACGCGGGCGACGGAGCGCGGCCGTGAGACGCGCAGTCGTGGTCGCGGCGGCGTGCGCCGCGGTCCTGGTGGCGGGAGCCGGCCGAGCCGCGGCCCAGGCGCGTTGGTCCGATCCCTCCGTGATCGACGTGGGCCGGGAGCCCCCCCACGCGTCGTTCGTCCCGTATCCCGACCGCGACGCGGCCCTCCAGGGCGGCACCCCGTCGCCGTGGGTCCTGTCGCTGGACGGCCCGTGGCGCTTCTCCTGGGTGCCGCGGGCCGGGAACGCACCCGCGGGCTTCGAGGACCCTGGGTACGACGACGACGGATGGGGGGAGATCCCCGTGCCCTCCAACCACGAGATCCAGGGCTACGGCGTGCCGCTGTACCTCGACGCCGGCCTTCCCCCCGGACCGCCGGGATTCGTGGACCCCGAAACGAACGCGGTGGGCAGCTACCGGCGGTGGGTGGACCTGCCGCCGGAGTGGGAAGGGCTCAGGGTGGTGCTCCACTTCGCCAGCGTGGGAGCGGCGGTGGCCGTCTGGGTGAACGGCCACGAGGTGGGGTACGCCCAGGGAAGCAAGGTGCCGACCGAGTTCGACGTGTCGTCGGCGCTGCACGCTGGCCGCAACCTGGTTGCCGCCCGGGTCTGGCGGTGGAGCGACGGGAGCTACCTCGAGGACGTGGACTTCTGGCGCCTCAGCGGCATGGACCGGGACGTCTGGCTCCAAGCCACCCCCACCGCCTTCGTGCGGGACGTGGTGGTGCGGGCGGGGCTGGACGAAGCGTACGTCGACGGGCGGCTCACCGTGGATGTCGCCCTCGCCAACACCGGTTCTTCGCCAGCGGCGGTGGAGGTGGGGGTCGAGCTCCTGGACCCCCGCGGGAGGACCGTCCTCGAGCGGCGCGCCTCGGCCTCCCTCGGCGCGGGGAGCGCCGACACGGTCTCGTTCCGGGGGGACCTCCCCGCCGTCGCACGCTGGACCGCCGAGACCCCCGAGCTCTACACACTCCTGGTCACGTCCCGCCCCACGGGAGGGCCGCCCCAGGTGCTGCGGCAGCGGGTCGGCTTCCGCACGGTCGAGGTCTCCGGCGGGCTCCTGAAGGTGAACGGCGTGGCCGTCACGCTGCGGGGGGTTAACCGTCACGAGCACGACCCCGCCACGGGGCGGTACGTCTCCGAGGAGCTGATGCTGAAGGACGTCCGGCTCATGAAGGAGCTCAACATCAACGCCGTGCGGACGAGCCATTATCCCGACGACCCCCGCTGGTACGACCTGGCTGACGAGCACGGCCTCTACCTCGTGGACGAAGCCTTCGTGGAATCCAACGGCACCAGCTTCGCCCCCGACTCCACCCTGGCCGGGAAGCCGGAATGGCGAGAGGCCCATCTCGACAGGCTCCGCCGCATGGTGGTCCGTGACCGCAACCACCCCTCCGTGATCCTCTGGTCGCTGGGGAACGAGGCTGGTGATGGAGCCAACTTCGAGGCCATGTACGCCCTGGCGAAGCGTATCGACCCGTCCCGTCCGGCCGTGTACGAGATGGCGGACCTGCGCGCCCACACCGACGTGTTCTTCCCCATGTACGCGCGGATCCACACGCTGGAGATCTACGCCGCCGAGCGGCGCGACCGGCCCCTGATCCTCTCGGAGTATGCCCACGCCATGGGCAACTCGGTGGGCAACCTCGGTGACTACTGGGACGTGATCCGGGCCCACGAGCAGCTCCAGGGGGGCTTCCTGTGGGACTGGGTGGACCAGGCCTTCCCCGTGGTCCGGGACGGGCATCGGTACTGGGGATACGGCGACGACTTCGGCGGGCACACCGGTGGGGGGAACTTCTCCGTCAACGGCCTGGTGGCGCCCGACCGCTCCCTCCATCCCCACGCCTGGGAGGTCCGCAAGGTGTACCAGCCGGTCGCCTTCCGCGCGGTGGACCTGGACCGGGGGCGGATCGAGGTGGAGAACCTCCACGACTTCCTCGACCTGGGCGGGTTCTCGCTCCGATGGCGCGTCACGACCGCCGCCGGAACGGTGGGGGAGGGAACCGTCGCCGACGTGGCCGTGGATCCGCTCCGGTCCGCGGTCTTCGACCTCCCGCTCCCGCGCGCGGAGCCGGACGAGGGATACGAGCGATTCCTCGAGGTGGAGCTGGTGGCGCGCCGCCCCCTGGATCTCCTCCCCGAAGGGCACGTCCTGGCATGGGAGCAGTTTCCCCTCGATGCCCCCGGGCCGCGGAGGGGGGCGGACCTCCGCAAGGTCGCCAAGATCCGGGTGACCAAGGGGGACGGGCGTCTCGTCCTCCGGGGCGAGGCCACCGACTTCCGTCTCGACCTCGACCTGGTCCGGGGGGAGATCGCCTCCTTCACCTACCTGGGCCGGGAGCTGGTGTCCGCCGGCCCCCGTCCGAACTTCTGGCGTCCGCCGACGGACAACGACTACGGCAACGGGATGCCGGAGCGGCAGGGCGCGTGGCGCGAGGCCTCCCGCGAGCAGCCCGTCGCCAGGGTGGAGCACTGGCAGAACTCGGACCGCGACGTCGAGATCGTGGTCGCCCGGGACCTCCCGTCCGTGGGATCGCTGCACGTGACCCGGCTCCACGTCTTCGGGAACGGCGAGATCCTCGTGTCCAGCTCCCTGGAGACGGGGCGGATCGGGCTCCCGGACCTGCCCAAGGTGGGCCTGACGATGGTCCTCGCGGACAGCCTGCGGAGGGTCGAGTGGTTCGGTCGGGGCCCCCACGAGAGCTACGCCGACCGGAAGCGGGGCGCGAAGGTGGGGCGGTGGTCCGCCGAGGTGGACGACCTGGCCCACGTCTACATCCGGCCCCAGGAGACCGGGAACCTCACCGACGTGCGCTGGATCGCTCTCAGCCGGGCGGACGGCGTGGGCATTCTGGCGGTGGCGGACAGCGTCATGAGCGTCAGCGCTCTGCCCAACCCGGACGCCGACTACGACGGAGGCCCGGACGAAGAGCTGCGTCACGCCTGGGACGTACGCCCGCGGGGCCCGGTCTACCTCGACCTCGACCATGCGCAGATGGGCGTTGGAGGCGACACGTCGTGGGGAGCCCGGGTCCACCCGGAGTACACGCTACCGCCCGGCCCGTACGCCTACCGGGTCCGCCTCGTGCCCTTCGGGCCCGGGGGGAGACCGCTGGAGGTGCTGGCCCGGGAGCGCTGGTAGATCGGGCCCGGCTCGGTGGGTGTTCCATGAGGCACACCTCGTGCGCACCGCACGGCGTTGACACACCTCCCCCCCGGCCGTCTACTACCGACCACCCACCCCAATAGCGACAAGAAGACCATGGACGCAAAGAGGATCCTCGCCGAGGCCAGGGGAATCCAGGATTGGATCGTGGAGCGCCGCCGGCGCATCCACAGGCACCCCGAGCTCATGTACGAGGAGGTGGAGACCAGCCGGCTGGTGCGCGAGAGCCTGGACGAGCTGGGGATCTCCTACCGGTGGCCCGTGGCCGAGACGGGGGTGGTGGCCACGCTGGGGTCGGGGGACGGGCCCTGCGTGGCCCTCCGGGCCGACATGGATGCGCTCCCCATCCACGAGGAGGCGGACGTGCCCTTCCCCAGCGAGATCGACGGGAAGATGCACGCGTGCGGCCACGACGCCCACACCGCCATGCTCCTGGGTGCGGCCCGCCTCCTCAAGGCCCGGGAGGCCGAGCTCCCCGGCGTGGTGAAGCTGTTCTTCCAGCCCGCCGAGGAGGGGGGTGCAGGAGGCGACCGCATGTGCGCCGAGGGTGCTCTGGAGAACCCGACCGTCCAGCGTGCCTTCGGCATCCACGTGTGGCCGTTCGTCCCGACCGGGACCGTGGCGGGCCGCGCCGGCACCTTCCTGGCGGCCACCTCGTCCATCCAGATCCGCGTGACCGGGCGGGGCGGCCACGCGGCCATCCCGCACCTGGTGCTGGACCCGGTGGTCACGGCCTCCAAGATCGTCGTCGAGCTGCAGACCGTCGTCTCACGGGAGATGGATCCGTTGAACTCCGCCGTGGTGAGCGTGACCACGCTCCGGGCCGGCGACGCCTTCAACGTCATCCCGCCCCACGCCGACGTCGGCGGGACGCTGCGCGCGCTCACCATGGACGACCTCCGTTTCCTCCAGACACGGGTGCGCGAGGTCGCCGAGCACGTGGCGGCGGCGAACCGGTGCCAGGCCGAGGTCACCTTCCCCGGCGTCGACTACCCCCCCACCACCAACGACGAGCACTGCTGGGCGGTGGCGCAGGAGGTGGCGGGAGAGATGCTGGGCGCGGAGGCGGTCCTCGAGTCACCGCCCATCATGGGGGGCGAGGACTTCGCCTTCTACGTCCAGAGGATCCCCGGAGTCTTCGTGGGCCTGGGCATCCGGAGCGAGGAGGAAGGCTCGACCTTCTCCGTCCATCATCCGCGCTTCAAGGTGGACGAGAGCGCGCTGCCCATCGGGGCGGCGCTCCACGTGGCGTACGCGCTCCGGTCGTTGGAGGAGCTGGCGAGGGCTTGACCCGTGACGCCTCGGACCCGGCGCGCTACAGGTGTATCACCTCCGCCGACGGGTGGAGCCTGATCTGCGTCTGTCCGCGAGTGAATCGGAGATAGACCCTCCCCGCCTCCGCACGCGGCCCGCCCGAGAGATAGATGGGCTCGACGTGGGGCGGCGGATCGACCAGCTCGACACCGAAGGAGTGCCAGCCCCTGCCGTCGCGGCCATCGCGGGACTGCTGGAGCAGCTCCTTGAATTTGGCCTCCAGCCTGAACGGGTCGCAGGCGATGGGTTTCAGCGCGGCCGGCAGTGTCTCGCCCACGCGCCTCTCCATCGCGGCCCTCGCTTCCAGCATCGACAGATACCCGTCCATCGAGACACGACCCAGGGATTGGAACGCTTCGTCCACGACTCGGAGTGTCAGCTCGTAGGCCCGAACGAAGTCCAGGCAGTGCTCCCGCTCGGCAGCCTCGTTGAGGGGGGTGAGCTCACCGGGCATGATCAGGTAGACACGATTCGGGCTTCCGCGCTCCCAACGGTCGAGATAGTTGGCAGGATTGCGCGTATCCTGGTCGGCAGCGAAAGCGTCCAAGTGCATCGTGTAGTTCGTTTCGTAGGTTCCAGTCGTGAGGTACACCGCGGTATTGACGCCCGGATCGGCCCTCACCAGAGGCATGAGGCTCGCGCGGAACATCGACCGGTTGGCTTGGACGCCGAGCCTGCCCGCAGCCGCCGAGGGAACGGCACCCATCGCCGTTGCATTGATCTGACAACGCGGAACGACGTAGTTCCGCGGCTCCGTGACACTCCCCGAGGCGATTTGGGTCGCAGTTTCGGGGGTATCACCCAGCGCGAGGTAGACCTCCCGGAGAGTCGCTGGACGGGGGTTCGTGACCAGTGCCATGGTTCCTTCCCTGTTCTTGGGTCCCGCGCTCACGCGCGCTGACGAAGACAAGTCGGACGCGTGGCGTTGAACCGCGACAGGGGTTCCGCGCAAGCGCGGGCAGGAGCCGGCTAGATCCCTCCCACGGAGAGACACCTGAATCCTAACGCCGAGCCGACGGAGCGGGCGAGACACGGGGGGCAGCCGCGCCGAAGCGTGGTCCGTAGCCCCTTCACTTGGTTACGCCGCCCCCCCCCGCCGCCGGGAGGGCCACCCGAAACTCGGTAAGGCCCGGACCCGAGCTCAGGTCGACCGTGCCCTTGTGACCGAGGACGACGGTCCGCACCACATCGAGTCCGAGTCCCCGCCCTTGCCCGACTTCCTTGGTGGTGAAGAAGGGCTCGAACACCCGCTCGCGGTCCGCAGCGGGGATCCCGGGCCCGTCGTCGATGACCCGCACCACGACGATGTCGTCGTCCCGCCCCGCCCCGACGGAGATGCGAACCGATTGCTCGGCCGCCTCGATCGCGTTGTCGACCAGGTGCATCCACACCTGGTTCAAGTCCGCGACGGATCCCGCCACCGCGGGCACGTCGCGTTCGACGCTCAGCTCCACGGAGACCCCCTTCCGCAACGCCTTCGCCGACATGAGCGCCACCGTGTCCGCGAGGTGGTCCTCGAGCACGATGGCCTCGACGGCCGGAGCGCGATCCATGTGCGTGTGCTTCTTCACCGCCGCGACGAGGGAGTGGATGCGCGCGGCGGCTGACGAGATGCTGGCGCCCAGTGCCCGGGCAGTGGCGTCGGCAGCCACATACCGCAGGACCACCGCCAGGTGCGCGGAATCCAGGGCCGGGGCCGCCGCGTCGAGGTCGGTGACCGTGAGGCCGTGCTCCGCCAGCGGGTAGGCCAGGCCGGGGTCGGCCCCGTGTTCGTCCAGCCACGCCGTGAGCCGATCTTCGAGGTCGGCCAGATCGACGGGCGACATGGGCCCGGTCGGTACCCGCCCGGCCGCGGCCTCGAGCGACTGGAGCGCCCGCGCCGCCTCCCCGTCGAGGCCGGCCGCACCGAGCGTGCGTGCCGCGGCCATCGCGTCCGCCCTACAGACCTCCAGCTCACCCGCGGCGCGCGCGACGGCCGACGCCGGATTGTTGAGCTCGTGGGCCAGCCCCGCGGAGAGTCGACCGAGGGCGGCCATCTTCTCCTGGTGCTTGTCGTCGGCCTTGAACACCCGGACCCGGTCGAGCATCTCCTGCACGCACGCGGCGGTGAACTCGTAGCACGCCCGTGTCATCTCCTTGATGTCCTCGAGACGGATCAGCAGGAACTCGACTGGTCCGTCCGCCACGAGATAGCCGCGGGGCGCGGTGATCCTCGAGTAGGGGAGGTATCCCGTGATGCGGCCGGGGGTGATCTCCCTCATCTCCCGGGTCACACCGCCCTGATCCATCCGGACCGAGAAGCGACCCGAGATCAGGACGAAGAGCCCCTTGAGGGCCTCGTCCCCCCCACGGAACGTCGCGCCGTCGCCTAGACGATGGAGCTCTCCGTGGTCCACGAGCCACTCGAGTTGATCGCGGGGGATGTCGGCGAGCGCCGGCAATGCGGCGAGACGCTCGACCAATCCTGGCATCGCGGCCCCCCGGTGGGGTGTCGCCACTAGTCAGTGGCCGGCCTCCCGGCCAGCCGGGTGACGAGGATCTTCCAGTGATCGAGGCCGGCGAAGAAGTTGCGGACCTCGACCCTCTCGTTGAGCCCGTGGGCGAACTGGTCCTTGTCCCGCATGAAGAGCCCCGCCACGCCGTACGTGGGGATCCCGCCCGCCCGGATCTCCTTCCCGTCGGTCCCGTAGGAGGCCTGGGCCGGGATGACGCTCACCCCGGAGAAGCGTGCGTGCACCGCCTCTGCCACCGCGTCCATGATGTCGGTCCGGACGGGTGACGCCGGGCTGGCCTTGGGATCGTCCAGGGTCTCGATCCGCAGCCCCGGCACCGCCGCGACCGAGTCCAGGGTGCTCCGGACGTCGGCGACGGTCACCCCCGGGAAGATCCGGCAGTTCACCGTCGCCGTGGCCGACTGGGGCAGCGCGTTCTCGGCGTGGCCGGCCCGCAGCATGGTCGCCACGCACGTCGTGCGGGTGATGCCCACCTCCTCGGGCTCGTGCCAGAGGACCTCCGCTGCGTGCGCGTCGGCGGGGTCGTCGGCCAGCGCAGCCATGGCCTCACCCACCTCACCGGGCACGACCTTCGACATCGCCCGCAGGTACGCGCGGGTGACGTCGTTCACCATCACCGGGAAGCGGTACGCCTCGATGTTCTTGAGCGCCGTGGCCAGCTCGTAGATGGCGTTGTCGGTGCGCGGCGTCGAGCTGTGGCCGCCGGGGTTGGTGACGGTGAGCTCGAAGGTCGCGTAGGTCTTCTCCGAGGCCTGCACCACGTAAAGGATGGGCTTCCCGTCGGGGTCCATGGCGCCGCCCCCGCCGTCGGCGTTGAGCGCGAACTCGGCGTCGGTGAGGTCGCGGTGGGTGGTCACCATCTCCCGGGCGGAGATCATCCCCGTCTCCTCGTCGCCGGTGAAGGCGATGATCAGGTCACGGGTAGGGACAAAGCCCTCGGCCTTCAAGCGCAGGAAGGTGGTCGTCAGCATCGTGACGCCCATCTTGTCGTCGGACGACCCCCGCCCGAAGAAGTAGCCGTTCTCCTCCACCAGCGTGAACGGGTCCCGCTCCCAGTCCTTGGCCAGGGCGTCCACCACGTCCATGTGACCCAGGAGGAGGATGGGCTTCTCGCCCGACGAGCCGTCGCCCCGGTAGCGCACCACCAGGCCCGCCGACTCCTCGCCGTTGCCCTTGGTGAAGGGGAGGACGTGGACGTCCTCGGCCGGGAAGCCACCCTGCCGGAACTGGTCCGCCAGGTAACGCGCCACCTCAGGTACCCTTCCCTGCCCCTCGGCGCTGCGGATGCCGACGATGGTCCGGTAGATCTCCAGCGCCTTCCGCTGGTAGGGTGCCGTGTACTCCGCGCTGGAGTCCTGGGCGGCGAGTGGGGCGGGGGCGCCGGTCGCCATCGCGACGATCGTGACGAGGGCTGCGATGTAGGTCGGGTTCGTGCGCATGGGCTTCGGGGGCAGACGGGTGGTCCTCGAGGAAGGCGCGAAGGTAGGTGCCAACGGTGCGGGGTGGCAACGGAACGAGGCGCCGACTCCCCCACATGCCGTAGGCGAGGAACCAAGTGTCGATCCGGGAGCGCGCCGGCTCCCGTTGCACGATTGTCGGACGATCGGCAGTCGACGGGCCTGCGTCATCGTTCCCGCGGCGTGGTGGTCCGGTCCGGGGCGTCGCCGACCCGATGTGGCTTGCCGGGCCGCCGGGACGGGCCGTGACGCGGATCGGTCGATGGCACGCCGCGGCTCTCATCCGTCCCCGCTGACACGGCGTCGCGACGGAGGTGACACCAAGTATCGGCCAGGAGCAGCTTCTGCATGCGCAAGCTCACCCTTCTTCCGCTCCTCGCGCTGGCCCTCGCCTGCGACGACGGCACGCTCGTCCAACCGACCCAGGAGTTCGACGTCACCCCCCAGGCGTCGAGCCACCCCGCGAATCCGTTCATCGGGTCGTGGTGGGGCATCGATTGGGAGGACGGCAGCCTCCATCGGGTCGCCATCAGCCATGAGAATGCGGCGGGGGATATGCAGGTCAACTTCGGGGACGACGCCATGTCCGCGTGTGGCGGCCTGCCGGGCAAGTATCACGCGATCGGACGGATCGTATCGGAGAATGTGCTGAAGGTCTTCGATCTCGTCGCGACCTGTCAGGGACGGGACGGAGCGGTTCTCGAGTACGGGAGCGTGGTCGGTTACGAGTATGTCCCGGCGGACGACCAGTTGCGCTACTGCCTGGTGCCCGACGACACACCGACCGTATGCGTGATGTCCCTCTCGCACGAGAAGCCCGAGAGCTGACCGGCGGCACGACGAACCGGGTACGCGACGCTGTTCGCACGGGTGGAGGAGTCACCCCATCGGGGGCCCTTCCGCCACGGCGAGCTTCGGCCGTCGTTCGAGCGCGGTCGGACTCAGGTCCGACCGCGTCCCTCGCGAATCGAGTCCAGCAGGGACCTGGCAGCGAGGAGATCCGCCGTGTCGAGGCCCTCGGCGAATCCGCCATAGACCGGCGATAGGAGCTCGTCCGCTTCCTCCGCCCTCCCCATTCCGCGAAGGAGCCTGGCGAGGCTCGTCGCGGCCCGAAGCTCGTAGGACCTGGCTTCCTGGGCGCGTGCGACGTCCATCGCCCGTCGGAAGGATGCTTCCGCTCCCGCGGGATCGGGCTGCTGAAGGCCGAGCAGCAGTTCCCCCCGAATGCGGTGCTGCTCGGGCTCGTGGATGCGCTCTCCCGTCGCCTCCACCTCCGCCAGGCCCGCTCCGACGGAGTCGAGACCTTCCTCCGCACGACCGGTCTTCGCCAGGGCTTCCGCCAGCAGAGCCGCGTGGAATGGCCGCCAGACGGCCCACTGTTGATGGTCGAGCTCCGCCAGGCCTTCCTCCATGACGGCAACGCCGCGTTCTCGATGGCCTTTCTGGAAGATGCACCAGCCCTTCATGAAACGGGCCCAGGTCACGATCTGTGGCATGCCGTGCTCGATCCCCAGGCTTCCCAGCCTCTCGGCCTGACGGTCCATAGCCGAGAGCTCGCGGAGCCACATGAGAACAACGACCTCCTGGAGAAGGAGAAGGTGGAGGACGACGGCCCGTCCCCTCTCCTCCCCCGCGCGGCACGCTCGTTCGATTCGCGCTCTGGCAGCGTCGGGGCGACCCACCAGCCACAGCACCAGCCCCGTCTCGCCCTCGATGTACAGGTCGGGATTGTCCATCCACGCCGACAGGAGAGCTGCGTGTCCGTCCGGATCGTACAG
>Ga0307424_1000290_pt1 | contig 26398 bp, 25 predicted proteins | sample SalMarWE160320MG_FD_202157 | JGI IMG/M metagenome (GOLD analysis project Ga0307424, IMG submission 202157) | Salt marsh sediment microbial communities from the Plum Island Ecosystem LTER, Massachusetts, United States - WE1603-20 | ecosystem: Environmental > Aquatic > Marine > Intertidal zone >... | reverse complement strand
TGTGCTATGCTGGCCTTATGCACGAAACCTCGCATCGAAGGGCGTTGAAAAGACATACAAGATGTGGGAATCGTCCCTGAATTGACACCAGGCAATAACTCGCTTATACTCAACCCTATTAAAAGCTACCCATCCTTTATCTGTCAACTCGACCTTTCCTTAGATCTGGAGGGCATAAAAATGAAATGCCCGAAGTGTCAGTTTGAGAATCCAGAGGACTCCATGTTTTGTGGGGGGTGCGGATTATCACTGGAGTTGGAGGTCATATGCCCACATTGTGGCTCAAAACCTCCGACGGGCTTCAATTTTTGCAATAAATGTGGCCACGATTTAAAGGAGTCCCAAAAAACCACTGCTGAATCTGCTCCAGAGCCAACACCTCCTTTAGATGATAAAGCCCTCTCTACCGCTTACGAATTTGAAAGCGAGCGAAAACATGTCACCGTCCTCTTCTCTGATATGTCTGGCTATACCGCCATGTCTGAGCGCCTGGACCCAGAAGATGTCAAGGAGATCACGAGTCGAATTTTTGGCAGGATTTCCAAGGTAATCGACAAATATGAAGGTTTTGTTGAAAAATTCATAGGTGACGCAGTAATGGCCCTTTTCGGTGTGCCAAAGAGCCATGAGGATGACCCAGTCAGAGCCATCCGGGCTGCAATGGAAATACACGACCTGGTGGAGGCCTTAAGCCCCGAACTGGAAGAGAAGGTGGGACGGCCCTTATCCATGCACACCGGTATCAATACCGGTCTCGTGGTGACCGGTGAAGTGAATATGGAGAAGGGAACACACGGCGTTGCAGGGGACAGCATCAACCTTGCATCCCGGCTATCGGGACTTGCCCAACCGGGAGAAATCCTGATCGCTCCCGATACCTATCGTCACGCTGAGGGGTATTTTACATTCGAGGCCCTGGAACCGACAACGGTCAAAGGGAGGGCGGAACCCGTCCGATTGTATAAAGTCATATCTCAGAAGGAAATACCGGTTACAACGCACCGCCTTTCCGGCGTGAGAGCTGATCTCGTTGGCAGAAAGGTTGAACTGACCGAACTCAGGGAGGCCGTCGAAGACCTCAAAACTGGAAAGGGTGGAATTTTCTCTATCTGTGGGGATGCGGGCACTGGAAAGAGCAGACTCGTTGAGGAGTTCAAGGCCCACTTAGATCTTGAAAAGATTCAATGGTTAGAAGGACACGCCTATGCCTATGCTCAGAACATCCCCTATTTCCCCCTGATTGATCTGCTGAATAGGGTCTTTCACATTGAAGAAGGTGATTCTACAGAAGAAGTCAGGCAAAAAGTCGAATCAGAGTTAGAAGAACTGGTTGAGAAGAAGGAAGGTGTCGTCCCCTATATAGGGAGTCTCTATTCCTTGAGCTACCCGGAGATAGAAGAGGTGAGCCCCGAGTTCTGGAAATCCCGACTTCGAGATGCGGTCCTGATAATACTTTCCGCCCTGGCCCAGAGAGCATCGACCATTTACCTGCTCGAGGACCTTCACTGGGCCGACCCCTCCTTTGTCGAATTGCTCCGCCATGTTTTGATAGAGGTCCGACAGCCCGCTATTGTTCTCTGTGTTTATAGACCCGTTTTCAACCTGTTTACGACCGAACAAGCAAAAAGCATGGCAAAGGTCTACCATGAGATTCGACTTAACGACCTTTCATCCTCGGAAGCCCAGGGCATGTTGGAATCGTTGCTCAAGACCGATAGTATCCCTTCAGACCTGCGGCGATTTGTTCAGAATAAGACAGAAGGAAATCCTTTCTATTTAGAAGAGCTGGTTAACTCATTGATCGAGACGGAAACGCTTATCCGGGACAACGACAGTTGGAAAGTAACGAGAACCATCACTGAGACTGATATATCCTCAACCATCAATGGCGTTATAGCAGGTAGGCTGGATTGGTTGGAAAATGAGACAAAGCGGGTACTTCAAGAGGCTTCAGTTATTGGCAGGGCTTTTCTTTATGAAATTCTTAAAAGGATCACGAAATTCAAACATAAAATAGACCGATTTCTGAGAGATCTTGAACAGCTCGACTTGATCCGGGCCAGATCGCTTCAACCTGATTTGGAGTATGTCTTCAAGCATGCTTTGACCCAAGAGGTGGTATACAACGGACTCCTCAAAAAAGACCGCAAGGAAATCCATGAACGAATCGGTCATGTCATAGAACAGTTGTTTCAGGACAGGCTCTCGGAGTTCTACGAGACCCTTGCCTTTCATTTTAAGCAGGCGCAGTCTTTTCGAAAGGCCATTGATTATCTGATGAAGTCAGGTGAGAAGAGCCTGAAGAGATATGCCGTCGAGGAAGCTCATCAATACTATAAAGAAGCCTTTGATCTTCTTTCCAATAAACCTGACATGACAACGAAAGAGAAAGAGCTATTCATCAACCTTCTCGTCAAATGGTCTTTGGTTTTTTACTACCGGGGCGATGTCAAGGGCTTAACCGACTTACTCAGTGCGTATGAGGATTTGGCCGTGTCTCTGGACGACAAGGCAATGCTCGGGATGTTCTATGCATGGCTGGGCTTTGCTCTTGATATGAGAGGTCGGGCAAAGGATTCTTATAGGTACCTTCGCAAGGCCTTGGTGCTCGGCGAAGAGATTGAGGATCAGCGGGTGGTCGGCTATGCCTGCACTTGGCTTACATGGACCTGCGCGGGTTTGGGGTTTCTGGAGGAAGCCATTGTTTTTGGCGAAAGGGCCCAAAAGATATATAGTGACCTTGATTCAGATCCATATATCTATTTCAAATCACTTGGTGGACTGGGGTGGGTGTACTGGCCGAGGGGAGAGAAAAGAAAAGCCATTGAAGCCGCAAAGGCCCTTTTGGAGTATGGTCAGCGACATTCCAATATTCGGAGCCAAACTGTTGGTCACTTCTGCATGGGGGGCAGCTATTGGGTAGATGGTGACTTTCCTCCTGGCAATGAATGTTTTCAAAGGGCCGTTCAGATCTCGGCCGACCCTCTCTATTCGCAATGCGCAAGAGTGTTTCTCGCTATGGGTTACGTCTTTGGTGGCGAGTTCAATAAGGCCGAGGGTCTTTTGCAAGAAGTTGTAACTTTTAGCAAGGATTTTGGGACTGAGGTAATTGGGACTCTGGCTTATATGTTTCTGGGCCTTGTTTCGATTGCCAAAGGCCATATGAATCGTGGCCTGAAAATGCTGGACGAAGTACAAAGGGCATGCCTGGAGAATCAGAGGAAACTTCTCTTTGCGCAATCCGAGTTTATCTTAGGCAAGCTGTATTTAAGTATTGTTGAAGGATCTGGACCAAGAAGTCTTTCAATTATGACCAGGAATATTGGCTTTCTTATAAAAACCGTGCCCTTCGCAAGCAAAAAGGCAGAAACCCATTTCGAACAGGCAATTGAAATTGCTAAGGAGATGGGGGCCACAGGCCTTATGAGTCAAACCTATTTCGACCTAGGACTGTTGTACAAGGCAAAGGGGCGAATTGGACAGGCCCGAAAATGCCTCTCGCAGGCTATCCAGCTTTTTGAGCAATGCGAAGCTGAAACGTACCTGAAACAGGCAAAGGAGGCCTTAGCGTCTTTGGGATAGGGATTAACCTCTCCTTTACAGACAAAATCCATATATTGGGGTTCCTATCCATCAAGAAAAAGTGAGACTTACCGATATTATAGTTGAATTTGGACTTTTGCGGAAAAACAGAAGGTTACATCTGGCAGCCCTAACCTGCTAGGTCTCTGAAAAGTTGCTTTTTTTTTTGATTTTCACCTCTGGTTTGTTCTTCATCTGCTAATTTCAAGAGAATAGCATGGCCTGCCCCAGAAGAGATCCCCCAATAATGCCAGACCGTCCATTTTTGGCATCCTAAAATCGGATATCACAATCTCCGCGGAAAAGGTCTTGCGCTTCTCTAAGGCCTCCTCTCCATCATAAGCGGATCATCCTTCATGGCCCGGCAAAAAGGGCGCCGGATCGATTCATCATCATCAACAAATAATATCTTAATTTTAGCAATCAAGGCTTTTCTACAACCCCTGTCATCCAACCATCCCCACTATTCCGACCTCTGATATCCCGCCTACGTCACGCCAAGATCCCCCCATTCATACTGGACAATAGCCACCATGGTCATGGCCGCCGTCTCAGACCTCAGAATCCTGTTTCCGAGGGTAACCGGGATGAAACCGGCGTCCGCAGCCAATTCGATCTCTTCTCCTGCAAAACCGCCTTCAGGGCCTACCATGCCGGTGAACTTCTCTGGCCGGGGTGAGTCCCTGAGCAACCCCTTAAGGTCCCTTGCATCTTCTCCCTCCCACAGGATCGCCTTTATCCCTTTCTCTTCTTTCCATTTTGCGGTCAATTCGCGAAGCGAAATTGGGGCCTCTATTTGTGCCGGAGTGATCCTGCCGGACTGCTTTGCAGAACTTTTGGCTATCTCGCGCCAGTGCCTCATCCTGTTAAGAAGTCTCTCTCTTTTAAGCATGGTGATGGTTCGTAGAGATAAAAAGGGATAGATATGATCAACTCCTAATTCGGATGTCTTCTGAATCAGGTAATCCATTGGACCGGATTTCAGGAGGGCCTGGCAGAGAACTATGGTAACCGGTGAGGGAGGAGGCTTTGGAAGGGATCCTTCTATGATGACCCTAACCTCATGGCGCGTGGCAGATTCAATGGAGGCCAAAAAGCGACTCCCCTTACCGTCCATGAGGACAAACCGGTCTCTCGCCCCCATCCTCAAGACCCTTGTCATATGCCTTGCTTCAGAGCCTGCAATCGTACACACGCCATCCTTGGCGTTCAGGGTTTCAACCAAAAAGCGCCTCATCGCCTCACACCCATCCGCACCTTTCTCATTGCAAAGACAAAAAAATCCCCGTCATTATGACGGGGGTTTTTGAAATTCTGCTTAGGAGGCAATCCGAGAATGAGAGATTCTTTGGAAGGTCAAGAAAGGCGAAGATTTTAACCGCAAGAATATATTGAAGTATTTTGAGGATTCAAATCTGAGCCTGACGCAGAGATTGCGGAAAATAGCCATTCTCGGACAGCCTCCTTAGGCCTTATGAAACACGTAATTTAACTGGCCATTAGGCAAGGTGTTAACCCTTGCAGTCATCTCCATACCCGCATGGATCTCATTTTCAGGCACATCTCCTGCTATCCTGCCGAATACCTTATAGTCACCGTAGTCCAAGAGGGCAATGGCATAAGGGAGATCGTCTCCAAAGCCTATCGGGGCAAATTCCAGTTTACTGTAGGTAACGAGTTTTCCTGTTCCCGATACTTCAAGCCATTCCATATCACTGGAAAAACAGTTGTGACAATCCGCCCTTGGAGGGAAGAAGAACAGGCCGCACTCCTTGCAGCGTGTACCCATTATTTTCCCCTTATCCAAGTAATCGATAAAGTCATTAATCTTTGTAATGGAGGTAAAACTTACCGTTCCAAATCTCTTAAACCGGTCATCCACCTCTTTCTTTTTCTTACCCATAGTTTTACCTCCCAAGAATGCTGACGTTTCCGTATAGACCGACACCGCCGATATTGTGGACCAGCCCTATCTCAGGGTCTTTTACCTGCATCTCGCCTGCATCGCCCCTCAACTGAAGGACAATAGTCCTGATCTGGGATCCGCCGGTGGCCCCGATCGGATGCCCTTTTGAAAGAAGGCCCCCATCCACATTGACCGGAATGCTCCCCTCCTTGTAGGTCTCCTTGGCCTTGATCAATTCTTTTCCCTCTCCAGGCTTTGCAAACCCTAAGTTCTCATAGGCCATCATCTCGGCAATGGTAAAGCAGTCGTGTACCTCGGCCACATCGATATCCTTAGCCGTAACACCGGCCATTTTATAGGCCTCTTCCCCTGCCTGCTGTGCCACGGTCAAGCCTGAAAAAAGATCTCTACCTGCCAGGTTCACAGAGGTAGATGCGGCGCCCAGACCGAGGATCCAGACCGGCTTCTTGGAAAAAGCCTTAGCCTTCTCTTCGTTGGCAACAATAACGCAGGAGCTTCCATCCGCGTTTGCGCAGCAGTCTCCCACCCTGAGCGGGCTTGCCACCGGATTCGACATAGGGCTCTCAGGATCAGAAAACATATCAAAGGTGACCGGCCTGCGGTAAACGGCCTTCTCATTGATCTGACCGTAAGTGGCCGCCTTTACCCTGATCAGAGCCAGATCCTCAAGGGTCGTGCCGTATTGTTCCATATGACCCCTGGCATACATGGCGTAATAGGCCGGCATCATAGTGCCAAATGGACTCTCCCACTGGATGTCCGCGCCCCTCCCCATTCTCTCCTGTGATTCTGCGGAAGATATCTCCGACATCTTTTGAAAGCCGATAACAGCCACCACATCATGAAGCCCGGACTTTACCAGTGAATAGGCAAACCTCAGCCCCATGCTGCTTGAGGAGCATAGGCTCTCTAAATAACACGTGGGCTGCGGTACAAGCCCTAAGTACTCGGCAAAGACACCGGCCGGTGAACGCTGCTTATCATATTCCGGGGCCGAGCAGATGATAGACGCGTCGATATCCTTAGTTGGAATTCCGGCATCCTGCATAGCCTCCTTGAACCCTTCAAAGGCCAATTCCCTGATTGAGCCGGGATACCCACGCACAAAAGAGCTCTGTCCGACTCCAATAATTCCGACTTTCCCCATAATAACCTCCAAAATTAGTTGGTAATAAGTGTGCTGAAGTGAAAGTGCCCAAAGTCAAAGCAAAACCCGAACGGTGTTGAAATATAGAGAAAAACGGCTTCAGGGTCAAGAACAAAAACCTGGTGTTATTGGCGGGGAGCTCTCAGAAAAAGTGCTAATAGTGAACCGGTTATTATCAGACCGCCGGCCAAAGCAATCCCCAGGCCAAAGAATCCGGCGTCAGCCATCATGCCGATTCCCATGGGAATGGCCCCCCCCCCAAAAATAAAGGCGGCAGGGATTGTGAGCGAGACAGCTATATTCCTGGCATTGGGTGGACCTATTGAAGCGAGCGCTGCAAATCCGGGCGGGAAAAAACAGGCGGCCATTACCGGCTGCAGAAACACTAAGATGACGATCCAGCTATCCGACACACTGCTGAGCAGAATTGTCATCAGGCCTGTGATGAGAAACACCCCACTCATGGTGGGCTTCGGCCCAAGGCGATCGCTCACCCATCCGGCTATGAATGCCATAAACACACCGGAAATCCGTGAGAGGGCCACTACGGTATTGGCCCAGATTCGATCAAAACCCTGTTCAGTCACGAGATAGAGGGGGAGCATGGTGTATATGCCCAAGGTCCCACAGATGCCAAGGGAGAAAAGGACTGTCATTATCCAAAAGGCGGGTTCTGCGAAAAGGGTCTTAAGAGATCCAAAATTGGGGGCCTGTCCAAAAAACTCTCCTCCCTTTCCAAAAAATGCAAAGGCTATCCCGATAAGTATAGAGCCCGTGCCCAAGAAAAGGATAACACCTCGCCATGAAAACCAGACCATAAACAGCTCTGAAAGCAATGGGGCCACAACAAAACCCAAATTCGGGGCCATCTCATGGATCGCAACCGCTTTGCCCCAGTGCTTAACATTGATCAAGGAAATAATGGTGGTGATGCCTGATGGAAGATAGATGCCTGCCGCCAACCCGAGGAAGAGCAAACTCAGGCGGATTGACCAGAGGCTGTTGCTGAAGGAGGTACATATAAGGACTATCCCAACGCACAGGGCAGAAATAATAATGGTTCTCCTGTGGGTGAGGCGGCTGGAGAGGAACCCTGAGCTTAGAAGCGAAATGAAATAGCCCAGAGAGATCAACAAGAACATTGATCCGGCCTCGGTGTGATCCAGACCTAAGTCATTCTCAATACTCGGCATCAAAGGAGCAAAAACGATTCTTCCTATGAAGTTGAGGAAGAAAATCGTTGTCAAAAAGAGTATAGGCCCTAATTGTGAAAAAAATGATGGGCTTTCGGGGCTTGGTGGCTTCATATTCTTAGTTTCAATTCCCTAAAATTTGTATGCTGCGCCGTGGGGCTTTCACAATGACTTATCTAACATGTTGAGGTTAGCAGAATAATAGTGACTAATGAACAAAAAAAGCTTAAAGAGCAATCATATATGGCACCGGCAGAGTCCTCTACGAGGATAAAAAGGTGGTTAGCGCTGATTGATATTCGCCTTCGATCGTGTTAATAAGAGCTAAAAGCCTGATCGATAAAGGAGGTGGTGCAAATACACGGTTCTTAGCGACTACGCATATATTGGCGAATTGACGACCATGTAAGAGGCCGTTTTTGCATCGATTTGGCACCTTATGAATAAATCCGTGCTCAAAATGCGCAGAAATTTGTTCACCCTCCGGGGCGTAGGCCCTATGGGCCGGAGGCCACGAAGTTACGAAGAAAACATAAGCATCGAAAGGAGAAATAAAATGAAAAACAGGAAATTCATGCTGTCTTTGCCTCTGGCGTTGATTTTTTTCTTAACGCTCTTGCCTATGGCTTACGCCGACCTTTACTGGGTATCAGCGGTAAAAACGGGTGGTGTGCCTAAGGGCTTACCCGAGAACCTGCCCAAGGAAGTACGGGATCAAATGCTCGCTCAATTCAAAAGCGAGACAAATACCCAAAAACACTATCTCACCTCTTATGCCTCCCGTACTGAGACTAAGCGAGGGATCACGATCATGGATTTTGAGTCAATGACGATGTATCAACTTAATCCTAAAAATAAGACTTATACAAAAATTGACATGACATCTATGATGAAAGGTCAAATGGGAGGCATGGCCAAAAAGATGGCTGAGGGTAGCAAAGTAACACGTACAAACAACACCAAGAAAATTGACGGATACCAGTGCAGAAAGTACATTGTTACGATCATGGGCTCCAAGAGTGAATATTGGATGTCTAAGGATGTACAGGGGTACAAGGAATTTGAGACGCTTAATGAAAAGATGTTGAAGAAACACCCGGAGTTTAAACAGATGCAAATGGGTGGTTTTACCGGAAAGGAAGGTTTTCCGGTCGAAACGGTGACCAATATGATGGGCATAAAAACCACGACTGTCTTGGAAAAGATTGAGAAAAAATCTTTAAGCAAAGAGCTCTTTAAGATACCGTCCGGATATAAACTGGTAGAGACGAAGATGCCGTTCAAATAACGTAGAAATATATCGAAGTTTATAATTCTTGTACTCTAAAACAGTAAGACCTATTATCATATAATCCGGCGAAGCCGGAATTGAAAATTGAAAATTTCTGGCCTAAATTAGCCCTATCATGGATAAATCAGTCCTCTGAGCCTGATTTCCCATATTAAAATAAAGGATTAATACCTTACATGAAGGAGGTGATAGTTATGTCAGTAGAAAGTCCGTTTATCCTTATTAACCCTGAACACTGCGTGGGCTGTCACACCTGTGAGCTTGCCTGTGCCGCATCGCACACTGAAGCAGGTACCATCATTGGTGCAGTTTTGGCCGGAGAGCGATTGCAGCCTCGCAATCGTGTGGTACAGGTGGATACCGTCAAACTTTCCACCCAGTGCCGCCAATGTGAGGACGCTCCCTGCGTAAGGGTCTGCCCCACAGGCGCTACCTATCGCACCGAGACTTACACAGCGGTAGACGAGCGGCTCTGCATAGCATGTAGGCTTTGCATGATAGTTTGCCCCTTTGGCGCCATCCATGTGGCTGTCACAGAAACGGCCGGCAGAGAAAAAAAGGCCGCAATTAAATGCGACCTCTGTGCGGGTCGGCCTGAAGGACCCGCGTGCGTGGATGCCTGCCCCACTCAAGCGCTAAGTCTGCGATATCCCGTAGAAGTCATGCAGCAGGCCACAACGGCTTCATCCCGGCAGTTCCTTGAAGCTCTCGGCAGTCAGCAACAACTGACAACCAATCCATAACCTGAGGAGGTGATTACCCATGACATATAGCGATAAAATCCTGAGCAGGAGCATTGATCCTGCTGTACACGAGATGTTAGGAAGGGCAGAGGAGCTGGGCCTTGAGACGGCCTGGGACCGGTATGAGGCTCAATTGCCCCAGTGTGGCTTTGGTGAATTAGGTGTGTGCTGTCGGCACTGCAATTTAGGTCCTTGCCGCATAAGCCCCTTTGATGAAGAAGGCCCCAAAGCAGGTGTGTGCGGGGCTACGGCAGATATTATTGTGGCCCGCGGTCTAATCCGTATGATTGCGGCAGGAGCAGCCGCTCACTCCGATCACGGCCGTGACATCGCCCATACCCTGCTGTTAACCGCCGAAGGCAAGAGCGGAGGCTATGAGATTAAGGACGAAGCAAAGCTCAATGCCCTGGCAGCGGAGTATGGCATTAAAACCGAAGGCAGGGGCAAAGAAGAAATTGCTCTTGATCTTGCCAAGGCGGTCTATGCGGAGTTTGGCAAGCAAGAGGGTCCCATACAGTTCACACGAAGAGCCCCGGAAAAACGTGTTGCCCTGTGGAAGGAGTTGGGTATTGATCCACGCGGTATTGATCGGGAGATTGTGGAGATAATGCACCGCACCCATATTGGTGTAGACAATGATCCGGTCCACCTGATCCTCCAGGGTCTCAGGGCATCTATCTCAGACGGCTGGGGAGGATCAATGGTGGCAACAGAGCTGTCTGATGTCCTCTTCGGTACCCCAACCCCACAGCGTTCAGAGGCAAACTTAGGTGTGCTCAAGGAAGACCATGTAAATATCATCCTGCATGGACATGAGCCCACTCTCTCTGAGATGATTGTTGCCGCAGCACAAGACCCGGAAATGATTGCCTTAGCAGAGACGTATGGGGCAAAGGGGATCAATGTCGCCGGTATGTGTTGTACGGGTAATGAAATACTGATGCGTCACGGTGTCCCCATTGCAGGAAATTTCCTGCAGCAGGAGTTGGCAGTCATCACCGGAGCAGTCGATTCGATGATCGTGGATGTGCAGTGCATCATGCCTGCTTTAGGCAGCCTGACCGGCTGTTTTCACACCAAATTTATATCTACATCTCCTAAGGCCAAGTTCCCCGGGGCCATACACATGGAGTTCAACGAGGAAAAGGCCTCCGAGATTGCCAAAGATATCGTAAAGGCTTCCGTTGAAAACTTCCGTTTCCGTAAACCTGAAATAGTGCACATACCCGATGAGAAGATGGCGTGTATGGCAGGCTTCAGCGTTGAAGCCATTGTCGGTGCATTAGGTGGAACGCTTGACCCGCTCCTTGACGCCATCAAGAGTGGTGCAATCAAAGGAATCGGGGCATTGGTCGGGTGCAACAGCGTTAAAATCCAGCACGACTTTGCCCATGTCAACCTGATAAAGGAGCTTATCCGCAATGACGTGCTCGTGGTGACAACCGGTTGCAACGCCATCGCCGCCGCCAAAGCGGGGTTGTTGTTGCCAGAGGCAGCCGAACAATGCGGCGATGGGCTCAAGAGCGTATGCAAGGCCTTAGGTATACCACCGGCCCTCCATATGGGTTCCTGTGTTGACATCAGCCGTATATTGGTTGCCTGCGGCGCAATTGCCAATGCCTTGGGTGTGGATATCAGCGATCTCCCTGCGGCAGGCGCCGCACCCGAATGGATGAGTGAAAAGGCAGTCAGCATAGGGGCCTATGTAGTGGCATCGGGCGTCTTTACGGTGCTGGGAACCGTGCCCCAAGTCCTGGGAAGTCCAGTCGTTACGGAATTGCTGACCCAGGGCGCAAACGACGTGGTGGGAGCGGCCTTTGCAGTAGAAACAGATCCCTTCAAGGCCGCAGAACTTATGATTAACCATATTGAAGCGAAGCGTACGGCACTGGGGATTTAGATAACCGTTCACAGGTTCAACGTTAGGGTTCACTGTTCATGAACCCTGAACTTTGAACCTCTGAACCTGTGAATGTTACGATTTCTGTTTACCTTAAAACGGGGACACGGGTTCGATAAAGGACCCGGTCCCTCAATCGGAGGCAACCATGCCCATTATTGCTCAACCAGTGCATCCACCCGCAGGGGCGCTGTTAGCCAAATTGCATGCGATTAATTCGGAGCGAGGGTACCTGCCTGAGGAGGATCTTCGGGTTGCAGCCGATGAGCTGGCCCTGCCGTTGAGCCTTCTTTATAGTGCAGCGACCTTCTATTCTGCCTTTAGCTTCAAACCCCGGGGTCTCCATACTGTTCAGGTCTGTATGGGGACTGCCTGTTATATCCGGGGCGGTGACAGATTGTTAGAAAAACTCGAAACAAAATTAGGCGTAAAGCATGGGGAAACCAGTGAGGACGGGGTATTCACAATTGATACGGTGCACTGCCTCGGATCGTGCAGCATGTCACCGGTCATACGCGTGGATGAAGATACCTATGGCCGATTTAAGATCAACCGTATTCCTCGCGTGCTGAACAAATACAGACAAAATGAACCGGGCGAAAAGGGGCCTGGGGAGCAAGAAACATGAAAATACGCACCAGCTCAGACTTGAAGAAACTATCTGACAAAGGGATGTCCATTCTCTACCCACAAAGACCAAGGATAATCGTTGGAATGGCAACTTGCGGGCTCGCCGCAGGAGCTGATGAGGTTTTCGATGCCCTGCGTGAAGAGGCAGATAGATTAGGGTTTGATCTCACACTCCTTGCCACCGGATGCATAGGCTATTGCCAGCAGGAGCCTCTTGTGGACGTACGTATGCCGGATCTTGGCAGGGTCCTGTATGCTAAGATGACGCCCGAACGAGCGCGTAACCTGATTACTGCTCTTTCAACAGGTAAATTGCCGGCTGAACATGCCCTGGCATCCATCCCTGAAGAAGATTCAAACACCCGAAAAAGACCAGAGCACCTGTCTGCAGTACCCCTCATAAGCGAATTGCCCTTCTATACGCAGCAGCACAAAATAGTATTGCGCAATAGCGGCCTGATCGATCCTTTCAGTATAGAAGAATACATTGCCAGGGACGGCTACCAGGCCTTAAGCCGAACCCTATTGCATCTTTCATCTCAGGATGTGATTGACGAAATTACCCAATCCGGACTCAGGGGACGGGGGGGTGGCGGTTTTCCCACCGGGAAAAAATGGGGGGTATGCAGCAACGAAACAGGAGAACCTAAGTACATCATATGCAATGCCGATGAGGGCGATCCCGGCGCCTATATGGATCGCACTGTGCTGGAAAGCGACCCCTACTCTGTTATCGAGGGCATGACCATTGGCGGATACGCCATTGGAGCTAATAGTGGCTATGTCTATGTGCGTAACGAGTATCCTTTGGCCATTGAGCGCATAAACCGTGCAATAGCCCGGGCTGAAGAGTGCGGACTTTTAGGCGAAGAGATATTTGGCTCGGGTTTTAACTTCTCCATTAAAGTTGTGCGAGGTGCCGGGGCATTTGTGTGTGGGGAAGAGACCGCGTTGATTGCATCCATTGAAGGAGGACTGGGCGAACCCCGCCCAAGACCGCCCTACCCGGCTAAAAACGGGCTTTGGGGTAAACCCACCATCATCAATAATGTCAAGACATTGGCATCGGTATCGGCTATCGTGTCAAAAGGCGCAAGATGGTATTCTAACATAGGGACAAAGGGAAATACCGGGACAGTCGTCTTCTCCTTAGTGGGCAAGGTAGCCAACACCGGACTTGTAGAAGTTCCATTGGGCCTGACCCTGAAAGAAATGATCGAAGGTATAGGCAACGGGGGATTGGCAGGCAGGAGAGTAAAGGCCGTACAGACCGGCGGCCCTTCAGGTGGATGTCTTCCAGCCCGCCTGTTTGACCTGCCGATTAATTACGAAGCATTGACTCAGGCAGGTTCCATCATGGGCTCCGGCGGAATGGTAGTGATGGATGAAGACACATGTATGGTGGATGTTGCCCGCTATTTTCTCAATTTCACCATGGCAGAATCGTGCGGGAAATGTACACCCTGTCGCGAAGGCACCCGTTATATGTACGAGATCCTAACACGCATCGTTGAGGGCCAGGCAACCCCGGAAGATGTGGTCTTATTAGAGGAACTTGCCATATGGGTCAAGGAGACCTCGCTCTGTGGTTTAGGCCAGACAGCTCCAAACCCGGTGCTTACCACCCTTCGTTATTTCCACGATGAGTACGATGCCCATATAATGGAAAAACGATGCCCGGCAGGCGTCTGCCGGGCCCTGATCCAGCTTACCATAGATCCTGAACTCTGTAATGGCTGCGGGCTCTGCATGCGTGAGTGTCCTGTTGGAGCCATCAGTGGGGAGAAAAAAAAGCCACATTTTATTGACCCTAAGATGTGCACTCAATGTCGCACATGCCATGACGTCTGCCCGGAGGGGGCCGTCAAAATCGTGAGGTAAACCAATGGTAACCCTGACCATTAACGGAAAAACGGTTTCTGTTCCTCAAGGGACAATGCTTTTGAAGGCAGTGCAGGAAGCGGGGATAGACTTGCCCACGCTCTGCTACCACGATGCCCTGTCCCCCTACGGCGCATGCAGGCTGTGCATGGTAACCATAACAGCACCGCATCATGCCATTGTTGCCTCCTGCGTCTATCCAGTTGAAGAGGGGCTGGCCGTGGAGACTGACACCGAACCAGCAATAAGGGCCAGGCGCCTGGCCTTGGAGTTTCTCATGAGTCGGTGCCCTACGTCCGATGTAATACGCAAGATGGCTGAAAACGAAGGGATCACCTCCTCCCGTTTTGGCGTTCCTTCCCCTGAGCAGATGGATGAGTTATGCGTCTTGTGCGGCCTTTGTGTACGCGTGTGTCGTGATGTGATTGGCGCGGCCGCCATAAGCTTTATTGGCAGGGGCACAGACCGTAAAGTAGGCACGCCCTTCGAATTGCAGTCTGACTCATGTATTGGATGCGGCGCCTGCGCTGAGATATGTCCCACTGGAGCGATAAGGATTGAAGACCAGGGAAATAAGCGTATCCTTCATACGTGGAATACCACGGTAAAGCTTTCTGCCTGCCCGGAATGCGGACGTTTTTTCACTCCCAAGCCAACACTGTTCCTGAAGGATATATTTCCTGAAGTTGAAGACTACTGGGATTTGTGCCCTGCTTGCAAACAGCATAAGACAACCCGGCAATGGCTGAATGCAGGATCTAAAGAGGGGTTGTAATTCCGATTTATCCGGGTTTGGTGTTGCCAATGACTAAAAAAATCGGAAAATTGCATATTTTGACGGATACCCTGCTGCAGTCCCGCTTCTCTCATATCGAGCTTACCGAGCAGGCGATTGCCGGAGGAGCGGATACCATACAGTTCCGTCACAAGCTGGGTCCTACCCGTGAGATGATTCAGGTTGCCACAGAGATGAAGCGCCTCTGTACTGAAAAAGGCGTCATATTCATTGTAAATGACCGCATAGACATCGCGATCGCTTCTGAGGCAGACGGTGTACACCTGGGACAGGATGATTTCCCCATCCCTTTAGCGCGCGAACTACTCGGGGATAACCGGATTATCGGCGGCTCGGCAGCCACCATGGAGGAGGCCAAAAAATGTCTCTCTGACGGCGCCGATTACGTGGGATTCGGCCCGGTATACCCTACCGGCTCCAAAGACGATGCAGGTCCTGTGAGCGGAATCGATACCCTGAGAAAGATCGTTGAGACCATCCCCCTCCCGATTATTGCCATCGGCGGGATAGATAAAGAAACCTCACCGGAGGTTATGAAGGCAGGAGCACACGGGATAGCCGTAATCTCGGCGGTTTGCTGTAAGGAGAACCCCGAAGCGGCGACTAAAAGGCTTTATGAGGCTATCCATTCAGGAACATCCGGGGGGAGCCATGCCTGAGACCTTAGCTGATATCGGAGAATTCGGCCTGATTGACAGGATTGACAGACTCCTCAGACAAGAAGGCGCTCGACTTCCTGAAGATACCTTGGGCATAGGAGACGATTGCTCCTCTTTTCAATCCCGAGCAGGGTACGAACTCTTAGTTACGTGTGACTCTATTGTAGAGGGCCGGCACTACCTGCCCCGGTTTATTTCTCCCGTCGATTTGGGGCGACGCGCCATGGACCTGAACATCAGTGACATCGGCGCCATGGGTGGACACACCCTCTATGCACTCGTGTCCTTAGGCTTGAGGGCGGATACACCGGTAAAAGATGTGGAAGCCATGTACCGGGGATTTATTGCGGAGCTAAACCCATTTAATGCCGCCATTATTGGCGGCAACCTCACCAAGTCTGAGGGCGCCAATTTTATCGACATCACCTTGATTGGAGAAATTGAGTCAGGCAAATCGGTCCGCCGCTCCACGGCAAAATTAGGGGACACAATCCTAATAACCGGGTATCCTGGCCAGGCAGCCGCCGGCTTACAGCTATTGCTGAAGGCCCGGCCCGATGATGAGATAAGGGCCCACCCACTGGTGCGGGCCTATAATACGCCATCCCATCGAGCACGCGAGGGAGAGGCCATTGCGAAATCCGGGCTCGCAACCGCGATGATCGATACCAGCGACGGGCTCTTAGGGGATCTGGGCCATATCTGTGATGAGAGCGGGGTCGGCGCCCGGCTAATTCAGGAAAACCTGCCGATCAGCGGTGCATTACGGGAAGCTGCTGAACAGATGAAACAAAAACCGCTGGACTTCGTTCTACAGGATAGCGATGACTATGAACTTATCATTACCTGTCCCCCAGAACATAGGGACAAGATCTGCGCCCTGATCGCTTCATTGACCGATACCCCTGTTACGGAGATCGGGACAATCACCGAGAAAACCGATGGGATCAAACTTATATCGCAGGACGGTATCCCCCGTGATATAACCCCTTCTGGCTGGGACCATTTTTCTAAATGAGGAGGAAAACATGTCTGACCAGCAATTAGCGCAAAAAGCATCCGAAAATCTCAAGACCCTGCGGACAAAAAAGCCGTTGATCCATAACATCACGAATTACGTAGTCATGAACTACACGGCAAATGCCCTCTTGGCCTGCGGCGCTTCGCCCGTAATGGCCCATGCATTAGAGGAAGTGGAAGAGATGGTATCATTCGCCGGGGCCTTAGTGCTCAACATCGGAACCCTTACCAACGATTGGATCGATTCCATGCTGATTGCGGGGAAAAAGGCCAATGAGCTGAAAACCCCCATCGTCCTTGACCCGGTGGGATCAGGGGCAACCAGGCTACGCACCGAATCTGCCAAACGCCTTATTAATGAGCTTTCGGTAAGCGTGATTCGTGGAAACGCATCTGAAGTCCTCTCCCTGGCCCAGGAGGGGTCCCGTACTAAAGGGGTTGACTCCATTCATAGTGTGGAAGAAGCGGCGGACGCAGCGCTCATGCTTGCTAAAGAACTTAACACCACACTCGCAATCACCGGCCCGATAGATCTGATAACTGATGGGAAACGTATCTACAAGGTCTTGAACGGACACGAACTTATGGGTTTTGTAACAGGAACCGGCTGCACGGCCACGGCCCTGATCGGAGCTTTTCTCTCCGTAGATAACGATCCTGTTACTGCCACCGCTACCGCATTGGCATACTTCGGTCTGGCAGGTGAAAAGGGGGCGACCCATTCCAAGGGCCCCGGAACCTTCCAGATCGCCCTGCTCGACGCCCTGTTCACCATCAATGAAGAACAGGTCAGGAAAGGGGTCAGGATCGAAAAGCGACCAAGATAAGCCCACATGCCAAGGAGGGCTTCCCCTTACTTTTTTTTTGACTATCCACTGATCTCTCGCTATAGTACCGCTTCAAGGGGACTTATCATGGAAAAACAGCACGGCGCCACACTCTTCCTCGTTTTTTTTATCTGCTCTCTCGTCCTGCTCCTGAAACTCTTCTGGACCTATGTGTCAGCCATTGTGTTGGCGCTTCTCTTGGCGAGCGTCTTTTACCCTTTATATTCCTGGGTCAAAAGGGCGTTGCGGGAGCGGGAATTGTTAGCATCCCTCAGCGTCACCCTGTTTATACTATTAATATTAGTCATTCCGGTAGGATGGTTTATCGGGACCCTCTCTAATGAGGCCTTCGACTTCTACCAACGGAGCAGTAACCAAGTCTCCTTGAAGCAGATCCAGGATATTATAGAGAATGACCCTGTCTGGGCTGAACGCTTCAAAAAACTGAGTAAAATGACAGGCCTTACCATAACCCCTGAGACAGTTGAGGAATTAGCCAGCTCAATCGGGAAGAAAGTGGGCCTGTTTCTCTATAGCCAGATCAGATCAATGGCATCTAACCTCCTAAGCTTCCTGATCCACTTCTTCTTGATGATGCTGACCATTTTTTATCTCTTTCGGGATGGCCTCCGGCTCAAGGACTATCTCGTCGAGTTAATGCCGGTCCCCAAGGAACAGCTTGAAAAGGTGGTCAGCAAGTTCCAGGAGATGGGGAAGGCTATCATCATTGGCAATGGCATGTCAGGGATCATCCAGGGAATATTTGGGGGCTTTGGCTTTTTCTTTTTTGGATTGGGCTCTCCCTTTCTATGGGGTACGGTTATTACCTTTATGGCGTTTTTGCCCATCGTGGGCGCTACCGCGGTCTTTATCCCGGCCACTGTCATTATTATGCTAACAGGGAATACGGGGCTCGGGTTAGGCTACCTGATCTACAACCTCTCTTACAGTTCCATTGTTGAGTATTTGGTCAAGCCCAAGATGATCGGCAAGGGCATGCAGATGAATTCACTCCTTGTGTTCATCGGCATTTTAGGGGGGTTAAAACTATTCGGTATATTAGGGATCATTTACGGTCCTTTAATTATGACTGTATTTCTGACATTGGCGGAGATATACAGGCTCGAATACAAAAAAGGCGCAATCTGAACGAGTCTGTGTTTCTGAAACACCCGAGTATTGCAGGAGGATGCAACATGGACACTGAAAAAATCCTTAGAGGGAAAAGGATCTTGATCGTTGACGATGAGGAGGACATCCTCGATTTTCTGACTGAACTATTGGAGGTATGCAAAATCGACAGGGCATCAACATTTGAAGAGGGGAAAAACCTTCTTGAATCCCACTATTATCACGCGGCAGTCCTCGACATTATGGGCGTTCGAGGATATGAGCTGTTGGAAATTGCAAATACGAGGGGAATCCCTGCTCTCATGCTTACCGCCCACGCCCTATCACAGGACAACCTGAAAAAATCATTTAAAGAAGGGGCATCATATTATGTGCCCAAGGATGAAATCGGCAGAGTAGACGTATTCTTGGCAGATATCCTTGAGGCCATAGATGAAAAGAAAAACGTATTTGTCAAATGGTACGAAAGGCTGAGCGGCTTTTGCGACAGGCGGTTTGGTCCGAACTGGAAGGACGACGATCCTGAGTTCTGGGATTCCCTAATGAAATATTGATATGAATTAAAATAAGGTCTCACGCAAAGGCGCAAGGTTTTTGAACAAATAATTCGTTACCCCTGTCAGGTTCCCTAACCGGGTAAATGTTTTCCTTTGCGAGCTTTGCGGCTTTGCGTGATATTGCGTTACAAGGAGGATCAAAGATGGGAAAACAAGGCGTTGGTATCACAATTACACAACATATCCTGAGCCAGCAAAGGGAAAACCCCGAGGCAACCGGCGGGTTTACCACCTTGATCAATGAATTGATCGTTGCGGCAAAGGTTATTTCCAGGGAAGTAAACAAGGCTGGTGTTGCGGACATCTTAGGCGCCACAGGGAGAACCAATATCCAGGATGAACAGGTCCAGAAGCTTGACGTATTTTCCAACCAGATCATCATCGAGCGTATGCAGCACATCGGTCAACTTTGCTGTATGGGCTCTGAAGAGGATGCAGACCTGATTGATATCCCTTCCAAATATCCTAAAGGGAACTACATCATCGTCTTCGATCCCCTTGACGGCTCTTCAAACATCGATGTCAATGTGAGCATTGGTACCATCTTCGGGATTTATAAGAAGAAGAGTGCCGAGACCAATATTGATCTCCTCATGGACGATGTCCTTCAGCCGGGCCTGAACCAGGTTGCAGCAGGATATTTCATTTACGGCTCAAGCACCATGATGGTCTACACCACCGGAGATGGAACAGGTGTGCATGGGTTTACCCTCTACCCGAGCGTTGGAGAATTCCTCCTCTCTCACGAGAACATACGCATTCCTGAAAGAGGAAAGATCTACAGCGTCAATGAGGGAAACTACGCATACTGGGACGAAAAAACCATCGCTTTAATGGACTATTTCAAGACCACAGACAAAAATAGCGGTCGCCCCTACACATCCAGGTATATTGGAAGTCTGGTCGCCGATTTCCACCGCAACCTCCTCAAAGGGGGCATCTTCATGTATCCAGCGGACAGCAAGAGCCCGAAAAAACCGTCTGGGAAGTTGCGACTGATGGTGGAAGCCAATCCCCTGGCAATGGTGGTCAAGGAGGCAGGGGGATACGCCAGTGATGGCAACGGTCCGATCCTTGAGATAGAACCAAAGGAACTCCATCAGAGGGTACCGCTCTATATCGGAAGCAAGGAGGACGTAGAATTGGCTGAGAAATTTATAAGTGGGAAGATTTGATCGTCATCTGCTGTTCACGAAATAAAATCTCTCTTCCGGCAACTCGATGCATGTCAGCCTGTTCCCATACACGGCCCCTGTGTCCAAACCGATTTTGTTGTCCATTACAAGGGATTTAGAGAAAGGGGTGTGACCGAAGATAACCTTTTTCCCGAAATCATAGCCCGATGAAAGGAACGGCTCCCGAATCCAGATCATATCCTCCTGCGTCTGGTGTTCTAAATCTACTCCGGGCCTGAAACCGGCATGAACCAGATAATAATCCCGGAGTTCCATGAATGGCTTGAGGGAACGGTAAAAGGAGATGTGGTCAGGGGGAATCAGGGAGCCCTCCCCTTCCCGCTTTTCTGCTAAATAGCTCTTCAGTGTTGTTAATCCCCTGTTCGCAAGATAGAGATCCTGCTCCCTCCCGGAAAGATAATTGAGCAGCATGGACTCGTGGTTACCTAACAGACAACTCACATGTGAGTAATTCCGGATAAGGTCAAGGATACAGTCAACTACCCCTTTGGAATGACTCCCCCTGTCAATACAGTCACCGATAAAAATAAGCGCATCCTGCCCTGGTCGCCATGGGATCTTGCCGAGGAGCCTCTTCAGCATATCAAGGCACCCGTGTATATCTCCGATAACAAATGTTTTTTTTCTCTCCATCAAAGCCCAAAGATAATATGTGGCCGTTCCCTCGAATCAAGACGGCTCAGTCCGGCGTCTCTCGCTGCACCCACGGCTCTTCTGAATTCCTCTGACGTGAGCCGCCGGTTGATCAGATCATCTGCATCAGCATCGCCGCAGGGCCTGTACTGATCCATTACGTTGACGTATGTGTCTAAAGATATCTCGTTCGCCACGAAATCCATAACCCTGTCGGTCCCGGCCACGCCATTCGGCATAACGAGATGTCTTATGAGCAACCCCTGAACTGCAATCCCGTCACTGTCAACCAACAAGTCGCCGACCTGGCGATGCATCTCTTTTATGGCCGCCCTGGCCCGTTTTCTGTAATCAGGCGTCTTGCAAAACCGTTCTGACCATTTATCCTCCCAGAATTTGAAATCAGGCATATAGATGTCAAAGACCCTGTCCAAAAGGGCTAAGGTCTCTACGCATTCATACCCTCCCGAATTATAGACCAAGGGTAGATTCAGGCCCTGTTCAATGGCCGGGATCAGGGCCTCCAGGATCTGCACAACCGTATGGGTCGGCGTGACAAAATTAATATTATGACAACCTTTCCCTTGTAACTCGATCATCATGGCAGCAATCTGGGACGGCCCTACCTCCACCCCCTGGTTCAGGTGACTGATATCGTAGTTCTGGCAAAAGCTGCAGAGGAGATTGCAAGAGCTGAAAAATATGGTCCCGGAGCCACTATTCCCCACAAGGGGGGTCTCTTCACCAAAATGGGCGTTGTAGCTGGCAACCCTGGTCCTCCTACCGGTGCGGCAATAGCCCGTCTCCCCGTCCAACCGGTTCACACCACATTCACGGGGACAGAGATGGCAGAACTTCATTAAGGCCAATCCCTTTTCAATCCGGGCCTCAAGTTCCCCATCTCTATAAAGCTTTAAATAAGATGGCTCCGCCATTTCTATCAATCCTTAAAACAAAATCCCCCTGACAGGACTCAGGTTCCATCAGGGGGATCTTCAAAACTTTCGGATTGCGGATTTTGGCTATTCCATTTCCAGAAGGCCTACGTCTGTCCGGCAACCCTAATCACGCCCGGTTCCGAATATCCTCAAGAGCATCAGGAACAGGTTAATGAAATCGAGATATAGGGACAACGCCCCTAAGATCGCCCCCTTTCTCACCACAGCCCCATCCACACCCGCTGGCTGTGTAATCGCCATGTTCTTGAGCTTCTGGGTATCGTAGGCGGTTAGACCGACAAAGACAATCACCCCGATATAGCTGATTATTATGCTCATGCCGCTGCTCCTGATAAACATATTTACCAGAGAGGCGATAATAATGCCGATCAAACCCATCATGAGGAACCCGCCAATGGAAGTCAGGTCCCGTTTCGTGGTCCATCCATAGATACTGCACCCTATGAAGGTCCCTGCACAGATAAAGAAAGTGCTGACAATAGAGGTCTGTGTATAGGCCAGAAATATGAAAGAAAGAGTAACCCCATTCAGGGCCGAATAAATCACAAATAGGGACGTGGCCGTGCCTGCGCTCATCTTGTTAACCATCCCTGCAATAGCAAATACCATGCCTAATTCAGCTAAAATTAGGACAAAAAAGATGATAGAGTTGCCAAATATGAGACGCATCAACGTTTCATTATGAGAAACATAGAATGCTACGACCCCTGTCAGACAGAGCCCGACGGCCATCCAGTTGTAAACACTTCTTACAAAGTCATTAACCAATACGTCAGTCCGAGATCTTGAAACGGAAGCTTGTGCCATTTTTTTCTCCTCTCATTTATCCTTGCATACGCAAGATATTTCCTTTATTAGATATACTTTTTTAATTATAAATGCTTTGCGAGAAAGTTCAAGATTAATATTAGTTCCGATGTCATAATTCAAGAGGTTTTTGAGGTATGGCTAAATGATCCTGGATCTTGGATACTGGATGCTGGATGCTCGTTGAGTTTCTTACGCCTAACGCCTTGCGCCTTCAATATGGACACAAATAAACTCTACATCGTTATGGTCGGCCTCCCTGCCAGGGGTAAATCTACCATTGCGAGCAAGCTCAAGGAAAACCTGGTCAAAAATGGTGTGAAGACCAGAATTTTCAACAACGGCGATCTGAGGAGAAAACTCGGCCCGGAAAACACATCCTACCCGGAATTCTACGACCCCGGGAACAGGGAGGGTGTAAAGCTCAGAGAAAAGATTGCCCTGATCAATATCAAACGCGCCAAAGACTACCTAAAAGGAACAGGGCGCGTAGCCATCTTGGACGCTACAAATGTCAGTCTTAAGAGAAGAGAAAAAATAACCGAACTGCTTACCGATCACGCTATTCTCGTTATCGAATGTGTTAACGATGACGAAGAGATACTTAAGGCCAGCATAGATAGGAAGGTTGCTCATCCTGAGTTCAGCCACTTAGGAAGGGAAGCTGCTATCAGGAGCTTCAGACAACGCATCAATTACTATCAGGCCATTTACACCCCCGTCGAGAGGGAAACAAATTTCATTAGATTAGATTCGCTGTACAACAAGATCTTAGATGAAAAGATTTCTGACGACATCCCCTATTATGACCGGATCAGGGATTTTCTGGTTACTGACACCGTTAAAAACCTCTTTCTTATAAGACACGGAGAAACCTACTTTAACCTCCAAAACAGGATCGGCGGAAATTCCGGTCTTACCGGGGATGGGAAGATCCAGGCTGAGGCCCTGGCACAATCTTTTAGAAACAAAAAGGTACCCGTAATCTTCACAAGCAAAAAAAAACGTACGGTGCAAACGGCTTTTCCCATAAAGCGTCTACAGGACAATTGCGTCATCATACCCCTGAAAGAATTCAACGAAATCAACAGCGGGGTCTGTGAGTGTATGAGCTATGAGGAAATCCGGCGCAAAATGCCCCATATCTACTTTGCCAGAAAGGAGGATAAGTATAACTATATTTATCCGGAAGGAGAGGGCTATATCACCATGAAGGAGAGAGTGGACAGGGGGATTAAGAAAGCCCTGTATTTAAGCAGTAACCCCCAAAACATTATGATCATAGGTCACCGGGCCGTTAACAGGATGATCCTTTCACATTTCCTTTACAGGCGAAAAGAGGACGTCCCCTATGTTTATGTACCTCAAGACAAATTTTACCACATCGTTGCAACACAGGACAAAAAACTTTTCCAACTCAAGAAGTACAATCTCTAATGCCTCACATACCCCCTAGACTTCTCAGGTCACAGGAAATAGTTCAGGGTTATCCCTCCTTTGGAGTCCTTATCCATAAAGGAATGAGCAGATAACCACTGCTGCCGCAATTCCCACCAGATCGGCCGTCAATGCCGCTGCCAAGGCGTGGCGTATTCGGCGCACCTGGACAGCCCCAAAATAGACCGCCAACACATAGAAGGTGGTTTCAGTAGACCCCTGCAGTGTTGACACGAGATACCCAGTGTAACTATCCGGGCCGATGCCGGGCTCGTTTATAATAGATGCCATGACCCCATATGCCCCGGATCCGGACAAAGGCCTCAAAAGCGCCATGGGGAGGGCTTCGGCAGGCATTCCCAGTTGAGATGTAAGACCTCCGATCATATTGACCATGGCCTCCATGGCGCCGCTGGCACGAAACATCCCCACCGCCACAAGGATTGCCACTAAGTAAGGGATAATCCTGATAGCTACCTGAAACCCCTCCTTTGCACCCTCCACAAAGACTTCATATATGCGCACCCGTCTAACAACACCGAAGGATAGGAACCCTAACATGAGACCGGGGATAATCCAGGGAGAGATTGATCTGCCGAAAAAAATGGTCAGTGGAATAAGCGCTATCAGAGCACATACCCCAATCCCGCTCACCCATACAGGATAGCCGGTTGCTGTTTCTTCGCTCAGTGTATCCCCTTCTGGGCCTGTCCCATCCTCTTCTTTCTCTTTCTCGATTTCCATGGGACGCGTTCTCTTGAACATAAGGAGCCGGCCAAAGGCCTTGGCGGCAAATATGGCCGCAATCGTCGAACACACGGTTGCAAACAGGGTGGTGGGGAGGATCCCGGCAGGGTCAACCGATCCAGCGGCAGCCCGGAGCGCGATAACCCCCGTTGGCAAGAGTGTCACATTCGAGGTGTTGATAGCAAGAAAGAGCACCATTGAATCGGTTGCGGTTCCGTTACGGGAATTGAGCTTGTCAAGCTCCTGCATGGCCCGGATACCGAATGGAGTGGCGGCATTGCCCAACCCCAGGGCATTGGCCGACATATTCAAGATCATGCTCCCCATTGCAGGATGCTCCGGAGGAACATTGGGAAATAGCCTGACCATGAGGGGACGAATAAGACGGGCCAGGACAGTCAGCATACCTCCGGCCTCGGCCACCTTCATCAGGCCCAAAAAGAGGGTCATGACACCCACAAGCCCCAAGGCCAGTTCAACCGAACCCGAAGCAGATTCCACCATGGCCTTGGAAAGACCTTCCATAGGCGAGAGAACGCTATCGCCCGGCATCCAGTTGATCTGACGCCATCCGGCTGAGAGAAATGCGATCAGGACAATGGCAAAAAAGATGATGTTCATGGGCTCTCTTTCTGGCGACCAAACCCCCAACTGAAGGATTTCTCGAGCGCTTCGTGACCACCAACCCTGACGCCTGCAAACATTACTTCCGCCATCTTGGGCGCACCGGCCCTGGCAATATCGATCATAAGCTCCGCATCGGCAATCAGGCGTTCGGCATCCTCTCCCGGATACCCGCACCAGTATTTGAGGTCATGGAAAAAGCAGGCCGGATAAAAGTCGATCCCATGCCATGAATCAAACCACATGGAACATCCGTCGCTCTTAAAGGGGATAGGCGGCGGGTCTTTCTCAATTTTCTCCCAGAGGTCTGACAGACCGTAGACCTCACAGATCTTTTCTATCTCAGACAACGGCACCTCTTTGTTCTTTTCAGGTAAATCCATTCGAATCCCTCCTTCATTAACAGCTCAATCCTGATTCCAGTCGCTAAGGGCTCAACAAAAAATAATTTCACATTTTTGCATCCCGTCTTCACGTCATCTTCGTCCGATCTCAAACCACAGGTAAGCGAAGACTCCGAAAACATCAAAATAGCCTGCCATTCCATCAGCTTTTGTGATTTGAGATCAAACAGGTAAGCGAGTTTGCGAGACTCCGAATCTAACATGAATCAGGGTGCCAATTCTGCTAAGTTATTTTTTGTTGAGCCCTTAACGCCTTCACCCCGCATCGACCTTTTTCTCTCGCCTGGTGCGCTCACGGTTTTCCCTG
>Ga0307424_1000287_pt1 | contig 26460 bp, 20 predicted proteins | sample SalMarWE160320MG_FD_202157 | JGI IMG/M metagenome (GOLD analysis project Ga0307424, IMG submission 202157) | Salt marsh sediment microbial communities from the Plum Island Ecosystem LTER, Massachusetts, United States - WE1603-20 | ecosystem: Environmental > Aquatic > Marine > Intertidal zone >... | reverse complement strand
GCGCGCAGGTCGCGTTGCCGCCCCATCGGACGCGCCGTCGGCTGGGCGACGAATCGGTTCCGATGGACGACGTGGGAGGTACGAAGGTCGTCGGGAAGCAAGGTCTCGATCGGACGCCCAAGGAGGGTTCCTCGATCACACGCGAACAGCCGCTCCGCCTCCGGGTTGGCCAGGGTGATGACGCCTTCGGTGTTCGTGACGAGGATCGCGCATGGAGCGGCCTCGAGGGCGGCACGCTGGATGGCGACCGCGAATCCTGAGTCTGTGGTCATGGCCGATTGATCCCCTCCGACTGGACTCCCAACGCGAGCGGAAACTCCGGCGAGGCCGCGTGCGCACCCTGTTGGGCAGCGGCCCGGGTATTTCAATTGGAAAGGTCGGAAATTGCGCCATCAACCGCCAGTCCCGGGGACCGCGGGGACCAGCGAGTGCGCCAGACTCGACGCGGCGACGGACACGGTCGTGCGGAAGGTCATGCATCAGCGTGGCGAGGACTACCTGGCGACGCCCCCAGACCCGCGCCACGTTGCGCAACCGCCCGTGATTCCCTATGCTCGAATGACCCCAGCAATTGGACGTACCGTGCTTCCAGCAACCGATCGGTCCGGCAAGGTGAAGATCACCACGTTGTTGTTGTTGGTCGTGATCGCCGCCGCCGTCTACTGCGGGATAGCGTTCGGGAAAGTCTATTACCATCGCTATGCCATCAAGGACGCGATCGACCAGCAACTTGGCTACGCCGGCCAGCTCGCGGATGAAACCATCCGCAGCCAGTTGGTGGAGAAGATCGCCGATATGAACCTGCCACCCGCGGCCAGCCGGGTGCGGATGGTCCGGACCGCCGCGCGGAGCATTCGGGTCACGATCGCGTACACCGAAGACGTGAACTTGCTGTTCACGCATAAGAAGATTCCGGTTACCATCGTGGGGCGGCGGAAGTACTGAGTGGCGGAACTGCGGACTGTCGCATGTCCAACAAGGAATCACGACCGTCGAGCAGACAACACTTCGACATTGCGCGTTCGTCATTGGACCCGCCAGGAGTCGGCCGCACAGGCCCGGCAGGACTTGACCATGAGGCCCGAGCAACGCGAGGCCGTGGCAAGTCCTGCCGGGCCGCTCATGCAAAAGGCCGCGCCACGCGCGGCCTTTGCTTGAGCAGGCCCGGCAGGACTTGAACCTGCAACCCCCGGTTTTGGAGACCGGTGCTCTACCAAATTGAGCTACGGACCTAAGATCAGACGCCGAGACGCTCAGACGGCCAGCGGACGGACAGCGTGCAGGTGCCAGGAACCACCGACCACGTCCTCACGACTAGCCACTGCTACCCTTCTCCCAAACACCTACCACCGCCTGTCCGTCTAGGCGTCTGTCCGTCTAGGCGTCTGGTTGCTAGGGTGGCTGACGGGACTTGAACCCGCAACCTCCGGAGCCACAGTCCGGCGCTCTAACCGATTGAGCTACAACCACCATGACCCAACAGATCCTAGACGGCTAGACGCACAGACGCCTAGGACCTACCGATGTTGGGACTGGAACGTAGGTAGCTCCGGAAAGAGGGTCAAGCGACCGGCCAGAACGCTTCCGCCAACGCGCTAAGTGCCGGCGGCGCCACCACCTGCGCCCCATCGAGTGTGCCCACCGGTACTATGCCACGCACTGCGTTGACCAGCGCGACCGATCGCCCGTCGAGGCTGGCGCGCGCGTAGCGGCCGGCCGCCACCGGTATCCCCCGCTCCGTCGCCAGCACCAAGATCCGCGCGAGGCCGACACTCGGCAGCACACCGAGCGTGGGATCGGGAACACAGAGCACGTCGGCATCCCACCAGACAACCGCAAATCGTGCGGTCTCGGCTACGTTGCCATCGGCCGCGAGCATCAACGGCTCGTCGGCGCCCACCGCCTCGGCCTCCGCGAGCGCGCGATCGAACATGAGACGGTCCTCGCTCTTCACCGGATACGGCCGGTGCTGCACGCCGACCGTGACGACATGCCACGGTCGCTCGGGACCAACCTCACGCTCCGACCACGCCGCTCCGTCCGCCGACCACCCGAGCCGGAGGACACGATCCGCTGGACCGTCGGCGGCGCGCTCGAGCGCGATGGTACGGAGCACGGCCGACGGCGGGGGCAGGTGCAGCGTCGTGGCACCGTGCGCGAGGCGCGCCAGGTGCTGGTCGAGGAACGGGAGCACTCCACCGCGCACGCGCATCGTCTCGAACAACGCGGGCGCCGCGCTCATTCGACGCAGCCTAGCGCCAGCCGCATGGCCGTCCCCTTCCGCAGGCTCTCGCGCCACTCGCGCGCGGGATCGGAATCCCATACGATGCCCGCGCCCGCCTGCACGCAGGCCACGCCCTCCCGACAGACCGCCGACCGAATCAGGATGTTCACCTGTCCCCCCTCTGGACCGAGCCAACCGAGCCCACCCGTATACGCCCCGCGCGCCATCGGCTCGACATCCGCGATGATCTCCATCGCGCGAATCTTGGGCGCGCCCGTGATCGTGCCGCCCGGGAACAACGCCGCCACCACGTCCGGCACACCGCAATCTGCTCGCAACGTTCCCACCACCTCACTCACGAGATGGAACACGTGCGAGTACTCCTCCACGACCTCCCGCGCGGCCACGCCCACCGAGCCGAACTCCGCCACCCGTCCAACGTCGTTCCGCGCGAGATCCACCAGCATCCGGTGCTCCGCCTGCTCCTTCGCATCGAGCGACAACTCGGCCCGCATCGCGGCGTCTCGGATTGCGTCACCGGTCTTCTTGCGCGTTCCGGCGATGGGGCGGGTTCGGATGGTGACGGGAACGACGGGAACGACGGGATGACGGGATGACGTACTATCGGGACCGCCGGGACCGCCTAGACCGCCGGGTCCGCCCGGACCGCCGACTTCCAGCAGCAACTCCGGCGACCCCGACACCACCTGCCAATCCCCGAAGTCCGCGAACCCCATCCACGGTGAGGGATTCACCGCCCGCAACCGAAGATAGATCTCCCACGGCGAGAGGGTCACCTGGAATGTCTCGGCGACCGCGAGGTTCACCTGATAGACGTCGCCGGCGGCGATGTGGTTCTTGATCGCGCGGACGGCGGCTTCGTAGGCGGGCTGGGAGAAGGAGCGGGAAACCAAACGCGGCATCGCGGGATCGCGAGATGTCGGCTCGGTTGGGTCCGGCGCCGTGTGCCCGTCGGCCCGTCGGCCCGTCGGCCCGTCGATGACGGTTTCGTCCCCCTCCACGACTTCGTCGCGCCCCAGGTCCACCACCAACTCGTGTTCCGCCTCGAAGAAGTCCGCCAGCGGCTGAGCGACCGCGGGCTCGGCCCGCCGTGCTCCGGGTGGCAGTCCGAGATCGTAGTTCAGCGCACCATACACGCGGCGTGCGACGGGAAGGCGCGCGAGCCACGCGAGGTCGCCGATGTGCTCACGAGTCCACGGCAGGCGATAGCGGCTGCGCGCGCCGAACGCGAGACGGGCCCTGCCTGCCGTGCCGCGCCCGTCCTCGAGCAGCACCACCGGACGCGGCAGCTGGGGCACCGCCGCGAGCAGCCCCGCGAGCAGTATGGATCCGGTCAGCCGCGCTTGCCCTGGTTGGCGACGGCTTGCTGCGCGGCCGCCACCGCTTCCGGATCCCCGAGATAGAAATGGCGCAGGGGACTGAGGGCGTCGTCGAGCTCGTAGATCAATGGGACCCCCGTCGGGATGTTGAGCCCGACGATGTCGTCGTCCGACACCCCGTCGAGATGCTTCACCAGCGCCCGCAGGCTGTTCCCGTGCGCGACAATGAGCACCCGCTTCCCCGCCTGGATGACCGGCGCAATCGTCCCGGTCCAGTACGGTAGGAACCGCGCAACCGTATCCTTCAACGCCTCCGTGAGCGGCAGCTCGCCCGCGGGCACGTCGGCATATCGGGGATCGCGACCGGGGTACCGATCGTCGTCGGCTGTGAGCGCCGGTGGAGGCGTCGCGTAACTCCGACGCCAGATCATCACCTGTTGCTCACCGTGCCGCTCGGCGGTTTCCGCCTTGTTGAGACCCTGCAACGCCCCATAGTGCCGCTCGTTGAGCCGCCAGTGCCGGTGCACGGGGATCCACATCAAATCCATGTCGTCGAGCACGATCCACAGCGTCCGGATGGCACGCTTCAAGACCGACGTGTAGGCAACGTCGAAGCTGTATCCACCTTCGCTCAGCAACCGAGCGGACTCATGCGCCTCGCGCACCCCGCGCTCGGACAGATCGACGTCGGTCCATCCCGTGAACCGATTCTCACGATTCCAATGGCTTTCGCCGTGGCGAAGGAGGACGACGGTGTACATGGGGGTTCCTTGAAACGTTCAGCGTGAAATCAAGGTGCAGCGATCAGCGTGCAGCGTGCAGCGTATTCTAGTCGGTCGGGGGACGATGCCAAACACTTATCACGCTGCACGCTGCACGCTGCACGCTGCACCTTGCACGCTTCACGCTGCACGCATCCGTCTTGCACCGTCGCCCATGCTACCCGCCTCTCAGCGCCTTCCGCATCTCCGCCGCCGCCGGCCAGCGGAGACCCCGCTCCTTTTCCAGCGCACGGGCAACGGCGGCCGAGAGCGCCTGCGAGGCTTCCGGACGGAACGAACGGACATCGGGCGCCGGCTCCGTTTGCTGCATGCGCAGGACGATCTCCTCCCGGGCATGCTGAAATGGCGGGCGGCCCGTGAGGCACTCGAACAGGACGCATCCCAGCGAGTAGATATCCGATCGGTTGTCGATGTCCAGCTCGCCGAGTACCTGCTCGGGACTCATGTAGTACGAGGTCCCCACGGTGAATCCGGAACGCGTGAGGCGGGTCGTGCCGGCGGACGCGATCGCCTTGGCGATGCCGAAGTCCACGAGCACGGGCCCCTCGGCGCAGAGCACGATGTTGTCCGGCTTCACGTCGCGATGCACGATGCCACGCTCGTGCGCGTACCCGAGCGCGTCGAGGAGATCGGTCGCGATGCGCATGGTGTCGTCGACGCTCACGCGCCGGGTGCGGTCCAGGTGCTGGCGGAGCGACGGACCGTCGATCATCGGCATCACGTAGAAGATGAAGAACCCCGCCTCGCCAGAGTCGATGACGCGTGCGACGTTGGGGTGCTCGAGCTGGCGGAGGAAGTCCACCTCGCGGAGGAATCGATCCGCCGCCACGGTGACCGCCAGCTCCGGATGGAGGAGCTTGATGGCGACGGCCTCGCCGCCCGGGTTCCGGCCGGCATAGACGCGCGCGGCGCCACCACGCGCAAGCTCGCGCTCGACGTCGTAGCGCCCCTCGAGCGCTTCACGAACCAGCGGCAGCAGATCACGACGCATACAGTCTCACCACCCGTGGCGGGTCATTTCGCCTCGAACTGCGCGAACCCGACCACGGTCCCGCACGGCGCGCGCACGAAGATCTCCTCGGCGCCGTAGAACGTCTTGCGCATAGGAACGACCACCTCGACCCCCTCCAGGCGCCGGGCGGTCTCGTGGACGTCGGCCACTTCGATGAACAGCAGTGAGCTGGTCCCCGCGCCGCTCTCGGCCACGGCCGGTACGTCGGCCGCGATGCTGTCGCGTATCTGATACATCACCTCTACACCGTCCCTCGCCAGGATGGCGAACCCGAGACGGTCTTCGTGCGGTACTTGGGCCGTCATCGTGAATCCGAGCCGCGCGGTCCAGAAGCCGAGGCACGGCTCGATGGCGTCCACGACGAGGATCGGTGTGAGTTTCTTCATGGCGTGCCTGCAATATGGTCGCTTGGAAAGGACGCGGTCGCGGAGCGGATCGCAAGGGGCCGGTCTGAGGGCGGGATGGGGCGGGATGATGGCGGGATGGAGCGGGATCAATGCCGATTCACTCGGCAGGGCCGAGCAGCGGCTTCAGGCCGCCGATCACAAGGACAGGAGCCGGCCTCGCGAGGGTTCCGCGGCGTGAAGCCGCGGCTCGGCTCTCCCGCATGAAGCGGGATCAATGCCGATTCACTCGGCAGGGCCGAGCGGCGGCTTCAGGCCGCCGATCCTCGGACGGGCGATCGAGCCTCGTGGCAGGTTCCGCGGGATGAACCCGCGGCTCGGCGCTCCCGCATGAAGCGGGATCAGGACGTCCGGATGAATCCCGTCTATCCCGTCTATGTGTAGCATCCCCCCGCCGCCCTTCGTAGATTGGCACCGATAGGCAATACCCAATGACCGATTACACCTGCTCCCGCTGCGGTAGCTCCGTTGTGGCCGGCGCCCATTTCTGCTCGAAATGCGGACACGATGTGTCCGGCGAGCAAGAAATCCTGGCCACGGCCCGTATGACGCCACCCAGCGTGACACCGCCGCCCGCCGATACGATGGAGCCGCTCCGCCGAGCGACGGTGGGGGAGTACGAAGTCTCCGGCGAGCTGGGCCGTGGCGGCATGGCCACGGTGTTCCTGGCGCACGACGTCGCGCTCGACCGCAAGGTCGCCATCAAGGTGATGGCCCCGAGCTTGACCAGCGGCGCCGGCATGGTCGAGCGGTTCAAGCGCGAAGCCCGGACGGCCGCTTCGCTCAGTCACCCGCACATCATCCCGATCTACGCCGTCCGCGAGACGCAGAACCTGCTGTTCTTCGTCATGAAGTACGTCGAGGGCCGCTCGCTCGACACGGTGATCCGCGAGCAGGGACAGCTGTCGATCCCGATGGTCCAGGCAATCATGGCGCAGGTCGGCGGCGCCCTGGGCTACGCCCATCGGCGCGGCATCGTGCACCGCGACATGAAGCCGGCCAACATCATGCTGGACGAAGAGGGCTGGGCGGTCGTCACCGACTTCGGGATCGCCAAGGTCGCGGACGCCCGGGGCCTCACGATGACCGGCGTGACCATCGGCACGCCGACGTACATGAGCCCGGAGCAGTGTGCGAGCAAGGAGATCACCGGCGCCACCGACCAGTACTCCATGGGCATCGTGCTCTACGAGATGCTCGCCGGCAAAGTCCCCTTCGAGGCGGACTCGCTGATGGGCATCATGTGGAAGCACTTCAACGAGCCACCCCCGCCGCTGCGCGAGGCCCGTCCCGACTGCCCGCCCGCGATCGCCGAAGTGGTCGAGCGGATGTTGGAGAAAGACCCCAAGGCCCGCTGGCCCTCCATGGAAGACGCGGTCGCGGCGCTTGGCCAACCAACGATGGCGCCGGACGATCCCCTCCGCGCGCAGATGCGGGGTCTGGCCAAAGGGGGTTTGGGTGAGACGTTGCGCGAGCACGTCCACACGCCCGCGAGCCCGGTCCCCAGTGGCCAGTTGGTGTCGCCGGACGCGCCGACGATTCCCTCCGGGCCGCTCGACGTGCCGACGGGCATGCGCTCACCGCCACCGCCGGCACCAACACCGCCGCCGGCCTCCCGCACCGGGGCGCCGCCGTCCCGGACGGGCGCACCGGTCTCCCATACGGGAGCCGGCATCGGAGACGATGCGGCGACGATCAGCGTCCAAGAGGCGTATGCCGAGACGCAGGTCGAGCCCACGCGGCCGATCGCTCCCGAGCCCCACGTCGCCGCGCAGCCCGCCCCTGCCGCTCGGCCCCGTCGCGGCCTCTTGGTCGGGGTGCTCGCAGCGCTGACCCTTGTCTCGGCTGGCGCCGTCTGGCTGGTGCTCTCGCTCTCCCGCTCGGGTGGCGCCGGTCCGGCGTCCGGATCGGGCACGCCCGCGGTGCTCCCACCAGCTCCGGTGTACTCAGTGCTATTGCAGCCGCCCTCCCAGAGCATTGCCGCGGGACAACAGGGAGAGCTCATCGCCACCCTGCTCGACAGCGTGAGCAACCTGCTCGGGAACCGTGATATCACCTGGCAGTCCACCGACACCAGCGTGGTGCGGCTTGCCGGTAGCCAAGGCGTACGAGCGCGATTCGACGGTATGAAGGCTGGCACGGCGAAGATCGTCGCGATGAGCGAGGACAAGCGCGCCGAAGCCACGGTGACGGTGACCGCCGGCCGCGCCACCGTCGCGTCGGTGGCGCTGTCGCCGCGAACCGTCGATCTCGCACCGGGCGACTCGGTGCGGTTGGTGGCCGAGCCCAAGGACGGAAGCGGCGCCACGCTCGGCGGACGCCCGATCGGCTTCCAGGGCGGCGACGCCAAGGTCGCGCGGATCACGCCGGCGGGTTTCCTGGTTGCCGTGGGTGATGGACAGACCTCCGTCACCGCGACGGCCGAGGGCAAGACCTCGGCTCCGGTCACCGTCGTCGTGAAGACGCCACCCATTGCGCGGGTGGCATTCGTGAACCCGCCGAGCTCGCTCGAGCAGGGGACCCGGCGACAACTGGCGCTCCGGGTACTCGACGCCCGCGACCGGCGGGTAGGGTCATACGTGGCGACCTGGGAGTCGAGCAATAAGGGATTTGCCGACGTCTCCGATGACGGACAGGTCACCGCGCGGACCCAAGGTACCGTCACCATCACCGCCACCGTCGCTGGAGTCTCCGCGAAGCAGACGATCCAGGTGACCCCGCCTCCGCGTGTGGCGCCGCCTCCACCCCCCGCCGTCGCCAAGATCGAGGTCACTCCGCCGGGGGCCACGCTGGAGATCGACAAGAACGTCACGCTCTCCGCCATGGCCTACGACGAGGGCGGACGGCCGATGGCCGAGCGACCCATCCAGTGGACGTCGTCGAGCAACGCGGTGGCCACGGTCGCGAACAATGGAACCGTCACCGCCCGGTCTGCGGGAACGGCGACGATCACGGCCTCGAGTGGCGAGAAGCGCGTCTCGGTGGAGATCACCGTGAAGCCGGCGGCGGCGGTGACCCCAACGCCCACACCCACACAGCCGGTGGTCACGCCACCGCCCGAATCTCCCGCGGCGCCCGCCATGACGATGGGAGCGGTCTCCGCCGGGGCCGAGCATTCGTGCGGCGTGCTGAGCGACGGCTCCGCGGTCTGCTGGGGCAGCAACGCGGGCGGGCAGCTCGGTGAGCCGCCGTCGGTGAAGAGCGTGCTCGCGCCCACGGCGGTTCCGTCCACCAGTGGGCTCAAGAGTGTCGTCTCGGGCGCCCACCATTCGTGCGGGCTCGCGAACGACGGGCGCGTGTTCTGCTGGGGCGCCAACAACGGCGGGCAGCTCGGGAACGGCACCGCCAAAGCTTCCACGACTCCCGTGGCCGTGACCGGCGGGCAGCGATTCCGGCAGATCGTCGCGGGCGGCGACCACACGTGCGGCGTCGCGACGGATGGGAAGGCCTGGTGCTGGGGCAAGGGCGGCAACGGCGAGTTGGGGAACAACAGCACGAAAGACCAGAACTCGCCCGTCCCCGTCGACCGCGACCTCCACTACACAGCGCTCGCGGCGGGTGGCCAGCACACGTGCGGGATCGCGACGGACGGGACCTACTGTTGGGGCTACGGCTTCGCCAATCAGTTGGGAATCGGGATTCCGGAAAACCGACGCTCGCCCGAGAGGGTGGACATCCGGGGTGATACGTTGACCGGCATCGCCGCCGGCAAGGAGTCCACGTGCGGCGTCGCCCGGAGCGGGGCCGCCTACTGCTGGGGGGCGGGCTTCTCGAGCCGGCCCGACAAAGTGCAGGCGACCGCCCGCTTCACCGACATTACGGTGGGCGATCAGTTCGCCTGCGCGAGGACCGCGGCCGGCGCGGTGTGGTGCTGGGGGAAGGGCGACAAGGGTCAGTTGGGGAACGGCGCCAGTGGCAATTCGCGGTCGCCGGTCCGCGTGAGCGGCGCGTTCACCACGATCGCCGCGGGCGATGCCCATGTGTGCGGCGTGGCGACCGGTGGCGACGTGCGGTGTTGGGGGGACAACGCCCAGGGGCAGTTGGGCACGGGCGGTACGCAACGGGCGAATGCTCCCGCGCCCGTCCAAGCGGTCCGGCGGTAGCCGCCGGCTTCATCACTCCTGCTGGAGGTCAGCTACATGCAGAACCGACAGTTCGTCCGGGTTGCCGTGACCACGTTCGCGCTGATGGTGGCCGGCGGGGTGACGGCCCGGGCCCACGCGCAGTACGTGGCCGAGTTCACGCCGTTCTTCACGAGCTACTACGCCCTCGGGAAGCTCGCCACGTCCGGTGCGATCTCCGAGCGCCAATACGCCGCGCCGGGCGGAGGCGCTCGCCTGACGTTCTGGGTGAGTCCCACGATCGGTATCGAGGCGGCCGGCGCGTACGTGGCGAGCGGCACCCAGTTCACCTCGTCCGACCCCAACGTGACCGGGGGCGTGTCCCTCCCCGGCAACATCATCACGGCGAATGGCCGGGTGGTCTTCCGGCCGGCCCGCACCAACCTCTACGTGCTGGTCGGCGGCGGGATGGTGAAGCGGGGCGGCGCCACCTGGGACTTCGCGAACATCACGAAGAAGACGAGCATCGGCGGTGTGGTCGGGTTCGGCGCCCGCGCCAACGTGACGCCCAAATTCGCGCTGAACGTGACCGTCGAAGGCAACTTCTACAAGTCGGATCCGGACGGGAGCGCGGGGACGGACTACACCTCCAAGCTCCAATCCGACATCTACGTCAGCGTCGGGGTCCCGATCGGTTTTGGGCGGAGATAGAGACCAGACGCCGAGACGGCAAGCGGACGGAGAGTGGTGAGGTGACAGGAATGATGCATCCTATCACCTGATCACTCGCCGTCCGCTTGCCGTCTCGGCGTCTAGGCGTCTGGGCGTCTAGCCGTCTGTCAGTTGCATGTTTCGCCGAACTTCGTCGCCAACTCGGCGGCGACCTCGCAGGACTCGGCACTCTCGCCGTTGGCGTTCACCGCGGTGACCACCAGATAGTACTTCATGTTCGGATTCAAGCCCGCGGGATGGTCGAACTTGCCGCCCACCTCGTTGGGATGGAACATGTTGGCCGTGAGCGAGGTGTAGTTCGCCCGCTTCACGCCCACTTCGGCCGCCATGTACACGTTGTACTTGGTGGCGCCAGGCACCTCGTTCCAGGTCAGGATGAGACTGTCATTCTGGATCTTGGAGGTGACCGCGGTTGGGGCCGCCGGAACCTGGGGGGCTGGATCCCCGGGATTGGCGGTGTCGGTACAGGCCACAACAAACGCCGCCGCCGCGAAGGCGGCATACCGCATCTTCATAATGGTTCGCTCCTGCGAGGCTGGGGTCACCTAACCTCGGCCTGGCGGGCGGGGATGTCAACTAGGCGGCTAGGCGGCTAGCCGCCTCCACAACATCCCGGCGGCGTTCTGCGTAGTTCGGTCGGTTCTCATATTCGGAGTCGCCATGCGAAGGTTCGACGGTCTGATTCTCCTTTCCTCGGTCGTGCTCGCGGCGGGCGGGTGCGCCCGGGCGCAAAGCCAGGCTCCCGCGCCGCAACGGCGGGGCGATACCCCACAGACGCAGCAGACCCAAGGCCCGCAGGGTGCTGCCGGACCGCGGGGCCAAGGTGCCGCTCGGGCGGCCCAGAGCAAGCCCAAACCCTACAAGGACGTCATCACGGCCGAGGCCAAGACCGACTCGGGCCTGTTCCAGGTGCACCGCGTGGCGGAGAAGCTGTACTACGAGATCCCCGTGGCGCAGCTCGACAAGGTCATGCTGCTCGTCACCCGGATCGCGCGCACCGAGAACGGGATCGGCTACGGCGGGGAGGAAGCCAACGAAGACGTCGTCCGCTGGCAGCGCCAGGACCAGAAGATCCTCCTGCGCATCGTCTCGTACGTGAACGTCGCCAACGACTCGCTGCCCATTGCCCGCGCGGTGCAGACCTCGAACTTCGAGCCCATCATTCAAGCCCTCGACATCGAGGCCTTCAACGCGGACAGCTCGGCGGTCGTCATCGACGTGACACCGTTGTTCACGAAGGACGTTCCCCTGCTCGGTCTGCAATCGCGACGCCGGGAGCAGTACCACGTGCGCCGGCTCGACGAGAGCCGGAGCTACGTCATGTGGGCACACAGCTATCCTCGGAACATCGAGGTCCGCCACGTGCTGACCTATGACGCGAGCGCGGCGCCGAGCGCGGCCAACACGGGCACCATCTCGCTCGAGATGAACCAATCCATGATCCTGTTGCCCGAGCGTCCCATGCAGCCGCGCCTGTACGATGAGCGCGTGGGCTACTTCGGGGTGCGCCAGACGGACTATGGCACGAACGAGGACCGGGCCGCCCAACGGCGCTACATCGCGCGCTGGCGACTCGAGCCCAAGGACACGGCGGCCTTCCGGCGGGGCGAGCTGGTGGAGCCGGTGAAGCCAATCGTCTACTACATCGACCCGGCCACCCCCAAGCAGTGGCGCCCGTACCTCAAGCAGGGCATCGAGGATTGGAACGTGGCGTTCGCGGCCGCGGGGTTCAAGAACGCCATCATCGCCAAGGATCCGCCGACCCCGGCGGAGGACCCCGAATTCAGTCCGGAAGACGTGCGCTACTCGGTGATTCGCTATTTCGCCTCCGATGTGCAGAACGCGTACGGTCCCCACGTCTCCGACCCGCGCACCGGGGAGATCCTGGAGAGCGACATCGGCTGGTACCACAACGTGATGAACCTGGTGCGCGACTGGTTCCTGATTCAGACGGGCGCGGCGAACCCGGCCGCCCGTCACGTCAAGTTCGACGATTCCCTGATGGGCGAGCTCATCCGCTTCGTGTCGTCGCACGAGGTCGGGCACACGCTGGGCCTGCCGCACAACATGAAGGCCAGCTCGGCCTATCCGGTCGACTCGCTCCGCTCCGCGAGCTTCACGTGCCGTATGAACACGGCACCGAGCATCATGGACTACGCCCGGTTCAACTACGTGGCGCAGCCCGAGGATCGTGGCGTGTGCTTCATGCCGGGCATTGGCGTCTACGACAAGTACTCGATCCGGTGGGGATACCGGCCGATCCTAGATGCGTCCTCGCCGGAGGCCGAGCGACCGATCCTGGATCAATGGGTGCGGGAGCACGAGGGCGATCCGATGTACATGTTCGGCGACGCCACCGGCACAGACCCGGCCTCGCAGACCGAGGCCTTGGGCGACGACGGTGTCAAGGCGAGCGAGTACGGCATCGCCAACCTCAAACGGATCGTGCCGAATCTGATCACGTGGTCGCACGAGCCCCTGGCCGACTATAGCCAACTCGAGGAACTGTACGGGCAGCTGATCGGGCAGTGGGGGCGGTACATGGGACACGTCACGACGGTGATCGGCGGCGTGAACGAGACCCGGAAGAACGACGATCAGGCCGGGCCTGTGTACGTGGTGGTCCCGGAAGCCAGGCAGCGTGCGGCCATGCGGTTCCTCCGCGAGCAGGCCTTCGCGACCCCCACCTGGATGCTGAATCGCGACATCCTGGATCGCGTCGAGAATCCCGCGGCCGTCGGGCGGCTTCGCACCCGCCAGGTGAGCGTCCTCAACGGCCTCCTGTCCTTCGACCGTCTCCAGCGGCTCATCGAGTCCGAGGCCGCGGTCGGGAGCCGGGCGTACAGTCTTGGCGAGTTCATGGACGACCTGCACGCGGCCATCTGGACGGAGCTCCGAGCGGGGAGCCCCATCGACGTCTATCGCCGTAACCTCCAGCGTGGCTACATCGAGCGGATGCGCTACCTGATGAACGAGGAGCCGCCCCCAATCCCGGCCCAGTTGCGCCAGTTCGTGCGGCGAACCGAGGTGAACGTGGCGCAAAGCGACATCCGGCCGTTCGCGCGCGGCGAGCTGGAAGCCCTCAAGCGGGAGATCACCGCGGCCCTGCCCCGAGTGACGGACCGCGCCACCCGCCTGCACCTGCGCGACGCGCTGGTGCGGATTGACGATATCCTGAACCCAAAGGAATAGACGCACAGACGCTCAGACGCCTAGGACCTACTCCCGCCTAGGCGTCTGTGCGTCTGTGCGCCTGTGCGCCTGTGCGCCTAGGCGTCTAGGCGTCTAGGCGTCTAGAGATACGGTGTCGCGAGCCGCGCAATCCCGTCTCGCAGCCGTGCCGGGAGCGATCGGCCGTCGATCTGCGCGGCGCTCACCGGCCGCCCCGTGTCCCGCCGCTCCATGAAGATCTGCGAGACCACTTCGACCAGGCCCGGATCGTAGCACTCCACATCAAACTCGAAGTTGAGACGCAGGCTCCGGGAGTCCCAGTTCGCCGAGCCCAGCAGGGTCCATGCGTCATCCACGATCATCAGCTTGGAGTGGTCGAACGGCGGTGGCGTGAAGAAGACGTGGCAATCGCGCTTAAGGAGCTGCCAGAGGAGCGCCCGCGTGGCCCAATCCACGAACCGCAGGTTGCTCTTTTCCGGCAACACGATTTCCACGCGCACGCCCCGGGTGGCGGCGACGGTGAGCCCCGTGATCAGCGGCCCGCCCGGCACGAAATACGGCGTCATCACGCGGATGGAGGATTGGGCGCACGCGACGGCGCCGAGCATGACCTGGTGGAGCACCTCGAAGTGGGCGTCGGGTCCATCGAGAATGCCACGCGCCACCACGGGCCCGACCTCCGGCCCGTCGCTGAACCACGGCGGCCCGTTGAGCAGCTCTCCGGTCGCGAACGCCCAGTCCTCGGCAAACGCTTCCATGAAATGCTGCACGACCGGCCCTTCGAAGCGCGAATGAAGGTCCCGGACGGGGTGCCGCGGGTTCAACTCCGTCAGGTGACCCTGCCGGATGTTCATGCCCCCCGTGAAACCGACCGTGCCGTCCACTACGAGAATCTTCCGGTGATTGCGGAGGTTCCAGAAGGGGGCGCTCCACGGCTTGAGGGTCGGCATGAAGCGCGCCACCGGCACCGCGTGGCGCTCGAGGGCGCCGACGATGGAGGGGACGGAGTACCGCACGCCGACCCCGTCGATCAGCACCCGAACCTGGACGCCGCGTCGTACGGCGGCGGCCAACGCATCCACGAACCGCCGTCCCGCCGGATCGTTGTCGAAGATGTACGTGCCTAGCGCCACGCACTCGGTGGCGGCTTCAATTGCGGCGAGCATTTCCGGGTAGGCTTCGTCGCCGTTGACGAGTGGGCGCACGGCATTGCCGCGCGCCAGCGGGCGACGCGTCACCCGATCTCCATACCGCCCGAGGGTCAGCAAATGGCGGTGGGGGGTATCGAGCGCGCCGTCGAGGGCCCGGTCGGCGGCGTTGAGTACACCGTACTGGCCCGACAGGCGCGGGCTGCCGCTGCGAATCTCCATCGCCCGGCGGCGAATGCGGTTGACCCCGACCATGGCGTAGAGGACGGGACCGACGACCGGGGCGAGGATGATGAGCCCCACCCAGGACACGGCGGATCGGGGGTCCCGTTTGTAGAGAATGGCATGCCCCGCCGCGAACACCGCCAGGAGGCCCGCGAGGACCGCCGCCACGTAATAGCCCACATGCGCGAAGATGTCGATCGCGGCCGCCATGGCCCCCAACTTAGCGCCCCGCGGATGCTTGACAAACGTCCGGCCGGCCCGCACGTTGGGGATGGATACGGCAGTTCGCAGCCAATCGTGAGATTCTCGTAGTGCCCTCGCCACACCACCGCGGCTCACCCCGCGGGTGGTGTGTTTTTTTTGGGGCGCCGCCGGATGCGGGGGACCGGCACGCCGAACGGGCAGAGGCCCCTCGAGCACAGGAGCAGGTCAGGTATGGCGGAGGGCGTGGTGAAGTGGTTCAGTGACGCGAAGGGGTTCGGGTTCATTCAGCAGGAGAACGGACCGGACGTCTTCGTGCACCACACGGCGATCCAGGCGGAGGGCTTCCGCACACTCGCCGAAGGAGATCGCGTAGAGTTCGACACGAAGGAGGGACCGAAGGGGTTGCAGGCGGCGAACGTTCGCAAGGCGCAGTAGGAAGTAGGAAAAGGGTCGTCGGCCAGAGGGGAAGGGGTAGACGGCCAGACGGCCAGACGGCAAGCGGTTGGTAGGATCGAGGCGGGAGGTTGGCTCCGACGTGGAGCGCACCTTTCGCCTCGTTTTTGATCTAAGACGGCAAGACGCCTAGACGGCAAGCGGGCGGCGAGTGGGCGAGGCGCCAGGCGGTGAAAGGCGTTGGGAAGGCGACAGGGCGTCCCTTCCCCCTCCACCCTGCCCACCGCTAGCCGTCTGGCCGTCTGGCCGTCTATCCTTCCCCCCACCCCCTTTCACCCAAACCCCACCCCCTATGCCAGGACCTCAGTACATCTACACCATGTACGACCTGCGAAAGGTCGTTCCACCCCAGCGGGAGATCCTGAAGGGCATCAATCTCGCGTTCTTCCCGGGCGCCAAGATCGGCGTCATCGGCGCCAATGGGGCCGGCAAGAGCTCCCTGCTCAGGATCATGGCCGGCGTGGACCACGACTTTCAGGGCGACGCTCGGCCGGCGGATGGGATTCGAGTGGGCTACCTGCCGCAGGAGCCGGTGCTCGACCCGGAGAAGGACGTGCGCGGGAACGTCGAAGAAGGACTCGCGCACATTCGCGACCTGCTGACCGAGTTCGAGCAGCTGAGCCTGCGGTTCGCGGAGCCGATGGACGACGACCAGATGAACCGACTGCTCGAGCAACAGGGCAACCTCCAGAACCGGATCGAGGCCGTGGGCGGCTGGGAGCTGGACAGGAAGCTCGACATCGCGATGGACGCGTTGCGCTGTCCGCCAGGCGACCAAGATGTCCAGACCCTCTCCGGCGGCGAGAAACGCCGCGTGGCGCTGTGCCGCGTGCTGCTGCAACAGCCGGACCTGCTGCTGCTCGACGAGCCGACGAATCACCTCGATGCCGAGTCGGTGGCCTGGCTCGAGCGCCACCTCGCCGAGTTCCCCGGCACCGTGGTCGCCATCACCCACGACCGCTACTTCCTCGACAACGTGGCCGAGTGGATTCTCGAGCTGGACCGCGGCGCGGGCATCCCCTGGAAGGGCAACTACTCCTCCTGGCTGGAGCAGAAGCAACAGCGCCTCGCCACCGAGGAGAAACAGGCGTCGGCCCGCCGCAAGACGCTCGAGCGGGAGCTGGAGTGGATCCGGATGGCGCCACGCGCGCGGCACGCGAAGGCCAAGGCGCGGATCACGGCGTTCGAGAACCTCCTGACCCAGAAGGGTGCGGAACGGGATGCCGGCGCGGAAATCTTGATCCCCAAGCCACCCCGCCTCGGCGACGACGTGGTCGTCGCGGAAGACGTCGCGAAGGCGTTCGGCGAGCGGCTCCTCTTCGAGGGATTGAACCTTCGACTCCCACGGGGCGGCATCGTCGGCGTCATTGGTCCCAACGGCGCCGGCAAGACGACGCTGTTCAAGATGATCGTGGGTGACGAGCACCCGACCGGTGGTACGCTCACGGTAGGTCAGACCGTCGTCGCGCGTTACGTCGATCAGTCCCGTGAGGAGCTCGACGCGACAAACACGGTGTTCGCGGAAATCACGGGCGGCGAGGACGTCCTCGACTTTGGCGACCGCGAAGTCAACGCGCGTGCCTACTGCGCGAGCTTCGGATTTCGCGGGGCGGACCAGCAGAAGAAGGTGGCGGATCTCTCCGGCGGCGAGCGGAACCGCCTGCACCTGGCCAAGCTCCTGAAGGGCGGTGGGAACCTCATCTTGCTCGACGAGCCGTCGAACGACCTCGACGTGGACACGCTGCGGGCGCTCGAAGATGCCCTCCTGGCGTTTCCCGGCTGTGCGGTCGTCGTGAGCCACGATCGGTGGTTTCTCGACCGGACCGCGACCCATATCTTGGCGTTCGAGGGCGACAGCCAGGTCTTCTGGTACGAAGGGAACTATCAGGAATACGCGGCGGACTTCAGGAAACGAAAGGGTGTGGAGGCGGATCGGCCCCACCGGATCAAGTACCGACGGCTGCATCGTTAGTACCTTCCGAGCGTGTGCCCACTCCAGTGGATTTCGGTGGCCGGGGCCGTCGCGTGTGTGGCGGCAGTGGGCGCGTTGGTTTGGCAGACGGCGCAGACCCGGCCTTTCGGGTTGGTGGTGCTGGCGGCGATGATCGCGCTGGCGGTGACGATCGAAGGCGGTTATCGGCTGACAAACCGGGAAATGCGATTACATGACTGACCAACCGACCCGCCGGTTCCAGGCGCCGAGGGCACGTTGGGCATCGACGCTGAAGGCGCGGCGCAGCAGCGGACGCGGCGGCCCTTCTGCGCGGCGTACCCGGTAGCCAATCTCCAAGGATGAGCGGCGAGATCCAACCCCGGCCAGCGGAGCTCGAGTCTCCTCCGGCGCCCGCGCCCGCCGCGCCTCCGGCGCCCGCCCTGCCGGGGCGCGGCGCACCATCGTTTTCCCGGGCGCTGTGGCGGATCGGGGCGGCGGACGTGTCCCCCGGCAACGAGGTGGCGTTGTTCGCGGACGGGGACGCGACCTTCGACGCGATGATCGCGCTGATTGAGGGTGCGAAGGACTCTGTCGCGCTGGAGAGCTACATCCTCCGGGACGACAGCGTTGGACGGCGCTTCGCCGCGGCGCTGGCCGCCGCCGCGGCATCCGGCGCGCACGTCCGCGTCCTCGGCGACTGGGTCGGGATGCGCGGCACCGGACCGCGCCTCCTGCGAGCCCTTCCCGCGCGCGGGGTCGAGGTGCGGGTGTTTAGCCCACCCGGCTTCCACCCGTGGCTGGGCCTGCTTCCCCGCGACCACCGCAAGGTGCTCGTGGTAGACGGCAAAGCTGGCGTGACGGGCGGGATCGGCATCTCCGACCAGTGGCAGCACGGGGTCATCCGCAAGCGCCGCTCACCGTGGCGCGACCGCTGCGTCCGTATCGAGGGTCCGGCGGCGGCCCACCTGGAAAGCGCGTTCGAGCGCATGTGGCGCCGCGCGTCGGGCGAGCGGCCGAGCCGTGAGGAACGACGGCTGCGGCGATCACCGCGCAACGCCCACCTCGACCCGGCGACCGCCGAACCCTCTTTGGTGGGCATCGTCGAAGGGGAACCGGGCCGCATGCGGGTGGCCCGCGCGCTGCACCTCCAGGCCGCCGCCGCGGAACGCTCGATCTGGCTCGCCACGGCGTACTTCGTGCCGTCGTTCGCGGAGGTGGATGCGCTCAGCGGCGCCGCCCGCGACGGCGTGGACGTGCAGTTGCTGGTACCGGGCCGGAACGACCACCCCTGGGTCGGGTCGTTGACCCGGCGCTACTACCGCACGCTGCTGCGCAACGGCGTCCGCATCTGGGAGTGGAGCGGGGAGATGATGCACGCCAAGACCTCGGTCATTGACGGTCGCTGGATTCGCATCGGCTCCACCGACTTCAATCCGCTCGGCGTGGCCATCAACTACGAGCTCGACGCCTTCATCGAAGACGCGGCGGTGGGCGAAGCCGCGGCCGAGATGTTTCTGGCCGACCTCACGCAGTCGCAGGAAGTGCGGACGGCCCCGAGGCGTTAACGGGTGACCGGCCCCGACGCCGTCGCCGTCGAGACGGCGGTTAACGACTTCGCGGTGCGCGGGTTTCGTTCGTTGGGTGTGGCGCGGACCGACGGAGACGGCCCATGGCGGTTTCTTGGGAGGTTGCCGCTGTTCGATTCATCACGGGAGGATGCCAAGGCCACCATCGCCACCGCGCGCCAGTTGGTCCGGGCGTCTAGCGTTGTCGTCCCCCAAGAATCACCGCCGCCAGCCGCTCGTACTCGCCCCCGAAGTGGTGTCCGCCCGGCATCACGCGGACGTCGAAGACCGTCGTGTCGAGCGAGGGACAGATCGTTCCATGCTCGTCGGCCCCGTACAGACACAGCAGCGACGTTCCCGCGAGCCGGCGCACCTCGGGAAGAACGGCGTATGGGGTCTTCCGCCCTCCCGTTGGGAGCCAGTCCGTCACGTGGAATTCGAAGTCCGCGTAGTGTTGGGGCCCAATGAGGGCGACCCGCGCAACCCGGGCGCGCGCCGCGCTGGGCAGGCGCGTCAGCATGAAGGGCAGCACGTCGGCGCCAAACGAGTAGCCGATGACGATCACCCTGTGCTTGTTCCACCGGACCAGATAGTGCTCGATGACGCGCGCGAGGTCCTGCGACGCTCCCTCGGGCGTCCGGCGGCTCCAGAAGTAGCGCAGCGCGTCAATCCCCACCACCGGCATGCCGCGACGAGAGAGCACCTCGGCCAGTGACCGATCGATGCCGGCCCACCCTCCGTCTCCGGAGACGATGACGGCCATGGTGTCCCCACCCCCCTGCGCCGGTACCTCGACAAGCGGGAGGTCCGGCATCCCCGTGGACACCGGCGGCGTTTCCGCCACTGGTTGCTCGATGAGCCGTGTGTAGGCGGCGCGAAACTGCGGCATCCAGTTCCGCTCCACGCCGAACCCGTGGCCGACGTCGGACAGTCGCACGATCTCGGCGTGGCCGGTGTTCCGCACGAACGCGGCAACCGTATCCGGCGCGCAGACTTCGTCGATCTCGCCGTGGAGCGCAATCCACGGCGTGATGAGGTCCGGCGCGGGAGCGAACCGATACCCCGGCGCGCCGGACAGGCGCGTGGCCTCCAGGCCCCGTCCCCTGCACCACGGCTTCTGCAAGGGTAGATCGGGACAGAATCCGAGGCTGATGGCCCCACGAAACGTATTCGGCGGCGCCTGGGCGGCCGCCGCGTACACCAGGGTCGCTCCCGAGGAGTAACCCACCAGGACCGGCGCGTCGAACGTCGAGAACGCGTAGCGCTGTTCCAGATAGTGGCCGAGGGCCTCGAAGTCGGCCGCCGGATAGGCGCATCGCTCCGCGTCCGCCTCCACGGTCTTGAGGTAGGACACGACATCGATGCCGGCGACCAACGCGTCCATCGTGGACAGCGCCCGGGCCATCGTGATCACGCCCAGGTTCCAGCCGCCGTCTCCGGATGCGAAGAGGACGAGATGGGACGGCCGAGCCGTGGTGTGATAGACGTGGACGAGCCCGAAGCGGCCGAACCGGAGGGTGTCCTCGACCGCCGGCCCTTCGGGGGAGACCGGCCGCCGCTCGGCATCGAGCCACATGCCTCCCAGATAGACACCCAGTCCTACGAGGAGCCCCGCGGCTCCCAAAACGACTCCACGCGCCATCCAAGACGATCGCTTCATGTCGCGCATAAGCTACGCGCTTTCGGGGGTGCGTGGCATCGCCGAACATACATGCGGCAAAGCGCCGCCCCGTGCGGCGATTCGATGCCGACGCAGGCCCCGCTCGGCGCCATGATGTCGCGTGTCTTGCGCTCCCCTCAACGCCGAGCCGACCTTATGGGCATGGCAGCACCGGTCTATTTCACGGCTGACATGGTCCGCGCACTCCCCGACGACGGGAACCGGTACGAAACGGTGCATGGGGAACTGCTCGTGACCCCAGGGCCGCGCCCGTTGCATCAGGTGGTCCTTGGACGGCTCTGGGGCGCCTTGTGGCAGTACCTCGAACGGCACCCCGTGGGCTTGCTCCTGTCCTCGCCCGCCGATCTCTCGTGGGGGCCGGACATCCTGGTCCAACCGGATCTCTTCGTGGTAGACCTCGAAGAAGCCCGCGCGCTCGACTGGACGCGCATGCAAACGCTGCTGCTCGCCGTCGAGGTACTGAGCCCCTCCACAGCCCGATACGATCGGTTCACCAAGCGCCGGCTGTACCAGGACGTGGGCGTCGTGACCTACTGGATCGTGGATCCCGCGGCGCGCACCGTCGAGGTATGGTCGCCGGCGGACGCGCTTCCAACCACCGAAACGACGGCGCTCACGTGGCGCCCCACGGGCTCGGGCGCGCCATTCGCACTCGGACTCGACGACCTGTTCCGCCCGCTCTAGCCGGAGCGACTCTCCTACTTCCGCACGACCCCAGTAAGCCCGCCGGAAATGAGCGACGCCACGTCCGCGATCACGCGCGGCAGGGCGAACCCGCCCGGCGCGGCCAGATACCGCGGACTCCACTCGGGATCGAACTTCTCCTTGTAGGCCCTGAGTCCCTGGAAGTTGTAGAAGTTCTCGCCGTGCCGGTACACGAGCGCGTTCACGCGATTCCACAGCGGCGCCAGCGCCCGCGCCTCCATCCCCGAGAGGGGCGCCATGCCGACGTTGAACCACTCGTACCCTTCGGCCGCTCCCCAGAGCATCAACTCGATGAACAGGTATTCCATGACCCCGTCGGGAGCATCCGGCAGGAACCGCATCAGGTCGGGGGCCACCTCCGCCTTCCCGCCGCCGAGCCACACGTTCGCGAACGCCACGATGCGACCGGCGCGCCGGACGACCGCCGTGGGAAAGCGACGCAGGTACTCAGGGTCGAAGCGCCCGAGCGAGAAGCCCTTTTCCCGCGTCGCTTTTTCCACCAACCACGCGTCCGAGACGACCCGGAGATCCGCGAGGATGTCCGCCGTCTCTTCCGTCGGGAGGACGGCAAACGTGCACCCCTCCTTCTCGATCTGCCGTTTCACCCGCCGGAGGGATTTTCGACTCCCGCCCTCGAGGGAGAACGACGGGAGGAAGACGCGACCTTCCTCGCCGAGCTTGAGCGGCCGGAGGCCAAGATCGAGATAGACCGGGAGGAACCCGGGGGTTGCCTGGTAGAAGACCGTCAGGCCATCGTGGTCGTCCGCCAACTCTCGGAATCGCCACACGAGGTCGGCCGCCGCCGAGGCCAGGCCGATCGGATCGCCCATCGCGATCCAGCTTCGTCCGACCGTGCCGTACATGATGAACGCCGTTCGTTCGTCGTTGACGAGCAGCGATTTATCGCCGAGAAATGCGAGCTGCGCATACGTCCGCGGCGCGGCGATCACGATGGGCTCGATGCCCGTGAGGTCGGCCGCGGTCGGCGGCACGCGGGCTGGCCGAGCCGGCCGGAGCAGGCGTGCCAGCCCGAAGGCACCCGCCGCGACGAACGTGCCGACGGCGGCCCGCAGGAAACGCGGGGCATCGCCGAACAGCGCGAACCGCCACCACAGCTCCCCGCGATACGGCACGTGGCGGAACGCGAACAGCCCAAACCACACGGACACCACGAGCACCACGCCGGTGGCGACCGCCCAGGGGCCGGAGAACGGTTCGTGCAACAGCGATGCTTTGCGGTCGAAGTGGGAGCGCGTCGCGAGGAGCGCGACCAGGACGACCCCACTGACCACGGCCTCCTCGTAGTCGATGCCCTTGAGCAGCGAGAAGGCCATGCCGGCCGCCAGGAGCCAGACGGCCAGGTGAAACGCGCCGTCCAGCCGACGGGCGAGTCCCCAGGCGAGGATCAGCAAGCCCACGCCCACGAGGCTCCCGAGAAAGTGCGAGAACTCGATCACCGGTAACGGCACCACGTCGATGAGCGCCCGCAGACGACCATGCTCCGCCGGCAGCGCGCCCGAGAACAACAGCAGCGCGCCCATCAGAAACGTCAGGCCGGCGGCGGCGCGGGGCGCGAGCGCGGGGAGCCACCCCGTGGCCACGCGCGCCACTTTCGCCAACGCGGCGCGACGCGCACGCAACTCGTACGCGGCCAGCGTGATGGCCGCGGCCGAAAACGGCACCACGTAGTAGATCACGCGATAAGCGAGCACCGAGCCGAGGATGGTCGCGGCCGGTGCTTGGCCCTTGAGCAACAAGAGCACGACGCTCTCGAAGACGCCGAGGCCGCCCGGGACGTGGCTGATGAGCCCAACGACCTGGGCCAGGACGAACACACCGACGAACGGCAGAAACGCGATCCGCAGGTCAACCGGCAGCAGCACGTAGGTCACGGATGCCGCGAGCGTCCAGTCGAGACAGCCCACGGCGATCTGCGTCAGCGAAAGGGCGGGCGTGATGGGCGGAAGCTCCCAGCCCAACACCGCAATCGGTCCCCGCCCGCGCCGAACGACGACGAACGCCACATAACCGATGGGGACGAGCAGCAGCAGCACGCCGGCGGCGCGCACGGCGAGCGGCGCGGCGTCGAGCACCGGCAGCGTTCCGCCTGCACCGACGGCGAGCACGACGCCCAGCAGGGTCAGAACCCCGAGCCAGAACGCCGCCGACGCCGCCGCGATCATCTGCGCGACTTCGGCCGCGGACAACCCCCACGCGGAGTACAGGCGAAAGCGGATGGAGCCGCCGGTGAGGAGCGCGAATCCCAGCGTCTGGCTGAACCCATACGCCAGGAATCCCGCGAACATCGTGCGGCGCCATCCGAGGTGCCGGCCGACGAACCGGAGTCCGATCGCGTCATACGCGGGGAGGAAGGCGTAGCTCGCGACGGTGAGGGCGAGCGCGGCGACGACCGACCGCCACGGAAGCGATCGCACCGCGAGGATGATCTCACGGGGGTGATGGGCCGCCAACTCGTGATGCAGCACCCACAGGGCGCCGGTGAGGAGCCCGACGCTGGCAAGCGGGGCGAACGACCGGAGGCGGGCGGCGCGTGACGTCACACGGTTTCCTTCATGAGTTCTTCACGCCCGCTTGCGGGTTCCGCCGTCGTTGGGTAGCTACAATCCTAACCGCAATGCGACCGTACCGTGCTGCCCGATCTCTCGCGGCCCTGCTCGTGGGGCTGGTGTTCCTGTCCGCGAACGCCGCTCCCTCCGTGTGCGCGCTCGTGCATCACAGCGCACCGCCGGGCCACTCGGTAATGTCGCACGGGATGCACAGCCATGACCTGAGCACCCGCGCCGTCACCCCTCCGGGCTCGCCGGGATCGCACGGGTTTCACTGCGTCGACCTGGGTCACTGCGGTATCGTGGTGCACGGTGTGACGGCACAGTCCCCGGTGGTGACCGTGGCCGCCGCGAGGTTCGCCTCGCCGGTGGTACCATCCCCGTTGGCGCCTCCGCGTGGCGCGCTCGACCCGCTGGTTCCCCCTCCCAAGATCTGACCTCTCCCAACACCTCGTGATTCGTCCCGGATGATCCGGGACTCAGTTGGCATCTCGGAGACCCCGACCATCGGGGAGAGGTCTGCTGTGTACATGACGACGATTGTGGGAGGCGCGCTCGCGCTGAGCGTCGCGCTGACCCTTCCGGCCCGGGGGCAGGATCCACCCGACACGCTGCGGCTCGCGGAAGCGGTGTCCGTCGCGCGAGACGCGAATCCGATGCTCGCCGCCGCGCGACTCAAGGCGGATGCCGCGCGATTCCGACCATCACAGGCGGGTGCGTTGCCGGACCCGCAGCTCACGCTGGGCGTGATGAACCGGCCGCTGAGCGGATTCGGCACGGCCGAGCCGATGACCATGAACACCATCGGCCTGAGCCAGCGGATTCCGTGGCCCGGCACGTTGGGGTTCGGGGCCGACCGCGAGCGCGCCCTGGCCGACGCGGAGCAACTGGACGCCGCGGAAGCCGAGCGCCAGCTCGTCGCTCGGGTGACCACCGTGTACGCCGACCTCGCCGCAACCGATCGCGCGCTCGTGATCATGGGAGGAACGCGCGAGCTGCTGCGCGACTTCCTCACCGTGTCGCAAACGATGTACGCCGTGGGCGACGCGCCCCAGCAGGACGTGCTCCAGGCGCAGGTGAGCGTGGCCCGGATGACCGAAGACATCACCGTCATGGAGCAGGACCGTGTGGCGTCGGCTGCGCGACTGAACGCGCTGCTCGGCCGCGGCGCGACGACGCCGGTGCCCGCGGTCGAGGCAACCCAGCCGGGCGCCGAGCTCCCGCCGGCGGACTCCTTGATGGCGCTTGCCGCTGCGCACCGCCCCGCCCTGCTCGCCGCGCGCGAGCGGGTGCGCGCGGCCGATGCGGGCTATCGGCAGGCAAGACGAGCATTGTATCCCGACGTGACGGTCTCCGTGCAGTACGGGCAGCGGCCGCAATTCGACGACATGCTCTCCCTGATGGTGGGGTTCGCGATCCCGCTCTGGGCGGGCAAGGCCCAATTGCCGCTCCGCCACGAGCTGGACGCGATGCGCGCCGACCAAACGGCGACGGCTCGGGACCTCGCCAACGAGACGTTCGCCAGACTGACCGAGCTGCGGGCCGACGCGGAACGAGCGCGCCGGCTCGATGCCCTGTATCGCAATGACGTGCTCCCACAGGCCCGCGCGGCCGTGGATGCCGCGCGGTCCGCGTATCGTGTGGGCACCGTCGACTACATGACGCTGGTCGAGAGTGAAATGACCGTCAACCGCTATGAGATCGAGCTGGTCCGCCTCGCCGCGCAATGGCGGCGGGCGGTGGCCGGCATCGAGGCACTCGCGGGCGACATCGGAGGTGGCCAATGAGACGGATCGTGCTGATGGCGGTGCTCGCCGCGTGGGCGTGTGGTGGCGATCAGGAAGCATCCCCGATGCCCGGGATGACGGCCGAAGAGCATGCGCGCATGTCGGCCGGGGGCACCCAGGGCGGGATGGACAGCAGCGGGAGCGCCATGCGGCAACCCGTGCAGCTCACGCCGGCACAGGAACGGGCGCTGGGCGTCACCTACACGACGGTCGCCCGCCAGGCCCTCACGCGCACCGTGCGCACCGTCGGCGAGATTCTGGCCGCTGAGCCGCGGATCTCGGATGTCACGCCCAAGGTCGAGGGCTTCATCGAGCACCTCTACGTGGATGTCCGCGGCGCCGAGGTACGGCGGGGCGAGCGGTTGCTGACACTGTACAGTCCAAAGCTGGTCGCGGCACAGGAAGAGCTGCTCACGGCCCGGCGACTGGCGACCCAAGTCGCGGCGACGGGTGGCGAGGCGGCCCG
>Ga0307424_1000285_pt1 | contig 26512 bp, 30 predicted proteins | sample SalMarWE160320MG_FD_202157 | JGI IMG/M metagenome (GOLD analysis project Ga0307424, IMG submission 202157) | Salt marsh sediment microbial communities from the Plum Island Ecosystem LTER, Massachusetts, United States - WE1603-20 | ecosystem: Environmental > Aquatic > Marine > Intertidal zone >... | reverse complement strand
TAATGCAGGCCAAAGAGCAGAATGGAATGACGTGGAGAAGGCAGATGGAACCCACCCAAGAGTCTATGTGGCTTTAGGTTCCCATGCCAGTTACTTCAGATCATACCAAGGTAAGATTGGCGCAGAAAGCGACACAGTAGGAAACGCATACACGCTGAAACCAGAAGACCTAGAGGTGGTTATGTTAGGCGAAAAGGGCACAGGAAACCATCCGCCCGCCCAAGATTGGCTAGAATTTGGGGGAAGATGGGGAAACTGGGCTAGACTAGTAGATGTTTCTGTGGGTTCTGCGGGTCCAAACGGACCGGGACACGGAGAAAACATGGAAAAATGGTTGAATCCGGTATCGTGGGGAATCGACAAAAGTTCGGTTGATCAAGCATGGTTTACCATAAGTTTGTTTGTCTTCTATTTGCCCTACATCATTGGAGCGATCATTGGGGTTGTTGTAGCCTATAAGGTCTGGAAGATTGTGAAGCGGAAGCGCGAAGGAAAACTTAACCTGATGAAAATTTTGCGCTCAAAGGCTGCGATTGGGGTGATTCTTGGAATTGTAGGCATAGCAGTCTATTTTGCCGCCCTCTTTTTGCCATGGTATGTGGTTACAGGCAACATAGAAACCGCGTATCTTGATACGGCTGGAACAACCGAGATAGTTATTATCGACGGCGTTAACGGGCTTAGAATCAACACGTTACAGGGCGATCAGGGCCTAACCACTCTTTTTGGGATAGGAATTCCTTTCGGCATAATCTTTCTAGCCAGCGTCGTGTTGAATGCCTTGGACGTTATCGGAGTTGAAAAAGCCAAGAGGCTTTCAAGAACCTACATAATAAGCGGATTTACATCACTGATTCCCATAATAATCATAATACTGTTCATAGTTTCGCTGGTTGGACTCATCACCCAGTTTACAGGTTTCGTTGGCGGAGGCGAACCGATGCCCATGCAGATAAACGAAATGGCTTCGGCAATATCATCGTCTCCCTTCGGCGGTGAATTCATGGACACAATCGACTCCAGCGGAACAATAAACATAACGTGGGGCTTAGCCATCGGCTCATACCTGTTCATTGCTGCAGCTGCAATAAAGATCGTTGCCGGAATAATACTGAGAACAGCCAAAGTGCCTGAAGCGCCCAAAAACACGAACGAATAGAGGAGCAGACAACGTCTCATTTTCTTTTGTGTTCACTGCATTCTTTAATTCTAAGGGCGTACGCCCCGTGATATAAACACGTCAAAGCATCAGTGGTTGAATTAATCGTGTATATTTTGGAATTTATGAATCCAAAAATTTACACCGTTTAGAGCGAACATGAAAACAGATAGAAAAGCTTTAAACGCTATAAATGGGCAGAAAAAATGAAAAAATCGAGTAAAGGGCTAGTGATAACGCTATTATTTGCAGTTTTACTGAACGCGGTAGTGTTTACTCCATCCGTCTCAGCAGCAGAAAATCGTCCTACTGTATGGGTGAAAATTTACAGAATCCAACTCGTTGATGACATCGAAAACGTTCTTGAAGAAGAGGCAGACTGGCGCTACACCATCACAGTAATCGACGGCGAAACCTTGACTTCACGAGAATTCAAATGCCCACCAAACGTCGACAGCATCGTGGTTGACCGGTCAGACTCGTTTACTGGCATTAAAAACCAAGATGTGTTCGTGACAATAAAATTATACGAAGATGATCAGTCAGGTTCTGAGACCGCAGACATCGGCAGTTCAGGAACATCTTTTGACTGCACATACAATCTGGCATCAAACAAACTGGGCGGCGATGAAACAGTTATCGAAGGAGATTACTATAAAACTTCAGGAGATTATGATGGAAGCCGGCAAGCAGACGAAAACGATGCAAATGTATGGTTCGCCATTTTCGATGATTATGATGCTCCTGTCGCCAATGCTGGCGGAGACAAATCCGTTGACACCGGAGAGAAAGTGAACTTTGATGGGTCTCTTTCGACAGCTTCAGAAGGCTCTTTTATCGTCAAATTTGAGTGGGACTTCGAAAACGATGGAATTATAGATGCTGAAGGAGAAAAAGCGTCGTACACCTATAGCCAGAAAGGAGAACAAACCTGCAGATTGGTTGTGACTGATAGTATAGGCGTGTTATCTGAGGATACATGCATTGTGAATATTCTCAACAGGGTTCCAATAACCGACTTTACATTTTCTCCCAGTAACCCAACCATCCAAAACATGGTGAACCTTACTGACAGCTCTTTCGATCCTGATGGGGCAATAACTTCTTGGTTCTGGAATTTTGGCGATGAAACAAATTCGACATTACAGAATACATCTCACACATACAGCCAAAAAGGGGAATGGAAAGTAACTCTAACAGTCACCGATAATGACGGGACAAAAAGCTCAACCACTCACACAGTGACTGTGATTAATTTACAGCCAGAAGCATGTTTTGAGTGCCCTCCAGACGCTCAAACGGGCATGGAGGTCCAATTTATGGACAACTCCGTAGATCCAGAAAACAAATCGCTCTCCTGGTTATGGGATTTTGGCGACGGCAATACATCTGATATCCAAACTCCAACACACAAATTCGCAACTGAAGGAGACTACAATGTAACCTTGACGGTAACAGATGACGAAAACGCAATTGACACATACACTATGACCGTTTCAGTTACAGAACCGCCACAAACAGAAACAGCTGGTGCAGTTCCCTTATGGATACTAGCTGTAGTGGTAATCGTAATCGCAGCGGCCGGATTTTTGGGTATTGTCTGGTGGAATCGCCGCCAACGAAGCTTCCCAGAGATGTGGTCCAACGGTACCGAATAAAACGTAGGGGCGCCTAAAAAATTAGGCATTTTTCTTTTTTTAGCGAATCAATGCCGGGATTTTGCTTTCCTCAGTTATCTGCAGGGCTCTGTTGACTTCATTGAAGTATTTGATTACGGTTCTGCCTTTTTCTGTGATGGCATACCTGACTTTTGTCTTGTTTCTTTTCTTAACGGTAATCTGTTCTTCGATGAGGTTCTGCTGTAGCAGAAAATCCAAGTTTTCTTTTAGTACACTGCAGTTCACGTTGGCCTTGTACATGATGTGCGTTAGCTTCATTGCTCCATTTTGAGCCATAACCTTGAGAATGTCGATATACATTTCCATCTTTGATCTTCGCATTTTTGTTTAAACCTCTAACATAGACGAACTGCACGTAAAGGAACGCGGATTTCAGGTTTTTGAGCAATCAAAAATCATGGTCCTCCATTACGTGAGTAGACAGGTAGTTACAGCGGTTTTGCCTAAAAAGCTTGTTAAGTCGCTCAGATATACGACAATATCATGTTCAGTGATAGTGCACCATCTTGTTCTGAAAGACGCGGGCACTAATCCAAGGAATTCTTTTGACGAAAAAAGCAAATTTTGCCGCAAAAATGGCAAAAAACGTAGAATTTAGACGCCACTGAACACCTCAGTTTAGACACAAAAACATGTAACACTTTGACAAAGCCACAAAACAGCACTATTCAAGCAATCAGCGATAGAAAGAGCCGATTACCTGTATTGGCTTATTAATTAGCCCAGAAAGTCTGGCGAAAGCGTTTTTTGAGACAGTCACCACAACTGTGGTTGCTGGACCTGCAGACTTTTTGGTTTCCACCTCAGGCAATTCCAGTCTAGCGCGTAAACCCGAGTCTGTGGCGAGCACGTTTACTTCATGTATTATGCCTTGGGAACCTACTGGAATCACGTCATGGACAAAGCTGCAGCCCATCAACTTCAACAAGTCTTCCAAGTCCGCAATCTCGCCACGCTCTTCTGCAGGCAGCACCTCATCTTTTACACTTGGACGCCCAACAGCGACAAGCAGATCGTCAGGCTTGGACAAGCCTATCTTCAAGTTGTTTTTTGGCGCTAAACCAACAACAGTTATACCAATCCCAGTTTGCTCCACAGCAACAGTCTTCTCCATACTCCCAATGATAACCAAAGAACCGTCTAATCTGGCAAGTTGAATCTCACTTTTTATTCCTTCAAGAATCTCAAATCCGGTTGGGTCAGGCTCAACACCCAACGTGTTAGTTAAACAGACGGGCGTTGCCCCAACAGCTAAGACCTCCATCAAAGCCACCCTAGCAGTGAACCTTCCCAGAGTATACCCACTAACTTTCACTTTGTCTAACGACTTTGGTCCAATCCCGCCAGCCGAGTCGCAACCCACAACCATAACCGAATCGTCGTTGATCTCGAAAACCGAGAGGTCACGGGCGGTTCTGATGGTTTCTGTGGGAAGCGAAGTTGGGGTCATGTTCTAAGCCTTCTAGATCGGACAGCAACATAGATTATCGCCGCGAGTGCCGCGTTTAAGCTAGCCGCCAACAGCAAAGGAACTGTAACGTAACTGACTGTTGCAGCCCAGCCCATTGTAGGCACCATGATCACGGAAAGAACAGTGTTGATTGTCACTGCGGCGATTGCTGCGGGTATGAACCCCCATTTTTTGTTTGTTTTGTTTACGAGCCCCATTGCTCCTCCGGCTAAAGCCATTCCTAAAGCAATCACGTAATGTAAGGTGCCTAATGGAAAACCGTTTATGACCGCCGTAACGATATGCCCAAGTCCAGTAATCAGGAATCCGTCGATTGCCCCAAAGTATAGTGCAGCAAAGAATCCGGGGCTTGAATCGAAGGCAATTGTGGCTATGAGCGGGTAAGGATTTATGAATGAGCCGATAACGCTGAGCGCCGTGAAAATTGCTATTCGCGCGACACGTAGGGCGTTAGAGGCTTTTTTAGTATTATCCAAGTCTGGTTGGGTACTCATTTTTTGCTGTCTCCATCTTGGACGATGGAAAGAAAAAATAAAAGATAAAAGCGTTTTCACATGTATTACAGATGTAGTGTGAGCGGGTTTGAGATGGATGTCGTAAATGTTCGTTTACCCAGTAAGGTTGTAAAAGATTTAGAAAAACTGGCCAAACGGCATGACCTTAGCAGATCAGAGGTTATCCGGCAAGCGCTAATCGTTTACATTCACTTCGTGGAAAACGTTGGAACCCTGCTGAGACCAACAGTTTTCAGGGTGAAGCCAGCACAAATCTCGTACGTGACACGGGGAGACGTGTCGATTATGAAGCTTCCCACAGGTCACGCTATCGTTGTGGGATCCTCCTCATCGGGCGGAGTTGGACCCAAACCCATGGACAACCTTAAGATTGGCGGCAGTGTCGTGGGCAAGTTCCTAGCAAGAGTGGCAATAATGGATGTTGCAGCTACAGGTGCTTTCCCTATTTCAGTGTCAGTTACTTTAGGCGTAGAAAAGGAGACCACAGGCAACGAAATCATTGAGGGAATACGGAAAGAAATCAAGGATTTAGGGCTTGAACCCAACCAAGTTATGAAAGAAAACACTGAAGAAAACTTTGAAACCATACAGACCGGCGCAGGAATAACAGTTGTTGGCTTAGCAAACGAGGATGAGCTTAGGCTTGGAAAAACTGTGCCCGGCGATTTGATAGTTGCGATAGGCAAACCAAAAGTGGGAGATGAAGTGATTCCTGCCGAAGCAAGAAGAGAAATTGCTAACCTCAAAGACGTTACTTCACTAACTAGAAAGGCTTTTGTTCACGACATTGTGCCTGTAGGATCATTTGGGATCATCCAAGAAGCCCAGATGCTTGCATACAGTATTGGACGGCAACTGAAAATTCAAGAGCACACAGAACTGGACCTAAACAAGTCTGCGGGACCCGCCACGGTAGTCCTAACAACAATAGACAAAGAGAAGATTGACGAATTATCATACTTCATCAGGAAGCCCATCAACGTTATAGGAGAAATAATGTGAGCATGGTTCATCCAAAAGTGTGCACAAATGGTTTATTTGATATCTTGAGGCTGTCTTTTCAAGTGAAACTCTGTTGCCGGTTCTGGCTAAACTCAAAAACGAGTTCTCGTTCATCAGAGGTAACATCCTAATCAACACAGTTACGATAGCAATAATTCTCGTTACAAGCGCCATACCATACACATACTATCCCAAGTACATTGAAGGATTGGGAGGCAGCCCATACATTGTGGGGGTAATCGGCTTTGTCGCATATGCAACTCTGGCGTTAGTCCAGATCCCCGGAGGATACCTCGCAGACAAGCATGGAAGAAGAAAACTAACAGTCACTATGACCTTCGCAACCTCGATAACATACTTCCTATTCGCCATCGCCCCTAACTGGCAGTTCTTCCTGATAGCCACAGTACTACAGAACCTGTTCATGATCTACCAGCCCGCACTTCAGGCACTTGTAGCAGACTCGACGCCACCAGAAAAACGGGGAATGGGATTCTCTATCATAAATCTCCTTCATTACATTTCAATTCCTTCCCCTATCATCGCAGGCGTTTTAGCCGTTGAATTGGGGTTAATTCCGGGAATGAAAATCGCTTACCTGATCGTTTCCGTAGCGTTCGTAGTAGCCGCAATTTTAAGAACAAGATTCAAAGAAACGTTAAAGAATACTGCTGAAGGAAATCCGCTGACGGACGCCATCAGAAACGTTCCCAAATCCATAACTGAAAGCGTAAAGGCGTTAAAAACAGAATCTCATTCTATGCTATTCCTTTTTGCTAGCTTTGCCATCTACCGCTTTGCATGGTTCATGTGTTCACTCAACCTAATCTTCTACGCCACAGAAGTAGCAAACATAACAGAGCTTGGGTGGGCAGCCTTAATGGTCTGGTTTTCTGTCGTGAACATCGTGTCAGCACTGCCTTGCGGCAAAATCGTTGACAAGTTCGGACGAAAAAAGCCCCTAATTGCGGCTTGGCTCCTCTTCATACCCGGATTGGCAGGTTTCGTCTACGGAAACATCATATCGCTTTCCCTATGCCTCCTCTGTTTTGGCGTCGCATTGATTCTCTCAAACAGTGCATATCCAGCGTTAATGGCAGATTTTGTAGCTCGCAATAAGCGCGGAAAAATAATCGGCAGCACAAACTTCTTCTTCAATATCCTAAGCGGGCTGGGTCAGCTTTCTGGCGGTTTCATGTACGAATATTTGTCTCCTGCGCTTCCTTTTCTCATCTCAGCAGTCCTGTTTGTCCCATGCTTGATTTTGACGATTTTTAAAGTGCAAGAGCCAACCAGCCGAGAATTGTAGAAGCTCTTCGTGCGTCCTAGCCCGCGTCTACAAGAAGCCTGCGGCTTTAAGCTCATCAACAGTGACTTTTCCATTATGCAACACGGTGGCAATTAATGCGCCAGAAACCCCTAACGTTCTTAGTTGTTCCAGTTCTTGGAGGCTCCGTATTCCTCCGCCAACCAGCACTTCAACTTTGGTCTGCTCAAGAAGGGTTCTCAGAACTGTTCTGTTGATTCCATGCTCGGTTCCCACACGATCCAAGTCCAAGAGAATAATCTGGCGGACAGCTAGGCTTGCAAGTTGTTGGGCAAACGAAACAGCGTCCATCAAAGCAATAGAGTCTGAGGCACTCAGCATTTTTCCTCCTTTCTGGTCAATGCTCACCACGATTTTGTCTTCGCCAAAGGCGCTGATAGCTTGGCTCACAAAACCTAAACTGCGTAACGTTTCTGAGCCCACCACAATCTTTGACACGCCAGCATCCATCACTTCACGGGCTTTGGCTATGTCAGCTACTCCCGCATCAACCATCAAATCAAGACTGGTTTCGGTCATAATCTGCCTGTAGACATTGAAGTTAGCTGTTTTTCCTAGTATAGCATCCAAATCCGCCAAATACAAGCTACTAAAGCCTAATGACTCGAAGGCAGAGGCAATCTCTATGGGGTCGGCAGACTTGCATAGAAGGCTTTTTAGTGGCTGATACCGTTTCCTTTCGCCGCGTACTCCATGAACGGCAATACCATTTAAAACGTCGATCACAGGAATAATTTTCATTATGGTTCCCCATTAACAAAGGAGATATCGGTGAGGGTAAGTTTGAATCTTTTGATACTTGAGTATGTTTCAGGAGGCGGATACGCAGACCAGAAACTTTCGGTCAGCATCCTCAGCGAAGCCTATGGCATGGCTCGGAGCTTGATTTCTGACTGCAAAGCCGCAGGACATAACGTATCGACCTTGATGGATTCAAGAATCAAAGAATTTAGCCCGCCCAACGAAGCGGACAAGATAGTTTCGGTCTCAGCACCTAAAGAATTGTATACGAGGCTAGAGGAGCTTTCAGGTCGGGTTGACGCCGTTTACGTGATTGCTCCAGAGTCGGGTCAAGTGCTGGCTAAACTTGTTGAAACCGTAGAAGCTTATGGCGGAACCTCGCTTAACTGCGAGAGCGATGCAATAAGGCGGGTTTCGAACAAAATGACAGCCTACGAAACACTGGAGCGGATTGGGCTGAAGACGCCAGAAACTGTTTTGTTGGACATAGACGAAAAAACCGAGAACATTAGCAGTTCCATCAAGGAGTTGGGATATCCCATGGTCTTCAAGCCCCTAGATGGCGTTAGCTGTGATGGTTTAAGCATAGTCAAAGATGATGGCGACGTAGCGGGGGCAGTCAAGAAAGTGGCGCGGGAGTCGCTGAGCAAACAGTTTATGGCTCAAAAGTTGGTTAGGGGAAAGGCAGCCAGCGCTTGCGTGATTTCGACGGGAGATAAGGCGTTGTCGGTTACATTGAACCGTCAGTTTGTTACTTTGGCGTCGCCAGATAATCAGTCAGGATACTTTGGGGGAGCTGTTCCTTTCGCTCACAAGTTAGAAAAGAAGGCTTTGAAGGCTGCAGAAAAGGCTGTTGAAGCGGTAAGTGGATTGAAAGGTTATGTTGGCGTAGACATGATACTATCAGATGAGGAGCCAGTCATAATGGAGGTTAACCCGCGGCTCACAGTATCTTACATTGGACTGAGGAGAGCAGCGAATTTCAATCCGGCAGAAGCAATAATAGACGCGGTAATTGGGCGAAAACTGCCATCAAACATCCAGAACAGAGGTTATGCGTTCTTCTCCAAAGTGCAGGTTCCGTCACTTCCGCAGATAATCACCGAAACCTACAGGCTAAAAGATGTCGTATCGCCTCCTTTTCCGATTGAAGAAAAAACAGCTTATGCACTGATTGCCGCATCCTCAAGCAGTATTAGGGGCGCTCAGTCAGCATTTTATCGCGCAAAAAAACGGCTTCTAAAACTCTATGGTGGTGATTGAGTTGGTGAACGTTCTTGGTTTGGACATAGGAGGCGCCAACACCAAAGCAGCTTTCCTGAAAACCCAAGAGGGTACAATGCAAGAGCTTGGAACGTTACTGGAGTATTTTCCTGTATGGAAAAATGGGAAGGAGGAGCTTCCAAAGGTTTTAGAGAAACTGAAAAAAAGATTGACCAACTCAACGGTGCTGGATGCTGTTGGGGTTACGATAACTGCGGAACTGTCAGACGCTTACATGACCAAAAAAGAGGGAATCCACCACGTTCTAGATGTTGTAACAGAGGTTTTCGGCGATGCGCCGACTTTTGTTCTTGATGTGGAAGCTAACTTGCTGTCGGTCGAGGAAGCACGAAAGAAGCCGATTAAGGTAGCTTCTGCAAACTGGGCTGCAACAGGCTGGATGATTTCGCAGCTGATCAAGAACTGTATTGTCGTTGATGTTGGAAGCACCACAACAAGCATCATTCCCGTGATTAACGGGAAACTCGCCGCTGAGGGCAGAACCGACTTGGAGAAACTTCAGAATGGAGAACTCGTTTACTCGGGCTCCTTGAGAACAAACGTTGCCACAATCGTTAACGGTATCCCAGTTCATGGAAGGATGACTCGGGTTTCCTCGGAGCTGTTCGCCCAATCAGGCGACGTGCATCTGCTCTTAGGCAACATCGGAGAAGAGGACTACACCGCGGAAACCTGTGATGGTCGAGGAAAAACAAGAAGGGAAGCCGCGGCTAGGCTAGCACATGTTGTTTGCGCGGACAATGACATGCTAACTGAGCAGGAGATTGTGGATATGGCTCAGTTTGTTTATGACCGGCAGGTTGAGCAGATTGCCGAAGGATTAAGGCATGTTAGCAAAAGAATCAAGCCACGCCAAGAAAACATAAGAATTGTAGTTACTGGGCTTGGAAGAAACTTTTTGGCAGGAAAAGCTGCTGAAAAAGCGGGCTTTAAGGACATCGTTGACATGAAAAAGTGTTTGGGTGCTGATGCAGCTGTTGGTTCTCCGTCGGTTGGCGTGGCGCTTATGGTGGCAAGTAGTTTGGAGGGAAAAACTGTAGCATGGAAGCAGTCTTGAAGGTGAGCGGAAGCCTAGCCGAGAACCCCACCAGCCTAACGAAGCTATGTCAAGAGTTAATCGTTCTAGCCAAAGATCATAGACTCGTTATTGTACCCGGGGGAGGAGAATTCGCGGACACCGTAAGAAAACTTGACAAAAACTACAACCTCTCAAATGTGGTTGCCCACAAAATGGCTATAGTAGCAATGGACCAGTATGGACTGTTTCTGTCGGATATCACCCCAAACTCCTACGTTTCTCACTCTCTGGAGGAAATAAGCAACCCTGTGAAAGACAAGGTGCCGATTTTCTTGCCGTCCCAGCTTATGTTTTGTGAAGACCCGCTGGAAAATTCGTGGGATGTAACTTCGGACACGATAGCCGCTTACATAGCAGACAAATTACATGCAAAGAAACTCGTTCTAGTCACTGATGTTGACGGAATCTTCTCCGAAGACCCTAAACAAAACGTGGATACCAAACTGATTGAGGAACTGTCTGCTGAAGAGCTGCTGGGTTGGAACAGGAGAACAAGCGTTGACAAAACCTTACCGAAGATGATTCTAGAAACAAAGCTAGATTGCTACGTTGTTAACGGAAAATGCCCTGAAAGAATCAGGCTGATTCTGGAAAACAAGAGAACCGTTTGCACACACGTCACCGGTTAGTGAGACTTTTACAGTTTGCTGATTTCTTTGGCTAACTCTGCCACTTTTTCGCTTTCAAGTTTGCCCGCTAACCGATTCTTTTTGGCGCAAACCGCTCCTCTGACACCGATAATATCTGCACCCAAACTGTGTACTCGCGGAATGTCCGGTTTGTCTAAAGAGCCTGCAAGGGCAGCCAGCAGACCGTAGTCGTGAGCTTGAGTAACGAAATCTCCTAGTTGCTCATCAGTTAGAAAGCTGAACAGGTTATCTTTACCATTCTTTATTTTGACATCAACCAGCACGCCATCAGCCCCCGCATTATGAGCAACCATGGGAAGCTCCATGGGGCTTACGCAGCCAACATATCGGAAGTCGGCGTATCCAGAGGCAATCGTCTTCAAGTCACGGTTATACTCTTTTACTGCGCGGACAACTTCGGTCATCAGTGTTGTTGCTTCTTCAGAGGTTTTCACTCCGAAAAGCCCAACTTTAACATAATCCACGCCGGAAACGGCGGCGCCAAGGGCTGCAAGAGATGCTGTTCCAGGCAGATTCGGTAAATCGCCGATTGTTGCGCTTAATTCAAGGTTTTCTGGCATAACCTCTTTGACTTGCCGTATTACTCGGGGAAAGTTGGCGCCTAGAGAGCCTTCTTTCGGGTTTTTGACGTCGAGTATGTCGGCTCCTCCTTTGATGCTGTCCAAGGCTTCGGTTTTGTTTACGACGCTAACTAGCAGTTTCAATGGACTTCACCCGTTTGAGTTTCTTCTCAGGTAATTAAATCTTATATGCTTTAAGTTTTAACGAGCAAGATGCATGCGTGTTAAGAGAAAACTTAAGCTCCTAGATAACAATATAGAAGTGTGTGATTATGAAAAACGAAACGTCTAGACCTGAATATCAAGACAGCATGGGGGTAGCCACGCTTGGCGGCGGGTGCTTCTGGTGCATAGAAGCAGCCTTTGATGAGATAAGAGGTGTCGTGAAGGTTGAATCAGGCTACTCTGGCGGAACAACAGCGTCGCCAACATATGAGCATGTTTGCACGGGAACCACAGGACATGCAGAAGTTGTTCAAGTCACATTCGACCCAAGCACCATATCGTTTAAGGAGATTCTGGAGATTTTCTTCACAACCCATGACCCAACAACACGGAATCGGCAAGGAGCCGACGTGGGCACCCAGTACAGGTCAGTCATCTTCTACCATGATGAGAAACAGAAAGAGGCTACTGAGCAGGTTATAGCTGAACTTGAGGCTACAAAAGTCTGGGACTCATCTATAGTAACACAGGTTGAGCCGTTCAAAAAGTTCTACAAGGCAGAAGATTACCATAGAGGATATTTTGGTCGCAATCCCGAAGCTGGATACTGTAGGGTAGTTATTACCCCAAAAATTGCCAAACTTAGAAAGAAGTATCAGGAAAAATTGAAGAAAAGTTAACGCTCCTTTGGCGGCGGGTTGGGTCGCCTGTATTTTGTCACAGCAAACGAGGTTGTTCAGTAGTTTATGGATATTTAGGACGTTCGTTCAGTTCTCTAGAAATCGTTATATATGTATTTACAATATTATAGCCGTTGGATGAATAATCCATCCAACTGATATTACAAAGAAATGAGAAACCTAATGAACAAAACATTATCCAAAAATGGAGTATTATCAAGATGACAACAAAAATTGAACAATCAGAATACGTTAACCTCTTGCCAGAAGTCCGAGCATTAGTCAACAAAGTTGTGCAACGAAACATGGCAGAGGGCATCCTGTTTTCAGCGGGCACAGACACAAGCATAATCGCGTATGAGGCAGTCAAATTTGATCCAGACATCAAAGCGTTGACGCTTGAGTTTGAGCATGGAACCCCCAAGGACAAGAAATACGTGGAAAAGATGGTGGAGTTCCTTAAGCTCAATCACGAACTGCTTGTGTTCGGTCACGATGAAATGGTTGCTGCCGCCGAAAAAGTTGTGGAGATACTGAAAACTTTTGATCATATGGAAGTCAGAAACAGTGTTCCAGTTTACATCGGCTTAACTGCAGCAAAAGCGAAGGGAATAAAAAGCGTTTTCACAGGCGATGCCCTGGACGAGCTTTTTGGTTATCCGTGGCAGTTTCATCTGTCTGAGGCCGAGTTTAAGCGGGAACTATCAAACATGTGGAATATGATGCGTTTCTCTGCGTTGCCTTTAGGTGAGGCTGTTGGAGTTGAAGTGAAGCAGCCATATTTGGATCCGCTGTTTATGGGGTATGCGAAGAAGGTTCCGGTTAAAATAAAGGTAAACATGGAAAATGGAGTAAAATACGGTAAATGGCTGATGCGTAAAGCGTACGAGGGCGTGATTCCAAACGAGGTGGTTTGGCGAGCCAAGGCGCCCTGTGAGCAGGGAACAGGAACAGAGGTGCTTCCCCGATACTTTGACGAAAAAATTCCAACAGAAGAGTTTGAGGAGAAACAGAAGCTTTACCTCGAAAAGGATGGCGTGAATCTTTCAACTAAAGAGCAATTAGTCTACTATGAGGTGTTCAGGAAAAAGTTTGGAAAACCCTCCGAAGTTTACAACGATAAAAGCGGAAAGAAGTGTCCACACTGTAAAGGATACGTTAATGTAAAGACCAAGTTCTGTAAAATATGTGGAGCATACCCAATATAGGAGTGTTGAAGGATGAAAGTTGCTGTTTCGTGGAGTGGCGGTCTGGAATCGTCTCTGGCTTGCCATAAGGTGATAGCGGAGGGGCATGATGTTGCCTGTTTGGTTACGTTCGTTCTTGATCAATATTGGCCAGCTATGGGTCATCCCCCTCAGATTATGCGCCTTCAATCAGAGTCCATGGGAATTCCGCTGGTCATGCTCAAAGTTGAACAACCCTATAAAGAAGGCTACAATAAAGCCATTGTCGGTCTGATAGAAACGCGGGGAATCGAAGGCATCGTAACAGGAGACATCTACGTTGTTGATGATGTTCACGGAAACTGGATGGAATCTGTCTGTGAAGGACTGGACATCAAGGTGATTATGCCATTGTGGGAGCGGGACACTTTCGAAGTTTTGGATGATGAAATGTCATCTGGGTTCAGGGCGGTGTTTACGTGTGTTAAGCAGCCATGGTTCACCGAAGACTGGATAGGGCGGGAACTGAACAAGGACACGATCAAGGATTTGCTGGTGTTGGCTAAAAAACAGGGAATGGACCCATGCGGAGAAAATGGCGAATACCACACCATGGTGATTGATGGCCCCATCTTCAAGAAGCAAATCAAGATACCCAAATTCACCAAAGAGAAAAGCGAAACCAGATTCTACATGAAAGTAACCGAAGACAGCTAACGCACAAAATCTGATAAGCTCATGAAGCTAGCATATTATGACCCTGATAGAGGTACATTGTTGAAAACAGTATTTTTTCCTGAAAACTAAGAGAGATAACAGCAAAGTTGCTAGTGGCTACTTTCCGCACGTCCACTTTTTTGTTTCGTTACTGTAAATGTTGAAAGATTAGGCGCTACTGCTTTTGGAAGATGTTGGTCAACCGTTCGATGATAGATAATGGCAAATTGATTATACGGGCAAGTGGACCAAGCCCTTTCGCCATTTCTTTAAAGTTCTGTACATCCGCTCTGGTTATGGCGCCCACCATCGGAGTGGCAAGCACATAGGCTGCTAGGAAGATTATTGCTCCAATGATTAGCGTTATCCAACTGGATATCATTAGCTGCGACACTGTCACGTAGGTGAGTCCAGCCGCGATTGCTGATGCCAAAACAATCTTGGTTGACGAGCCCAAGTCGATTGATGCATTGAATTTTTTCTTTATCCACCAAAGCGCTATTAACAAACTTGGGATTCCCGCCACAATATTTGTAACAAGCAGACCAAGTATCCCAAATGTGGGGATTAACACCAGATTTAATGCAAGGCTTATAGCTGATGTGATTAGGGTCAGTTTCATGTTGACGTCAGTTTTTCCTTGGCTCTTTAGGATGTTTTCAACGCTCAGATACCCGAAAGCGGTGTAAATGAAAGTGACTACGTACAACGCCAAATAGAGTGGAGTGTTCGAATATTTTGCGCCGAAAATTGTGGACACGCCGGGCTGCGACAACGCTATAACGGCGAAGGCGATGGGCACAATCATCAGGGAGGCGTATTTCACTGAAAACTGGAAAACATGTCCCAGCGTTTCCTGCTCTTTTTGTGAGTCAAGCTTAGAGAAAGCAGGCAACAGCACAGTAATCACGGGCATAACAAAAAAGGTGACAATAAACGCGAAATTTAGTGCAACCTGATAGTTGCCGATAAGCAGGTCTGTGCAGTAAATGGCTACCAGAATATTGTAGAATTGTGCCAGAAAACCGCTAACAATAGCCGAAATAGACAAGGGAAGACCATATCTGAACATGGTTTTTATTGTTGAGAAGATCTCCAGCTTGCTTTCTTGCTTCGGAAGTTTCTTGTAGATGGCTACATAGAGAAGCATTATGCTGACTACTCCAGAAAGTACATAGGATATTGTTGTTCCGACAATTGCCCCATAGGTTCCGAACCCTAAGATTACCAGAAGAAGCATGAACCCTGTTTTGAGAATTGAATAAATTATCGAGGTTATGCTGTGATATTCCATTTTTTCGTAGCCTGTGAAAACGGCTTGAGCAGCCTTCAGAAGAGCGTCTGCGAAGATGGTGAAGGAGGCTATTTGGATTAGAGGCATGATTTCGGGGCGATCAAAAATGTTTGTTGCCATGAAACCTGAAACAAAAAAAGAAACAAGAGATAACGACAATCCTAGAATAATCTCGAAAACCACTATGGAAGCCAAAACGTTCTTCACGTTTTCTTCTTTATTTTCTGCCCGGTATTGGGCGGTATACTTTATTGTTGCCCAGTCTACGCCCCAGTCTCTGAATATTGCAATAAGATTGGGACCCGTCAAAACAATTGCAACTAGACCATATTCGCCTTCAGAAAGAATCCCTGCAACAAGCATTACACCTACAGCTGATATGATAGATGAAACTACCAGACCCCAAAAAATGTTGAATACGCCCTTAGCTGAAACCTGAGCCATACTCTTTGCTTTACTCAACGAAACACGTTCTCCCTAACCGGAGTTTTTACAAGTATGCAAGCATATTAATAAATTAGGCATCTAAAACCGCTAAACCAACCACACGTTTTCTGGAGAGATGAAAGGCAACATGAGTTCAGCGAAAACATGCAAAGTGATTGCTTACTTTAACATAGCTCCGGTGGGAATCAAGTCAACAAGCATGGGAAGTTACGTGGCGGCGGCGATAACCGCAATAAATGAAGTGAAATGTTTAAAGTGTGAAATAACCCCGATGGGGACGGTTATGGAAGCAGACAGCTTAGCCCCAATCTTTGAGGCGGTGAAGGCTGCACATGAAGCCCTCACGACTAAAGGCATACAGCGGATTGAGTCAACGCTGATAATAGATGACAGAAAAGACAAGCCGCGAACCATGAAAGACAAAGTTGACGCAGTTAAAAAGTATATGAAGCAGCTTTGAAATGATTCCACGTGAAACCGTGCATACGCCATGGAGCTATTCAGGGTTAGAAGTGCCCATCTCAAGGGCAGAGAAACCTGTTAGGCGTATTCGACATGAACACTTGTTGCATTGAATAACCATCTCTTCCAAAATGTCGTCTGTGACTTTCTCCTCCAGAATAACGTAAACATCCTCTGATTCATCCTCAGGAGAAATTGTAACCCCACAAGTTGGGCAGACAAAATCTCCGTTACCATCAATTTTAGTTAAATCCAGTTCGGTTACTAGCATTTGCTTCATCTGTTTCCCTTTTTTGGCAACTGCTTCATGCAATTCTGATTCCTCACTGACCAGAAGAAATGGAAGTTGTATTACTACCTTATTAACATGTAGGAAATACACACCTATATCCCTAACACCACAGCTCGTTCGTAAGACACCCAAGAAATTTTAAATCACAATGGAAAAAGAAAGCAGCGTACATCAATAATAAACAGTTTCTTGTCAGTCACCATCATCATAGCTTCTAGGTAACACAACGACAAAGTTTGAGGCGTTTTCAACACATTTCAAAAATAAAGAACGAATTCCTATTCCCCTTCACCAAAAATTCTACACATAACCTGCAGCAAATCTTTCTATCAACAATAAAAATAGAATACCAGCTGATTCACGTCAATTAAGGCTCTTCGTGGCTTCTGGCGCACAAGTTTTGAGTCTTTACATAACGCTTACCTGATCTTCTTGATGTGGCACTCAACCAAATTTCCTTCATCTATATCGTAAGCGTCCATGAGTTCCTTCGGAACAGTGACCTGCCCTTCATGCCACACATAAACCGTGAAAGTAATCTCTAATTTCTCTTCATTCAACGTCATTTCTAACCCCCAAGAGATGTTATCCATTTTTTAATCGTTTTAAGATAATTTTCCCGTAAACAAAAAATACGGCAGAATAACTGATGCGGACCTGAAGTTAATCACTTCTTAAAACTAGAAATCGCCTCCTTGAGATGATGTTTGTCCACCAACTCACTTGGAACAATAACGTCCACAGTCAAGAGTGCCGCCTTTGAGCATGAGCACATCATATTCAGTGGCATATACAACAATTGTAGAACATATTTCCATGTCATGTGAACAAAAGATTTACGGCATATTACCGGTATTTCTACATTAAAATTTACTCGCGGGCACCAGTTTTATCTATCGAATCAACAGTCATTTTGTATGTTTGGTATATTGCCGCCCCCGCAACTGCTAGCCCATTCTTTTCTTCGGAAGAAAGAGCATCATACGTAGAGACGCCAATTGAATCGCCAAGCCTAAGAGGAACACTAACGAACACCGACTTAGGTAGTCCCTCAAAAGTCATCGGCGTTGCTACAGGAAAAACCTCGTTCGTGTTTCTGACGATAGCCCTCACTATATCCCTGAATGAGGCAGCAGGACCAAATTCGGTGCCTCCAATATTGTCTACGATAAGTTTGGAGACAGACTTGACGTAATCCTCAATTTCCTCTTTGAAAAGGGACTTACCTGTGGAATCTAGATATTTTTGCAACGGCAGACCAACGATTTTTACGGTTGACCACAAAACGGTTGCGTCTGTGCCATGTTCTCCACCCACCCAACCTTCGATTGCAGACACTGGAACATTGAGGGCTTTGGCTAATCCAGATCGGAAACGTAAAGTTTCAAGGTTAGTCCCGGTGCTGATCACAAAATCGGCCTTGGAATACTTTTTGCAGACCATCGCCATTGCATCAACGGGGTTTGTTATAACAACATATTTTGCATCAGGGTTGTTTGGGGCAGTGGATTCTGCGATCTGTTTTACTATTTGTCCGTTTTGGATTGCCAAGTCTCTTCGGGTCATCTTGACGCCGGGGGTTCTTGGCTTTCCAGCTGAGATCAATATTATGTCGGCATCCGTTACATCTTCATCCCTTTCGCAGGCAACAATTTCAACATCTAAACGTAGACTTGCAGTTACATGTCTAAGCTCTTCGGCGAAGGCTTTTGCAAGACCCGGTTTCGTGTCACAGACAGTTATCTTATCTGCCAGTTCGGCGCACATTATCGTGTAGGCTGTTGGTCGTCCTACTCGTCCGGTTCCTATTTGTGCAATATGCAAAGGATGTTTCCTCTCAAAACTATTACGAAGAGTCTTGTTATATATGCCCTTTTTCAATCAGATACGCACGAAGAGCCTCTTTCCAGCCGCGTGGTTCCAAGTTATATTTTGAAAGTTTTGTGCTCGTTAATGCAGAGAAGGCCGGTCGCTTAGCCTTCCCATAGTTGGGGTCAGTTTTTGTTGGTTTCAAATCAGGATTTAACCTAGTTATCTGAAAGATTTCTTTCGCAAACTGGTACCATGAACAGTAACCCTTGTTTGTGGCATGGTACACACCATAAGGAAGCTGGAGCTCCAAGATTCCTTTCAACACTGAGGCAGCGTCTTTGGTGTATGTGGGGCTCATCCACATATCGTCGACAACCATGATGGGCTCGTTTTTCTTTGCTTTGTTTATCATTGTCTCCACAAAGTTTCCTCCCTTACCGCTTGCTCCTGCTTTACCAAATACGCTGGCTATTCTGATAATGTAGTGCTTTGGGTTTTGCCGCGTGAAGTGTTCGGCTGCCAGCTTGGAAATCCCGTAAGTGTTGATGGGCGCGGGAATGCTCTCTTCAGTGTAGGGTTCTTTTTTTGAGCCGTCGAAAACGTAGTCTGAGCTTATGTATACAGCTGTGGCGCCTATTTCTTTGGTCATCATGGCTATATTTCGTGCACCTAAGGCGTTTACGCAGAAAGTTTTTTTGGGTTCTTCCTCGCATTGGTCGGTCTTATGGAATGCAGCAGTGTTTATGACGACGTCTGGTCGCTGCTCTTTCAGAATTACAAGACTATCATAGTCTGCTACTTCAAGATCGCTATGAGTTAGACTGATAACCTCATGTGCAGTGCCCAAAGTTTTTACCAAATCGGTGCCTAGTTGCCCAGTTGATCCTATAATCGCTATTCTCATAAAATTGCTCCATCTATCTCTGTGTCTCTAAGGAACTGTTGCATCTCCAAAAGATGCTTGTACCAGCGTACTGTTATCATCCTTGGATCATCAGGATTCAATCTTCCATCCGTGAGGGCATCAAACACAGTTTTTGCTCCGTTTTTGATGCTGGTTTGCGGTTCGAATTTTAGCATATCTTTGATTTTATTGAAGCTCACCCTATAACTTCGGGCATCACAATCGCCATACCACTCGTAATTGAAAGGAATGTTACATGCTTCGGCTACCAGTTTGGCTAGGTCAAAGATTTGTATGTTCTGTGCGTCACTGCCCACATTAAAGATTTGACCGTTAACGACTTCTGGCTCTGTCTCTAAAACCTTGATGAAGGCGTTTGAGGTGTCTTTGACGTTGACAAAGGGGCGCCACTGTTTTCCATCCCGCATAATCGGAATCTTACTGTTTCTGTAGTAGCCTAGAACCATTCCGTTGATGGCTAAATCAAACCTCATTCTGTAAGAAAAACCGTAAACAGTAGCCTGCCTCAGAACAGTTGCAGAAAAATCTTTGTTGGCAAGAGGTAATATTTCTTTTTCAGCCATCATACTAGCTTTCGCATATGTCGTTAAAGGGTTCAGACTGGACTCTTCGTTTATTAGACCTTCTTGGAACCCGTAAACACTGCATGTGCTAGCGAAAACATATTTGTTGACACCATATTTTTTTGCTAAATCAGCTACTCTAACACGTCCATTGTAGTTTATTTCCAGCGTTTTTTCTGGGTCAAGTTCACCGCATGGATCGTTAGATAGAGCAGCCAAATCAAATACAGCATCTATCCCGTTCAGGAGTTCTGGATTGAAGAAACGGATATCATCCTTAACGAGAGTTATTTGGTCTGCGATGTCTTTTATTGAGTCGGTTCCGAAGAAGAGCCGGTCAAGGATTGTTACGTTGTAGCCTTTTTCTAGAAGGATTCTGGACATCACAGAGCCGATGTATCCGGCTCCACCAGTGAGCAAAACATTCACGGTTTATCACATTCTATTTGTAGGGTGCACTGAACCAGTCCCATGGTTTGCCGACGCGTGGATTATTTTTGTTGCCGTTTATTTCGGTGGGAACTATGGTTTGGTCGTTCCAAGCTACACGAATTTCATCTGGGCTCTTATAGTCATAGAGTCGGTTAACGAAGTATACCAATAAAGATGGTTCATTGCTGACGGTTTTGGTGCCATGCAAGTATTTGCCGGGTATCCTCACAACTGTAGGTTTTTTGGCGCTGGCGATCACTTCAGCCATTTCTCCAGTTTCGTCGTTGTATGCACAGATTTTCATAGCGCCCTGGATTACCAAGAAGTGGTCTATCTGTCCTCGGGTGTGTTTGTGCCATGCTCTGACTACGTTTGGGTAGCTGTAGCTTAGGTTTATCTGTTTTACTTGCTCGTCTTCAAGGAACTCTTTCCAGTCGGTTCTGAGGGCTTCGCTGAAGAAGCCTCTTTCGTCTGGTAAGATGTTTATTTCGTACGTTTTTACTCCCTTAAGGGCATATTCTTTCATATTTCAACCTCCGAGTAGTCACCCACATGAAGCTTTAAACAACCAGTCCTATGGTTTCGGGTTACCTTCGCATTTTTTCCTATCAGGCTCTCTTCCAGCCTATCCACACCAGTAATTTGTGCATCATTCAATATTACACTATATTCAATAGCGCTGTCAATTATTTTTGTTCCGTTACCTATGCTCGTGTATGGACCAATGAACGAGTTCTCTATGATGCAGCCATCTCCAATAACGCAGGGTCCTCTAATATTGGAATTAACTAATTTTGCGTTTTCTTGAACTGTGACTCTTCCTTCAATTTTGCTTTCCTGAACAATGCCTTGGATGTCTTGTTTTGTGTATTCGTCCAGGACTTTTGCGTTTGCTGCAAGTATGTCATCCTTTTTTCCGGTGTCCAGCCACCAAGTGTCTAGGATTTCTGCTTTCACTTTGAATCCCATGTTTATCATTTCCTGTATTGCGTCTGTGATTTCGAGTTCGCCTCTCCATGAGGGCTTGATTTGGTCTATGGCATTAAAGATTTTGTTCGAAAAGATGTAGGTACCGACTATCGCAAGGTTTGACGATGGGTCTTTGGGTTTTTCTTCCAATTTTATTATGTTAGCTTTGTCATCCAATGTTGCGACACCAAACTTTGTCGGATCGTCTACAGCTTTCAGCAATATCAGAGCGTCTATGTTTTCTTTCTTAAATTTTTGTACATAAGTTGTTAGTACTCGTCCTTGCAGGTTGTCGCCCAAGCACATTATGAAGTCTTCTTTTCCGAGGAAGGTTTTTGCGGTTTTGACGGCGTGAGCTAAGCCCAGAGGTTCTTGAGGGATGTAGGTGACATTGAATCCCCATTCTGAACCGTTTTTGATGTATTCTTTTACGTGGTGCCCGGTTTCGGGGGCGATTATTATTCCTATTTGGGTTATTCCGGTTTCAGCTACTTGGTCGAGAACATATCCTAAGATAGGTTTGTTGGCAAGAGGAATCAGTTGTTTGGCTAATGTAAACGTTAATGGACGGAGTCGGGTTCCTCTGCCACCACTTAAAATTAATGCTTTCACAGTTTGGCACCAATAAAGTATGTTATTTCCTTAGGTACGCATTAAAGTTTTGTAGAGATTTTGAGGGATCAAAGCTTCATTTATGATGCGTGCATGCGCATGAACAGTGAATACTGTATCTGTTTGCAAAGTAAAACTTAACATCACTTATGTCTTCTAAGCTTCTTGATCACGACTATCACAAAACCAAACAGAAACAACAGCATGGATCCAATCAGAAATATATATGGAAACACAAGATGCGCGAGCTCACTGGGAAGCGTCAAGTAATGAAGAAGTAAACCTACTACCCCCAAAACTGTTCCTATACCTCCAAAGAAAAGTAGTGGCCGAATATCAAACATTAACCTCACAGTGATTCCAAGTATCCGCCCCCCATCTTTTATGGGATTAAGCTTTGTCTTCCCCACCCTCGGCATATAACTCACAGGCACTTCACGCATCCTAGCATCAATAGAATGGGCTTGTGCCAACATTTCCATCGCAAAGGGCATACCCACGGCCACCAAATTCATGCTGTCTAGAAGCTTAGACCTGAAAGCCCTCATGCCGCTTTGAGTATCATACACATTAAGTCCCAAAGCCAACTTTGCAACTAGAGAGAGCATATTATTTCCAATCTGGTTAACTAAAGGCATTGCCCCCTTCTGTAATCCGGCAAGCCTGTTTCCCACCACAAAGTCAGCCTCACCCTCCAAAATAGGCGCCACCAGTTTGGGTATATCTTTAGGATCATAGGTGTAGTCGGCATCCATCATCACAATAACATCAGCAGCTAACCGTTTTCTTGCATAGAAAAAACCTGTTTTTAAAGCATCACCATAACCTGTGCCCCGCTGATAAATGACTTCGGCGCCCATACCCTTAGCGATCTCATCTGTGCCATCAACGGAACGACCATCCACAACCAACACCCCATATTCGTAGCCACACATAACATCTTTGATGTTGCTCAACACTTTTCCTACAGCTTCGCATTCGTTCAATGTAGGCAGTACGATGGCTATTCTTGTTGCAGAACGTTTAGCTTTGACAGCCTTCTCCTCCCGGAATCTGTTGAACTTGATATTTACACTTTCATCTTCTTAGCATTTATTGTTTTACGCGCAACCGAAGAGTCTAATGAGTTTTGATAAAGGGCACCTATATTCCACCGGTTAACACTATATTATATTGGTTAGACTTTTCGTGACATTCAATCAAAACCTACGCGCACATGCATCACAGCCAGTTATCTTGTCTGCCAGTTCTGAGCCCATGATTGTGTATGTTGTTGATTATCCCAGCATAGATGCAAGCGCGAATATTTCTTATCACATGTGCACGCACTTAGTTTTCAACTACTTTGTTAATGCGGCAGTTATTGAGGATAATATAAACGCGAATATTGTATCCAAGTCATCCAAAACAGGTAAATTTTCCAGCTCATGCCAAACCCATAGACTATCAACGGGATTTCTATGAGGAAAGTAATTATTACCAAAAGAAGCCCCAGCGTTACTCCAGCTTTTAGAGGATTTTTTGGTTTTTGCTTAAAGTAATAAAGTCTTGTTAACAAGAATATCACAATTGTTGAAACAATCCACCACACATAACTCATGATGTTAAGGTAATTTGGTGCAATGGAATTCCCTAAGATATCTACAATGAAGGCCACAGAATGGTATAGAAGCAAATAATTATTGTTTTTTTAAAATGTACACCGCCGATTTTCAAAGGTTTTCACCATTTAACCAGTGTGATGTCTGTAATTAAAGGGCTTAAACGCTACAATCGACGTGTATTAAATTGATTCGTTATTTACTGAAGCGTGCTAAAACCACAATTACCAGAAAGATAATGAAAATTATTATTGCGGCCTCGAAAAGAAAAGGAGGAAATTGGAGTTCTTGCCCTACCACGTATTCGAACTTTTGTTCTGAAGTAAAATCTTCGTAATCTCTTGCATAGACTGTACCTATTACTTTTGTTCCATAGGGCTGCTTTGGAATTACTGCTTCATAGTATGATCCCTTTTTAATCATTAAAATTTCCTGAGAATTGCTCCCAATTTTGTAATTAAGAAAAACTGTATTGACAGTTGAGATTGCGCTTTCTATTGTTGCTTTTACTGTTACATCGTCTTCTGATTTGGGATTTTTTGGTGAGTATTCTATACTAAATTTAGAGAATCCAAGAATGTAAGAAATCCAGTCTCCATCAGAATAATCTGGAGGTGTCCAACCTATTGGATTAACTTCGCTTGTTGATTCAACCCATATCCACCCATAATCTTTTCCATCATCTGGAATGTCCCAATAATAGTTTGCATTATCATATTCTGGGAGCCAGATGAGTAATGCAACATGTCCGGGTGCGTCAATTAGCGCTACCTCAAAATTTGAGGCAGTGTATAATGTAGCACATAGAAAAGCCATGTCCTCACAGTCTCCGATTGCCCGTGAATACTTAATTTCATCAAACATGTGAGCCATTTCGTCTGCGTTCCATGCCCACTCCTCTTGAGCTACGCCATTTATGAGAACATTATCTTCGTCATACCCATAATCTGTCCATTTTTGAACATAATCTAGGATTGCTTCAGCTCTTTCCACTCTATTATCATAATTTTCTTCGAACCATTTCCCTATTTCATAGGCTAGATCTTTGTTAGATCCAAGGGATTCATAAGCGACATACGGCAGAAATCCATCTTTGCCTGCATAGTAATTTCTATTATAATCCCAACTGTCATACCAATATCCATTTTTAAAATGGAATTCCGGAGGGTATACACCTCCACTAGGGATTGCGTGAGCAATATTTGTTGAAAATATCATAGTAATTACGAAAGCAAACACTTTGAGTTTTCTAGAAAGTCTCATTTAGTTTTCACTTTTAACCTAGAGGTATCATAAGACTTCCATAGATGAGTAAACCCAAGAATACTTCATATCCAAAAAGAAAAGCTCCTATTGCAATAGGTGATTTGTTAATATCATCTAAATCAATTCCAAATAGTGTCAATTTAGCAAATACAAAATAAAGCATCCCCCCGAAAATTAAACTTACAAAAAAACTTAAGCCTACAACAAAGAGTCGCTGCAGATTGAAAAAGGAACCGAACAAGACTGATTGTCCTAGGAAAAATGGATTAACCATTGATCCGTAAACGACGAGTCCAGAGAAGATTAGGAAACCGCTTACAAACAAACTTGTGGCAATTGGATTTCCCTTAATGGTTTTGAATTCGTTGATTTTTGTTGTGATGTGAGTTAGGGCTTTTATTGAAATAATGCCAATTATCAAACATATTAAGCTTGAAATTAAGGCTCGAGTGAACCAAAGCAGTAATGTGGTAAAGAATTCGGAAGCGATTGCCATAAACCTCACCTTGAATTAAATTACTATGGATGAAAACCATTTAAGATTGTTGGAAGTGTACGGTAATTTGATGATGAATTTTTTGATAGGTGGGTGGTTTGTTGTCGGAAGTTGCAAAATCCGGATTTGAGGAAGCAAGAAACCTAATTCTTCAAATGGCTAAGTTGAAGAATCGACTACAAGAATTGGGAATAATTAGAAGCGAAGACAAAATTACTGATGATTATGCTGAATGGTTTTGTTCTAAGAAGTTTGGGTTAGAGTTATGTGATGAGGAAGAGGGGGGTTATGGTGCTCTTTCGAAGTTTGGGGAAAGAGTGATGATTAGGAGTAGAGTTGCTTCTGACATTGATTTCGGATTAGCTTTTGATGGTATATGTTTAGATGAGTTTGATTATCTTTTAGTGGTGTTTATCAATAGAGAAACTTGGATGATTTCTGCGATTTACAGGGTTTCTTCTGATGTTATTAAGAAGTTTCTTACTGATGATGAACGATTTAATTGGATCAGAGAATCCCGCTCACTAAGTTTACAACTATATCCTGACGATGATAACATGATTTTGTTATAGCTAAAGGTGGGCTCGCGCAATAATCATTCAATGAAGCCTTCACAAAGAGGTAACAAAATGAGCACAAAAACACACCTCATAAATTCTGTGAAATGGGTTCTTTATGCATTTTTATTATTTCTCATAGTGGATTATATTTCTGATAAGTTTCCGGAATTCCGAGTTCACGTGCTTGCCATTTTAGGAGCTTTTGTTATTTATGCAGCTTATAGGCTCAGAAAGAGAGCAAAACTTGTGCGCGCAAAATCGCCCTAAAACTGTTAGTGAAGAATCATAGCAACCCCAACATTCAGTTGTGGAGTTGTGAAGGATGCCAAGACTTTCTTTCAAAAGTAAACAAGAAAGAGACGTTGACATAAGTGAATGTGAGCGCGCATTTGAAGTAACTAAATTTTTTTATTCCTGGAAATTTGCGAGAATAGGTAAAGGGAGGAAAAGGATAAAGAGTTTACTTTTAGCCTCAAACCCAAACTATTATAGCGATTTGGGGAGTTGAACTCATTTGCTTCTGATTAGCTTTGCTTTAAGGTCTTTATGATTACAGATGGTTCTTCCATTAGTTTGTCATAATTGTT
>Ga0307424_1000284_pt1 | contig 26527 bp, 26 predicted proteins | sample SalMarWE160320MG_FD_202157 | JGI IMG/M metagenome (GOLD analysis project Ga0307424, IMG submission 202157) | Salt marsh sediment microbial communities from the Plum Island Ecosystem LTER, Massachusetts, United States - WE1603-20 | ecosystem: Environmental > Aquatic > Marine > Intertidal zone >... | reverse complement strand
CCCCGGGCTGAACGAGATGCACCGTGGCGCGCCACCCCGTGGCATTCTGCGGCTGCAGACCGTCGATCCGGCGTCGCACGTCTTCCCGGTAGGCAGCCTCCAGATGTGTCACCATCGAATCGACGCCAGGTGGCCCGAACACGTCGAGCGGAGCTTCGCGCCCCAACACCCAGGGGGTGAGCAACAAATCGGGCAGGCCGACCGTGTGATCGCTGTGGAGGTGCGTGATGAAGACGCGCGTGAGCGTGGCGGGGTCGAGCGCCTTGATGCCATTGCGCGCGGCGGCCGCGGCACGCCGAACGACGCCGGGGCCGGCATCGACCAAGTACGCCGATCCGTTGATCACCACCGCCACGGCGGGCCCCGAGCGATCCGGGTCGGCGTTCGGCGTGCCGGTGCCGAGCAGCACGACCCGCATGCCGCTCGTGTCGGCCGCCGGTGGTGCCGCGTTCGGCGCCGACCCGCGGCATGCCGTGACCGCCACCGTCGCGAGCAGGCCGACGCCGACGCGAATCACTCGGGACGATTCTCGACGCGGATGACGAGTTTGAGCGCCGACCACGTTTCGTCCACGGCACACACCTTCACGTCCACCAGTCCGAGCGGCAGCGCGAGCTCGCGCACGACGTCTTCGGTGATATCGGTGGCGACACCCGACGTTCGCTTTGGCCAGGAGACCCAGATCATGCCGTCCGCCTTGATCCGCCCAATCAGTTTGGGAAGGGCGCGTGCCAACTCGGCGCGGCGCTCGGCGAACATGTGCACGAAGTCCAGCCGGCGCGCGCGCGCCCCGAATACCGAGGCACCGTCCGGAAGCGGATGCACGAGATCCCAGTAGCGATCCGGGGCATTGATCACCGCAATCCGGAAGCCCGACTTGAGACCCAACTTCTGATTCAGTGGATTGCGCGAGTATCCCGTCGTCGGGACGGCTTCTCCCTCATCCATGTCTCGACCTCCGCAACAACTGCACCCGCGCGTTGACGGGCGTCGGTAATCCTCGGAGAATGCATAGCCGTTCGGCGCCGGTTCGGCCAGAGTGCGCGCCATCGGAAACCACACCGCCCGTGTCTGTAATCCACTCGGCGAGGGCGAACGACGAAAGGGGAATCATGGATAACGACGCGCAGACATGTCTCGCATGCGGGCGCGATGCCAACGCCACGCCGCTCATCGCGCTGCGCTATCGAGACGGCTCGTACTGGATCTGCCCCGAGCATCTCCCGGTGTTGATCCACGACCCCGCACGACTCGTGGGTCGCCTACCGGACGCGGACCGCCTCCGGCCGGCCGACCACCAGGACTGAACGCCTACCGAGGAAACTCAGCGTTGGGGCGGGCGCTGCTCCGACAGGAAGCGCCCCAGGTCAAACACCGCAATCCATCCGCGGTTTCCAGCCATCCACGCGCGGTCGCCGACGGAGTGCAGCGCGAACCCGAAGAGCGTGTCCACCACCGTCCACGTTGCCCCGTCGTCGGTCGTGATCCCGATGCCGGTCGGGCCGGAGGCCACGAAGGCGCGCGGGGTCGCGGTGAGCACTGCCGCGCCGTAGCGCACGCCGGGCGGCGCGGTCGGTCCAGCGAGCGTCCATGTGCGCCCGCCGTCCGCCGTGATCAGCACGTTCGGCGCATCGTTCGTCGGGTCTTGCGAGCTCCCGCCGACCGCAATGCCATGCAGCGTATCGCGGAACGCGATGCCGTAGACGCCGGTGGTGGCTCCCGGCGGCATGGGTGTCCGGGCCGCGGTCCAGGACCAGCCTCCGTCCTCGGTGCGCAGCACGCGCACCACAGAATCGCCGCCCAGTCCGACCCACGCGTGCTTCGTGCCCGCGACGGCGATGGCCGTGCCGGAGGCCGCGAACCCCGCCTCGCCCGCCGTGGGAACCGGGACGTTTGCCGGAGGAACCTCGATCCACGATGCGCAGCCGTCTTCCGTGCGGAGCATCGTGAACGCGCCGTCCACGGGATCTCCAAAGGCCACGCCGCGCATGCGGTCCCAAAAGGCCATGCCGTCGAGAAAGACACCGGCGTGCGCGAGCTCGAAGGTCTGGACCCACGACTGGCCCCCGTCCGTCGTGCGATACGCGCGGCCGACCCCGCCAGTGAAGTCCGTGCCGAGCACGCAGGCCGTGTCCCGGCCGAGCGCTTCCACATCCACGAGGAACAGCGTCGCGGCACCGTCAATCGTCCCGACTTTCCACGAATGGCCGGCGTCGCGCGAGTGGGCGAACGTTCCATCGGGACCACTCGCCCACATCTCGTCGCCGCGGGAGGAGAGGCCGCGGAACTCGTGCGTGAATCCTGGCACGAGGATGATCTCCTGCGCGGCCAACGGCGCGGTCCACAAGCCGATCGCGGCTATTGCCACCCGATGGATCATCGCTGCTCCCATTCCTCTCTCAGAATCCCGTGCAGGACGACATCCTCGAAGCGTTCCCACCGGCGTATATGCTGGCGCATCATCCCTTCCTGCCGCATCCCAATCTTCTCCAGGACCCGTCCCGAGGCGGGGTTGCGCGCGAAGCGGCGCGCGTGCACCCGATGGAGGCCGAGGGTGCCGAAGGCGTACGTCAACACGACGCGCGCGGCTTCCGTGGCATAGCCTTGGCTCCAAAACGGCTTTCCCACCCAGTAGCCGAGCTCACCGCGCTCGTGCGCCGGGTCCACCGCCAGACCCATCGCGCCGATCAGCGCTCCCGACGACCGCTCCGTCAGCGCGTACGTGATCCGGTTTGCCGCCTCCGGCGCGCGCAGCGACGCGATCCAAGATTCCGCAACGCCGTCCGGATACGGATGGGGAATGCTGAGCGTCGTATCCGCAACCGCGAAATCACCGGCGAGCCGTTGGACGTCCCCCGCGTCCGACGTGACGAGCAACCGCAAGCGAAGGCGCGTGCTGAGCAGGTCGGGCTGGGGAAACGGGGCGCTCACGTCCCCATCATCGCGCGCGACCCGAGTTGCCGCCAGCCCTACCCGTTGTAGATCACCCCGCCACGCTGCCGATAGGCCTCCAACACCGCGGCCGCGTCAGCGCGCAGGATGCCATGCACGATCCGTATCCCCCGCGCCTCCAGATATGCGTACGAGGCCGGGAACACCGGGCCCTCGTCGAACCCGAGGCGAATCGCGTCTTCGCGCGACGCCCCACATTCGAGCACCCGAACACCGCTCCACAGGAGCGCGCCGAGGCACATCGCGCAGGGCTCGCACGACGTCGTCAGCGCGTGCGGCGGTAAGTCCTCCGCGTGCAGCGAGTACCGGCCGAGCGTTGCGTGGGCAAAGATCAAGGCGACGATTTCAGCGTGGAGGATGGCGTTCGCCGCCCGCTCCACGAGGTTGACGCCAACCGCCACGGGGCGGTGGGTCGTGAGGTCGAACACGGCCGCGCCAAACGGGCCGCCGGTGCCGTGGCGCACGTTCGCGTCGGCAAGATGATTGGCCAGGCGCATGCGGTCATCGGCGGTCGTGTGGGGACGGTCCCACGGCACCGCCGGCGGCAGCCAGTCCGGGAGCGTGATGTCCAGCGCGCGTGGTCGCATGGATCAGGAGGGAGGCACGGCTCCCTGGACGTATGCCCGACGGATCACGGTCGGCTCCGAGGGAAACTCGGCGTACTTCCCGCGCCGCACGGGCTTGGTGGCCGCGATGCGGTCCACGACGTCCATTCCCTCGATCACGCGGCCGAACACGGCGTAGCCGAATCCCTCGTACGTGGGTGCGACGAAGTCGAGCTTCGCGTTGTCCTTGAGGTTGATGAAGAACTCGCTCGTGGCGCTGTTCGGGTAATCGGTACGCGCCATGGCCACGGTCCCGCGCAGGTTCTTGAGTCCGTTTTCGGCCTCGTTCACGATCGGCACGGCGGTCGTGGAGCGTTCGGACATGTCCCCCAACACGCGTCCGACCTGAATGACGAAGCCGGGGGCGATCCGGTGGAAGATCATCCCGTCGTAGAATCCCGCCTTCACGTGTCGCTCGAAGTTCGCCACCGTGACGGGTGCCTTCTCGCGATTCACTTCCATCACGATGCGGCCGCGGCTCGTCTCCAGGACGACGGTGTCGAACGGGGCCGGGGCAGCGGCGGCCGTAGCCGGGGCCGCGGCCTTCGCGGCGGCGGGTTTGTCTTGGCGCGGCTGACACGCCACGAGCACCAGCAACGTCGAGTACCACAGGAATCGCTTCATGGTCAGAACGGTTTCGTGAGAGCCAGTGTGGCGGCAACCCCAACCAGGAGGGGTACCAGGAGAAACAGCGCTCGGGCGAACTGCGGCCGCTTGTACGGCACCGCGGCCGCCCCCCCCAGGAGAAGCCAGACGACTAGTTTCGCCACTACCCAACCCGAGTGTGCCGGGTGCTCCAGACGAGCGAGCATGCCGAAGCCGGCCAGGAGCACCAGCAGGAGACCGATGCCGTGCGTGGCCGTCGTCAGGCGCCGGGTCAGTGAGGCCTCGCGTGTGCCGCCGTTCGCGGCATGCACGGCCATACCGCCGAGCGCGCCCACGACGCACGCGATGCCGATGATGTGGATGACTTTGTAGACCGCAAGGGGAATCATGGGCTCTCGCCTCGGGTGTCAGAGCAGCGCTTCGAGAAACTCCCGAATCACCCGCGCCGTATTCACAGCCTGCTCCATCGGTGCAAGGTGACCGGCTCCGGGGATCATCGCGAAATGGGCGTTTGGAGCGGCCTCGGCCATCGCCCGAGAGGCCGCGCTCGGAATGAGCTGGTCATCGCTCCCGGCAATGACCAGCGTCGGGACGGTGACGGTCGCGAGCAACGCCGTCGCGTCGGCCCGGTCGCGCATCGCCGTGAGGGCTCCCACGAGGCCGTCGGCCTGTTGCGCGCTCACCATCGCACGAACCTGCCGCACCACATCCGGTTCGGTCTGGAGGGAGGCCGGGGCCAGGAGTCGTGGGATCATCTCGTCGGCCAGGAAGCCCGGCCCGTCGCGGCGGATGCGCGCGATCATGGCATCACGGCTCGCGCGGCCATCCGCGTCATCCGCACTGGCCCGCGTGTTGGCCAGGACGAGGGCGCGGACCCGATCACGATGGCGGCGCAACAACTCGAATGCCACGTACCCACCCATCGAGAACCCGCACACGACCGCCTGGTCCACCTTCACGGCATCGAGTAGCGCCGCGAGGTCGTCGGCGTACTCGGCCAACGAGTACCCCTCCTCGGGCGCCTCCGAGAGTCCCATCCCCCGAAGATCGGGGGCGATGCGGCGCCACCCCGTCAACGTCCGCGCCACCGGTCGCCACAGCGTCCGGTCCAGCGGAAACCCATGAATGAACAGGACGGCCGGACCGTCTCCCGTCACATCGACCGTGATCACGAGGTCGCGCACCGTCAGTTGTCGGCTCGCGGCCGTGCGGCGCGAACTCTGAACACCGAGAAACCGCCCGACCTCCACCGGCACCGGACAGGGTCGGCCGTCCCGGCCGATGGTGACCAGCACAACACGGACCTCGGCGGCGAGGCCCTGCCCCCCCACTTTGCGCGCCTGTTGGCGCACCGTGAAGCTGGTCTCGCCCCAGTGCTCGACCTCCAACTCGAACCGCAGCCGATCGCCGGGGGCCGCCTGCTGGAAGAACTCGGCTTCCGTCTTGCGCACCACCGGCAACACGCCATGCGCGCGGAACGTGTCCATTCCGGGTCCGTGCGCCAGCGCCTCCCACCTGGCCCGCTCGAAGAGCCTGAAATAGGCTGCTTGATTCAGATGGCCAAACGCGTCGCAGTCGTCCGGATAGACGATCAGCTCGATCGGGGGAACCGTCGACACCCACCCGCCTCCACAGTGTATTGCCTGCTAAACTTATCACCGGGTTCCGCGGCGCGACGATGCGCCGCTGACCTTGCCAACGTCCCGGTGACCCTCGGGGCCGTGACCCCGCTGTGACCCGACCCTTACGGCAACGAAACGAGGAGCGGTGACTTTTCCTCCCAACCACCCAGGCGTGAGGCCGCAGCATGTCCGCGTTTCGATCGTCCGTCGCCCTGCGCTCGTTGTTGACCCGTTTGCTGCATTCCCATCCGGCGGCAACCGGTCCCGCCGGGAGTGCATCCGATGAGCCCGTCAGCGCTGCACCCGGAACTGATCCTGGACGACGCGACCCTCGCGTCTCTGACCGCGCGGTTCGCCCGTGAACCCCGCGTTGCCGTGGACACCGAGGCAGCGTCCTTCCACCGATACGTCGATCGGGTCTACCTCGTCCAACTGAGTACGGATCGGGAGACCGCGCTCGTCGATCCGCTCGCGGTCACCGACCTCGATCCCCTCGGACGTCTCCTCGCCGACCCCACACGGGAGGTCATCCTGCACGACGCGGACTACGACCTCCGCATCCTCCAACGGGACTACGGGTTCGAGGCTCGCCGCATCTGGGACACGCGCATCGCCGCCCACCTCGCGAGCGAGCCGGCCGTCGGGCTCGGCGCGTTGCTGGAGAAGTACTTTGGCGTGCGACTCCGGAAGGATCTGCAGCGCGCTGATTGGTCCCAGCGACCGCTGAGCGACGACATGATCGCCTATGCGGCGGCCGATACGGCGTATCTCCCGGACCTGCGTGACGCGCTGGCCGCCGAGTTGGAGAAGCTCCACCGACTGCACTGGGCGGAGGAAGAGTTCCATCGCCTCGAGGGTCTTCGCTGGAGCAATCGCGCGTTGGAGGGACAGGAGTTCCTGGGGCTCAAGGGCGCCAAGGCGTTGCGCCCGCCGCAACTCGCGATTCTCCGCGTCCTCTGGCAGTGGCGCGACGAGCGGGCCCGCGAACTCGACCGGGCACCCTTCCGGGTCCTCGCGAACGAGATCCTGGTCGCCCTCGCGCGTGCGGCGCCGGAAGCCGCCGAGGCACTCGCGGCCGTCCCGGGCATGTCCCCGCGTCTTTCGGCACGACACGGCGCCAGCCTGCTGGCTGCGATTCGTGCCGGACGGTCAACGCCCGAGGAGGACTGGCCCCGCGTCGAGCGGCGTCCCCGTGAACGACCGGACCCGGCCGTGGACGCTCGGCTGGCGCGCCTCAAGGCGCTTCGCAGTGAGCGGGCACCGGCGGTCGGGCTCGATCCCGGCCTCGTCTGCCCAAATGGGGTGCTGGTGGCGATTGCGCGCGCCGCCCCGACCGAGGCCGCCGCGCTGGATGACGTGCCCGACCTGCGGCGCTGGCAGCGCGAGGTCATGGGCGATACGGCGCTACTCGAGGCGGCCCACTAACACGCTGTTCCGGGACCGGCTCGAATCAGCTCGATGCGAGATCTCGACCGCCTCGACATGTGAGGGCCGCGGGGCCAGCCGGCGACTGACGAGCGAGTCCGACCGCGCCCGCGATCATCGTGACAGCGCCCATCACCAGCCACCAGCCGGGTTGTCCCCTAGAGGCGTGTTCACCCACATCCCGCAACGCATAGCCGGGCACGCGTAGCCCCAATGCCACGAGCAGGGCACTATGTCCATTCCAGAACGCGTGCCCCACAATTGTGAGCGGCAATGAGCCGAATCGCAGCACCACTGCGGCGAATATGAGGCCGAGCACGAACGCCATCGGGAGCATTGGGAAGCTCGGATGAAACAAGGCGAAAACGAGCGCGTCCATTCCCAGCGCGAACACGACCGGGGTGCTGACCAGCAGCATGCGTAGCAGGAACCCGCGGAAGATCAGTTCCTCCACGATCGGCATCAGCACAATCGCGAAGACGAAGGCTGGCGCGCACCCAGCCAGAAAGGCGTCGCGTAGCACCACCGCATTGGGATCGGCCCCGAAACGGCGGACGGCGTAGATGGTCCATTCGGTGCCGATGACGCCGAGCCCGAAAAGGAACGTACACAGCCAGGCCACGACAGAAAGCCGGGGCACGGAGAGCAGCCACCGCTTCATCTCTCCATAACCACCCCACCACACCATGCGCTCGACATGTTTCAGCAAAGGCTGCGCGGCGAGCGAACCGTGGGATACGCTAGGCGCTCACAAGCCAAAGGCGCTCACAAGCCAAGAAACGCGCGCACCCGCGGGTCGATGCGCTCGGGGGTCCAGTAGGGTTCCCAGACGAGCTCGATGCGCGCGTCGGTGACACCCTCCACCCCTCGGACGGCCTGTTCCACGTCCGTCATGATCTCGGGTCCCGAGGGACACCCCGGCGACGTCAGCGTCATCTTCACGTCGACGCCGCCGGCGTCGTCCACCGCTACGTCGTAGACGAGTCCGAGGTCCATGATGTTCAGGTTCAACTCGGGGTCCTTCACACCACGAAGGGTCCGGCGCACCACCTCTTCCGTGACGTTCGGCATGCGTCCTCCTCGCACGAGACGTCCTTCCGGGAACCTAGTGCCGCCCGAGCCGGGCGCCAACGGGCCCCCAATGCCATGCCACCCGCCGGTAGCCCCATTCCGCAAGGGAGAGTGCGCCGGGCAAGGACAGAATCCCGCGCGGAATCCAGCCACCCGGGAGGTAGCGACACAGCTCGCGGAGCGCGGCTGCTCCCGCGAGGACCTTCCCGGTCGGGAACACGACGTGGGCGGTGCGCTCGAGCTCGGACCGGGACCGCCCGGCGAGCGTCGGCGCTTCGGGGTCCTGTAGCGGAAGGAGCGCGAGCCGGTCGTGTCGGTCCCAGCGTTTCAGCCGCTGGACCCACTTGCGACAGAAACCGCAGCTACCATCGTAGATCACGACCGGCCGGTCAGCGGGCATCGGGACACGTCGCCCCGGGGGTCCGGCATGCCAGCGCCAGCCCGACCGCCGCGTCCGCGACGGCACCACGGACCTGCTTGAGCAGGCTGATCGAGCGGTTGGTGTGCGGCGAGAACACGCGATTGGTGAGCAGTATGACGAACACGTCCTGCTCCGGATCGATCCAGACCGACGTGCCAGTGTACCCGGTGTGCCCGTACGTCGCCGCCGACATCCGGTGTCCGGAGTTGTTGGCGCTCGTCGTGTCGCGCATCTCCCAGCCGAGCGCGCGGTTCTCAGGACCACGGCGCGTAAAGGCAGCCACGACACCGGGCCGGACCAAGTGGGTCCCGTCCGGCAGAGCACCCTCACGGAGCATGAACTGGGCAAAGCGGGCCAGGTCCGCGCCGGTGGAGTACAAGCCAGCGTGGCCCGAGACCCCGTCCAGCCGAGCGGCGTTCTGGTCGTGGACTTCGCCGGCGATGGCGTGGCCATGCCACAAGCCCACCGGCGCGATCGTGCTCCGCCAGGACCGGGGGGGCCGGTACCGCGTACGCGTCATTCCCAGCGGCTGGAACACTTCGCGCGTCACGAACGAATCCAGCGGAACGCCGCTGACGCGCTCGACGATCCAGCCGAGCAGCATGCCGTTCAGGTCACTGTAGACCATTCGCCTTCCTGGCGGCATCTGAAGCGGTTCCGCCAGGACGATGCGTTTGGCCGATTCGGCGCCCCGCGCGAGCGTATCCAGCCGGAGAAACGCCCGCAGGCCCGAGCGGTGCTCGAGCAGATGTCGGACGGTGACGTCGGCCTTGCCCGGTCCGTCGAATTCGGGAAGGACGGAAACGACGGGCTGCTGCAAGGCCAGCCGTCCACGATCACTCAGCAACATGGCCGCGCTTGTCGTCGCCACGACCTTGGTCAGTGAGGCGAGATCGAAGAGCGTGCTGTCGGGGTCCGGGACCGGGCTCGTGGCGTTCCAGGTGAAGTGGCCATAGCCCCGCGCCAGCAGAATGCGGTCGCGCGTTCCCACGACCACGACGGCCCCCGGGAACACCCCCGCGGTGATGCCATGACGAACGGCCTGGTCCACCGGCACGGGGTTCTGGAGGCTGAGCAACAGTCCGAGCAGGATGTGCATCTGACTATCTTAGCAACGAAGCGACGCGCCAGACCACCGGAGTCCGCGATGTTCAAACCCGCCGTCTTGCTCGCCTGCGTCGCCGTGGTGGCGTGCACGGCGCCTCCCGCGCGTCCGCCGGCTCCTTCGGGAACCGCCATCGATACGCTCGCGCTCCGCGCCCACACGTCCTTCCTGGCGAGCGACCTGTTGCTGGGACGCGCCACCGGGTCCGAGGGCGCGGCATTCGCCGCGCTCTACATCGAAGCGCAGTGTCGCGCCTTGGGCCTCGAACCCGTTGCCGGCTCCTATGCGCACCCCGTTCCGCTTGAGTCGGTAGAACCCCGAGCCGACAGCTCGTGGCTCGACATTGGTGGGCGGCGGCTCGCGCCATCCATCGACTTCTTGATCACCAGCGGCGTACGCTCCGCGCTCCGCGGCTTTCGCGGCCAGCCCGTGTACGTGGGGACGGCCGATGACCTTCGCCAGCATCCCGAATCCCTGCCCGCCCTCGATGGGATGGTCGCCGTCGTGGGCGGAACGGTCCGGACCGACGCCGCCGACCTGCTGGCGCGGCGGGGTGCCGCCGGCATCGTGCAGGTCGTGGACGACTCCGCCGCGTTCGACCTCTACGTGGCCAGCCGCGGTACGAGCCTGACGCTCATCGCCGAGCCCGACGTGCCTTCGTCCTTTTACCCGACCCTGCCCGCCGTGCTGGTGGGCCCTGGCGCGGTGCCATCCCTGCGAACGGCGCTCCGCGCCCACACAGCGGTGGAGTTGGTTGTCGCGTTTGTCCAGCGGCCGCTCCCTGCCGAGAACGTCACGTGCCTCCTGCCGGGTGCCGACGGCAGTCGGCGTGACACCGCGATCGCCCTCACGGCGCACTTCGACCATCTGGGCGTCAGCGTCCCGGACGCTTCGGGCGACTCGATCTACAATGGGTTTTCCGACAACGCCGCCGGCGTCGCGATGCTGCTCGCCATCGGGAAGGCGATCCGCGAGGAGCCCGGTGGCGCGTTGCGCCACAGTGTGCTGTTTCTGTTCTTCACGGGAGAAGAACGCGGGCTGCTCGGATCGGACTACTTCGTCGCGCGGCCCCCCTTTCCGTTGGACCGGATTCGCGCGGTGATCAACCTGGACGCGGGCGCGCCACCTGCGCGGCCCTGGACATGGCGGCTGGCGGGCGGGACCGACACCCCACTCGGCAGTCTCGGCGTGGATGTGGCGGCCGCGCGCGGGTGGAGCGCCACCACGTCACCGGCAACCCCCAACTCGGACTACTTCCCATTCGCGCGGCGTGGTGTCCCGGCCATCTTCATCGTTCCGGGTCCGGCGCCATACGAGGGATTGTCGGCCGATTCTTCGCAGGCGCTGCGACGCCGGTGGGACCGGTATCACCAGCCGGGCGACGCCTTCTACGAGGACTTCCCGTTCGCCGGCCTGCAGCGGTACGCGGAGTATGCGTACCAGATCGTGCTGGCCGTCGATCACGGAGAGGAGCGCCGGCCGTGAGCGGCGCTAGTTCCCCATGCCGAGGCGGAGGGAGCCGGGGGGAACGGAGTAGAGGAGCCTGGCCGTATTCCGATCGCGGCTCGTGATGTCGTGCACGGAGGTCGTCGGATACATCACGTCCTGGGGATCATCCGAGTGTCCGAGACCGAGCAGGTGCCCGATCTCGTGCAGGGCCACCGTGTAGACGGCATCGACGTCGAGGAGCAGTCCGTCGCTCGTGTGCGTCGCCAGCGTGAGCGTGGCGCTGGCAATCCACCCGGCACCGTTCCAACGGATGTCCGCCTGACCGGCACGGCGCATCGGGAATCGGTCGATCCAACGGACGATCACATCGGCGCTGGCGGAGTCGTTCACGAACTCGAAGTGGACCGGGATGCCACCGACCTGTTCCCAGCGCACGAACGCGGAGCGCCCCGCGGCGTTGAGATCGTCGCGGTACCCGGGCACCCGCCCCGGCAAGAGGCACACACGCAGCGGGTGTTCCGAGTCGCGCCACCGCCGAAGCAGCGAATCACTCTCGAGGAGCATCGCGGGGATGTAGGAATCCGGACCGGCCACGTGCCGTAGGATCGCGGCCCGCACGGCGCGGATCGAGTCCGCGTTGACGGCGCCACCGTATGACCCTTCCCGCTGGGCATCCTGTGCCGCCGGCCTCCGGTCACCCAGTCGCCGCCCGACGACGAGCGCGAGCAGGACGACGATCGCCACCACGACCAACCGAAGCGCGAAGAGCACGGCTCGCATGGTCGGAATATGGCGGTCCGGCTCCTCCCGGCGCCACCGACGCGCTGGCGCCTCCGTTCCCCTCGCCCTATCATTCGACCCGGTAATCACTTGGCCGCTTCGCGGCGCACCCTTGGGGGGTGCGGCAGCCGATCAGGCGCCGTCCATCAAACGACTGAGGACACCCGTGCTCGGGTCACCGGCCCGCGCCATCATCCGATTCCGCTTCCTGATCATCGCGTTCTGGATCGCGGTCGCCGCGTTCGCGATCCCGCGCGCGTCACGGGTCAACGACGTCCTGCAAGTCGAGGGGGGGCCGGCGAGCGGCTTCCATACGGAATCGAAGGCGGCGGCGGCCATCATTCGGACGGCGTTCCCTGAGCCGCTGCACGAGTACTTCATCATCGTCATCGCGGGAACGACCCCGATCGACAGCGCGTCCTACCGCGATGCCCTGCGGCGGCTCACGGGCGCCGCCCGCGCACAACCCTACATATCGCGCGTCATCTCGGCGCTGGAGACCGACAACGCCGCGTTGGTGAGTCCTGATCGTCGCTCGACGTTCATCATAGCGGCGATCGACGAGGCGTCCGCCGACACGGCGACGGAGCTGACGCCCGCCTTCCGCAGAGCGATCCACTCGGTGGCCGAGCGCCTCCCCAACTGGGAGGATTACGAAGTGCAGGTCACCGGCGGGCCGCCCCTCGACTACGACGTTCGGACGGTCACCAAGGAGGATGTTGATCGGGCAGAAGCCCGAGCGCTCCCGCTGATCGCGATCGTGCTGGTGGTCGCCTTTGGCGCGCTCGTCGCCGCGGTATTGCCGATCGTGGTCGGCTTGTTCGTGATTCCCTGCTCCCTCGCGCTCGTTCACCTGGCCGCGTCGTTCCTGCCGATGTCCGTGTTCGTCCTGACCATCGTCACGATGATCGGCCTCGGCGTCGGTGTCGACTACTCGCTCCTCATCGTGACGCGCTTCCGGGAGGAGCTGAATCGCGGCTTATCGCGCCGCGACGCCGCGGCGCGCACCATCCAAACGGCCGGGCGGGCAGTCCTCACGAGTGGGCTCACGGTCCTCGTGGGATTCAGCGGCTTGTTCATCGCGCCGGTGATGGAAACGCGCTCGGTCGCCGTTGGCGGCATCATCGTCGTCAGCATCGCGGTGCTGCTCTCCGTCACACTGCTGCCGGCGACGCTGGCGATTCTGGGACGCGCGATCGACGCCCCGCGGGGCCTCGCCCGGCGCCTGGCCTGGTACCATGCGCCCACCGGATGGGAGCGCTGGGCTCGCTGGCTCGGGAGCCATCCCTGGCCGGCGCTCACGCTGGGGCTCGTGATCGCCGCAGGCGTGATGTGGCCCACCGTCCAGATCAAGATCGGGCTCCCGCATTCGGACTGGTTTCCCCGAGGCACCGAGTCGGCCTCGGGAGCCGACGCGCTCGAACGCATCGGGTCGCGGGGGCTGCTCCTGCCGGTCACCGTGCTGCTCCAGGCGCCCGAAGGCGAGAAGATCGTGGGCACCCGCTACCTGCGCGGCGTCCAGCGCATGCGAGACTCCATTCTCGCCGATCCACGGGTGGCGCAGGTCCAGAGCGTCGTGTCCCTGGGATCGGGGATGTCGATGTTGCAGTACTCGATTCTCTACAGCGACCTCGACCGGGCACGCGCGCGGCACGGGGACCAGCTCAACACGCTCCTCTCCCTCGACGGTCGCACGACGCGCATGACCGTCCTGCTCAACGACTCGACGACGATCACGAGCTCCATGGACGTCGTCCGGCGGATCCGGGCCATCCGCGATGCGGGGGTGCCGGGCCTCGACTCGGTGACGGTGATGCTGGACGGCTTCCAGGCGGCGAGCGTCGACCTGCAGGATGCCCTGCTCGCGCGATTTCCCCTCCTCGTGACGGTGGTGCTGCTGATCACCGCCATCGCCATGTTCGCGGCGTTCCAATCGCTCCTGGTGCCGATCAAGGCGGTCGTCATGAACTGCCTGTCCGTGGGAGGCGCGTTTGGCCTGATCGTCCTCGTCTTTCAGGAAGGAGTGGGACATCGGCTGTTCCGGCTCACCGAACCCACCGGCGCCATCTACGTGCTGGTGCCCGTCCTGGTGTTCGCCGTGGTGTTCGGCCTCAGCATGGATTACGAGGTCTTCCTGCTGGCCCGCATCAAGGAGGCGTTCGACCGGTCGGGCCGGAACAGTCAGGCCACGATGGAAGGACTGAGTGCGACGGCGTCGGTGATCACCAGCGCGGCGGTGATCATGATCCTCGTGTTCGGGGCCTTCGCGTTCTCACGCGTGATCGCGGTGCGCTTGTTCGGCTTTGGCCTGGCCGCGGCGGTCTTTCTGGACGCCACGCTCGTGCGCATGGTGCTCGTACCCGCCTTCATGCACATCGCCGGCCGCTGGAACTGGTGGCCGGGAACGCGGACGCTCCCGGCCGAGGCTCGCCGACCCAGCGACGGTTGAGGTGGCGCGGCCCGTGCCCTACGGATGGGCTACACGACGACGGAGGGGCCTCCGCACCTCTGGTGCAGCGCTTCCCTAGCGGCGGGTACGCTCCTGGTTCCCGCCCTCCGCCGGCCAGAGTTCATCGGTGACGTACGCGCGGGCCCACAACGCCACCAACTCACTGCCGCCACCGGTGCGCGTGCGCGTGACGTAGACCGCGCCGTCGTCGCCCACGGCGAGGCCCAGCGCCGACCCGCCGCCCACGGCGGACCGCCAGATGAGCGAGCCATCGTTCTGGCGCACCAAGCACACTTCCCGGCCCCCGGACACGCCACACGGAACGACAAGCGTCGCCGTGACCAGCAGCGTGGCCGCGCCGACCGGCCCGCTCGCCGCGCCGTACCCCAGCGAGTCGGCTGCCCAGAGGAACCCCCCGCTGTTCGTATACGAATACAGGGCGCCTTCGCTCTGGACGTAGAGGACCCCGACTTCATCGGCCACCGGTGAGGAGCTCGCGTCCGTCGCCGACGCCGCGGGATTGTCGACACTGAACGACCGATCCCAGGTGACGGTCCCGGCGGTATCGATGGCGAACAGGCCGCCCGGGCGAGTGAAGATGAGCCGCCCCTGCACGAATGCCGGGGTCGCGGAGGACAGCCCGGAGTCAGCGGCAACGCTCCACTTGGGGGTCCCAGCGGCCGTGAAGCCCGAGATGGAATCGGCGCCGCCGTTCTGCCATCCCACGTAGATGTCGCCGTTGTTGCCGATCACGGGCGACGTGACAGCGGTGCCGCCCAGGGAGTCGGCCCACGTGATCCCTCCCGTCGCGTCGATCCTGAAGACCGAGTCGGTACTCGCGACCACGGCGCCGCCGTCCGCCGCGACGGCGATGCCGAGCGCGCCATTTCCAGCCGCCGCCGTCCAGCGACTCGTGCCGTCGAAGGAAATGAGTTGGGTGCATTGCGAGCCGGTAACGTAGGTGCCGTCCACACCGATGCTCGGTCCGAACGTCGCGAAACACCCGGCCACCGGCGTGTCTTCACTGCCGTCCGGCTGCACGGTGTGGAGGGTGGGCGTCCCCCCGCCGGTCACCACCCGGATGAGCGCGTCCGCGCCCACCGCGGGTTGAAGGCTGATCGCGTCGCCAAACGTCACCCGCCAACGAACGCTGCCCTGGTCGACCACGTGGACATAGGCACTGTCGATGAACTCCTGATTGATGAGGGCGATGACGTAGGCCTCCCCGGTGTCCGTCGCCGTCACCTCCGCCGTCGCGCCGGTGAGGCTGACGACGGTGAGCTTGGTCGGGTCCGTGGTGCTCCAATCGGTCTCGCTTGGCAGCCCGGGGCCGATCCCGTAGACCGCAGTGGTCCGGTACGTGACGACTTCGCCGTTGAACAGCGTGGTGTCCGGGGTGATGATGCTGGCGGAGACCGTGCACCCGGCGTTTCCGAACGCGCCGTTGCACGGGTCGTTGCTCGAGCAGGCGCCGACCGACAGGAGCGCGCCGAGCACAACCGGTACCGACCACCGAACCTGCCGCCGCATGCACGTCATCAGGGCCTTCCCAATCAGAGAGTTCGTCGATACGGGACCTTCTGCTCGGCCAGCGCCACTGCGCGCTCCAGCCGATCACGTCGCAGGTCCCAGTGCCAAGCATCTACCCGGTCGCTCGACCGTGGATCCCGCAGAGGGCGATACTGGAGCCACTGGGCCGGTATTCCCAGGATCCGCCCGGCCGCGAGCAAGGCCGCCCGGTCCGACGACACGAGATGCGCCCAGCGTTCGCCACGCATCATGAAGCAATGAAGCCAGAGGCCACCGTCCAGCGCGTGCACGACCCCTTCGCGCCACAGCGCGTACTCCCGCCAGACGGTCATCCCTTCGCGTCCATCCAGTTGTCGCCAACTCCCACGTCGGCCACGAGCGGGACCCGCAACTCGGCCACCCCTTCCATGTGCCGGCGCACCAGTCCTTGAACTTCGTCGACCTCGTCGGCGGGCACCTCGAGCACCAACTCGTCATGCACCTGTAACAGGAGCGCCGCTCCCAGCTTCCGTTCCTTCAGCGCCGCCGCGAGTCGGACCATGGCGATCTTGATGAGGTCCGCGGCCGACCCCTGCACCGGGGAGTTCATCGCGGTGCGCTCCCCGAAACTGCGGACCTGGCGGTTGCGGTCTTGCAACTCCGGAATGTAGCGGCGCCGACCGAGCAGCGTCTCCGCGTAGCCGGTTTCCCGGGCACGTTCGATGGCGGCGTCCAAGAACCGGCGGACCCCGGCGAATCGCTCGAAGTACCGCGTAATGAACTCGCGGGCCTCGTCTTGCGAGATGCCGAGCTGGCGCGCCAGGGAAAACGCCCCCTGGCCGTAGAGGGTGGCGAAGTTGATGGTCTTGGCGCGTGCCCGCATTTCGGCGGAGACCGCGTCGGGCGTCACGTCGAAGATGACCGCCGCAGTTTCCCGATGAATGTCGCCGCCGCGCCGAAACGCCGCGAGAAAGGCGTCGTCGGCCGAGAAGTGCGCGAGCACGCGTAACTCGATCTGCGAGTAGTCCGCGACCAGCAGCCGGCATCCCGGTGACGCCACGAAGCACCGACGGATCTCCTCTCCGCGCGCGGTGCGGATGGGGATGTTCTGGAGATTGGGGTCGAGCGACGAGAGGCGGCCGGTGGCCGCCCCGGCCTGATTAAACGTCGTGTGAATGCGTCCCGTCTCGGGGTTCACGCGGGCTGGCAGCGCGTCGACGTACGTCGAGCGGAGCTTCGCGAGCTCGCGATACTCCAGCAACAGGACCGGAACGGGGAAGCCCATGGTCGCGAGCTCGGCGAGGACGTCCGCGTCCGTCGAGGGACCGGTCTTCGTTTTCTTGAGCACCGGCAGCTGGAGCTTCTCGAAGAGCACGTGTCGGAGCTGGGGTGTGCTATTGATGTTGAAGTCGGTCCCGGCCTCCGCATAGATCGCCCGCTCCAGCGTGCGTAGCTCGTCCCCAAACGCGCGGGACAACTCGGCCAGACGCTCGGTGTCGACCGCGATTCCTTTCCACTCCATGTCCGCGAGCACGCCGATCAGCGGAAGCTCGACGTCTCGCAGGAGGGAGTCCAACCCGTGGGATCGAATCTCACTGCCCTGCGGCTCCACGAGCGCACGCACGCCTCGGCCGCGGGCAACGAGCCACGACGCGGCCTCCGCGATGGACGTCTCCTCCGGCGGGCGCGTCGAACGCCCCGAGCCCAGGAGCGCGTCGCGCGCCGGTACGTGCTCTCCCAACCGCTCGAGGACCAGCACCTCCAGGTCGTAGCTGCGCCGTCCCGGTTCGAGGAGGAAGGCGGCGAGGAGGGTGTCCTGGGTCATGCCGGCCACCTCCACATCCTGCCGACGGAGCGACAGGGTATCCGCCTTCACCTCGTGGCCGATCTTCCGCACCTTCGGATCGGCCAGGAGTTGAGCCACCGGTGCCAGCGCTGCCGACCGGAGGGGCGGCAGGTTGCGGGGCGCCGTCGCGCCCAGCTCCGCCGGCTGGCGGTGCCCGAACGGGAGGTACCACGCCCGCGCCTCGCCAACGAGCGCCAGACCGACGAGATCCGCGGCGCGGCGATCGCCCTCGGTGGCCAGCGTGAGGACGCACAGCTCACCGCCGGCGCGCATCGCGGACGCGGCATCGCGCACGGCTGCCACGTCCTCGAGGATCGTGACACCGCCGGCCACCGGGGACGCCGCGATATCTGCCGCGACGTCGGCCGTCCCGAGCTGCGAGATCAACGAGTGGAACTCCAGCTCCGTGAACAGGCGGGCGAGTGCGTCCCGGTCCGGGGAACGTGCCCGAAAGGTCTCCAGCTGGACATCGACCGGAACGTCACGACGGATCGTCACCAGCCGCCGTGACAGCCGAGCATTGTCCGCGTGCGCGAGGAGGGCTTCGCGTGCGCGCTTCGTGGGAACGTCGGGTGCCGCGGCAAGAATCGCGTCGAGGTCCCCGTATGTCGCTATCAGCGCGCGCGCGGTCTTGTCGCCCACGCCTCGAACGCCCGGTACGTTGTCCGACGAGTCCCCCACCAACGCCAGGTAATCCACGACTCGCGCCGGTGGCACCCCCATCCGTTCCGCGGCGTTGGAAGGATCGACCCATACCTCGTCCACCGCGGCGGGCCCACGGCGCCCTGGGTTGAGCAAGGAGATGCGTTCGTCGACGAGCTGGTAGAAGTCCTTGTCGCCCGAGACGATGACGGCGCGCAGGCCGGCGTCAACCGCCCGCTGGGCAAGCGTGCCGATCACGTCGTCCGCTTCGTACCCCTCCTCGACCACCAACGGAACGCGAAAGGCCGCGAGCAGCTCCTCGACCCGCGCCACCGATTGGTCGAAGACCTCCTGCAGCTCGGGTTCGAGCTTTTCGCGAGTCGCCTTGTACTCCGGGAAGATCTCGTGCCGGAAGGACGTGCCTGCATCGTGGACCCACGCCACGTATGCCGGCCGCCGCTCACGCACGAGTCGGAGCAAGAAGTTGGCGACGCCCCACGCCACGGACGTGTTTTCGCCACGGCTCGTGGTGAGCGGCCGGGCGATCATTGCGAAGAACGCCCGGTAGATGAGCGCGTAGCCGTCAATCAGGAAGAGCTGTGGGTGGTCCGGCATCGGGGGAGAACTTACTGCGAACGGAAACGCCCCGCCCGACGGCGCGAGCGGGGCGTCCACTTCGAGGGTCGAAGGCCTAGACCCGCATCACGTTGCGGGCGTGGAGGCCGCGGTCGCGGGTTTCGATCTCGAACTCGACTTCTTCCCCTTCACGCAGGGTCTTGAAGCCGTCCATCTGAATGGCCGAGAAATGGACGAAGATATCCCCGCCCGCATCATCCTGGGCGATGAACCCGTAGCCCTTGGCGTCATTGAACCACTTTACCTTCCCGCGCATGAACAGCCTCCGACAGGTGGAACGGCGATTCTGCGCCGGGGTCCCGAATGTGTCAAGCGACCAGCGCGACCACCAGTCCGGCCGCCGGCGCGACGAGCAGGTTGTCGTCCAAGGGCCCGGACCAGCGCTCCGCAGCCGCCGCCGCGACGCCGGCCAGCACTGCCGCGCGAAGGGGAAGGCCAAGGACGAGCACGGCACCCGCCGCCGTGAGCGCGACGGCGGCCGAACCGACCATACTCTTCCGCGCTCCGCGCCCGAACCGGCTTCCGACCAGCGCTCCGGCGGGATCGGCGAGCGCCCCAACCAGCAGCCCCGCCACACCGGCCGGTGGGGGGAGCCACACCACAATGGCGTATCCCACGGCCAGCCACATGGCCCCGCTCGGACGGGTGCGTTCGCGATCCCGGTACACGGGGACGAGCCTCTCCAAGGAACGCCGCACGGCCGGGATCCGTAGGCGCAGGGACTCGACGAGGACACCCGCGGCGGCGAGACAAACGGTCACCGCCCGCAGCGATCCCAGCGAGGTGAGACCCAAGACCGCGAGGACGGCGGTACTCGCGTGCAGCGCGCGACGGAGTCCGTCACGCATCAGGGATCCTCCGCGGGTGGGTAGAGCAAGCGATACAAGATCCGATTGCGGACGACCGCGCGCACGTACTCCTGCGTTTCGGGATACGCGATCTGCTCGACAAAGCCGATCGGCGTCTTCGCGCCCGGCCGGCGCCGCCAGCGTTCGGTCGGGCGCGCGCCGGCGTTGTAGGCGGCCAGCGCTGCCACGACGTCCCCGTCGAAGCGCGCGAGGAGCCCCGCGAGATGGCGGCAGCCGAGATGCATGTTCGCGTCCGGAACGGCCAACCAAGCGTCCTCCCAGTCAACGTGCGCGCGCCTTGCGACCTCGCGGGCCGTGGCGGGCATGAGCTGCATGTACCCGACGGCACCGGCCCGGGAGCGGGCACCTGGGGAGAACCACGACTCCTGGCGAATGAGCGCGGCGACGAGGTACGGGTCGAGTCCGTGCTCGCGGGCTTCCGCCTCGACGAGTGCGCGGTTCGGCCATGGGAATACCGCGCGGAGCACGCGCGGATCGTTGAAGCCAATCCGTCGCACGGCGGCGTACCCCAGGCGGATGGGTTCCCCACCGCGCCCGCGCGCTGCGAGCCCGTCGGCCAGATCCAGCATCGCCTGGGGATCCTCCCAGTCGCGCTCGAGCAGGCCGGTCACCAGCTGGTCGGCCTCGGCGTCGAACCCGAGCACCTCGAGGATGTCGAGCTGGCGGAGCCACCGCACCACCACCGGCGACGGCACCCGGGCCGGAGACGCGCTGACATCCGGCGCCGGTGCCCCGACGGCATCCCGAGCCAGGGCACCGTAGTAGCCCAGAGAGTCCGCCATCGCGAGCTCCGCCAGGGTCTCGCGCCCGACCGCCCGATCATGGACGGCGAGCTGTGCCCTGCCGAGGAGAAAGCGCGTTCTGGGTGACGTCGGCCGCTGCCGGCGCGCCTCGTCTTCGAGGTAGGGAATGGCCGCCGCGGTATCATGGGCATCGAGCCGGGCCTGGGCGAGCCGAAGACGGGCCCGGGAGGCCGCCCCGTCGGTCGGCCATCGTTCAATCACATCCCGCAGCAGCCGCTCGCTCCCAAGCGCGTCCGCCGCGAGATACAGGGCGTCCGGAGCAAAGCGATCGGTCGGGTGGCCGGTCGCGAACTGTTGGAGGGCGGCGGCCGCCGCCGCTCGCTCCCCCAATCGGAGACGCGCCCGCGCCAACTGGAAGGCGCCACCATCGCCGGCCAGGCCATAGACCCGCAGCGCCTCCCGCCGCTGGCCTGCCTGCTCGAGCCAACCAGCCCACGCCAGCAGGGTAACGACCGAGCTGTCACCCAGACGAACCGCTAACGCCGCGAACTCCGCGGCGAGACGCGGATCGCGCAGGGTGCTCGCCCCCCGAGCGGCGGCCACTGCCGCCTCCGGCCGGATGGGGCGGATCTCTTCGCCAAGGAGCGCGACGGCCCGCCGGACGTCGGCCGTGTCGGATCCCTCCGTCGCACCGACCGCGTAGCGACGTGCGGCGGCCGTGTCACCGCGCGCGATGGCCAGCTCCGCCGCTGCACCACCGAGCTGGGCGGCCTCCAGCAGGGACTCCGCCGAGACCGGATCGCCGAGCAGCAGTCGCTGTCGGGCTCGGATGCCGAGGACCGTGCGCCACGCCGTCGGCGGTGCCATGGCGAGGAGACTCTCGGCACGCGCGGTGTCCTGGGTGAGCGCTGCCTCGCGCAGCGCGAGCCAGCCCGCCACGTCTGGCAGCTGGCGCCGAGCACGTCGGTACGCGGCCACGGCCGAGTCTTGCCGGCCGGCTCGCGCAAGCGCGTCCGCGCTCTGAGCAACGCACATCCCCGCCCCCGTACCGTTGCCCAACCGTGCCGACGCACTGAAGGCGTGGGCCGCCACGAGCCAATCCCCCCGGAGTGCCGCGACGCGCCCGCTGAGGTCCAGGCGAGCAGCGGCGTCCAGCACGTCGCCGTGACGGGCGAGGAGTGTGGCGGCCCTATCGGGCAGGCCCAGATTCACGGCGGCGGTGATGGCTTCCCGGACCGACAGGCTGTCCGCGACGGAGTCGGACCAGTCCGTGATCCTGTGCCAGGCGCCGGGCACCACGTCGTGGATGGGGAGCGCCTGGGCGGACAGGGTGCCGCCCGTGGCGAGATGCACGACCAGAAACGCCCCGCACCGCCAGAGAGCCCGGCTCAGCCTCTGCTCCGGATGGCGTTCAGGGCCCGCTGGTAGTCGCCCCGCGAGGCCGGCGTCAGCCGAAAGCGCCCGAACCCCGTGTCATCGATGAAATCGAGGGACACGCGTTCCTGGAGGTAGTTCCACCGGATGATTCGCACCGGCCCTTGCAGGTCCGAGCTGGAGTCGAAGATCTCATCCGGCTCACCCAGCGTGATGAAGACTTCGCCGCGGTCCGTGGTCCAGCCGGCCACGCCGACCTCGTGGAAGCGCTGGTTGGCCTCCTCGACCCGGCGGAAATACTGCTCGAGCGCCTCGTTCCCCGGGCTGGCCGGGTTCGGATCGTTCGCGCGCCAGAACTCCCGCCACAGCACCGGACGATCGGCGGAGTCCGCGGCGCGCATCTCGGCCACGGCGCTGTCGCGGCCGAAGAAGCGGAGCAGCGACAGGACTTCGTCGAAATCGGTGATGGCCCATTCATTCGAGAAACTGACCAACGCGGGAAGGGAGACGGTGTCGGAGAGACGATCCGCCGTGACCTGCACGCGGAGTTCGCCCACCGGCAGCTCTTCCGGGGCGTAGCCCACCACCACCGATGCCACCGGGCGATTGCCTGGGAGCAGCGTATCCCGGCGCGCCACCGCGCCACCCCCGGGTCCGAGCACCACCACGTGCGCCGAGGTGGCCCCGGCCAGCCCGTACGCTTCGACGTATACCCACAGGCTGTCGCGTCCGAACGGCACGGTGGCCCGGGGATTGAGGAGAATCGGTGGTGATTCCTCGAACGTCGTGCGCCCGCTCCCCTTGTAGACGGCCACCACATTCGAGAACCCGGGTCGCCGGATGCGCGGCACGCGAACGGCCTGCTCCACGCGCGCCGTCACACCGGCCTGTTCGTCACGAACCGTGACCACGGCCTCGTACTCCCCGGGTGGCACCGGCAAGAACTTCTGGAAGACCACGCTCTCATCCAAGCGTTGGGATTCCTCGCGGGACGCCACGCGGACCCGTTCCGGCGATCGCAGCCGGGCAGCGATGTTCCTCCCGCGGCGCAGCGTCAAGTCGACGCTGTAGCTCGCTTCGAATTCTTGATCGGCCACCCGGAAGGCGAGGGCACTATTCGAGAGCGAGAGCGCCAGCACGGCGAGCGTCGTATCGGGGGAGGTGGTACCGAAGAACCGAAGGTCGCCAACGAATGGCAGCGGCGCGCCAGTGGCGAGGAACCCCATGCGGCGGTACAGGGGAGCGGGGTCGAACAACGCCGATACGACCGCGGATGGATCCGGGGCGATGCCGGTGCCCGCGCCCGCCCCGCCGCAGCCCGAGGCCGCCAAGAGGACGGCGAGCATACCGGGGGAAATCGAGACCCGCCGACCTGGGCTCATGCTCGTATCTAACCCGGCGTCTTGCCGGAGTTCAAGTACGCGTCGTACCTTGAGCCGCACTATGCCTGTCGAGAACCTCTCCGGTCGGACCATCGCCACCTATCGCCTGCTCGCGCGGGTTGGCGAAGGCGGCACCGCCACCGTGTATCGGGCTGAGCACGACGAGCGGGGAACCTGCGCCGTCAAGGTCCTCCGGGAGCGGATGCGGTCCGACAAGACCGCCATCAAGCGCTTTCTCCGGGAAGCGGACTTCGGCACGCGTGTCCAGCACCCCAATGTCGTCAACACGTACGACTTTGGCCAAGCCGACGATCTGTACTACCTCGCGCTGGAGTGGGCCGAGGGCGAGCCCCTTGCCGACTACGTCCAGCGCTGCGGTCCGTTGGACGTTGGAACGGTGGCCCACATCATGACCCAGCTGGGCGGCGCGCTGGCGGCCGCGCACGCGGTCGGCATCATCCACCGGGATCTCAAGCCCGAGAACATCATGTACGACGCGCGGACGCGAACGCCGAAGCTGCTGGACTTCGGCATCGCGCGCGACGCGCAGGACGATCCGTCGGAGCGGCTCACGCGTACGGGGTTCTTCGTGGGCAGCCTCAACTACGTCGCCCCCGAGGCGCTCTCCGGCGCGCTCGTGGAGGAGGCGGCGGATATCTACAGCCTCAGCACCATCGCCTACTACCTGCTCACGGGGGAACACCCCTACACGGGCCGTTCGCCCCGCGAGATCTTTTCGCAGCTGCTGCGGGACCCGCCCCGGCCGTTGCGGGAAACCGCGGTTGGGGCGCGTCTGTCACCGGCCGTCGAAGCGGTGATCATGCGAAGCCTCTCGCGGGAGCCGGGCGAGCGGCATCCGACCCCACAGGCCTTTGCCGAGGACCTCGCGCGCGCGGCGGCGAACGGCGGCCCCTCGAGCGCAGCGCCCGCAGCCGACACGGGAAAGGGCGAGGGGGGGCTGTTCGGGAATCTCCGCTCGCTTTTCGGGCGCAAACGCGACGGATGACCGACTCGCTGCGCGCGGAATTGGTCGCGTTGCTGCGAGCGCGGTCCGTCCGCCGCGGCACGTTCACGCTGGCTTCCGGACGACAATCGCCGTTCTACGTCGACGCTCGACCCACGACGATGTCGGCTCGTGGGCTGAATCTCATCGGCTCCCTCGGGCTGGACGCCATCCGCCGCGCTGGCTGGCGGCCGGACCTGGTCGGCGGGCTGACCCTCGGCGCGGATCCGGTGGCCTACGCCATCGCTGTGGCCAGCGACCGCTCCCCGCCGAGCATCGACGGGTTCACCGTGCGCAAGGAAGCCAAGGCGCACGGGACGGGGCGTCAAATTGAGGGAGCGTTCCGGGAAGGCGCCCGCGTGGTGGTGGTGGAGGATGTCATCACCACCGGGGGTTCCGCCCTGCGCGCCATCGACGTCGTCCGGCAGGCGGGCGGGAAGGTGGACGGCATTCTCGCGGTCGTCGACCGGGAGGAAGGCGGGATGGAGGCCCTCACCTCCGCCGGCTGCGCGGCGGTTGCGCTCGTCGGCCTGCACGAGCTGATCGCCTGACGGCATCGTTCCCACCGAGCAACCCCGCGTGCTGTCCGGTTGCCGACGTTCCCTGGGTCTCCAGGGGATGAAACGCCCGCAGGGCCGCTCGGTAGGGAACGATGAGTCGTTCGGCGAATTCGTCGAGCGCCCGCGCGAAGCTCATCGTGCGCCGAAACTCGACCGCCGACAGTCCGGTGACGGAGCGCAGGTGGCGTCCGAAGCCCTGCGGCGAGGAGTACTCCAGCCGATGAGCGGCATCCGCGACCGAGAGCCCACGGGTCTCCAGCAGCGCCGCCACGTACACCAGGCGCAGCAGCGCCAGGTATCGCTTGGGCGACGGGAGCCCCGCGCGAAAGAACCGCGAGACGAACGTGCTCGGGCGAACGTGGTAGTGGCGACACAACGCGCGAATCGTCCCCACTCCGGGGGCGAGCCGAATCAGGGTCTCGAAACAGAAACGGCAGTCGGGCGGCGCTTCGGCTAACTCGGGCATCACTCGCGCGAGGATCGTCGCCGACACCGGCGAGGCCGGGTGCGTCAGCAGCGCCCGGAGAGAGCGCCAGCCGTCCCGCTGGCTCAGGTCCACCACGGAGCGCACGCCGGAGGCACCGAGTTCCAGAAGTCGCTCGGATGACCGGACGTCGTGCTGGGACACGACGGCTACCGCATGCACGGCGGGGAAGGTCCGCACGAGGTTGGCAACCGCCGGGACGTGATCCGCGGGTACGTACCCGGCCGAGAGCAGGACCGCCTCGACCGGACGTTCTCGCACGGTACGGATGGCATCCGCTACCGAGTTCGCGTGAACGGTCGCGAAGCGGCCGCCCGCAGCCGCGTCCACGCGGTATCGGTCGGCAGGATCGAGGACGGTCGCCACGGTCGGCGGGGTCTCGCTGATGCGCACAGATTCTCCCGGCTGCGTTGTCTGGCGCAGCTTTGGGGGACCACGTCAACGGGGAGTCAAACGCTCGCTAGCGTGGCTCTACGACCGGGCAACTGGTACGCAGGGCGTGGTGTTTCGACGCACTCGACGGACAGCTATCTTGCCTTGGAGGAGGGGTGGCGGGGCGGACGGTCGCGACCCGCGCGAGCGGGTCGAGGAAAGTCCGAGCTCCATAGGGCAGACTGCCAGGTAACGCCTGGGCGCCGCAAGGCGATGGACAGGGCCACAGAAAACACACCGCCTGTGCTGCAGGTAAGGGTGAAAAGGTGGGGTAAGAGCCCACCGCGCGCCTGGTAACAGTGCGCGGCACGGTAACCCCCAGTCGGAGCAAGGCCAAATAGGCGGCAATGGTCCGGCCCGGACCGTCTGAGCCGCGGGTAGGCCGCTAGAGGTGCCGGGCGACCGGCACCCCAGAGAGATGATCGTCGGCCCGGCAACGGGCGCACAGAACTCGGCTTACAGCCCCGCCAGCCTCCGCCCTCACGTCCAACGAGGCGATGCCCTGAACCGGCCGATGCAACGCCTGATCCTCATCATGCTCGCGGCCCCGACCGGGGCCTGC
>Ga0307424_1000282_pt1 | contig 26630 bp, 24 predicted proteins | sample SalMarWE160320MG_FD_202157 | JGI IMG/M metagenome (GOLD analysis project Ga0307424, IMG submission 202157) | Salt marsh sediment microbial communities from the Plum Island Ecosystem LTER, Massachusetts, United States - WE1603-20 | ecosystem: Environmental > Aquatic > Marine > Intertidal zone >... | reverse complement strand
GCCAGGGGATCCCGAGCACCCACGCCACCGGCACCAGCGCCTTGCCGAGGATCCCCTCCAGGCTCAGTCCCTCCACGCCCACCAGGTGTCCGATCCACCCCAGCCCTCCGTCGAGCAGCGACACCAGTGCGATGAACGCCACCAGCATGGCGCCCACCACGAGCGCCAGGCGGAGGCCTTCGGCCGCTCCCCGCGCCGCCGCGTCGATGACGTTGACGTCGGGATGCTCCACGCTCGCCTGGCCCAGGGACCCCGCCGTCACGGGCGACCCGGTCTCCGGCACCAGGAGCTTGGCCAGCACGAAGGCCGCCGGAGCCGACATGACCGACGCCGCGATGAGGTGTCCCGCCGCGTCGGGCTGGTACGGTAGCAGCATCCCCGCGTAGGCGGCGAGCACACCTCCGCTGATGGTCGCCATCCCCGCGGTCATGATGGCCATGAGCTCGGACTCGGTCATCCGCTCCACGAACGGCTTCACGACCAGCGGCGATTCCATCATCCCCACGAAGATGTTGGACGCCGCGTCGAGCGTCTCCGCCCCCGAGGTGCGCAGCGTCCGCTGCATGACCCAGGCGACCGCCCTCACCACCCGCTGCATGACGCCGACATGGTAGAACACCGTCATCAGGCAGGACACGAAGATGATGTTGGGGAGCACCTGGAACGCGAAGAACGCGCCTGTCTGAGCGACCCTCCCGGGAACCGCGACGAAGGCACCGTTGCCAGGCTCTCCGCTTCCCACCGGAACGTTGTCGGACACCAGGTTGCCGACGACGAAACGGCCCCCCTCCGCCGCGTACCCGAGCACGGCGCGCACCACCGTGTTCACGTGCTGGAAGAACGCCACCCCGACCGGGGTGCGGAGCACGATCACGGCGAAGGCGAGCTGGAGACCCAGCCCCCAGAGCACGATCCGCCACGACACCGAGCGACGGTCGGTGGACCAGAGCCAGCCGACGCCCACGATCACCGCCACGCCGAGGAGCGCCTGGAGCCGGTACGACGACCCGGCGAGGGCGGGCGTCTCCAGGGCGGTGAGGATCTGCGGCGGCACGGGGCTCCCGGTCGGGGGGACGAAGCGCCGGACAACCTGCCGGGCGGCTGCGCGTGCGCACAAGCCCGGGACCGCCCCGGGCGCGGCGCGAACCCCTCTCGGGCGCCCCTTCCGCGTCCACCCGGCCGCACGGTCACGCCGCCGGGACTGGCGGGACCGGGCGCGCGCGGTATTGTGTCATTCCCTCCCGGTATCGGGCCCGTCCCTGCCCGCGGGCTGACGTGATCGTTCTCTCAACTCTCCGGAGGATCACTCATGAGCCCGAGGCAACGGACCCCGTCCATCGGGTCCCCGGGCCCCATCCGCCTTGGATGGGCCCTGGCGCTGTCGCTCCTTGCAGCTCCTGCGGCGGCCCACGCGCAGCCGCGACCTACCCACCCCGACGCTCCCAGGCACTTCGCCGTCACCGGTGCCCGCATCGTGACGGGCACGGGGCAGGTCATCACCGACGGAACCGTGGTCCTGAAGGACGGGATCATCACCGCTGTCGGTCGGGACGTCCGCGTCCCCGAGGGCGCGTGGGTCGTCGATGCGTCGGGAAAGACCGTGTATCCAGGCCTCATCGACGCGATGACCGACCTGGGGCATCCCCCGGCGCAAAGTGCCCGGCCTGCGGCCGCGGCCCGTCCCTTCGGGGCGCAGGCACCGGTCGACGAGTCGACGTACTCGTGGGGACCGGAGGATCGTCCCGGCACGCACAGCCGGGCCACGGCCGCGGAAGACGTGAACGTGGGTGACGCGCGCGTCACCGCCTGGCGCAACGCGGGCTTCACCACCGTGGTCTCCACGCTGGACGACGGCCTGGTGACCGGCCAGGCCGCCGTGCTCGACCTGGGCGACTACGAGCGGGGCGGCGGCATGGTCGTGGCCACGCCCGTGGCGATGCGGCTCAAGCTCGTGGACCGTACCTACCAGGGTTATCCGCAGTCGCTCCTGGGGAGCTTCGCGTATCTGAAGCAGCTCTACCTGGACGCGCAGTACTACGACCGGGCGTGGGCGTCCTATGAGGCCGACCCACGCGGTCGAGCGCGCCCCGAGTGGGACGGCGCCCTGGAGCCGATCCGCGACCAGCTCCTGCGCCGCTATCCCGTGCTCTTCCCCGCCGACGACCGCAAGGAGATCCTGCGCGCGATCGCGACGGCGAAGGTCATGGGCGTCGAGCCCGTGTTGTACGGGGTCCAGTCCGCCTACGCCGCCACCGACGTGCTGGCGGGCTCCGGGGTCCCCGTGCTGGTGAGCCTCGACTGGCCCACTGTGCCACGGAACGGCGACCCGGAGGCCCAGCCCGTGCTGGAAACGCTCCGCCTCTGGGACCGGGCGCCCACCACGCCCGCCGAGCTCCAGAAGGCGGGGGTGACCTTCGCGTTCACCTCGGGGGGCATCGACGCGGCGGCGGACATCCTGACGAACGCCAGGAAGGCGGTGGCCGCGGGGCTGTCGAAGGACGCCGCCCTCCAGGCCTTCACGATGGCGCCGGCCCGCATCCTCGGGGTGGACGACCGCCTCGGGTCCGTCGAAGTGGGGAAGATCGCCAACCTCGTCGTGGCCACCGGCGACCTCTTCGACGAGGGGACCAGGATCGAGTCGGTCTTCGTGGACGGTGACAGGTTCGAGGTGCCCCGGGAGGAGGGGCCGTCCCGCGAGGGGCGCCGCGCCCAGGCCGCCGGGGCCGACTACTCGACGCCCGTGGAGATGTCCTGGACCCGTGGACCCTACCGCTCCGACGCGGTGACCCTCATCCGCAACGCCACCGTGATGACCGCGTCACACGGAACCGTCGCCAACGGCGACGTCCTCGTCCGCGACGGGAAGATCGCCGCCGTGGGGAATAGCCTGCAGGCGCCCAGGGGAGCGCGCGTCGTGGACGGCACGGGCAGGTACGTGACGCCGGGCATCATCGACTCCCACTCCCACATCGCCGCCGACGCCATCAACGAGGGCTCGGTGAACGTGTCCTCCATGGTGACGATCCGGGACGTCCTGGCCCCCGAGGACCCCAACGTCTACCGGGCGCTGGCCGGCGGGGTGACCATCGCCAACATCTACCACGGCTCGGCCAACCCCATCGGCGGCGGGAACGCCGTCCTGAAGCTCAAGTGGGGATCCGACGCCTTCGACATGCTCATGCCGGGGACCCAGGAGGACATCAAGTTCGCGCTGGGCGAGAACGTGAAGCGCGACCGGAACCCGGACCGTTATCCAGCGACCCGCATGGGCGCGCAGGACGTGATCCGCCAGGCTTTCCTCGCGGCCGACGCCTACAGGAAGGTCTGGGATGCCTGGGAGGCGGGCGACCACCAGGGCGTGGAGCCCCGGCGGGACCTCACCCTCGAGCCTCTCGCGGACATCCTGCGCGGCAAGCGTTGGATCCACGCCCACGCGTACCGCGCCGACGAGATGCTGCAGATCATGCGCGTGGCCGAGGAGTTCGGCGTAAGGGTGAGGTCGTTCGAGCACGGCCTCGAGGGCTACAAGATCGCCGACGAGTTGGCCGCCCACGGCGCGGGCGTCTCCACGTTCTCCGACTGGTGGGCGTACAAGGCGGAGGCGTACGACGCCATCCCCTACAACGCCGCGCTCATGGCGGAGCGGGGCGTGCTGGTCTCCATCAACTCCGACTCCGAGGAGGAGATGCGGCACCTGAACCAGGAGGCGGCCAAGGCCATGAAGTGGGGAGGGATGGCGGAGGACGAAGCGCTGAGGCTGGTGACGCTGAACCCCGCGAAGCAGCTGGGGATCGACGACCGCACCGGCTCCCTCGACGAGGGGAAGGACGCAGACATCGTCGTCTGGGACGGGCCACCGCTGAGCATGTTCTCCAAGCCGCTCCAGACCTACGTGGACGGCGTGCTCTACTTCGACCGGGACATGGACCGGGAGCGGCAGGCCGCCCTGGAGAAGGAGAAGGCGGCTCTCATGGAGCGGTACGGCAACCAACAGGGCAACGAGCGGGTGACGGATCGCGTCACCCCGCCGGCGGGTGAGGAGGTGGTCCGATGAACCGCTCGCGCAGCGTAGTCCGCAAAGCAGCGTTGGCCCTGGGGGCCCTGGGGGCCACCCTGGCCTTCGCCACGTCGGCCCGGGGCCAGACCTATGCCGTGGTGGGCGGCACCGTCCACACCCTGGCCGGTGAGGCCTTCGTAGGAACCGTGGTGGTGCGTGACGGCCTCATCGTGGACGTGGGCCCGGGCGTGCAAGCTCCCGCCGGCGCCGAGGTCGTGGACGCCACCGGCCGGCACGTGTATCCGGGGATGTTCGACGCCGTGAGCCAGCTCGGCCTCACCGAGGTGGGCGCGGTGGACGTGACCAACGACTCCCAGGAGCAGGGGGACTTCAACCCCCACCTGCAGGCCGCCACCGCCGTCCACCCGGCCACCGAGCACATCCCGGTGGCTCGGGCCAACGGCATCACCCACACCATGGCGGCGCCCCAGGGCGGGATCATCTCCGGCCAGGCCTCGCTGGTCGGCCTGGACGGGTGGACCGTGGAGGAGATGGGCATCGACCCCGGAGCGGCGATGGTGGTCAACTTCCCGAGCCTGCAGCCCCGACGGCGTTACGGGGGCTTCGGCGGCGGAGGCACGACCTCGTTCAGCGACCTGGAGAAGCAATACGAGGAGCAGGTGGCCCGCCTGGACGAGTGGATGGATGGCGGGCGCAGGTACGCCAAGGCGGTCGCGGCCGGAACCGCCCAGCGCAGCCTGGAGCTCGAAGCCATGGCCAGGGTGGTGAACCGGGAGATGCCGGTCCTGCTCGCGGCGAACGGCGAGCGCGACATCCGGCACGCCGTGGAATGGGCCGAGCGCCAGAACATCCGCTACGTCATCACCGGCGGCAGCGGGGCGTGGAAGATCGCCGACTGGCTCGGTGAAAAGCACGTGCAGATGATTCTCGGCCCGTCTCAGACCATGCCGGCGGGCCCCGACGAGGAGTACGACGAGCCGTACGCCAACGCCGGCAAGCTTCACGCCGCCGGCGTGAAGATCGCCTTCGCCACCTTCAACTCGTCGGACTCGCGCACCCTTCCCTACGAAGCGGCGATGGCCGTGCCCTACGGTCTGCCCCGTGAGGTCGCGCTGGAGGCGGTGATGAAGAACGGCGCCGAGATGCTGGGCCTGGGCGAGCGGATGGGCACCATCGCCCCCGGCAAGATCGCCAACCTCATCGTGACCGACGGCGATCCCCTGGAGATCCAGACCCAGGTCCTTGACCTCATCATCCTCGGACGCCAGGTGAGCACCGACAACAAGCACAAGTCGCTGTATGAGAAGTATCGCGCCCGGCCGAAGGACCGGGTGATCTCCTAGCGCAAGGGTCGCCAGGGAGTACCCTTCCCCGGGGGCGGGGCCGTCGCCGCCCCGCCCTCGGGGGAACCAGCCGCGCCGGGCCTCGGGTCGGATCCGTGGAGAGACCTCCGCTCTCTGACGTAGAGCGCCGCGGATTCGACGACGGCGAGGGCCATCGGCACCGCGCCGATCCACCATCGCCATCCTCGTCCCCCGGCGGGGCGCGCCCACACGGTGTTCATGAGCCCCACGATCCACAACGTGAGGGTGCGAAGCAGGTGCGCCACGTACCTGCCGCCGCCGGCACGTGCGAGGCGCGCGCCGAGGCACCATAGGTTCCAGAGGATGGCTGCGCCCACCAGCCCGATCACGATCCAGTCCACCGCGCCTCTCCCCGGGGAGCTGAGGTACAGCACCCAGCACATCGTGCCGGAGGCCAACACGGTGGTCACGAGGTGAGACCGCGGTTTCTTCATCGGCGCTCCTACCGGTCCCGGATCGGCGCGAGGATCTCCTGCATCGTCGACTTGTAGGCCCGCAACGCCGCCAGACCTTCGGCGGTCAGGGCGTAGGCGGTGCGGAGACGCCCGTCCACCTCCCTCTTCGAGGCGCGAACGAGGCCGGCCTCTTCGAGCCGCCCCATCTGCACCGACAGGTTGCCGCGGCTCAGGCCCGTCTGGCGCAGCAGGTACATGAAATCCGCTGCGTCCACCATCGTCAGGAACACCATCGCGCGCAGTCTCGCAGGCTCGTGCAGGAAGGGGTCGACTTCCGGAACCAGTGGCGACGCCATGCGCTATTCCGTCTGGAAGCGGCGGCTGGCGGCCAGAAACCGCACCAGCAGCACCACCCCCGTGCCCCACGCCACCAGTCCCCCGGCCACGAGAGGGGCCCCGGGCCCGGTACCGACCAGGACCGTTACGAGACCGGCGGCCGCCAGGAGACCCGCGTAGAGCCCGAACCTCCAGGCTCGGGTCAAGCCGGCGGCGACGACGGCGCCCAGGGCGATCAGGAGGGCGGGCAGGGCGTCCACGAATCCGCGCGGGTCGGCGGGCCAGTCGCGTACCTGCAGCACCGCCACCACGGCGAGCGCCAGCAAGCCCGCTCCCAGCGCCAGGGCGCCGAGCAGCCCCCGCCCGGTGCGTGCGCGGCGCTCACGCGTGAACTCGACGTAGCCGGTCCTCGGCTCGACGACCCGCTTGTGCACGATCGCCCACGCCGCGAGAGCCAGAGGCAGGACGATCACCTCCACGAGGGGCGCGTCGAAGACGTAGCCCACGCCGATCAGCGCCACCGCGCCCCCGGTCAGCAGGTCGAGGGTTCCGTCATCCCAGAACGAAGCGAAAAGGCGTGCTTCAGGAGATTGCCGCATCGGATGACCTCCAGTCCTCCGGAAAGGTTCATGCTATGAACTTAGTTTATGACATGAACCTTAACGGCACAAGAGGTGGCGGCAATGTGGACACGCTCGACCTGCCGGCGCCGGCGAAGTCAGCCCCGGCTCAGCTCCACAGCTTCGCCGCGACGGCCCGGGCCAGCTCGACCAGCTGCTCCGACTTCGCCTCGGCATCGTCGGCGGTCAGCCTGAGCTCCAGCACCGTCCGTCCCTTGCTGGCGGTGGCGATCCACGTGCCGCCCGCGTCCTCCAGGAAGGAGACGTCGCCGATGTCCAGCTTCTTGTCGGAGCTGTGTCCCCACTCGCTGACGGCGATCTGCTCGAATCCGTCGTCGGACGACGCCCGGTAGACGATCACGTCGAGCATCACGAGGCCTTCCGGGCCGCCGTGGTAGTACTTGCAGTGCTCCATCGACACGTCCTTCATCAGCGAGGCCTCGCTGGTGTCCTGGTCGTGCCCCCCGTCGTGGCCGGGCACCACCGTGGCCACCTGCTCGTCGGTGAGGAGGCTGCACGCCTGCCAGGGCGCGTCGCCGCCCGCGACGGCGAGCCCGCCCGCCGGCTCCTCCGCCGCGGGAAGGCTGCCGCCGAAGGCACCGGCGATGCAGGCCGCCGCCAACGTGAGGACCGACCTCCCGATCCGACCGCTCATCGCGCTCCCTCCTGTCGATGTCGTGGCGGGCAAGGGACGTCGGCCCGCGACCAGCGAATACGCTCCGGGGCCGCCGCGCGTCAAGTGGACCGGCCGAACCGACCCGACGAACGGCGGGTACCCAGAAACCATGTACGCGCCCCACCGGAACCGCCCCCTGAAGTCGCGGATTCGACCTCGCGCCCCCGCCCTGGCGCTCGCCCTCGCGGCGGCAGGATGCTTCACGGGGCACAACTACGTCGATCCTGCGGGCCCCCGATACGCCGGCCCCATCCCGCGAAGCGCGGGTGCGCCCGCGCCGGACCACGTCCTGCAGGTGGCCAGCTTCAACATCGAACGTGGCCAGAAGATCGGCCCCGCCCTCGAGGTCATCCGCGGGAACCGCCGGCTCCGGGATGCGGATCTCCTTCTGCTCCAGGAGATGGATGCCGCCGGGACCGAGCGGATCGCCCAGACGCTGGGGATGGGATGGGTCTACTACCCCGCGACCCTCCGACACGGACGCGGCTTCGGGAACGCAATCCTGTCACGCTGGCCGATCGAGGCGGACGAGAAGCTGCTCCTTCCGCACGGCTCGATCTTCGGGGGCACCCGGCGAATCGCCACGGTCGCGACGGTCCGGGTGGAGGGCAGGGACGTCCGGGTCTATTCGGTGCACCTGGCGACGCCCGTGAACCAGACGGCCAGCGCCCGGGTCGACCAGATGGAGGCCGTCCTGGACGATGCCTCCTCCTATCCGCTCGTCGTCATCGGCGGCGACCTTAACAGCCGATCGATCGCCGAGCACGGACTGTGGGACGGGTACACGTGGCTGACGCCCACGGGGCCCCGGACCGCGTGGTTCGCTCGGGTGGATCACATCCTCACGAAGGGGTTCCTGCCGCCTGCGTCGGACGTTTCGGGCACGATCCCCGACAACCGGGGAGCGAGCGACCACCTGCCCGTATGGGCGAGGGTGGAGATCCGCTGAGGGCCGGTGTCGAAGGCGGGTGCGCCCGTCGCGGGGAACCGGGGCTCATTCGGTGAAGTGCAGCCTCCTCGCCAGCGCCACGAACCGCGGCTCCGAGCGGAGGGGATCGAAGATGGCGTCCCTCCCGAGCCACCCCAGGGACTGCGAGTCGGCGGCCAGCGCCCGCTCCAGCTCGTCGATGGCGCGCCCGTGGTCCCCGAGCCCCAGGTAGACCAGCGCCAGGTTGAACGGCGCCACGACGCCGTCCGGGGACATCTCCTTCAGTGCCTCCAGCTCGGCCGTCGCCTTGGCGCGGTCGCCGGCCGCGCCGTACGCGTAGGACAGGAACGCCGTCAGGAACGGCGGCGCGCCCAGCGTCCTGGACTTCAGCAAGAAGGGGATCGCCTCCCCGAACTGCCCCACCTCCAGCCTGGCCCACCCCTCGATCATCACCGGGAAGAAGTACGTGGGGTCGAGCTCGATGGCTCTGCGCATAAGCTCTCCGGCCGTCGTGAGGTCTTTCCGGAACAGCGGAACGACGGCCGCGTCGACGAGCACCTGCGGTGAAAGGGGGTCCAGCTCCGCCGCCTTCCGGCTCTCTTCGGCCGACTCCTCGTCGCGCCCCATGAACCCCAGCGCCATGGCGAACTGGTCGTGAGCGTAGGCGTAGCCGGGGTTGAGCTCGATCGCCCGCCGGAACTCCCGCTCGCATCCCTCCCAGTCGTACTCGTAGAAGAGCTTGAACACGGCGAGCGACGTGTGCGCCTCCGCCGAGTTGTCGTCCAGCGCCACGGCCTCTTCGGCCGCGGCCCTCGCCTTCGGCTTCGCGGCCGACGCGGTGATGAAGCCCTCGTTGTAGCCGGCCCACAGGTACGCGTCCGACAGGCCCGAGTATGCGGGCGCGAAGGTGGAGTCCAGCGCCACCGCCTGCTCGAACTGCTCGATGGCCTTCCGCACGTTCTCGTCGCTGGGGCGATTGAAGAAGTACCGGCCCCGCAGGTACGCGTCGTGCGCGGCGGGATCGACGCTGGGCGCGGCGGCCAGGCGCGATCGCTCCCCCTCGGTGAGACGTACGTTGATCTCGCGGGCGATGGCGGAGGCGAGGTCGGCCTGCAACGCCAGCACGTCGTCGGAGCGGCGCTCGAAGCTCTGCGCCCACAGGTGCCGGTCGGCCCGGGCGTCGATGAGCTGCGCGGTGATCCGGACCCGGTCGCCCGAGCGGGCCACGGAGCCCTCCACCACGGCGTCGACGTCCAACGCTCTCGCGATCTCCGGGGTGGCCGGCCGATTCCTGCCCTGGTACTGCATGGCCGAGCTGCGCGAGATGACGCGTAGCTGGCTTATGGTGGCGAGGGCCGTCGTCAGCTCGTCGGTCATCCCCTCTGCGAAGTAGGCCTGCGTGGAATCCCCCGTGTAGTTGTCCAAGGGGAGAACGGCGATGGATCGGATGACGGTGGGGGTGTCCCCGGCGCCGCCGGAGGACGGCGAGCGCTGCGACATGCCCCACCACACTACCGCGAACGCGGCGACCACGCCGAGGACGGCGAGGGCGAGGGTGCCCGCGCGTCGTCTCGGGGAGGGGCGGGCCGTCGCGGCCGCGCCGCTCCCCTGGTCCGCCGCCGTCGGCGTTGCCGTGAGTGCCTCGGCGAATTCGCGTGCCCCCGCGAACCGGTCCGCTGGCGCCTTCGCCAGGGCCCGCATCACGGCGTCGTCGACGGACGGCGGCACGCCGTCCCGCACCACCCGTAACGGCGTGGGGCGCTCGGTCAACAGCTTCGCCAACATCGAGCGCGCCGTTCCGCCTGTCACCGGCGGCTCACCCGCCAGCATCTCGTAGGTCACCGCACCGAGTGCGTAGATGTCGCTGCGTGCGTCGAGGTCGTGCTCCCCCGACGCCTGTTCCGGACTCATGTACTGCAGGGTTCCGATGGAGAGCCCCGTTCCGGTCAGGCGCTCTCCGCCCGCTTCGGTCACGGCGAGGGCGATGCCGAAGTCGGCCAGGAGCGCCTCCCCGTCCTGCAGGAGTACGTTTCCGGGCTTGATGTCGCGATGGACCACACCCTGCCGATGGGCGAAGTCGAGCGCTCCGGCGACCTGTCGGACGATCCGGACGGTCTCGTCGACGGAGAGCAGCCTCTCTCGGGACAGCCGGTCCCGCAGGGACTCGCCGCGCACGAGCGGCATGACGTAGAAGAGGGCGCCGTCGGCGGTCCCCGAATCGTACAGCGGAAGGATGTGCGGGTGCTGCAGGTTCGCGGTGACCTGGATCTCCTTCAGAAAGCGCTGCGCTCCGACCGCCGCCGCCAGGTCGGGCTTGAGCACCTTCAGCGCGACGTCCCGGTCGTGCTTCAGGTCGCGGGCGAGGTAGACGGTGGCCATACCGCCCTCTCCGAGCTCTCGCTCGACGCGGTAGCGGTCGGCCAGCGCGGCCCTCAATCGCTCGAGGGGTGCGGAATGCTCTCTCACGCTCATCCTCTGGAGGGTGAAGGCATCAAGGATACCCTCCCCCGCGGAGCGCCACCATGTGCCTCCACGCGGAGGTGGCAGGGTGCGCACTTCCATCCCTACAATGGGCGCATGACGAGCGTCGGACGCCGCGTCTTCCTGGGCCTGTCGATCGTCTGCGCGCTCTCGGCTCGGACCGATCTCTCCGCGCAGACGGTCTACGGCGTGTTGCTCGAGCGGGGCACCGACCGGCCCATCGAGCTGGGCCTGGTCACGCTGCTGACCGTGGACGGCGATTCCGTCGCCTCCGTGCTCTCGGACGGGGCGGGAGAGTTCGTGCTGGAAGCTTCCGACGCCGGCGACTTCCGCCTGGCGGCGAGCGCGCTGGGCTACGAGCCGACCATCGCGGCCAGTGTGCTCAGCCTGCCGAGAGGGAGCAGCATGACTCTGCAGTTCAGGATCGAGCCCCTTCCCATCGAGATCGGTGGAGTCACCATCGAGGCGCGCTCCTCCCTCTTCCAGCAGCCCAACCTCGTTCGAAACGGCTTCGTGGATCGAGTCCAGCGGGGTTTCGGGCGCTTCATCACGCCCTTCGACGTCGCGAATTCCCCGGCCGCGAGCACCTCGGATCTCCTGTCGAGAACCGGCCGCGTCACGACCCGCTACATCCTCGGGGGCGACCGGATCCTCATGAGGGGGACCCGGGGGTACTGCACGCCCACCGTGTACGTGGACGGTTTTCGGGTGAACCTGTCCGACATCTCCATCGACGTGATCGCGCCCAAGCTCGACCTCGAGGCCGCCGAGGTCTACCGGTCCGCCATCGAGGCGCCTCCGCGATTCGGAGGAGGGATGGAAGGCTGCGGGGTGATCGTACTCTGGACGAAGCACCGCTGAGGTCGGGGCCGCGTCTCCGCGGTGGCCCGCGCCCCGGCGGATGGCCCGGCTCCGCTGTCGGCGGCGAAAGCGGACCATTATCGTTGGAGTGTCTCCCGCCACTCGCGATCCGGCTTTCTTCCCCGAAGAGTCATCGGGCTCGGAGTGACGCATGTTCACCCTTCTGCTGCTACCCGCCATCCCGCTCATCATCGTTCCCGTAGGCCTCTTCGTGGTCCTCGGGTTCCGACGCCGACACGGATGCGATGCCTGTACCGCGACGAGCTACTCGTGCGGGCGGCGGGCGGCGGGCAAGAGCTGCCCGTTCTTCGACTAGTCGCCGCCGGCCCCGCGCGTCGCGTCGCGGCCGCGCTCCGACGAGCGGAGGAAGAACGAACCATGGAGGGTGCCGGACGGAGGGGCCATCCCGCAGGAACGAATCCATCATCCCCTCCACCCGGATGCCGTCGGCCGGTGCAACCGTGACGCGTATCGCATTCCCGGACGATGCACCGTGCCGACGGCGTTTCCGGCCGGAAGCCCGCCGCCCGGCCAGAGAAACGTCCGGCCGGTGCGGCGACTACCTCCCGGGAGGGTTCCCGCCAACCGCCACCCATGGTACCGTTCGGCACGGGGCGGCATCGTGCTCGGGGAACGGATCATGAAGACGCGGCTTCTGACGCGGCTCGGACCGCTCGTCCTCGCCACCGTGTTCACGGTGGGGCTCACCTTCGCGACGGTCGAGCTGCCCTACCTGCTGGACGGCTTCCTCCAGAGCGTCATCCCCACGCCGGGCGGCGACTCCCACCTCGACGAGGTGAGCCGGCTCAAGACCGAGCTCTTCATCGCCCACTACCACGTGCGTGCCATCGGGTACGGCGCGTTCTTCCTGCTGCTGGCCCTCATCGTAGCGGGGTTCGCGACCAGGCGGACGCCCCTCGCGACGATCGGCGCCCTCGGGGTGATGCTGGCCGTGTTCGCCCAGTTCGCGGGCGTGATGTTCTTCCTGGCTGGGTTGGGCGTGCTGAACGCCATCTGGCTTCCGATCCTGGACATCTCCTACGAGCTGCAGAGCTGGGGGTTGGTGATCGACGTGCCGAACGACCTCCTCCGTTGGCTCCTGCGGCTCATGGACGTGCGATCGCCGTGGCCGACCATCGTCTTCTTCATCGGGGCCGGCATCCTGGTCTTCCTGCTGGGCACGTACGCGTGGCTGGCGGCCCGGTCCCGGGGGCATGGTGTAGCGCGCGGTTGGGTGTACCGGCTCAGCCGGCACCCCCAGTACCTGGGCTGGATCCTGTGGACGTACGGAGCCTACCTGCTCATCGGGTTGGCCCGGTATCCGAAGCGGTCGTGGGGAATCGGCGCCAGCCTGCCGTGGCTGATCTCGACGCTGGTGATCGTGGCCGTGGCCCTCGTGGAGGAGCTGAAGATGCAGGAGCGTCACGGCGAGGCGTACGAAGCGTACCGCCGGAGCGCGCCGTTCCTCCTCCCGATGCCCGGGTGGCTGTCGAGGGCCGTGGCGGCGCCGACCCGCCTTCTCTTCGGCAAGGAGCGGCCGGAGCGCATCCGGGAGGTGGTCACGGTCGTCGGCCTGTACGGGATCCTGCTGATGGCCGTCTCCGCGTTGTTCTACGGCGGGGGCCTGCGGACCACGATCGACAGGATCTCCTCTCCGGAACGACGGGACGAGCGGCTCGACGCGCTCTTCTCGGCGGCGCTGGCGTCGTCCGACCTCCGTCGCCGGCTCCAGCTCCTCGAGCGGACGACATCGTTCGGCGAGCCGGCCGCGGTGCGCCTCTCGGCATTGCTGGAGTCACCGGACGGCGAAGTGCGTGCGGCGGCGGCACAGATTCTGGAGGGTCTCCCCTCGGAGCGCGCGGTTCCGGCGCTGATCTCGGCTACCACCGACCCCGACGAGAACGTCCGTGGCCGAGCCGTCCGGGCGCTGGCCGCCACGCGGTCCCCTGCGGCCCGCCCGGCGCTGCTGGCCCGACTCGAGGATCCGGTGGCAGGGATCCGGTCGGAGGCGTTCCTGGCCCTCGCCGCCCTCGGTGCCGAGGAGATCGTCCCCCATGCCCGGGAGTTCCTGTCGGCCGAAGGGTGGTGGACCCGGTCGAGCGCCGTCTCGGCGCTTGGGACGCTGGGCTCCGAAGTGGGCCTCCCGCTGGCGGCGGAGGCCCTGGACGACCCGGACGTTCACGTCCGTCGCGATGCGGCTGTGGCGCTGCTGCGGATCGCATCACCTGCCGCCGTTCCGGCCCTGGAGCGCGCGCTGACCGACCCGGACTACGAAGTCCGCCTCTACGCGGCCGAGGCGCTGAAGCGCTGCCGGCGGTGACCGGCGGCGGATGACGATGGGACGCCCGCGCCCAGGGGATCGAACTCCCCCGGGTAGGTTGTGTTCCCGGGGACGTCGGAGAATAATTCGTTCACCCTTCCTTCCGAACGCCATGAGTCGCCTCCGATGCGAGGCGTGCCCTTAGAGACCGCCACTCGATGACCTTCCAGGAGGGTGTATGCGGCGGCTTGCTGGAGAGCGTTCGGACCCGATGCGTCGGCGGGGAGCCCCGACGCTGCTGATCGCGCTGCTTGCAGCGCCTGCCCTCGGCGCGACGGCGTACGACGGCCCCGCCTCTGCCGTGCAGGACCGCCCGCAGGCGACCTCCCCGGCGGACACGAGCTTCACCACGCTCGAGCTGGCGAGCAGCCCCGACTTCCCCGGCGGCACGATGGCGGTGGTCGCGGGGGAGGCGGGCCCGCAGGGCCACCGCTTCAGGCTCGACGACCTCACGTCGATGCAGCCGGTGCTGGCCTACCTGGTGCCCAGCGACCCCGACGCCGAGCTGCGGATGACCCTCCTGAAGCCGGGAAAGGAGCAACCGTCCCTCACCGGCTCGACGCAGGGGGAGGCGTACACGTTCCTGTCCACGCGCACCTGGGGCGGACTGGACATTCTGGTGGAAAGCCCCCAGGGACCGGCGCGCTTCGCCCTCGTCGTGTGGGTCAGCGACGAGCTGACGCCGCACCTGAAGGACGTGGTGGTGACACCCGCGGAGTTCAAGACCTGGGCAGCGGCGCGACCACCCGGCTCCCTTCCGCCGGCCCTCGCGGAGGCGGCAGCGGCGGAGGTGGAGCAGCCCGGAACTTCCCCGCGGGGCGGGCCCTCGACGTTGCTCCTCGTCCTGGGTGCGTTCTTCGCAGGCGGCGTGCTCGTCCTGCTCACCGTGCTCGTCATGAGGAGGACCCATGGGTAAGGGCTTGCTGCTGACCGTGTTGGCTCTGACGCTCGCGGCGGCCCCCTCCCGGTTGACCGCCCAGATGGGGGGAATCACGAAGCTGGCTCCGGGGCTGAAGGACCTCGAGAACCTTCAGAAGGAGTTCAAGGACATTGACAAGGTCGCCAAGGACCTGGCCGACAAGTCCAAGAAGGGACAGGACTTCCTGGACAAGGAGCCGTTCACGAAGGACGACGTGGACGACGACCCCGACCTGGATCCGAACGGGCAGCCCCAACTGCCCTCCACGTGCAAGGAAGACGACGAGTGCGCGGCGTGCTTCAAGAAGCCGTACGCCGACCTGCAGAGCACACGGTACCGGTTCGAGAAGCTCCGGGGACTCTACCACCACACGGTGACCGGGATCACCGACGCCATCGCCTTCGGGGACAACATGGCAAGCCTGGCCGGAGGGATGGCGAGCCTGGCCTGGCTGAAGGAGAAGGAGGGCATCCAGGAGTCGAGGCGAAACCTGGACACCGCCTACGACAACAAGTACGAGGAGCTCGTCGCCACGCTGAAGGGAGCCCTCGACGGCATCGCCGCCTGCGAGGAGAAGGTGTTCGGCGAAGAGGCGTGGTACGACCGGTACGGCTTCATCTACTACCAGTTCATGGCGGACCGGTACCGGCGGCAGTGAGGGAGACGCCGGGCGGAGCCGTGAAGATGTTCAGCTTCGAGCAATGGAGGCCGACATGAGTAGCGTTACGGCGGGTAGCCTGCTCGTTTCCGCGGTGATGGGCCTGGTGATGGCCGCGCCCTCGGTTAGCGTGAATCTCGTAGTGCCGCAGGTGGCGCCCGCCTGCGCGCTGATCACGACGGAGGAAGCCGCAACGGTCCTGCACATAACCGCGGCCGAGGCGAAGTCGAGCGACACGCCGGAGATGGCGAAGCGTGGCGAGTCCAGGTGCGTGTTCGGGCCCACCAAGGGGTTCGGCGACGTCGTCACCGTGCTCCTCGAGACGGGAATCGACCCCCTCGACCAGAAGAGCCTGACGGAGCTGGCCACCTCGATGGGGATCGGTGACACGGCCAAGCCGATCGAGGGGTTCGGCGTCTTCGCGGCGGCCATGGAAGACATGCCCACCATCGTCGCGCAGAAGGGAACCGCCGTGGTCCTGGTCAGCGCTCCGACCATGGAAGGAACCAAGGATCTCATGGCCGAGGCGGTGGCCCGGGTCCACTGATCCTCCGCCTGCCGACGACCGGGGGGTGAGCGAGGCCTCCGACAGTTCCGCGACGGAGCCCGGCGGTCGAGTCCCTGTAGCGAGGCTTCACGCCCGTGCCCGAGCGCGTCCGCGAAGAGACCCTCGCGTACGACTCGCATTTCTTCGACTACGTCGCCACGTCGGAGCTCGCCGAGCGCAGGCTGCTTCGCGACTGCATGCCGGTTCGATGAGCGGCGCGAGAGTCGGCGGACGCGCCGCCCCCGCCAGGTCTCCGCGAACTAGACTGCATCGCGCAGGGCCGACGGGAGTCACATGGTCGGCCGACCTTCGTGGACGGCCTGGACCTTCCACCCCTCATCGGTGCGAACCCAGATATGCGTGCCGGCCCAATCGCTGCTGTCGACGGCCGCGCCCGCGGCGTCGAACACGACGTAGGAGGCCGTGTAGATCGTGTACCCGGAGTCCCTGGTGAGGGCCACCACGCGGTCGGAGTGGATGTCCATCTCGATGTGGCTCAGCGGCCTCCAGCCCTCGGCGAGCTCCTCCGGCCGGAGGGGGACGATCTCGGAATTCGAGACGTGGATGAAATCCTCGTCCCAGAAGGCCACCATCGCATCCGCGTCGAAAGTCGTCGCTGCATCGAAGTAGGCGTCCCTCGTCGGGTCAGCGCCGGTGGACCACCAGATCGAGGACCTCCCTCGCCCGCGGGGCGCGGAGCGCGTCGGGCCCGATGAGCGCGGGGAAGATGGGCGGAGTCGGAGGTGGCGGCGCACGTCCCCAGCCGTTCTGGTTGAACATGTCGTAGTCGATGGGCGCGGACACCGGCGCGTCGGGCCGACCGGGCGCCGCCGAACATCTCCGTGAGGAAGGGTCCGGTTGCCGGTCGGTCTCGCAGGCAGAATGTTGGCCCCTTCGCAGCGGTCCTCCACGAGCCCACCATGACCAACGCCACCATGCGCCTCGCCGAGCCGCTCGGGGCCCTTTCCCTGGCCACCGACCTCGCCGTCGGCCTGCCACCCGAGAGCGCGCTGGCGGCGACCGTCCTCGCCGTTCGGATCGGTGAGTTGTGCGGCGTGTCCACGGGCGATCTGAAGGCCACCTACTACGCCTCGCTGACTCGGTTCCTCGGTTGCACGGTGACCGCCGCCGAGGAAGCGTCCATGGCGTTGGGTGAAGATCAAGCCCTCAACTACGCTCTCTCCGTTTGTGACTGGACGGACGTCGACCAGGTGCTGGAGGCGCTCCGGCGCTACGTCGCGGTAGACGCGGATCCGGCGGCACGCCAGCGCGCGTTCGACGGAATTCGCACGAGTCTCGACGCGATTCCTGGCGTGGCCGCTCTGCACTGTGTTCAGGCGATCGTTCTGTGCTCTCGCCTGGAGCTCCCGGATGGCGTCACGCGCCTTCTGGGCCACATCTATGATCGCTGGGACGGAGCCATCCCAGGCTCCGCCGGCGAAGACATTCCTCTGCCGGCCAGGATCATCCCAGTCGCAGTGTGTGCGGAGCTCTTCCGCAGGATCGGCGGCATTTCGGCCGCGATCGATGCCGTTGGGTCTCGCAGCGGCCTCCATTTCGACCCGGAGCTGTGCAGCCTGCTGCAGCGGGAGGCCGACTCACTCTTCGTAGACCTCGACACGGGGAGTCACTGGCAGCTGTTCCTCGATGCCGAGCCCGGCGTTGCCGCGAGGCTGGGCCCAGACGGTTTGAGCGAAGTGGCGGAGGTCTTCGGCGACTTCATTGATGCCAAGTGTCCTTGGTTCCTGGGCCACTCCCGACGGGTGGCGGACCTGGCGAGTCGCGTGGCGCACGCCCTGGGTCTGTCCGAGCCCGAGGTGCAGGAGCTCCGCCTCGCGGGACTCGTTCATGACATCGGGCGGTCGGCGGTGCCGAATGGGGTGTGGGACAAGCCGACTGCCCTCACCCCGCCCGAGCGCCGTCGGGCTGAGACACACACCTATCATACCTACGAGATCCTCACGCGAGGCGCTGCTTTCCGACCCTTGGCGGAGCGAGCGTCGGGGACCCATGAGCGTTGCGACGGATCGGGGTACCACCGCCGCGTTCGGCTGGAGGATCTGGCCACAATGATTCTCGGTGCCGCCGACATGTACGATGCGCTTACGCACCACCGTCCCTGGAGGCCTGCGCATTCCGCGGAAGAGGCGGCACGAACGATGGCGGGCGAGGTCTCGGCTTCCCGCCTTCCGCACCGTGTTGTCCGCGCTGTGTTGGCGGTGGCCGGGCACCCGGATCGAGCGACGAAAGCCACTCTTCCGGCTGGCCTCACGCCCCGGGAACGGGAGGTCCTGGCGCTCCTGGCGGCCGGGTGCAGCGACAAAGCCATCGCTCGCCGCCTCGGCATCTCGGTGAAGACCGTGGGCCACCACGCCAGCCGGATCTACAAGAAGACCGGCGCGCAGGGGCGCGCCCAGGTCGCGATCTTCGCCACGGAGAACAGAGCCCTTCTCGCATAGGGAGGATTCCCCATGGAAGCCTCTCTGGTTGACCTCTACAATCACGATGAGAGGCGTCGCGCGGGCGGCGCCGGACCCATGCGGGAGATCGTGACGATGATCAAGGTCAGCGTGCTCTACCCCAACACCCCCGATTCGACGTTCGACATCGACTACTTCCTCAACAGCCACATCCCCATGATGCAGAGCAGGCTCGGAGCCGCCTGCAAAGGCGTCGAGCTCGAGATGGGGCTTGGAGGAGTTCAGCCGGGTGAACCGCCCTCCTACATCGCGATGGGTCATCTCCACTTCGACAGCGTAGCTGCGTTCGAGGCCGCGTTCGGTCCCCACGCAGAGTCCCTGCTTGCCGATATCCCCAACTACACGAACACGCAGCCGGTCTTCCAGGTCAGCGAGGTCCGGATCTGACGGTGGTGTCGTAGGTTCGGGATTCGAGTCCCTGGCGGGGCTACGGCCGGGAGCTCAGACGAGATCTGGGCTCCCGGCGCTTTCAGGAGCCGGCGACGAATCAATCCGGTGTCGGTCGAATACGCGCAAGCGCCCATGCGGCCACCTCCGCCACTACCACATCCTCGTCCGACAGCGCCACCACCAGCTCCCCCACAGCCTCCGGGTCGGGCGTATCGCGAACCCCCAGCCAGTTCCCGAACGCAATCGCCACGTTGCGCCGCAGCCCCGCGTACCCCGCCCGCCGCATGGCCGACCCCCGCGTGTACGCGTCCCACTCGTGCTCGCTCATCCGCATGACATCGACCAGCGCGGAACCGTCGGTGGTGGGGATCACCGCTTCGGTGGGGCCGTCGTCGTCGGGATCGTCCGGGTCCGAGAATCGTGGTGCGGCTTCACAGGCGCGGCCATGCAGGCGATGGCATGAGGCGTGTCGCTCGCGCAGGTTAGTCCCAAGGACGCTAGGTGGTGCGTGACCCCAAAGGCCCTAACGGGCAGCTTCTCTCCCCACCCCCTGAAATTCGGCGTGGGGACCACCGGGTTCGCTGCCACTGCCTCGGTTCCCAACTCCCATCCCCTATTCCTTCCTGAGTGCCTCCACCGGGTTCATCCGGCTGGCCCGTCGGGCAGGGACAAAGGCAGCCACCACAGCCACGGATCCCAACAAGAGAGGAACAGACACCAACGTCAACGGATCCACGGGCTGCACCCCGAAGAGAAAACTCCTGATGAGATTGGCGAGAGCGGTAGCCAGTCCCAGGCCGATCGCGCCGCCGACGAACACCGGTCCCAGGCTGTCCCTCAGGACCATGACCACCACGTTGCCGGCGTCGGCTCCGATAGACATGCGGATCCCCACTTCCCTGACTCGGCGAGAGACAGAGAGGCTCACCACACCGTAGAGGCCGACAGCGGCCAGGATCAGAGCCATGAGACCAAATGTGCCGAGGTACACGGCCGCCAGGCGGACTGGATAGAGGTTGATTCCCACCCGGTCCTCCAGGGTCTGGACCTGCAGCACTTGGAGATCAGGGGCGACCTCCGCGATGGCTTGGCGCAGGGTAGCCACCATCTCTCCCGTCCCAACGGAGCCGCGAGCCACAAAGAACAGTTCGGAAGCGGGCCATTGAGCCAGGGGGAAATAGCAGGTCGGCTCCGGAGGGTCACTCAAGAACTTCACCGTTACGTCGCCGACCACACCTACCACCCGGTAGCTCGCCTGGTTGGCCACCATCTCCTTGCCGAGGGCACGCTCGCCTGGCCAGAAGCGCTGAGCTGCGGACTGGCTCACCACCACCACAGGATCCGTTTCCTTCCTGTCCGACTCCAGAATGTCCCGGCCCACCACGAGGGGTATTCCCATGGCCTCCCGATACCCCTCACTCACGCGGTACCGCGTGGCCCAGGGAGCCCGGGTTCCCGCGGGGAGGTCGCGGCCGGGGATTCCGACCGAGACGGTGTTGCGGCCAAACAACGGAAGGGCATCCGACACGCCCACAGCCTGGACGCCAGGTGCGGAAGCCGCCTGGCTTCTGATGTCGCTGGAGAGCCGGGACCATTCCGAAGGTGGGATGTTGCTCATCCCCATGACCGTCTGAACGGACACGGCGTCCTTTGGCCTGAACCCCGGGTCGATGGTGTTCGCTTCGTGGAAGCTGCGGAAGAAGAGGCTGGACCCAGTGAGGAGCATGACCGAAACGCCCATCTGAACGGCCACCAATCCACCCCTCAGCCATTGGCGCCGGGATCGATGACCCGCTGACGCACCGTTCAACGCGGGGGTGATCTCCGATCGGGTAACCGCCAGGGCGGGCACCAGGCCGAACACGAAGCCGGCAAGCCCCACCAAGACGAGGGTGAAGGACAGGACCCTTGGATCCGCTGAGGTATCCAGGGCGAAGGTGACCCCAACCTCAGGCTGAAACCGGAGCAGGAGGTCCAGGGTCCACCTCCCCAGGAAGAACCCGCCCAGACCTCCCAGCGCAGACAGGAGAACGGCCTCGGTGAAGAGCTGGCCCACCAGTCGCCCCCTCCCGGATCCGAGAGCCAACCGGAGAGCCAACTCCTTCCTTCGGCTCACCCCCTTGGCGAGGAAGAGGTTCGCCAGGTTCGTGCAGGACAGGAGCACGACCAGTCCCGCCACGGCCATGAGGAATACTGCCAGCTTCAGCAAGCCGGCGTCGATGCTCGGTTCGATGGCCTGCCGCTCCAGGGGCCAGAGGCGGAAACCCCAGCCGTCCCGTGTCGTCCGACCGGCTGCGTCCCGGACATCCCTGACGACTCCCGATATCCGCGCCTCGGCCGCTTCCAAAGTGACTCCTGGAGCCAGCCGGGCCACGATCTTCACGCTTCTGGGAGGTGCCTGGACGGCGTCTTCAGGCCCAGCCTTGCTGGCGATGAGCGGGGCCATGCTCATGGGAACGAAGACATCGGTCACGATGGTCCGTGTCTGCAACGCCGAAAGCTCGGGAGGAGCAACACCAACGATCGTGTGGGGAATACCAGAAATTTGGATGGACTTGCCCAGCACATCCCCATCCCCGCCGAAGGTCTCCACCCAGTATCGGTGCCCCAGGATGGCCAAGGGGTTTCCACCGGGATCCGAACCCTCATCGGAGAGGAAGGCCCGTCCCAGAGCAGGCTCAACACCCAACACGGAAAAGAGGTTCGGCGTCATGGCTTCCACAAAGCCCGATCGCGTCCCCAAGGGGTCCCGGATGCCGGCGATGATACCGTCGTACGCACCCATGCCAGCAAAGACACCGTCCACTTCCTGGAGGCCTTCGAACTCGGTCCACTGTGCGTCACTCGAGGGGCGGGCCTTCGGCATCCCGACCCAGACCTGGACCAGATCGGCTGGATTCTGAAAGGGCGGGGGCTTGAGGAACAACTCGTTCACCACACTGAAGACGGCCGTGTTGGCGCCGACGCCGATGGTCAGGGAGAGGATGGCGACGAAGGTGAATCCTGGACTCATGCCCATCCGTCGCAACGCGTACCGGAAATCCCTGGCGAAGACACTGCAGCGATCCAGGAACGACCTTCGCCGCAGGCGGGATCGGGTGTAGGTGGCGGCTCTCGCTCGGTCCTTGGCCTGACATGGATCCGTGAAACTCCGCCGGGCTTCCGCAGCGGCCTCCTCCTCAGACATTCCCTGGGCCATCAGGTCCTCGATCTTGAGCTCCAGGTGACTTCGGATTTCATCGTCCAGGTCGGCATCCGCCTGCGGGCGATAGTCCCGGGTTCTGAAGATGCGCCTCATCGATTCAGTCTCCCCTGCCCGGGAAGCCGGGGTCTTCCGAGTACCTCAAGACGGCGAAGACGGCTCCAGCGTGCTCTTCCCAGCGGGCCGCCTCCTTCTGGAGGACTTTCCCTCCCTTCTTGGTCAGCGCGTAGAATCGGGCCCGGCGTCCCGTATCAGTTTCCCCCCATTCCCCCGCGATGTAACCCTTCTTTTCCAACCGATGGAGCGCGGAATACAGAGCACCCTCGTCCAGATCCACCGCCCCGTTGGTCTGCCCCGCGATCCAGCGCCCGATGCCGTATCCATGCTTCGGGCCCCACTTGAGGGTCTGGAGCATGAGGAGGTCCAGCGTTCCTGTGAAGAGATTACTGCCAGCCATGTAGCGATCCTCCCCTGCCCTGATGTTGAGTCGGCACCCTCTACCCTGCATTGAATGATGGGTAACTCACTAAGGGGTAGTACGAGAGGACTCGGGGCCAGGTTTCGAGGGAGGGCGCCATCCTGGCGCCTCGGTGCGGTGATGTCGGACCATCGATCTGCCGCTGCGCGGTTGAGTGACTTCGCTTCCTTCGAGGGCAAAGCGAACTTTCGGGTGGATGGCCACACCTCCTGGCAGATATATCCGCTCACCCGAATCTCCCTGCGGCTGGAGACTAGAAGCCGAACGTCAACGGCTGCAGTGCCTTAGAGCATACTTCCGCTGCCGGTAGATCCTCGAGGTCAACGTCTGTGATCCAGAGACGGGCGCCGTCGAGGCCCATCGGCCCATGGCGTCGCTCGCTGACTCACTCCACGCTCGGCCATGGCGACTCCGGCCAAGCGACTCTTCCGGCCCCCACCCTCACCCGCCAGGCCATCGCGTCCGGCCGCCTCGCCCACGTATCGACCGCGACGGCCAACTGCCACGCCGCTCTACCCGGTCGTCCAGCACCACCTGGAGACCTTCCTCGCCCGGACCGCGGAGGCCGATCCCTTGGGCAACGGTATCCCCTGGTGGGTCGAGAAGGACTTCCGAGCCTACCTGCGGTGCGGCGTCCTCGCCCACGGGTTCGCGAGGGCTCGTTGCGAGGACTGTGGTCACGAGCGACTGATCCCATTCTCCTGCAAGAGCCGGGGCATCTGCCCCTCCTGCAACACCCGGCGCATGGCGGAGCTTGCCGCGCACCTCACGGATCACGTGGTGCCCCACCTCGCCGCAAGACAATGGGTGCTCTCGCTGCCCAAGCGCCTACGTCCCTTCCTGCATCACAACCCTGAAATCGCGGGTGCCGTCCTCCGGATCCTTCTGCGTGCGATCCGGACCACGCTTCGCCACGCCAGTCCCCGTGCACCCGCCCACGCGCAGCTCGGGGCCGTCAGCTTCCTGCACCGCTTCGGCTCCTCCCTCAACGCCCATCCCCACTTCCACGTGGTCGTCCTCGACGGCGTCTTCTCCCGAAGCGACGACGGGGACCTCGAGGAGGCTCACTTTCACGAAGCCAGCCTCCTCCAGCCCGAGCACTGGGCCCGGCTCCAGGGCGTCCTTCAGCGTCGCGTGCTTCGGTACTTCCGCAACCACGGACTACTCGACGAGCTCGACACCCGCGACATGCTCTCCTGGCAGGGATCCGGCGGGTTCAGCATCGACGCTTCCGTGCGCAGCGAAGGTGAGGATCGTGCCGGCCTCGAGCGCCTCCTGCGCTATTGTGCCCGGCCACCCTTCGCCCTCGAGCGCCTTCATGCCCTCGCCGGCGTCGCATCCCTCGCTTCTCCTGACGCGCGGCTCCTCTATCGGTTCCCCAAACCGACTCCTGACGGGCGCACCGAGATTGTCCTCTCGCCTCTGCAGCTCCTCGAGCGCCTCGTCGCCTTCGTGCCACCGCCGCGCATGCACCGCCACCGCTATCACGGCGTCCTCGCACCTCATGCCGGTCTACGTCCTGCCGTCGTCGCCATCGGTAGAGCTCCGGCCGAGACGCCCCTCCTTGTCGATGCTGAGACACCCCGCCCCGTCCCCGGTGACCTGGACGAGCCTCCTCGCTCCGCCAGCCCGGCGCGGATCCGCTGGGCCGTGCTCCTCGCCCGGATCTATGAGGTCCTGCCACTCCTCTGTCCGGCCTGTGGCGGCTCCATGACGATCCTCGCCTTTCTCACCGACCCGCCCGTCCTATCCGCCATCCTTCTGCACCTCGACCTCCCCCACCGGCCTCCGCCTCTCGCCCCTGCTCGGGGGCCGCCTCAGCGGGATCTCCTGATCGACCAGATTCCGAGCTTCGACCCCGCCGATCCCGAGCCCGTGCCCGACTTCCTGTTCGACCAGTCGCTGCCCGACGAATTCGACGACTGACAACTCGACCCCTCCACGGGAGTCCTCATTCGGGCTCTGGCTCCCACCGCCCATCATCCCATCCGCCCGGCCCCCACGAGCATCCCCGCCCACTCGCCCCCAGTTCCGCCGGCACATTCTCTGCTTCCCCCCACCATCCTCCCGCCTTGCCTCTCGTGGACCCGCAGCCTACCGTGCCCCCCAGGCCGACACGGCGGTTGCATTTCCTATCCCTATCGGCCGACAGATGAGAAGTCGCGGCGTGGCGGGCCAACGAGTCGAGGTGAAGCTGGCGTGCGGGATCCTCAACACCATGGCCGAGTTCGGCATGCCGGAGAGCTACCGGGTTGAGTGACTCCAACTTCGGAGGCGGGGCAATCCAGTCTCAGCTCCGAGCCATGCACCAACGCCGGTCAACGGGCACTGGAATCTCATCGACGCTCTGCGGGGGGCGCCCGACCCGGTGACGTGTCCTTTGAAGTCTGGTTCCGCGGGATCCATGGCGTATCGGCGTCGATCGAGGTGACCGGCGGAGAATCAGTGGAGGGCGTGGATGATGTCTTGGCGCAGGTCCCGGAGGGAGCGATCCTCGTCGACAGGGTCCATGCGGCTGCCCATCTGTTCACTCTTGTTCCTTCTCCTGGCGCAGGATGCTGCCGGGCAGCAGTCAGACACACAGCTCCGCAGTCCACTCCAACCTGGGGAAGCCGTGGTGTGCTATTTGTACCACAGCGGATGGTTGATACGAACAGCGTCACGTGTTCTCATTTTCGACTACGCGCCGGGATTCAGGGGGCCACCGTCGGGAGGGATGGGCGATGGCTGGGTCGATCCGGGAGAGATCGAGCGGTTTCATGTCGTCGTATTCGTCTCTCACGCGCACTCGGACCACTTCGACCCGGCGATCCTCGCGTGGCGTAGCCAGTTGCCGTCAGTGCGCTTCGTGTTCGGTTGGCCTGCCGAGCAAGCCCGCACTCCAGACGTCGTGTTCACAGATGCTCGGGAGACGAGGAACGTCGACGGAATCCGGGTGCTCAACGTCCACCACGCGTTCGACGGGATTCCCGAGTCGGCGTTCCTGGTCCAGGTCGATGGCCTCACCCTGATCCACTCCGGGGACCACGATCACAGCCTCGGCCTCTCCGAACCGGTCTTCAGGGACAACATCGAGTATCTGAGGGAGAATGCACCGGACCTCGACCTTCTGTTCATTCCGACCTTCGGAGACGAGGTGGACGCCATCAGATTGCTGGACCCGACAGTGGTCTTTCCCATGCACGACGGAGGGGCTGAGCGGCAGTACGGGCTCTTTGCCCAGGAGGTGGCCCGGAGGGGGCTGGACGTGGAGGTCTGGGCCGCGCCGCGCCCAGGTGCCTGCATGGTCTACCGTCGAACGCCACGGCCCTGATGGCTGACCAAAGGACCGGCGTCGCGGAGCGACCCGCAATGCCCCTGCTCAGCCCACAGCTTTGGTGCCTTCTACCAAGGGAATGGTGCCACGCGCCTCCACCGTTCGGCACGCAGCCTGGTACGCTCAAATGCGACGCCGGCCGTCTTGTCCCAGAGTCGCTGACGGCACCACAGGGTCCTCGCTAATTTGAGGTTGGGAGCCTCGGAACCTCCCGCGGGAGTGATGTCCCGCACTGGATGGAAGATGGCGCATCGGTCCCGAGAGAGGGTCTATTCTCGGGGCCGATCAGTAGCCGCCAAGAACCGCGCCGCGCTTGGATGTTCCGTACCGATCGCACCTGCTCCGAGGGCATGCGTTCTTCGGCCTTGGGCGGTCGCTCCCCGACCGCCGACGGGACGACGCCAGTTCCCGAGCACGATGGCCACGTTACGCCGCAGCCCGGCATAGCCCGCCCGCCGCATGGCCGACCCCCGCGTGTACGCGTCCCACTCGTCCTCGCTCATCCTCATGAGGTCGACAAGGGCGGGCCCGTCGGTGGTGGGGATGACCGCGGCGGTGGGGCCGTCGTCGTCCTCGCGGGAGGTGCCGCCGTCGGACGTTTCAGCTGAAGTGGGTATCCACTTCGCTCCCGTCACCGCTAC
>Ga0307424_1000281_pt1 | contig 26790 bp, 23 predicted proteins | sample SalMarWE160320MG_FD_202157 | JGI IMG/M metagenome (GOLD analysis project Ga0307424, IMG submission 202157) | Salt marsh sediment microbial communities from the Plum Island Ecosystem LTER, Massachusetts, United States - WE1603-20 | ecosystem: Environmental > Aquatic > Marine > Intertidal zone >... | reverse complement strand
CTCTGCATGCAGTGCGGTATGTGTGCGGGATCGTGTCCCTGGCGCATTGTAGATGGCCCTTTTAACATTCGGCGATTGATACGAATGGCCCAGTTGGGTGTGGAAGGATATGAATCCGACGATATCCTATATGGCTGCACCACATGTAATAAATGTGTGTTGAAGTGTCCCAGGGGTGTCACTATTATCGACGTGGTCAGGGCGATGAGGGCGATGATTGCAGAAACAGGGGCCATCCCGGGTGTTTTGAGAACGGTTACGGGGAGCGTCCACAGCAACGGAAACCCCTGGACCGAACCAAGGGAAAAAAGGACCGCATGGATGGAAGGTCTTGATGTGCCAATATTCGGTGAAGGCACTGAATACCTCCTGTTTGTATGTTGCACCTCGGCCTATGACGCGAGGAGCCAAAACATAGCCAAGGCCATGGTCAAGGTCCTGTCTGCGGCAGGTGTCAGCTTCGGCGTGATAGGAGAGGAAGAAAGCTGCTGTTCCGAATCTGTCCGGAAGATCGGGGACGAAGAGCTTTTTATGAATACGGCGGAAAAGAACATCAAGCTTTATGGAGAGAAGGGTGTAAAAAAGATCATTACCACCTCTCCGCACTGCTATTACACCTTCACAAAGGAGTACCCCGAGTTCGGAGGTGATTTTGAGGTGCTTCATTATACCCAGTTGTTAGCAGGGCTCTTAGACGAGGGGAAGCTGAAGCTTTCCGGTACCCTGGATAAAAAGATCACCTACCACGATCCCTGCTATCTTGGAAGGCATAGTGATGTCTATGACGAACCACGGGCCCTGATTTCCGCTGTTACTGGTGGCAACCTGGTGGAAATGAAGAGAGTCAGGCATGAAAGCCTCTGCTGTGGAGCCGGGGGGGGAAGGCTATGGATGGAGACAAAGCCTGAATGGCGTTTTTCGGATATAAGGATAGACGAGGCGTGCGAAACCGGCGCCACTATTCTGGCTACGGCCTGCCCCTACTGCATCACTATGCTTGAGGACAGTCGCAAGACCCTCAACAAGGAAGATGAGATAGAGATCAAGGATATCTCAGAACTCATTGCAGAGGTGCTTTAGCCTATTAACCTTAATTGAAAAAGCCTTGCCTGTTGGCAGGGCTTTTTACTGTAAATGTGATGAAAACAGCCTACCTTGACTGCTTCTCAGGCGTCAGTGGTGACATGTTCTTAGGCTCCCTGGTGGATGCAGGACTTCCCTTTCATGAACTGAGAGAACGTCTCCTGACCCTCCCTATAAACGGTTACCAGATAGAGATCAAACGGGAGGCCCGCAACCAGATCTTTGGCATGAGATTTTTGGTTTCGCTTGATGAAGGAAGGGATGCACATAGAGGGTTAAAGGCGATCAGGGAGGTCATCAGACAGGGAGACCTGTCTGAGACAGTCAAAGAAAAAAGTATACAGATATTTGAATTGCTCGCAGAGGTGGAGGGAAATATACATGACCGCCCGCCGGAGGAGGTCCATTTTCACGAGGTGGGAGCCGTTGATTCCATAATCGACATTGTGGGAACGGTGTATGCCCTGGAACGTCTCGATATCGGGTCTCTTTACGTATCGCCCCTTCCTCTCGGTTCGGGCTTTGTTATGACCGCCCATGGAAAAATCCCTGTTCCGGCACCTGCCACTATGGCCCTGTTAAAGGGAATACCCGTTTGTGATGCGGGAATCCCGCATGAAATGGTTACCCCTACCGGCGCCGCCCTGATAAAGGGGTTAGCTACCTCCTTCGGATCCATGCCCCCCATGGTTGTCCGGGAGATAGGTTATGGGGTTGGGACCAGGGACCTGCAGGACAGGCCGAACCTGCTTCGAATCTTCATTGGGGAGGAGCAATCCGGGAAGACGGTAGATACGGTCGTTGTCCTTGAGACCAATGTAGACGATATCAGTCCTGAATGGTTGGGATACCTCATGGACCGGTTGTTTGATGCGGGGGCCCTGGATGTTGTTTTTTTCCCTGTCCAGATGAAAAAAAATCGGCCCGGCGTACAAATCCAGGTCATTGGGAGACCTGATAAAAAGGAACTCCTGATGGAGATTATGGTCAGAGAGAGCGCAACCTTAGGTATCAGATTTCGCTACAGCCAGCGCAGGGTGCTCCCAAGGTCCTTTTCAGAGGTGGACAGCCCCTGGGGTAAGATTAAGGTGAAAAAGGTGATGCTTGAAAAGGGGCATTCAATCTTAGTGCCCGAATATGATGTATGCAAGGAAATTGCCTCAAAAAATAGTATCCCCCTGCGTGAGGTTTATCTCTGGGTCACGAGCCTGGAGGTCTCACAACCTGCTTGATGTCAAAAGATCAATCTGATAATTTGTCAGTCATGGGTGCCTTCGGGCAAACCGGGTTTTATGGAAAAATAGCCCTGATTTTGGCTACATGGTTCGGTATTGGCCTCGTGCCGGTTGCGTCCGGGACTTTTGGAACCTTGGCTGCCTTGCCCGTTGTCCTGTTGCTCAACTATCTTGGAGAGTGGTATGGCGCATTTGCCCTTGTTGTGGTTACTGTGGCGGCGATCTGGGCCTCAGACCGTACCCAGGAACTGTTGGGAAGGACGGACCCTTCCGAGGTGGTGATAGACGAGGTCTCCGGTTTTTTGGTGACTATGCTCTTATTGCCTACCTCATGGGTAAACGTGGGTTTAGGTTTTATCCTCTTCCGTTTCTTTGATATAGTGAAGCCATGGCCTGTGAGGCAGGTGGAGAGGCTTAAAGGAGGATTTGGCATAGTTGTAGACGATCTGTTAGCGGGAGTGTACGCGCATCTATGCTTGATGGGGATCTTATTGTTTGCAACTTGAAACTGGAAATTTGAAACTGAAAAAATGAAGGGCGAAATAATCACAATAGGGAATGAGCTAATATCCGGCAGGACCCCTGACCTCAACTCGTGGTATGCAGCGGGAAAGCTCACTGCCTCAGGTCTAAGTGTAACCCGTGTCACGTCGGTGGGGGATGATGAAGAAATGGTCTCCCATGCCCTTAAAACGGTCTTCGAATCATCCCGGTTTGTAATTATAACAGGGGGTTTAGGTTCAACAGACGACGATATGACATGCAGGATCGTGGCTAATGCGTTGGATAGACCTCTTTATCCCGATCATCAGATGCTTGAAAGAATCAAGGCACACGTGAAAGCACGAGGGGCTGAGATGACGCCTCCACTCGAAAAAATGGCGTTATTGCCTGAAGGCTCTAAGATGATTAATCCTTCAGGAGATACATGTGGATTTTTATTGGCCAAAAAGGATGTCCGTTTCTATTTCTTGCCGGGAGTCCCTGAGCAGATGCGCCATCTCATGGACAAATTTGTGCTTCCGGAACTCTTGAGCCTTTATGAAACCCTTCCGGTGGTGAGACAACGCCTTATAAAATTGTATGGTCTTAGTGAGCCACGCATCGCCGAAATCTTCGTGAAACTTCAGGGAAAGTTAATGGGTGCTGTTTTGGGGTTTTATCCTCACTTTCCGGAAAACCATATCACGATCTCTTTGCAGGGAGAGGACGAGCCGACCGTAACAGCCGAGTTGGATCAGGTTCAGGCGGAGATAATATCCCTCGTGGGCGATTATGTTTTTTCCACGGGCAATCAGGAGATGGAAGAGGTTGTTGGCGGGTTGCTCACCGAAAGGGGTAAAACAATTTCAGTGGCAGAATCGTGCACAGGGGGGCTGATAGGCCATAGATTGACAAATGTCCCGGGGAGTTCGGACTATTTCTGTGGCGGGATGGTTTCTTACAGTAACCAATCCAAGGTGGATGTATTGGAGGTGAGTGCGGAGACCATTAAAAAATATGGGGCAGTAAGCGACGAGACTGCACAGGAAATGGCAAGGGGTATAAGGGAACGGATGAAGTCCGATCTTGGCCTGGCAGTAACGGGGATTGCAGGTCCTGACGGGGGCAGCAAGGATAAACCGGTCGGGACAGTCTATATAGGTCTCTGCAGTGGGGAAGAGGTTTTTTCGAGGAGATATCGTTTTTGGGGTCGACGAAAGCAGATCAAACTGAACGCCTCAGTGATGACTCTGGACTGGGTTAGAAGGTATTTAAATGGCGATCCGATCCTTTCTGGCATTTGAGTTGCCCGTTGATATCAAAAGAATTATCATGGCGGTATCCGAGGATGTCAGAAAGTTGCCCCTGAATGTCCGCTGGGTTAATGTGACCAACATCCACCTCACAATTGTCTTTATGGGGAACGTACAGGAAGAACAGATCAAGCCGATCCAGGACACTGTAAAGGAAGTCTGCCAGGGATATGGGCCTTTCAGTATCGAAATAAAGGGGCTCGGTCTCTTTGGCAGCAGGCGCAACCCGAGAGTGCTCTGGATCGGGCTTGATGGCGCGATTGATCGCATGGGCTATTTCAGAGATGATTTACAGAAAGGGCTGAGGCTTTTCGGGATTAAGGAGGAGAAGCGGCGTTTTAATCCTCATCTGACACTCGGAAGATTCCGGAAGGGTGCGAGATCCGGGATACACTTGGATGATCTTTTGTCAAAATATCATGACCTGACAAGCCCTGACCGTACAATTGAAGAGCTTATTTTGTTTAAGAGCGATTTAAGGCAAGGGGGGGCGGTTTATTCCAAATTGAAGGAATGGTCCTTGACTGGAAAGCGTTGAAACTCGAGGATTTTAGACAATTCTGCACACCTAACTTTTAGGGAGGGGTTCCTATGGAAAGAGACAGGGCTATTGAACAGGCCATTTCTCAGATAGAGAAACAATTTGGCCGCGGATCCATTATGAAAATGGGAGAGGAAAAGCTGATCGACATACCTGCTATCTCCACAGGATCTCTTGCTCTCGATTTAGCGCTTGGGATTGGCGGTGTTCCACGCGGGAGGGTGATCGAGATTTTTGGACCGGAATCTTCGGGGAAAACTACCTTAGCCCTCCATATAGCCGCCGAGGCCCAGGTAAAAGAGGGAGCTGTGGCCTTTGTGGATGCAGAGCATGCCCTCGATGTAACTTATGCCAGAAAATTAGGTGTGGATGTGGACAGTCTATTGGTTTCACAGCCGGATACGGGGGAGCAGGCCTTGGATATCACCGAGATTCTTGTCAGGAGCGGTGCTATTGACGTCCTGATCATTGATTCCGTGGCAGCATTGGTGCCGCGGGCCGAGATTGAGGGAGAAATGGGCGATCACCACGTGGGGCTCCAGGCCAGGCTAATGTCACAGGCCCTGAGGAAACTCACCGCAACCATCAATAAATCACACACCTGCGTTATCTTCATTAACCAGATCAGGATGAAGATCGGCGTCATGTTCGGCAGCCCGGAGACCACCACGGGGGGGAATGCTTTAAAGTTCTATTCGAGCCAGCGCTTGGATATCAGGCGGATTGGCGCCATCAAGGATGGCGACCAGATAGTTGGAAACAGGACCCGGGTGCGAGTGGTGAAGAACAAAGTGGCCCCCCCTTTCAAAGATGCCGAATTTGATATAATTTATGGAGAGGGGATTTCGAAGGAGGGTGACATCCTTGACCTGGGCGTCTCTTTGGACATTGTGGAGAAGAGCGGGGCATGGTACTCTTTTGGGGAAGACCGGATTGGTCAGGGTAGACAGAACGTTAAACGTTTCTTAGCCGAAAATATAGACATCAGAGACAAAATCGCCGGACTTATCCTTGAAAAGACAGGGCTAACGAGAGGGGAAGAGGAAGGCGAATCTGCTTAAGGTGTACATAATGAATTTTAGAGAGATCAGAAAGAGGTTTTTGGACTATTTCAAGGACCATGGACACCGGATTGTTGACAGCGCTTCGCTTATCCCACGGGACGATCCCACCCTGTTATTTACAAATGCCGGGATGGTCCAGTTCAAGGGGGCCTTTCTTGGGGAAGTAAAGATGGGCTATTCCAGGGCTGCCACGTCCCAGAAGTGCGTACGCGCCGGCGGCAAACATAACGATCTTGAAAATGTCGGGCACACCCCGAGACACCATACTTTCTTTGAAATGTTGGGAAATTTTTCCTTTGGGGACTATTTTAAGGAGGAGGCGATCGAGTGGGGGTGGGAACTGCTGACCGAAGGCTATAATCTCCCTGCTGAAAGGTTACATGTCTCTGTTTACAAGGATGATGACGAGGCTTACAAAATATGGGAAGAAAAAATCGGGATACCGTCGGATCGGATCGTGAGGTTGGGGGAAAAAGATAACTTCTGGGCTATGGGAGATACGGGCCCCTGCGGACCATGTTCAGAGATCCATATTGATCAGGGCCCTTCCTTGGGATGCGGCCGGCCCGGCTGTGCGCCGGGGTGTGACTGCGACAGGTACTTAGAACTTTGGAACCTGGTCTTTACCCAGTTTGACCGGGATCAGGAGGGTAAGCTCACACCTCTCCCCAAGCCGAATATTGATACGGGGATGGGCTTGGAAAGGATTACAGCGGTGGTTCAGGGAGTACTATCCAATTATGATACAGATCTTTTCAGGGATATCTTCTTACGCATAGAAGAGGTCTCTCAAAAGCGATACGGCGATGATGAAAGGCAGGATGTGGCCTTCCGTGTTATTTCCGATCATGCACGATCGATTTCTTTCCTGATCGGCGACGGGATCATTCCTTCGAACGAGGGAAGGGGCTATGTGCTGAGGCGCATTATCCGCAGGGCCATCCGCTATGGCCAGGCGCTTGATCTTAGAGAGATGTTTCTTCGATCCATATGCACTAAGGTCATTGAAATTATGGGCCAGGACTACAAGGAGCTTGTCCAGGCAAAGGGGCTTATCGAGGGAGTGGTGGATAATGAGGAAAGACGTTTTGCCGACACCCTAACCTACAGTATGAAGGTGCTCAATGAAGAGATCAGAGACTTAAAGGCAAAGAGGGTAGACACCATCCCCGGGGAGGTGGCCTTCAAGCTTTATGACACCTATGGCCTCTCCGTGGATATGGTAGAGGACGTGGCTCGTGATGAAGCAATGGCAGTCGATATGGACGGTTATCATCGAGCAATGTCCAGACAGAGGCAACTTTCTCAGGAATCATGGAAGGGGAGCGGGGAAGAAAAGATCCCTGAGGCCTTTCGCGGGCTCTTGGCCCAAGGCCTTGCCACACGCTTTTTAGGATATGAGTCCGTTGAATCAGAGGCTGAGGTTATCGCATTAATAGTGGGAGGAGAAGAGGCCGGTTCGGTTGACGCGGGGGCACAGGCGGAAATCGTGTTAGACCAAACGCCCTTCTATGCCGAATCAGGAGGCCAGGTGGGTGATATCGGCAGGCTATTTGATGAGGATTCAAGATTCAGGGTGACACACACCCTTAAACACGGGCAGGACCTTATCGTTCACAGGGGCAATATTGAGATTGGAACGATTATGGTCGGGGACACACTCAATGCACAGGTTGAGCGTGAAAAACGGGGCGCTACAGCCAACAACCATACTGCCACACACCTCCTTCATGCCGCCCTTAGAGAAGTATTGGGTGATCATGTCAAGCAGGCCGGGTCTTTGGTATCTCCTGACAGGCTCCGATTTGACTTCAGCCATTTTACGCAGGTTTCTCAAGAGAGTTTGACGGAGATTGAACAACTCGTCAACAGGCATATCCGTGATAACATCGTGGTCCAGACCTTGGTGATGTCCAAAGAAGAGGCCATGAAAACAGGTGCCATGGCCATCTTTGAAGAGAGGTATGGCGATATGGTCAGGCTTGTTCAGATTGGCGACGGGGTCAGTATGGAGTTGTGTGGAGGAACTCACACGAAACGGACAGGGGATATCGGCCTCTTTCGCATCCTGCATGAAAGCGCGGTTGCAGCCAATGTCCGCCGGATCGAGGCCCTGACAGGCGAAGCCGCACTTCAGTATACCTTAGAAAGAGATAATGGGCTGAGAAAATCGGCCTCGCTTCTCAGGACAGGGCCGGATAAGGTGGAAAAAAGGATTGAACGGCTGCTAATGGAACTGAAGGAGAAGGAAAGAGAGGTTGAATCCCTCAAGGCCAAGCTTCTAACCAACAAATCTGAGGATCTTTTGACCGGGATTAGAGAGATAAATGGGGTTAAGGTAATTGCACGAGAAGTTGAGGCCGGCTCTCCAAAAGACCTCCGGGAATCCGGAGACCGCATAAAGGATAAACTTGGCTCAGGCATTGTCCTTTTGGGCGCAGGGATTGAGGGGAAGGCGATGTTGACCTGTCTGGTGACCAAGGAGTTGAGAGGAAACTTCCATGCCGGGGATATTATAAGGGAATTATCAGGCATTGTGGGGGGAAAGGGAGGGGGCCGGCCTGACATGGCACAGGGTGGAGGAAATCAACCGGAAAAATTGGGCGAGGCCTTTGAGGCCCTTTATTCTCTAATCGAAAACGGAACTCTTAAGCCGTCCCCACCATGACATTTCGTTTTCTTTCTGTTCAGCGAGTTTTTCTTTGCATATCTTGACCTTTTCAAGGGCCTCGTAATATTGCCCCACGTCGGGGTAGTGTTCGATAAGATAGAGGTATCTGTGCATGGCAGGCTGATATTTCTCCATTTTAAAGTAAAAATTGCCCACATATACTTCATGCTCGGCCAGTCTTATATAGCACTCTCTCACCTTCCTCCGCGCTCGTTCTGCAAAGGAACTCTTGTGGTATCTCTTGATTAGTCGTTCGAACTCTTCCTGTGCCTTATGTGTGAAAGACTGAGTCCTGTCAATGGTTTTCACCCGGCTAAAATGGCACATCCCCTTTTGAAAAAGAACATACGGAATGCTCGGATTCTTAGGGTGGAGCTTTTCAAACTCCGTATATTCGTCATAGGCCTCATCAAAAAGATCTCTTTCGTAGAGGGCGTCAGCCATCTTGAGCTCAGACTTGATGGCGAATTTACTGTAAGGATACCGGTCCTTTATTTTTTGAAAGATTTCCGTGGCAGCTTCGAACTTACCATCGTTAAAATCCTCCATCCCGTCGCTCATGAGTTCGGCTGGAGTTGATTCCTCTTCGCCAAACAAGTCATTCCACAGGGCACAGCCGCTGAATAAAAAGAGGATACATATTCCGGCAAGAAACCATTGTATAAACCTTATTAGTTTAAATGAAGGATGCCGCATAGCCTACAATAATTTTTTCAATTCCTCTTCAAGGTGGCTTTTGGGATGGGCGCCGATAATTGTTTGGGCAACCTCGCCGTTTTTGAAAAGAATAAGTGTGGGGATGTTTCTGATGCCGAACTTGGCAGGGGTTTCACGGTTTTCATCAACATTCATTTTAGCAATCTTTACCTTGCCTTCATATTCCTTTGCCAATGCTTCCACGGTCGGTCCGACCATCTTGCAGGGACCGCACCACTCCGCCCAGAAATCAACCATTGCCGGGATATCTGCCTTTACGATTTCCTCGTCAAAATTTCCGTCAGTTACATGTAATAAATCAGCCATCCTTATTTCTCCTTTCAGTCATATTTAATCCGGGTAAACCGGAATTGAAGCCCCGGAAAGGCCCTCCCTCAGGGGAATCTTTCTCTACGGGGTAAATTTAGGAATTGAGAGATCCCGAATTCAGGGATTCCCCGTAAAATGCAAAGTGAGATAAAAAGCCTGTATGTTGTGAAATAAAAGGCCCAAGTTTATAGCCTGCAGGCGTTTTACCTTTTACTGATTTGTCAATATTACACAAAATTAACTTTGTATTATTCAGGTGGATCTTCCAAAAGCTTCTTTAAACTGTTTGTTATGGTAACTGGAACAGGACCGGAATTGGCATAAAGGTCCAAAACCTGATGCGACGCCTTTGTTTTTTCCTCTATGGCTTCCCAACCGATTCCCTTTTCTTCCACCTGTTTCATAAGCTGGATAAACTCTTCAGAACTCATTGTCGTCCTCCCTATTTCTTTTTAGATGGCTTCAGATCGGGGGGATAGATGAACTTGGGATCTATCTCGTAGGTCCACGGGAGCCCCCACCACTGCCAACCATAATGTCGTCTTTGGTTAAAGCCGTTAATCTTATTTCTTTTTGCTAACTGGCGGTAGAATTTCTGCTTGTTACTGTCTTTAAAAAAGGGAAACTCAGGCCCTTCAAAGCCGTTTTCCACGTCATAGGCCTTTTTGAAGCCAGCATTAATGAGCTCCTTTGCAGCAAATGCACTTCGCGTTCCGTCACGGGAGATAATAAGCAAGTTGTCTGTTTTCTTGAAAACTTTGCCTATCTCCTCTATAAACGCCTTATTCTTAGCGTTGATTCCATACTCGTATTTCTCGTTTTTTTTCCTCAGTTTATTACTCATAGACATGTAAGGAAACAGATAGGCGTTGATCGGATGTCCCACAAGCTGATACTCTGCCCTTGTCCTGACATCGATGAGAAAGGTGTCCGGAACCGTATTGAGCATATCATATGCTTCAACGGGTAAAATCTTTTTTGGTTCCTCTGCAAATCCGGTTTTGAAGGAGAGCAACATAAGCCCTATGATTAAACAACCTGCCAACAAAATCTTTCTGTTCATGTCTTAGTCTTCTCTGATTATTTTTAATCCAACAACCTTTGACCCCTGTTGAAGATCCCCGCACATGGTGCGGGAGAACCCAAGGAATTGTTATGAATAAATCAATAATGCAGTACACTATGTTTGTCAATGAAAAATCAGCGCTTTTTATGCTGATAGCCTTTCCCGGTTCCATCCTAAATGATCGATTCAAGGCGATCCTTTCTCCTCAGCTACCCCTGTTTCTTGTCTATCATTCCTAATTTCAGGAAAGTCCATGGCGCTCCAAACCCGCACCAGAGACCCATCAGAGCATAACGAACAAAACGAAAAAACGACTCCGGCTCAAGTCCGGATAAACATGCGCGCAATCCTGAGCGAAGCAGAAGAAGCACTCCCATGCCCAAAAGGAAACACAATAGTCGCTTTCTCCAAAGACCATGGCATTCAAAACCCACCCAGAGGCGCTCAAATATGAATCCCATTCCCATTCCCATCAGCGTCGCTGCGGAGCCAATGCCGTATTTCCCTTGACCGGGGCAGAAGAAAATCATCAGGGAAGGCACAACTAATGCTGCACAAATCTGCCAGATAATGCCTTTTGTAACAAGCCAAGTTTCAACTCTTGGGTCAGACCAGAGATAGAGCAACAGAAGTATCGCTCCTATAAGGTAACCGCCCAAGAGATCAGTAGGGAAATGAACTCCCAAGAAGAGGCGTGAAAGAGGAATTAATACGATTAGTGCACCGGCAATCACCCATAGCAATGGTCGTCTGAAACGTAACGCAAGGTAGCCCCAGAAGACCAGGGTTCCCTGAGTGTGGCCGCTGGGAAATCCGCCGCCTCCAGCGCTGGCTATTTGCTTTACCCTGCTGTCATATTGGAAAGGCCTGGGTTGACATGCAAAAACTTTTGCCGCAGAGTTAACATAGGCAGAGAAAAGGAACAGAATAGATAGCCTGACCCCGGTGCGCCTGTCGACGCACCAGTATATAAATGGCAGGACAAAGATGAAAAACCCCTCATTTCCCATAAACGTTAAGATTCTAAATGGTAGATCTAAGGAAGGGCTGGACTGCTGAAGCCAAAGCACTACCTTAACGCCCCAATCCAAGATAGGTTCCATAGATCACCTCCTTTAGATTTGCATCGTTCTTAGAAATAAAATGGCCTTCAAGATCACCTTTTTCGTATAAGAACTTGCTGGGATATCTTAGACGTTTCTTTATAGTCCTCCTCCCAACCTCGGGTCAAATTGTTTAAAAGTGATTCATGCTACTGAAAATTCGCCATGTTTCGGTGATCACGAATGTTAAATTATGGAAGGCTATGACAAGGTTGATCGGGCCTCTAATGGACTGGAAGGCCTTGAAAAATACAAGACATTATCGCCTGACCTTGTCCTCATGGATATTGAAATGCCTGTTATGGATGGTTATGAGTCTTCCTGTGAAATCAAGGCTTTTGATCCGGAAGCCAAGATTCTGGTACTAACAGGCAATCCCGATGATTCCAGGGCTCAAAGAGTATTAAAAGAAGATATGGCCTTCGCCCTCCTGCAAAAACCCTATAAATTAAGAGACCTGAGGCGCATTATCCTGGAAAATCTTCCAGCATGTTCCTGACCCTGATCCGCCGTACGCGGAGAACCAAATCCGAAACTTAATCACCTGCCGACTTCGCCTGCGCCTCCAGCAATAACTATTGATCTGTTCCTTTTCTATCTTATTGCTATTTTTCCAAACCGGTTTTCACTTCTCCAATGTTTTTCCTTAAATCGTCAATCTTCAATTTAGTTTTGGTTTAACCGGGTTAAGAATATACCTTGACATTTTTTAGTGGAATAAGTAACTTATTATACGTCGCTAGGGGTGGTTTCTCTGAGAGCTGGACCGACATCCTGCAACCCTTAGAACCTGAACTGGCTAATACCAGCGTAGGAAAGCGGCGCGATTACCGAGTTTAGGCGTTATTCGTGTTTAGAGGGCCTTTAGAGCCGCTTTCTCCCTGGTGAAAGCGGCTTTTTTGCGGGATATGATAGAACCTCGGTTCAGAGGTTCAGCGTTCAATCGGGCGTTTTCAGAAGGTCAGAGGTGGCGGATGAAGCGGATATTGACCATCGGCGGTTCTGATTCCGGAGGCGGCGCGGGGATTCAGGCGGATTTGAAGACCATCACCGTGCTGGGTAGTTACAGTATGAGCGCAATAACCGCCCTCACAGCTCAAAACAGAGTAGGTATGCAGGGCGTTCATTCCGTACCCGTTGATTTCATCAGACTGCAGATAGAGTCGGTCCTTTCCGACTTTGGTGCAGATGCGGTGAAGACAGGGATGCTATCCACCCCTGAGATTGTTTTGACGGTTGCCGATGAGTTGAGGCGGTACAGGATTGGACATTTGGTGGTTGACCCGGTCATGGTGGCGAAAAGCGGGGATACGCTTTTATCCGAAGATGCACGGATTACAGTTAAGGAGGCTCTCTTCCCGCTGGCCCATGTGGTGACTCCCAATCTTTCCGAGGCGTCTGAACTCTGCGGGTTCCCCGTGGAGAACCTTAATGGCATGAAAGAGGCAGCCAGAAAAATCCTCCGGATGGGCCCCCGGTTTGTGCTGGTCAAAGGCGGGCACCTGGCAGGCGATGCAGTGGACGTGCTCTTTGACGGGGAGAATTTTCAGACCTTCGAGGCCCCTCGTTTGAGACACCGGAACACACATGGAACAGGGTGCGCCTTTTCGGCGGCGCTGGCTACCTTTTTGGGCCAGGGTCTTACGGTATCAAAGGCGGTAGGGCGGGCCAAGAAGTTCATTACCCGGGCCATTGAATTGGGTCTTGATCTGGGCTCAGGGCACGGCCCCACAAATCATTATACCCACGTGCTTCAGTGGACAGGGTGAGAGAAGGTGGCTTTTTATGCTAAACTTTCATAAGAGTGGGAGAATTTATAGATGACTCAGTTAAAACAGGCAAGATCAGGCGTTACTACACCGGAGATGGAAGCAGTGGCGCTAAAAGAAGATGTGACTGTGGAATGGCTCAGGGGCCAGGTGGCAGAGGGTAGGGTGGTGATTCCGGCCAATCCGGGACATGATCGATTGGTGCCATGCGGTATTGGAGAAGGACTTTTTGTAAAGGTGAATGCCAATATTGGGACCTCTTCTGACAAATCCGTCCTTGAAGATGAGGTGGCTAAGCTAAGGGTTTCATTAGAAGCCGGCGCAGATTCCATTATGGACCTATCAACCGGGAGACAAATTGATCTCTGCAGGAAAAACATCTTAGAGAAATCGACTATTCCTGTGGGAACCGTTCCTATTTATCAGGCCGTCGTAGAGACCGTGGAAGAGAAGGGCGGGTTGATCAATCTGAGTGTGGATAAAATATTTGAAGTGATTGAAAAACAGGCCCAGGACGGGGTTGATTTCATCACCGTTCATTGCGGTCTAACGAGATCGGCCTTGGAGATGTTGAAAAATCAGGGAAGAACTACCGATATTGTAAGCAGGGGCGGGGCCTTTCTGACCACCTGGATGCTGCATCATGACAGGGAAAACCCGCTTTACGAGAACTATGACAGACTTCTTGATATAGCCTATAAATATGACGTGACACTCAGTCTCGGGGATGGGTTAAGGCCCGGGTGTTTGGCAGATGCCACCGACAGGGCGCAGATCCATGAGTTAATGACTCTCGGACACCTCACTAAAGTCGCCTGGGAAAGGGATGTGCAGGTGATGATTGAAGGCCCCGGGCATGTCCCATTAGATCAGATTGAGACTAACATCATACTTCAGAAAAAACTTTGCCACCACGCCCCTTTTTACGTTTTGGGCCCCTTAGTCACTGATATTGCAGCGGGGTATGATCACGTGGCCTGTGCCATAGGCGGTGCCTTGGCCGGGGCGGCAGGCGCCGATTTTCTCTGTTACGTGACCCCTTCAGAGCATCTCTGTCTGCCAAGTGTAGATGATGTAAGAGAGGGGGTTGTGGTCACAAAGATTGCGGCCCATGCGGCTGATATTGCAAAGGGGAACAAAATCGCCATCGAAAGAGACAGGCAAATGGCGGTTGCAAGAAAGAACTTGGATTGGGAAACCCAGATGAAACTGGTAATTGATCCCGAAAAGGCGCGAAAGTACCGCGAACAGAATCCCCCTTCAGAGGATGATGTCTGCACCATGTGTGGGAAATATTGCGCTATCAAACAGGTCAAGGAATACTTTGGAGATTGAGATCACTTCCCCAAACAGAATTGACTGAATATACTGTCTAAGACGTCTTCACTTGTGGTTACCCCCGTGATTCCTCCCAAGGCGTCGAGTCCGCTTCGAAGTTCTAAGGCGATAACTTCCATCGGTGCCTCCTCTCTTGTTCTGTGTTCCGCATCCTTGAAAAACTGAAGCGCATTGTAGAGGGCGTGCCGATGCCGCAGGTTGGGGACAGCAATAGAGGACGTCGTATCTATCCGGCCTTCAAAGATACAATCCTTCATCGCCTTTTTCAGTTGATCGAGCCCCTGGCCGGTAAGGGCTGAAATCTTGACTGAAGGGAAAAGAGAAAGCGCTTCGGAATCTGCCCTCTGACCGAGTTTGGAGGGCAAATCGATCTTGTTCATAACTATCAAGGCCTTCTTTCCTTTGGATTGCAGGATAGTATCCAGATCGTCCTGACCCAAGGGACGGCTCTGGTCAATGACAATCAACACGAAGTCTGACTCCTTCAACTTCTGTTTAGTCAAGTTGATTCCAAGCCTTTCCACCTCGTCATTTACCCTCCGGAAGCCCGCAGTATCCATGAGCCTGAGTGGTATCCCTTCAATATTTATGGTAGATTCGATAATGTCCCTCGTGGTTCCGGGTATGGGGGCCACAATGGCTCGTTGTTCGTTCAGGAGGCGATTCAAGAGACTTGACTTGCCCGCATTGACCCGGCCTGCAATGACGGTATTGATGCCGTCCACCCAGATCCTGCTTTCATGGGCCGCTATCAGGGCTTCAATAGGCTTGAGTAGGTCTTCGTTTATTCCCTTTGTTCCCTCCTCTCTAAAAACCAGATCAGTTTCCTCTTCCGGAAAATCGATTGCCACCTCTGCCCGCGCAAGGATATTGATAGCCTTTTGCCTCAAGCCTTCGATTTCCTCTTTAAACGCCCCCCGGACCTGTTGCGAGGCCAAATAAAGCCCTCTTTCTGACTGGGAATTGATGATATCGATGACCGCTTCAGCCTGCGTCAGGTCGATCCTCCCGTTTAGAAATGCCCGAAGTGTAAATTCTCCGGGGGTGGCCAACCTTGCGCCCTGACCTAAAAGGATCTCGAGAATTTTGGAAAGGAGTGCGTATCCGCTGTGGGAGTTGATTTCAAGGACGTCTTCTTGAGTATATGTACGGGGGGCCCTCATAAAGGAGAGCAGAACTTCATCAATGGCGTTTTCAGAGGATGGTTCTAATAAATGCCCCAAGTAGAGATGGTGGCTTCTGAGGAGAGGCGTGGGGTTCTTAGGCCTGAAGATCTTTCCGGCGATTTCAAACGAAAGGGGGCCGCTTACACGTATGATGCCGATGCCTGCCTGGCCAATCGGGGTGGCTATGGCGGCGATGGTATCCTGGTCAGGAGACATGTGAAAAACGAACCCCCCGCGGCTACTTTACTTCGATATTATGTGATGCAATGGCATCCTTCATTTATCGGCTTACACTTTTTTAGGAAGTCATATATTTCTTGCCTAATTCAGGATGCCGAAACTTGAAATTGGAAATTAGATAACACATTTACATGTTTCTGTTTTTCCCAGTTTCAAATTCAATCCCGCGCATCGCGGGATCAATTCTCCTTTTTCGGTGATCTTGAAGAGCTATATTGCTTAGGGATAATGATCACCTTTTTCAAGGCACCTTCTCCTCGCCCCTTGGTTCCTAATTCATCATCATCCCTGAGGGCAAGATGCACAATCCTCCGGTCGTGAGGATTAAGAAGGTTGGTGGCAACCGGTTTCCTGATCTTTTTTGCTTTGTCACCCATTCTCAAGGCCATTTGAACCAGGAAATCTTCCCTCCTCTGACGATAGTTCTCCGAATCGACAAGGACGCGGGTCCTTTTTTCGAGCGATTTGTTTACGATCTTATTTACTATAAACTGAAGGGCATCCAGAGTCCTCCCTTTCCTTCCTATTAGAAGGCCGGATTTATCTCCCTCAATGCTCAGATTTATTGTGCCATCAACCTGTTGAGCGAGGACCGAGATTCCTTCCATAGGGATGAGGGCCAGGATATTTTCCAACGCCTCTTTTGCAACGGCAACACCGTTTTCTTCTCCTGATAATGATACCTCTTTTACAACAGCAATTCCCATTTCCTCCTCGGGTAGTTCGGGTTCCTTTTTGGCAAAAGAGACTCTGATCTTGGCTTTTCTGCCGCCTACTAAGCCAAAAATCCCTGTTGATCCAGGTTCAACGATCTCGATATCGAACGCCTCTCTCGAAAGATTGAGTTGGCGGCACGCATTTTCAATGGCGTCCTCATCGTTTTTTCCTTCAAATTCATAGGTTTCCATGATTGTCCTCCAGATATTATGCCGGTTTCTTGTGAATTCGGTACTGTTGGCCTATAGAAAGGATATTGTTAATTAGCCAGTAAAGAACAAGACCGGAAGGGAAGTTGATAAACATAAACGTAAAAATAATGGGTAAAAACATCATAATTTTGGCCTGAGTGGGATCGCCCGGAGTAGGCGTCATTTTTTGCTGTAAGAACATAGATGCGCCCATCAAGAGGGTCAAAACGGGAATTCCATAGGGCGGAGACATAAACGGGATCTTAAAGGCAAAGTGAAACAATCGCCCGGGGGCCGAGAGGTCGTTTATCCACAGCATAAACGGCGCATGCCGAAGCTCAATGCAGTTTCCCAAGACCCTGTAGAGTGCAAAAAACACCGGGATCTGAATAACCATGGGGAGACATCCACCCATGGGGTTAACCTTATAGGTCTTGTATAAGGCCATCATCTCCTGGTTTAATTTTTGTTTGTCGCCCTTATACTTCTCCCTGAGCTTGGCCATCCTGGGTTGGAGTTTCTGCATCTCCTTCATCGATTTATAACTTTTGTGGGTCAGCGGCCAGAATAGGGCTTTGACCAAGATCGTCAGGAGAATGATAGATACACCATAGTTGTGAATGTATTCGTAGAAAAAGCGCAGAATATAGAGGAGGGGTTTTGCGATAATATCTGTCCACCCAAAATTGATGGCCTGATCGAGGTCCTTGCCGAACTTTTTCAGTATCTCCAAGTCACGGGGCCCCCAATAGAGTTCATATCGTGAAGACTTCAGCTCAGAAGGATTTATGGAAACAGATGGCAGGAGGTAGGTGCCTTCCAGTATCCCCGACGATAAATGACGTCCGGTAAAAACCCCTTTGGAGGGAAGATCCGGAACGATAGCCGACATGAAGTAATTGTCCTCATAGGCAACCCAACCCATTTGGCCCATGACTGTCTGTTCATCCGATGGGTCTTTGACCTCGACCTCTTCCAGTTTTTTATTCAGAAGCAAGGCAAACCCTACGTAGGCATAGTAGCCTCCCTTGCCTTGGGGAGGCATGGCCCTCAGGTTTGCCTTAAAGGCTCCCTCCACCGGTTCTGAGGACCGGTTGGCTACATCTATACTTAGATCAATCTCGTATCGGTCCGGATAGAAACGGAAGGTTTGAGTCATAGAAAGACCGTCTTTGGTTGCGGCCCGGAAAACGATATCCTGCGGGGAGGAGTCCGGACCAACCTGTATAAAGTCTCGATCAACCTGAAAAACCGTTTCCCCCTTTTTGTCTGCTGAATGATTGTCAAAGGTAAAGAGCAAGGGATCGCCCATCTCCTTTTTAAAGTTTACAAGGTCGACCAGGGGAGAGTCGGGGTCAGTGGTTTGACGATACTTTTTTAGTTTAAAGCTCCTTATGGTCGGACCCACATTGCTGAAGATAGCCTTGTATAAAGGAGTATCGATTTCTATCTTTTTTTCATCTGGTATGGGGATAGCCTCAATTGGCATTTCCTTTGTCCCGGGAAGTCGCGCAGAATGACTCAAGGCAGGAGCCTTTTGGGTCTCTAAGGATTCTTTGGGAGCTTGATTAGGTGAAACATTCTTCCCTGTTGGCGCTTGTTCCTGTTTTGGCCCGAAAAAGAGCGACCACCCAACGAGCACTATAAATGATAAAGCGAAAGCTAATATTGTTCTTTTGTCCATCTTAGGCGTTTAGTCCTGATGTTTCGGTCCCGGCCTCAACTCTACGGAAGCGGGATTAGGTAAAAGGCACAAAAATAAATAATGACAACCGCTCGACGATTTAGCGAGGCCTGGAGCCATAGATGCATTTTGCTGAGTCCTAAACAAGTGCTGTGCATCATTGGAGTGGGTCATATCCTCCAGGATGAAAAGGATTGCATTTGGAAATCCTGACAAGAGTCAACCATCCCCCCCTTAAGATCCCGTACTTTTTGAAAGCATGGCGGGCATACGTTGAGCATGTGGGATAAAAACGACAGGAAGGAGGCCAAAAAGGCGAAATAAAATGCTGATATATAGATATCAATACGACAGGTATATATCTAAGCCTATAAACTGAACTTTTTTTTGAAAAAGATTGCTCCAAGTTCGTCTTTTGTTTTCCAGAGATCCAAATAGCTGGCATCCTTCTTTGCTTTGACGACGATATCGTAGCCTTGGGGGGTTTTCGAGTTGTTGAGTCTAAAGAATTCTCTGATTAGTCGTTTGACCCTATTTCTTTTGACCGCGTTGCCCGCCTTTTTACTAACAGTAATCCCCAATCTTGCTATACCCAGCCCGTTCTGCTTGATAATGACAACAAAATGTTTCGTATGACGACGCTTACCCGATCGATTTAGATTGACAAAATCAGTTCGATTCAATAATCTTTTTTTTTTGGAGAAGAAATAAGGTGTCATATAGTCTGAGGAACTCGGCCAGGCTTGAGGGTGTCTTATACTGCCAATCGTTTTCGCCCCTTAGCCCTCCTTCTCTTTAGGATGTTTATTCCGCCTTTAGTACGCATCCTCGCCCTAAAACCATGGGTCCTCGCTCTCTTGATTTTGCTGGGTTGATAAGTTCTCTTCATGATGTAATTCCTTTGTGTAGCTTTTATGAATTTTATAGTATAACTATAGACAGAGCAGGTTGTCAAGCTAAATTATAGAACTCTGCCATATCAAAATTATTTAGATGCATCATCGGCAGGAATGCCGGGGTCTTGCGCTCTTGGTATTTTCTAATTGATAATTTGCAGCAACTCATATATTTATTATAACTGTTCACTCAAAAGTAACTTCACATTTTGGACGTTGATGTATCCCGCTTGGCGCTGTTGCGGAAACTCGAAATATGCCGGGTTTTTCCGGTTTAAAATTTGTAAATCCCAATCAAGTTAAAAGGAGAAATCGATGCTTCTTGATCCTATTTTGGGCTTATTCTCAAATGATTTAGCGATAGATCTCGGTACCGCCAATACCCTTGTATACATGAAAGGGAAGGGGATTGTTCTAAGCGAGCCCTCCGTAGTAGCAGTGAGGAAGAACGGGCGTGGCGGCAGCAAGGTGTTGTCAGTGGGCAAAGAGGCCAAAATGATGTTAGGCCGGACCCCAGGCAACATCGTGGCCATACGGCCGATGAAGGACGGTGTGATTGCGGATTTTGAGATTACAGAGGCCATGCTTCGTCATTTTATAAGACAGGCACACAACAGAAGGACGTTTGTAAGACCTCGAATCATCATTTGTGTCCCGAGTGGTATTACCCAGGTTGAGAAAAGGGCCGTCCGGGAATCTGCGGAGTCTGCCGGGGCCAGAGAGGTTTTTCTAATCGAAGAACCGATGGCAGCCGCCATTGGCGCAGGATTGCCCATTACCGAACCCACAAGCAATATGGTTGTTGACATTGGAGGAGGCACTACGGAAGTCGCGGTCATATCCCTTGCCGGCATTGTTTACAGTAAATCCGTGAGGGTTGGCGGAGACAAAATGGACGAGGCAATACTGCAGTATGTCAAGAGAAAATATAATCTTTTGATCGGAATTACCACTGCAGAGCTTATAAAGACCGGCATTGGCAGCGCCTATCCGAGCGACCAGGTTGAGACCATCGATGTTAAGGGTCGGGATCTGGTGACTGGGATTCCAAAGATCCTGACGATAGACTCAGACGAAGTGAGGCAAGCTATCTCAGAGCAAATCGAGACAATAGTAGAAACTGTCCGGATTGCCCTGGAACAGACTCCTCCTGAACTCGCTGCGGATATTGTGGATACCGGGATTGTCTTGGCCGGGGGCGGGGCATTGTTGAAGAACCTGGATGTGCTGCTGAGAGAAGAGACGAAGCTTCCTATAACTATCACCGAAGACCCTCTTTCCACTGTTGTTCTCGGTTCCGGGATGGCGCTTGATAACATTTCGATGCTTAAAGAGGTTACAATCAGGTAGCAACGCAAGAGGCTGGGCTTTTTCTTTTATGAACTTAATTCAGACCTGGTTAAGTGGTTAAGTCCCGCCCAATAGAAGACGGGACGTAACTAGTGTCCGAACGAAAACTTGGATTTTTCGTTCAGATCAAGGAAGACGAAAATTTTAACCGCAGGAATACATTGAGTATTTCGAGGATTAAAATTTGAGTCTGACACAGATATGGGCGAAAAAGACAGTTTTCGTTCAGGCACTAACTATTTGACGATCTCTGTAGAATAACCTGGAGCAAGGTTCTATCATTGAAAGGTGAAAAATACTTCCGTAAAATATGGATATCGGTTTTTTTTATCTGTTTTGTGCTGCTTTTGCTGTCTTCAACTTCCGGTCTCAGACAACCGTGGAATCCCGTAGAGCAATTAGTTGTAGAAATTTCCGCTCCCTTCCAAAAACTCATCAAACTAACCATAAACTTCACAAGGGATTTCTGGTTAAACTATTTCTGCCTGATAGATGTCCGTCATGAAAACACCCGGTTGCAGCATGAGATCAACTCCTTCAGAAGGGAAAATAGCCGATACAAAGAATTGTTGGCTACCCATGAAAGACTCCGGAAACTTCTCCAATTTAAGGAGGTCATTCGGCGACCGGTTGTTGCGGCTCAAGTTATAGGACTGGACCCAACCGGATGGTTCAAATCAATAATTATCGATAAGGGGAAAAGTGCCGGACTGAAGTGGGACATGCCGGTGGTGAATGCGTCAGGTGTGGTGGGAAGAATCGTTTCTATTTCAACTGACTACGCCAAGGTCTTGTTAATTATCGATCAGAACAGCGCTGTCGACTGTCTGACGCAACAGTCCCGTGATCGGGGGATGGTGAAAGGATTGTCGACGGATGTTTGTAAAATGGATTATATGGCGAAATCCAGCGATGCTGTTGTTGGGGAGATGGTCATTACCTCAGGGCTGGGAGGCATTTTCCCAAAAGGACTCCCGGTAGGAAGGATATCGAGAGTGAAAGAGGTATCTGGGGACTTTTTCAAGGAGATTGAGGTCACGCCGTCTGTTGATTTCTCCAAGTTAGAAGAGGTCCTTGTCATACAAACCGCAAATAGCAGTGGGCAAGGGAGTGGCTAAAATGAACTAAAGTGAGTCCTGCGACGGGATGAGATTTCTTAGCTGTAGTTCTATATTTAAACATTTGAAGAGTTGTCAAGGCCGGGAAGGAGAAAAGATAGTCACATCACAAGAAAGGAGAAAACTAAGCTTTTGTCTTGCCGCATGGTTGTTTGGGGTTTCATTTACACTATTGAAGGGGATCTGGTTCGATCCCTGGGGTGTGAGTATTTTTAACCTGGACCTCTTGACCATCTTAACGGCCTATCTCTTTCTGTCCTTTGGTCGAATGCAGGCAGGCGCCTTCGCGTTGGGGCAGGGGCTCTTGATCGACATCTTCTCCAGCGGTTTGAACGGCCTTTTTACCTTTCTCTATCTAAGTGTTTTTTTGGGGATATATTTAGGTTCGCTGTTTTTTAACCTCCAAAGCGCCAAAGGGCAGATAATGATAGTAACGTTAGTAATTTTTTTTAAGTATATTGTATTTTTAACTGTTCTTTCTCTTTTTTCCAACAGTATCATTTTTTCAAAGTCATTCCTCAGTGCTTCAGCAATTTCTATAATAGGCACCGGTCTAATTACCCCGATTTTTTTCATCTTTTTCAATTGGTTGATGGGTATTTCCGGAAGAGAAGCTGACACCCCTATTTCTGAAGAGCTGTAGGGTTGACGTACCATAGTAAAAGGTTCTTTTTCGAAATCCTCAAGCATCTGAATGATTATTAGCACTTTAAAGGATAAGATCAAGGTGTTGAAAACATCAAATTTCGATCCTGTATCTTCAGAGGTTTTCGGCAAACAACTGAAAATCGCGATGATATTTGTCTTGATCGTATTTGGCATTTTAATTTTGAGGCTGTGGTTTCTGCAGATTGTAAACGGGTCAGCCTACCGGGCCAAATCTGAGCATAATCGTATCCGTCTTCACGTTATTGCACCTTTCAGGGGAATGATTTTTGATAGAAAGGGTAGAGTGCTCGTGGACAACCGGCCATCGTACGACCTTTATGTAATTCCAGAGGAAGTTCAAGACCGGCCTCAATTGTTGAAAAGATTGAGCTTATTCGCAGATCTCGATTCGAAGCATGCAGGGCGGATTCTGGATAAAGCGGCCTGCGGGTATCCCTTTAAGCCGGTGTGTCTCAAAAAGGGCATATCCCGTGATGAGCTTGCCAAGATAGAGACTCATAGTTTTGACTTGCCTGGTGTTATGATCAAGGTCAGACCGGAGCGGCACTATTTCTATGAAGGCCTCGGGTCCCACGTTCTCGGTTACTTGGGTGAAATCAGCGAAGATCAATTGAGGGGCGGGCAGTTCCGGGATAACAAATCAGGTGATTTGATCGGAAAAACGGGTGTGGAGAGAAAATGGCAGACCTTATTAAACGGTGTTCGCGGTGGTGAACAGGTAGAGGTAGATGCTGTCGGCCGAAGAATAGAGGTTATTTCGCGCAGGGCTTCTGTTTCGGGAGCGAACATATGTTTGACAATTGACAAAGATTTACAGATGTTAGCTGAAGAATTACTCCACGGGAAGCACGGAGCGATTGTGGCCATGGATCCCTCGAATGGGGAAGTTCTGGCGTTGGCAAGCAGCCCCTCTTATGACTCCAATCTGTTTATTCAAGGGATTGACCGAAGAACCTGGCAAAATATTGTTTCATCAAAGGATTTTCCTCTTCAAAACAGAGCTCTGACCGGTCAATATCCCCCTGCATCGATTTTTAAGATCGTGGTTGCTTTAGCAGGGCTCGAGGAGGGGGTTATTACCCCGGAAGAAGAGATCTTTTGTAATGGCACTTTTACCTTAGGAAAACAGAGATACCGTTGCTGGAAGAAATACGGGCACGGGAAGGTAAACCTTCACAGGGCCTTGATGGAATCCTGTGATGTGTATTTTTATAATGTGGGGAGAAGGCTGGGTGTCGACAAGATCGCCGAATATGCGAGGCGCTTAGGCTTGGGAAATAAGACCGGTATAAATCTGGACCACGAAAAGGGTGGTTTGATCCCCACAAGCGAATGGAAATTAAGAAGATGGGGTGTCCCCTGGCAGGCCGGGGAGACCATCTCCACTTCTATCGGGCAGAGCTTTGTACTGACAACCCCCATACAGATTGCCACCCTTATTTCAGCTGTTTTTAACGGAGGCCGTATATTCACGCCCCAGGTGACCAAGTGGGTTAGGAAAACCGGGGGGAAGAGCCTCTTTGAATCTTCGCCGCAGTCACCCAGAAATGCGGGAATTAGGCAGGAATATCTGGATCTTGCAAGAAATGCACTTATAGGTGCTGTTAACCAACCCCATGGTACCGGTTCGAAGGCGAGGATAAAGGGGCTTGCAGTTGCAGGAAAAACGGGAACAGCACAGGTAGTAGCCCTTAAGAAGGAAAAGGAGAAAAAAAGTGGATCTGAAATCCCCTGGAAATTCCGGGACCATGCCTGGTTTGTTGCTGTTGCGCCGGCAGATACGCCCAAGATTGCAGTGGCGGTCCTTATTGAGCATGGCGGGCACGGAGGAAGCGCTGCTGCTCCAATCGCCAAGGAGTTGATAAAGGCCTATCTTCAGGTCCCGTTGTGATTTGAAACTGGATGCTGGATTCTGGATACTTAACCACTTAAACTCTCATTTGAAAAAACATGCTTGATCGAAGATTGATTCAGAATTTTGACTGGGTTTTGCTCCTGCTGCTGTTGTTCGAGGCGGGGATCAGTATCCTTAATCTCTATAGCGCTACTTATCCGATCCGGGATCTGGGAGGATTAGAGATCTTTACCAAACAGATTTATTGGTTTTTGATTGGATTTACTGTTTTTTTCCTGATGACCACTTTTAATTATTATCTATTGGAACGATTAGCCTACCCACTCTATTTCTTTGCCATAGCCCTTCTCATTTTGGTCCTAATTGTGGGAAAGGTGATGTCGGGGTCTCAACGATGGCTGAGTTTGGGGCCGATTTCTTTCCAACCGTCGGAATTGGCAAAGATCGCCATCGTGCTGGTCTTGGCGAAGTTTTTCAGTGAGAGGGGCGAGAACAGGGAATATCGATTGAGGGACCTCTGGCAGCCATTTGTACTCACCGCGATTCCCTGCTTCCTTATTCTGAAAGAACCTGACCTCGGTACTGCCCTTTTTCTGGGGATGATATCTATCTCTATGATTCTAATTGTCAAGGTATATTGGAAATCGTTAGTTATTTTTTTGTGTTCCTCTTTTTTGGCGGCTCCTTTGATCTGGTTTGGACTCAAGGAATATCAGCAAAAACGAGTTCTCTCATTTCTCAGCCCCGGTATGGATCCATTAGGAGCCGGATACCACGTCAATCAGTCCAAAATCGCTATAGGTTCCGGGCAGTTTTGGGGAAAAGGTTTTTTAAAAGGGACGCAGACCCGGCTGCACTTTTTGCCTGAGCAACACACCGATTTTGCCTTTTCAGTATTAGCCGAGGAGTGGGGTCTGATAGGATCGGCTGTCCTTCTTCTCACTTACCTCTTTATAATTTTGTGGGGCCTCAATATAGCAAAAAGTTCAAAGGATACGTTTGGTTCTATAGTGGCTGTTGGCATCGTAACCATTGTCTTCTGGCAGGTCGTAATAAACGTAGGGATGGTTACTGGGCTCCTGCCGGTGGTTGGAATTCCCCTTCTCCTTTTCAGCTACGGCGGGTCATCTTTGATTTCAACCATGGCGGCCATGGGGATACTTATGAATATCAGCATGAGACGTTTTATGTTCCAGTAGATGCTACCCCGGATAGAGCGAAATCGAAAAGGTTTCACGCCCCAGTACCATTTTCCGAAGCTACGGGCGAGGTAACCAAAGGTGCTAAGAAGCTAAGATCTAAGCAAATATTTCTTAGTTCTCTATAACAAGATCTAATCGGGAACTGCCTAAATCCCTAAATATCCAATATCGAATCGTCAATTCGTGGCCAATACCGCTTTTTGTTGCATGAAAACAGGGGGCTATGGTATAGGTTTCAGGTTCCCCTATTTCCATGTTTTTATACAATCTTCAATCCTATTGGAAGGCCGGAGACAAATAGATGTCTGTGCATATATCCCGAATTATGGTACAAACCACCGGAAAGACTGACGTTATTGATGTAACGCATCAGGTTATGGGTGAGATCGGAAAGTCGAATGTGCAAGACGGGGCGGTTACCCTCTTTATCCCCGGGTCTACTGCCGCCCTTACCACCATTGAGTTTGAAAGCGGAGTCATAAACGATCTGAAAAAGGCGATAGAAAAAATGGCCCCGGAGGATATATATTACGAGCATAATGAGAGGTGGGGCGACGGAAACGGTTACTCCCATGTCCGTGCGGCCATTTTTGGGGCATCGTTACATATACCGATTGTTGAGGGCAAAATGACCTTGGGCATGTGGCAACAAATTGTGCTCCTTGATTTTGATAATAGACCTCGCGAAAGACGTATTGTGGTTCAAGTATGACGCCCACGTAAAAAGTCCTTTTTACATGGATTTAGGAATTTGGGAATTGCTAATTTGGAAATTTAGTACCTAATTTATTCAAATCAAATTATGTTTGCGAAAGATTTTTCATATAGCCATAGTGGGCAGAATGATACGTTTTTGCCCTTTGCGGCTTTGCGTCTTTGCGCAAGATCTGTTTGGTTCCGGCTTTGCCAGGTTAGGCATTTTAGCTCAGTTTAGGCACTTATTTTGGATAAACCTGCAGTTAGAGATGACACGGTTGTCAGCAAGAAAATCAGTTTTCCGGACAACGAAT
>Ga0307424_1000280_pt1 | contig 26800 bp, 27 predicted proteins | sample SalMarWE160320MG_FD_202157 | JGI IMG/M metagenome (GOLD analysis project Ga0307424, IMG submission 202157) | Salt marsh sediment microbial communities from the Plum Island Ecosystem LTER, Massachusetts, United States - WE1603-20 | ecosystem: Environmental > Aquatic > Marine > Intertidal zone >... | reverse complement strand
CAGCGCCGAATCGGAACGGCGTCCCAGATCGCAGTCATCACCAGCTCGGCACTCCGTCGACTGCGAAAAGGCCCGAGGTACATGCCCCCATCCTCCCGCTGGGACCGAACGAGCGACAGGCGCGGAAACGCTTCTTGGGTGAGCTTGACCCAGTGGGAGGACTTCGGCGGCTTCGATCTCCGATTGTGGCGGGGTCGGTGGGAGTGGATCAGCCTCAGCTCTGTCACCTCCGCTTCGAGTTCCGTCGCGCACTCGAGATGCTCGATGCGGTCGAGTTCCTGGAGCATCGTTCCGACGGTGCGCCGATCGTCGCCGTAGAAGTAGCTCCGTACCCGGGTGCGGAGATTCTTGGCCTTGCCGACGTAGAAGACACCGCCGTTGCGGTCACGAAACAGGTAGACGCCGGGACGGCGGGGGAGGTCGTCGGTGAGATGGATCTTCTCGTAGTGTCTCGAGCCTCTGGCAGTCGGCAGTTGGAGCAGGTCCTCGAGGGCGGTGACACCCATCGTGCCGGCGAGTTCAAGAAGGCGGTGTAATACCCAGGCGGTGGCCTGCGCATCCGCCAGGGCCCTGTGGGTGGGTTTGTGCGGCGATCGGAAGTGGGCGGCAAGCGTGTCGAGCTTGAGGTTCCGAACTTGACCACGCAAGAGTCGGCGTGCGAGTCCCAGGGTGTCGACGGACCGGTTTTGGAGTCGGCCATACCCGAGGTGCATCGCGGCCGCATTGAGGAACGACAGATCGAATCGGACGTTGTGACCGACGACGACCGCGCTGCCCATGAACTCCAAGAACGTGGGCAACGCTTCCTCGATCTTCGGCGCGCCGACCACCATCGAGTGGGTGATGCCGGTCAGCACGGTGATGAACGGTGGAATCTCCTGTCCGGGATCGACGAGCGTCTGAAACGTTCCCAGCTCTTCACCTCCCCTGTAGAGGACAGCGCCAATCTCCGTGATGCCGCTGGCGTCCGGTGCGGTTCCGGTGGTCTCGAGGTCGAGGATGCAGAACGGCACGTCGTAGAGGGGTGCGCCCATCTCCTCGAAGGTGCGCTGCATAGCGAGTGTCACTGGCACCATCCTTCGAACATGTGTTCGATACTAGGCGCCGGCAATGACACAGTCAGGTATGGCCGACGGCCCGCAGCGATCGGCCGACAGCGACATCGGGGGTGTCACCCTGTGGCCGTGTCGTGCGTGTGGTCGGGGGCCGGCATCTATCGACCGGCCCGCTGCCTGAGTGCCTCGTAGAGCACCACACCGGCCGCCATCGCCGCGTTGAGGCTGTCCACGTCGCCGTGCATGGGGATGCGAACCAGCTCATCGGCCGCGTCGAGAAGCGTGTTCGAAAGGCCGTATTGCTCGGAGCCGACTGCAATTGCACATGCGCCCGAGTAGCGGGTATCCCAGTGCGTGTGCTCTGCGGAGGGCGAAGTCGCGATGAGGCGGACATGTCGGCGACGCAGCCAGGCGATCGCTTCCGTGCTGTCTGCGACTGCGACAGGGACGACGAAGAGGCACCCTATCGAAGCGCGCACCACGTTCGGGTTGAACGGATCCGTCGTTTGGTCCGCCACAATCACGGCATCGATACCTGCCGCGTCCGCGGTGCGGAGCATCGTGCCGAGATTGCCAGGCTTCTCGATGGACTCGACGAGCAGGATCAGGGGCTCGTCCAGACGCGGGAGGTCTTCCAGTCCGGTGGGGAACTGGCGGGCAACTGCGATCAATCCCTCAGGTCGGTCCCTGTAGCTGACCTTCCGGAACGGCGCCTCGGCATACTCGACGAGGATCGCGCCGTTCGCCTCTGCCTCGGCGAGGAGTGCCGGCTCGTTCGATCCAAGGAACAGACGTCGGCAGTACCCGATCTCCTCGATCGCGATTCGTTTCGCGACGGCCCGGGACAGCTCGCGATACCCCTCGATGACGAATCGACTCTCAGCGTCCCTGGTCCGGCGGTTCCTGAGTCGAACCAGATGCTTCACCCTCGGGTTGCTGGTCGAGGTGATGATCTCCACCGCTCTCCAATCGCTCGTAGATCGCCTCGAGGCGTCGTCGCGCCCTGTGGCAGGCAACACGTACCGTACCTATCGCCGCTCCCAGCCTGCCTCCTATCTCCTCGTAGCTGAGCTGCTCGACCTCACGCAGCCAGAGGAGCTCACGGTCCCGCATCGAAAGGAGGCCCAGCGCTTGGACGATGACGGCATGCTCCTCGTCGATCTCGGCCAGCTCGTCTGGACGGCTCACCTCGGGTGTGATGAGGGGACTCGGTCCCGGTCTCCGGCGCTTGCGAATCCATGTCCTGATTCGCGCTCTGGCGATCGTCCAGAACCACGCCTCGAAGGCAACGGGCGCACGCAACCGCGGAAGGCTCTTCACCATGGCCTCGATCGTCTCGGCCGCCAGATCTTCCGCGTCCGGACCGGGGACCCCGCTCACCCTGAAGAAACCGATCAGACGTGGGTACCCCAGGGAGAACAGGGTCGAAATCGCGTCGGCGTCGCCTTCCCGTGCCCGCTCGACGATCTCGAGGGCAGGTGGCCAGTTCGGATGCCCGTCGTCATGCACGTCCTCTTGTTACCAGAGGAGCTATGGGTTCTGGCTATTTCCCGACGACTGGCCACTCTTGCCGGGTGCGTCTCCGCCGTGGCCGGGTGCGTCCCCGCTGTTGCCGGGTGCGTCTCCGCCGTGGCCGGGTGCGTCCCCGCTGTTGCCGGGTGCGTCGGTTTGGCCTGGTGCGTGCCCGCTGTTGCCGGGTGCGTCACCGCTCAACCCCGGCGGGAGCTCCTGGTCGCGCTTCTGCATGGCCTCCTTGATCGCGGCAAGGACCCGCTCGGAACGGCTCTCGAAGCCGTCCAGGTCGCCGGTTGCCGCATCTGAGACCTCCTCACCGATGCCGAACAGCTCGCGTGCTTGGCTGGCCAGCTGGTCTCGGACCTCTGCTGGGAGATCGCTGGACGCTTGGATGCCCTCGGCGACCTCCGAGAGCACATCGAGGGCGTGGCTCTGCGGACTGAGCTCCTGGATTGCTTCGGATGCCACCTCGAAGGCGCCGTCCAGATCGCCGCGTCGACTGAGAGTCGCCGCTTCCTGGAACCGCTCCGCTGCGAGGTTCGGATGCAGACCGATGGCCGTTTCGATCTTTTCGTAGGCCCGATCGATCCCGTAGAGCGGGTCACCCGGAGCCGATGAGTTCGCCGCGAGCGCGAGGCCGGCATTCGCACCGGCGAAGATCGCCAGTGATCCGAGCACGACGGCTACGCGGCGGAGCCATGGCGCATGGGCCGGCGCCCCGGAGGCAGCTCGCGCTGCAATCCGACCGCCCTCGTTCGGGTCGGCTCGAGCGACGAGATGGTCGGCGTAGGAGCGAAGATCGCGAATCGGCTTCATCACACCATGCAAGTCTCGCAGCGTATCGCGCCGTTACATAGGCTTGTTCAGGCTGAAGGGCTGTCTGTCATCGCCACCGCTCCCGGCGCACCACGTCATCCAACGGCCTTCGACCGCGGCGCAGCGAACCCGATCTGCGGTCTCGGGCCGGATGTCCGATTGTCACGACACCGATCGGAGTGACACTCTCGGGGATGCCGAGGAGGGCGCGCAGGCCGGGAATCGAGTGCACTCCGAGGAATCCGGCCGCGAGGCCCTCGTCCACCGCGGCGAGGAGAACCATCATCAGAGACGCGCCCGCGTCGACCCACCAATAGGGGACGGGCCACTCGATCTCCTGCCCGTGCTCGTCGACCTTGTCCGATTCTTGATAGCGGCGGTGGTAGGCCGACTCAGAGACGCACACGACCACGTGGACGGGTGCCTTGCTGATCCACGGGTCGAACCCGTGTTCGACGTAGCCCTCCTCACCCGCCAGTTCCGCGATTGCATGTCGCGTGGCCGCGTCCGTGACGATCACGAACGATTGCCCCTGGGTGAAGCCTGCGCTGGGGGCTCTCGATCCGAAGGCAACGATCCGGTCAACCGCTCTCGGGTCGACCGGATCGTCTGTGTAGTTGCGCACCATTCGGCGTTGACGTGCGACGTCGCCGAACTCCAAGGTGCTACAGCTCCTTCACCGAATTCACGATGTCACTGATGCCCTTCTTCGCGTCAGAGAAGAACATCAGCGTCTTGTCCTTGTAGAAGAGCGGGTTGTCGATGCCGGCAAACCCCGGTGACAGGCTGCGCTTGATCACGATCGCGTGTTTCGCGAGGTCGACGTTCAGGATTGGCATTCCGTAGATGACGCTGGATGGATCATCACGGGCAGATGGATTCACGACGTCGTTGGCACCGACGACCAGCGCGACATCCGTGTGCGGGAAGTCATCTTCGATCTCGTCGAGTGAGAAGAGCTTGTCGTACGGCACGTCGGCCTCCGCAAGCAGCACGTTCATGTGACCGGGCATGCGTCCCGCAACCGGGTGGATCGCGTAGCGGACCTCGACACCCCGCTCCTCGAGCATGTCGGCGAGTTCCTTCAGATTGTGCTGTGCTTGGGCGACTGCCAGCCCGTAGCCCGGAACGACGATCACGGAGTCCGCGTAGCCGAGCGTGATCGCGACATCTTCCGAATTGGCGCTCCTGACGGGCTTGGCCTCGTCGCCCGCGGGGCCACCGCCGCCGTCACCGCCGAACGCGGCGAACAGCACGTGGCCGAGTGTTCGGTTCATCGCCTTCACCATGATGTTGGTGAGGATCAACCCCGACGCGCCAACCAACGCACCGGAGATGATGAGTGCATTCTCCTGGATGACGAAGCCGGCAAGGGCTGCCGCGATACCGGAGAATGCGTTCAGAAACGAAATCACGACAGGCATGTCGGCGCCACCGATCGGGACGACTCTGACGATGCCGAGAAGCAACGCGAGTGCCAACAGCACCCACATGACGAGGACGTTCGGGCTGATGACCAGCCACACGATCAGGGCGACGATCAGCAGCGCGAGCACCGAGTCGCCGACCTTCTGGCCGGGGTAGCCGAACGGACGACCTGGGATAAGGCCCTGAAGCTTGGCATAGGCGACGAAGCTTCCCGACAGGGTGACTGCACCGACGAGCACGGTCAACGCGACAGTGATCGCAGCTTGCAGGTTGAACTCGGCCGTGCCGTGCTTCTCGATCATCTCGGCCGCCGCGACGAGCGCGGATGCGCCGCCGCCGAAACCGTTGAATGCCGCGACGAGCTGTGGCATGGCGGTCATCTCGACCGTCTTCGCCAACCACAGCCCGATGCCGCTGCCGACGACGATGCCCGCGACGAGGACCCACGGGTTGAGGATCTCGTAGTGGACGAGTGTCACCACTATTGCGAGCAACATGCCGGCTCCGCCGATCTGGTTGCCGCGTCGTGCCGTTGCGGGGCTCTGGAGCCGTTTCAGACCGACGATGAAGAGCACTGCCGCGAGGAGGTACAGGTAGCCGGCGAGCACCGGGCTGATGAGACCCTCGTTCATGGCCGCCCCTCACGCTTGAACATCTGGAGCATGCGGTCGGTGACCCAGAAGCCGCCAACCACATTGATCATGGCGAATGACACGGCGAGGAACCCGAGAATCACGCCCGCTACGCCGCCGTACCTGCCGGCAACGACCAGCGCTCCGATGATCGTGATACCCGAGATTGCATTCGATCCCGACATGAGGGGTGTGTGCAGCGTCGGTGGCACCTTCGTGATGACTTCGAACCCCACGTACGCAGCGAGGACGAAGACGGTGATGGAGATCAGGAGGTCCATCAGTTCACTCCTCCTTCCAGCATGGATCGCACAAGGTCGTTCACGACCTTTCCATCGTGAGTGATGCACGCTCCTGCGGTGATCTCGTCCTCGAGATCGATCCTCAGACCCTCCTCGTGTATCAGGTATGAGAGGAGGTTGAGGGTGTTGCGGGCGAACATCTGGCTCGTGTGGGTGGCGACGCCGCTCACCAGGTCGGTTGGCGCGAGGATCTTCACGCCGCTGTGCACGACGACCTCGTCGGCGATGGACAGTTCGCAATTGCCGCCGGTGCTGACTGCCAGGTCGACGATCACCGAACCAGGGTGCATCGCTTCGACCATTTCCTTCGTGACGAGGAGCGGCGCCGGCTTTCCGGGGATGGCCGCTGTCGAGATCACGACGTCGTGGCGGGAGACATGTTCACCCAGTTGCATCAACAGCCGCCGTTGCGCGGCATCCTCGAGCTCACGTGCGTAGCCGCCCGCGTCCTGGTCCCGCTGCTGTTCGAGTTCGAGACTCACGAACCGGGCACCCAGACTCTCGACCTGCTCTGCAACCGCTGCCCGGACGTCGTAGGCCGATACCATTGCGCCGAGGCGCTTTGCAGTAGCGATGGCCTGGAGACCTGCGACCCCTGCGCCGAGGACGAGGACCTTCGCGGGGGCGATCGTCCCGGCGGCCGTGGTCAACATCGGGAAGAACTTCGTGATGGCGGTCGCCGCTTCCAGCACCGCCTGATAGCCCGCTGCGGTCGCCTGCGACGACAGGACGTCCATCGATTGGGCCTTCGTCGTTCGTGGCACCGTTTCGAAGGCCAGCGCCGTCACTCCTGCGCGTGCCAGGGCCGCCGACACTTCTGGTCGATCGAGCGGTTGTATGAGCCCGATCAGGACGGCCCCACGCCTCATGAGCGCGATCTCCTGCTCCTCCGGTGGTCGCACGGATGCCACCACGTCGCAGCCCCACGCGGAAGACGCTTCCGAAACGATGGAAGCGCCTGCGTTCGTGTATTCCTTGTCGAGGAATCCGGCCGCTGTACCGGCTCCCTCTTCGACCACCACCTCGAGCGACTGTTTCACCAGCCGGACTGTGATGTCAGGGGTGATGGCGACTCGCCGCTCACGTGGAGCGGCCTGGTTGGGTACACCTAGCTTCATTTCCCATCCGCCTTGCTTTCTGCCTGCAATCTACGGGAACGACATCCGATTCCCAAGTTGACGTGAGTGCGACATCCTGAAAGGAAATCCCCCGGCCGGCACGCCAAGTGGGGGTACCGTTGTCTGATGGACGTCGGGTACTACAGGGACCTCGTCCGGCCCCTTGTCGAAGGTCGCAAGTTCATTCTCGGTGGCGCCGTCTTGGCGGCGTTTCCGTCAGGTGTCGCACAGCTCAGATCACTGGGCGCCGAACGCCCTTTCATCATTGCGTCCGGACTCGGCACCGGGCCCGGACCGGACCCGGCGGACGCGGAGTGGGCGGTGACCGATGTCACGGCGAGCAATGTGATCGAGGAGATCAGACGGGCCGGCGCTCTGCTCGGGGATCCACCGCCAGCCGTGCTCGAAGCAATCGACCGGTGGGATCCGAAGCACGAGGCCGTGATGCTGGGGCACGCCTTCTACACGGGAACGCATGTAGCGGGCCGCCCGGTGTGGGGCAGCCGCCGGCCGGAGTGGGAGGCGCTCGAGGACAAGGTCCGGTCCAACAGCGTGTGGGAAGCCGCGGGCATACCGCACGAAGCGTCGGTCGTTGTTCCTACGTTGCTGGAGGAGCTTCTCGTGGCTCATCACCAGTTGGATCGGGGGATGGGGACCGTGATTGCCGGCGATGCTCGAGAAGGGTTCAACGGAGGTGCCGTCTACCTGCGTTGGGTGAGGACGAACGCAGATGTCGAGGAAGCCGAGGAGTTCTTCGCGAGACACTGCGACACGGCACGCGTGATGCCATTCCTCGAGGGCATTCCGTGTTCGATGCAAGGCATGGTGTTTCCTGATCAGGTGATCGCGTTCCGACCGTGCGAGATGCTCGTGTTCAGGCCGTCGACCGGTACCAAACTCCACTATGGGGGGACTGCGACGTTCTGGGATCCGCGAGCTGAGGATCGGGAGTCGATGAGGGGCGCGGTCCGTGCTGTGGGTGCCGTTCTGCACGAAGCGGTCGGCTACTTGGGTGCGTTCACCGTCGATGGCATCATGACCGCCTCCGGGTTCCTTCCTACCGAACTGAACACGAGAGCCGGCGCGTCGATCGGGGTTCTCCTTTCTGGACTCAGAGAGCTGCCATTTGGCATGATCCAGCATGCGGTGACCGAAGGCTTGGATCTCGACTTCAGACCATCAGCCCTCGAGCAACTCATCGTGACGGCGGCGGACGAACTTCGCGGAGGGGCCGCGGTGGCTCCTGTCGGCCGGGTGCAGTCGTCGACCGAAGTCCGATACCTTGCGGCAACGGGGGAGACCTACCGGGTGGTGGGCGAAGCGGATCCCAGCGACGCGAAGCTCGAGTTCGGGCCGGGAGCGATGGGAGGGTTCGTTCGCTTCCGGCCGGATCCGTCAAGAACCCCGGTAGGTCCTTCCCTTGCGCCGAGGGCCGTCGAGGCGCTGGCAATTGCCGACGATCTATGGAATCTCGGGCTCGACCGAATGGACTCCGCCCATTCGGTCCGCTGATGTTCACGTTGAAGTCGAGAATCTGGCAGAGTAGATGAGGACGTGAGGTAGGAATGCTCGAACTCTCAGATCTGCATAGACGGTACGGCAAGATCGTGGCGCTCGACGGCGTGAGCTTCGACGTTCGGCCGGGCCGCGTCGTCGGGTTTCTCGGTCCGAATGGGGCTGGGAAGACCACGGCGATGCGCTGTGTGTTCGGACTGGTTCGCCCTGACAGTGGTGAGGTGAGATGGAACGGCTCGAAAGTCGGACCTCGAGACCACTTGCGGTTCGGGTACATGCCGGAGGAGCGCGGCCTCTACCCGAAGATGAAGATCAGAGAGCAGCTCGTGTACTTCGGGCGGCTCTCCGGAATGGAGCCATCCATTGCGTCGTCCGCCGCCGACCGCTGGCTCGGCCGCTTGGGTTTGGCCGACAGGGCGCTCTCGAAGCTCGAGGATCTGTCACACGGTAACCAGCAGCGTGTCCAGCTGGCCGTCTCACTCGTTCATGACCCCGAGCTGGCCGTGCTCGACGAACCGTTCGCCGGTCTCGACCCCATCGGTGTGGAGGACATGGCGGCGACTCTGAGAGAATTGGCCGACAGCGGTGTGGGCATCGTGTTCTCGAGCCACCAGCTGGATCTCGTCCAGGATGTGTGCCAGGACGTGGTGATCATCGATCACGGCCGTGTGGTGTTGGCCGGTGGCCTGGCCGAGCTCCGCGACCGATCCGACTACCGCCATCTCGAGATCACCGTGGATGGGAATCCGTGGACGCCGGATCTGCCCGGGATCGAAGCAGTCGGTGACAACGGCCAGAGGTATCTGATTCGGGCAGGCGGGGATGTCGAGGAGGTCCTTCGTCGTGCCAAGCAGGACGGGACCGTGACGAGTTTCAGCTTCGAACCCCCGAACCTCTCGGATCTCTTCAGGCAGGCGGTGCGACGATGAGTCCGCTCAAGCAGGTGTTGTTGATCGCGCAGCGGGACTTCATTCAGCGCATCCGGAGCAGGGCGTTCCTGATCTCCATGCTGATCGTTGTCGGAATCGTAGCTGTAGGCGGGCCGATTCTCGCCGCGCAGGGCACCGTCTCGAAGCCGTACGAGATCGGGGTCACAGGAACGGTACCCGACGGGTTCCAGCAGGCCGTCGAAGCAACGGCCAAGGGTTTCGACCGGACCGTGGAGATCACATCCTACGCCTCCACGGCCGACGGAGAGGCGGCACTGGAGAAGGATGACATCAAGGTCCTCCTCGTAGACAGCTCCCAGCTCGTTTGGAAGCAGGATCCGAGCTATCAGCTTTCGGCGATCGTGACGTCGGCAGTGCAGGGTCTCGACCGGTCTGCGACCATCGCCCAGCTCGGCCTGTCGCAGGAACAGGCGGCACAACTGCTCAGCCCGGAGCCGCTCGCGAGTCGGTCGCTGACGGCTCCTGATCCCTCGGAGGCACCGAAGCAGATCGCCAGCTATGTCGGCTCGATCCTCCTCTACATCTCGATTCTCATGTTCGGGCAGTTCGTGATGATCGGGGTGATGGAGGAGAAGCAGTCGAGAGTCGTCGAGGTGGTGCTTTCCCGAACGAGACCTCGCTACCTTCTCGCCGGCAAGGTGCTGGGGATCGGGCTCCTCGGCGTTATCCAGCTCGTGATCATCGGCGGTGCCGCGCTGTTCACGCTCAGCAGAGCGAACGCAGTCAACGTCGATCTTGCGGGTATCGGCGCACGCGTCGCGTTCACGGTGCTTGCCTGGTACCTACTCGGGTACGCGCTCTTTGCCGTTGTGTACGCGGCACTTGGCGCAACGATCTCCCGCCAGGAGGACGCGCAGGGGGTGGCATTCATCCCGATCATGGTGATCCTTCCTGGGTTCTTCTTGTCGATCTATGCGCTCGAAGAGCCGAATGCGCTGCTGCCGCATCTCGGTTCGATCATCCCGCCTTTCTCGCCGTTCGTCATGCCGACGCGCATGGTCGTGACGAACGTCCCGACGTGGGAGGTGGCCCTGTCGGTCGTGCTGATCGTGCTCGCCACCTACTGGGTATTGCGGTTGGGAGCCCGCATCTATCAAGGATCGATCCTGCGGATCGGTGCCAAGGTGAAGTTGCGGGACGCGCTCAAGGCCGGCGGGGAGCAGTAGCACCGGACTCTCTGTCCCGTTCCGGCGTGAGCCCGCTGGCCATTTGGCGGCTTTCTCACGCAAGAACTGGGAAGGGGCGCTGGAGGCGCTCGCCGGGTTCGAAGCAGGGGGTTGACGCAGACCGCGGAATGTTGGTCTCCTCACCTAGGCTCGGGTTCCATGATTCGACTCGACCACGTCTCGAAGGTGTTTCCCGGCTCGGACAAGGCGGCCGTTGGAGATCTGTCGTTCGAGGTTCCCGCGGGGGAGATCGTGGTGCTGGTGGGGCCGTCGGGGTGTGGCAAGACCACCACGCTCAAGATGATCAACCGGCTGATCGAGCCGACGTCCGGGGAGATCTGGATCGACGGTGCGAGGTCGACCCAGCAGGAACCACACGTGTTGCGGCGCAAGATCGGCTACGTCATCCAGCAGATCGGGTTGTTCCCGCATCGTACGATCGCTCAGAACATCGCAACGGTCCCGCAACTCCTCGGCTGGGAGCGCGGCAGGATCGAGGCCCGCGTCGTCGAACTGATCGAGTTGGTGGGCCTTGATAGGGAGGTGGTAGACCGATATCCGGCCGAGCTATCGGGAGGCCAGCAGCAGCGAGTAGGCGTCGCAAGGGCACTTGCCGCGGATCCGCCCGTTCTGCTGATGGACGAGCCGTTCGGCGCTGTCGATCCCATCGTGCGAGCGCATCTCCAAGAGGAGCTGAAGGTGCTCCAAGCTCGACTCCAGAAGACGATTGTGTTTGTCACCCACGACATCGACGAAGCCATCAGCCTCGGCGATCGTGTGGCACTCCTCAACGTCGGAGGTGTCCTGGAGCAGTACGCACCACCGGAAGAGCTGCTGAGAGCTCCCGCCAACGACTTCGTTGTTGAGTTCCTCGGAAGCGAACGGGGGCTCAGGAGGCTCTCCCTGATCGCTGTCGACACCGTGCCACTGGAACGCGGTCCATTCGTGGAGCACGACAGCACGCCCGATCACGCTCGCTCTGTGATGAGCGAGTACGGCACGGACTGGGTTGGGGTCCTCGAACGGGACAAGCTGCTCGGTTGGGTGTGGGGTGCTGATCTCGTCGGGTCCCGCAGCATCGTGGAGGCGCGCCCGAAACCGTTCTCGGCCAGGCTCGACAGCACGAGCACCCTCCGGGAAGCGCTCGACGTGATCGTGACCTCGAAGACACAAGTGGCGGTCGTGGTCGACGGAGGGCGATACCTCGGAATGCTCACTGCGGACCGTCTGAACGAGGCGTTGCTGACGTGATACTCGCCCAAACGACCGAGCCCTTCATTCGCTGGAGTTGGGTGTGGTCGCACCTCGGGCTGTTCTGGAGTCGAACCGTCGAGCACCTCGTCTTGACGGGGATTGCGCTCGGCATCGGATTCATCATCTCGATCGGGTTGTCGATCGTCGCGCTGCGATACCGAAAGACGTACGCGCCGATTACCTGGTTCACCGGCGTGCTCTACTCGATTCCGTCACTCGCGCTGTTCGTCATGTTCATCCCGCTGACTGGGCTGACGGTTGTGACCGCCGAGATCGGCCTGGTCTCCTACACGCTGCTGATCTTCATCCGAAACATCGTGGCCGGCATCGACGGGGTTCCTCGCGAGGTGCGGGAGGCGGCACTCGGGATGGGCTACACACCCCGGCGCATGCTGTGGGAGATCGAGATCCCCATCGCCCTGCCGGTCATCATCGCCGGCATCAGGATCGCCGCCGTCACGACGGTCGGGCTGGTCACGATCACGGCGCTCATTGGCTATGGGGGCCTCGGTCAGCTGATCCTCGATGGTCTCAATCGGCTCTTCACAACGCCGCTGATCGTTGGTGCGGTGCTGTCGGCCGTGCTCGCGCTGGTGTTCGACTACGGACTGGTGCTCGCAGAACGAGCCCTCACACCGTGGGCTCGGTCGAAGGCGACCATCCCATGAGCTTCCTCGCAGATGTCGTTCGTTGGTTTGGTGATCCTGCGAACTGGCAAGGCTCGAACGGTGTCCCCGCTCGCACGCTCGAGCACCTCTCCCTGTCCGTGTGGCCGGTGCTTCTGGCGGCCGCCATCGCTCTGCCGACTGGTGTCCTGCTCGGGCACTACAGGCGAGGGGCCTTCTTCGCTATCTCGGTTGCGAACATCGGACGTGCCATCCCGTCGTTTGCCGTGCTCGTGGTCGGTATTCCCATCGCCTTCCGATTCGGGTTGGGTACGGACTACTGGCCCGCGTTCGCTGCGCTGTTCCTCCTCGCTATTCCACCGATCCTCACCAACGCATACACGGGAGTTCGGGAAGTCGACCCGGGAACGGTCGAATCCTCGCGAGGAATGGGACTGACCGAGCGACAGATACTGCGCCGGATCGAGATACCGATGGCAATGCCGGTGATCATCACAGGCATTCGTGTGTCGGCGGTGCAAGTGGTTGCCACCGCGACCTTGGCAGCTCTCATCGGGGGTGGCGGGCTTGGGCGGTACATCATCGACGGGCTTTCGGTTCGGAACATCGTCCAGGTGTTCTCGGGTGCGGTGCTCGTCGCCGCTCTGTCGGTCGTCACCGAGGTCTTCTTCTCGCTGGTCGAGCGTGTGTCGGTATCGCCGGGTATCAGCCGCTCGGTCCGCGCCGGGGATGCTTCTGGGCTCACCCCGAGCCTCTAGCGGGGCGCCGGTGTGCGCTAATCGCCAGACTCTCGTATTGTGAGATCTGGGACCTGAGGGTCCCGCAACTGCACTCTAGGGAGGAGAAACCCATGCGGATCAACCGCACCGGCGCCTTCGGGGCGATTCTCGTGGCGTTCGCCGTCATGGCGGCGTCATGTGGATCGGGTGGAGGCGCCACCACGATCAAGGTTGGCTCGACCAACTTCACGGAACAGGAGATCCTCGGCGAGATCTACGCCCAGGCGCTGGAGGCGAACGGTTTCAACATTGAACGGAAATTCAATCTAGGCGCACGCGACATCGTCGAACCTGCCCTCGAAGCAGGCGAGATCGACCTGTACGCTGAGTATGCCGGAACGGTCCTCGAGTACCTGAACAACGGAGCCGGCGAAGCGAGCGGCGACGTCGAGGCCACGGTGCAGAAGCTTCGGGATCGGTTCAAGGACCGGGGAGTGACGGTGCTCGACTACGCACCCGCCGTCGACACCAACGCACTCGTGGTGACCCAGGACACGGCGTCAAAGTACGGCCTGACGAAGATCAGCGACCTCGAGCCGATTGCGGACCAGCTCGTGCTCGGAGGCCCTCCGGAGTGTCCACAGAGACCGTTCTGCTTGATCGGGTTCGAGGACACCTACGGGCTGCACTTCAAGGAGTTCAAACCGCTCGACACAGGAGGACCTATCACCGTCGCCAATCTGGAGAGCGGTGATATCGATGTGGGCTTGCTCTTCTCGAGCGACGGGGCGATTGCTGCGAAGAACTTCGTGGTGCTCGACGACGACAAGCATCTCCAGCCTGCCGACAACATCGTGCCGGTCGTCAGAACAGCGGTGGACAGCAAGAAGCTCGACGATGTGATCAACGCCGTCTCGGCGAAGATCACGACCAGTGAGCTCTCGCAGATGAACAAGCTCGTGAACATCGACAAGGAAGACGCCTCGAAGGTGGCGCAGGACTGGCTCGCCGCCAACGGATTCACCAGCAGCTGATCTCACGTTCCCTCCCAGACCGTTCTTGCGTGAGCAGGGCGCCCGATGGCCGCCGAACTCACGCAAGAACGGATGGGGAGCGCAGTCCGGCAAGCCGCCGGTTTCGCGTAGCATCGGGTCACTCGATCGAGGAGACTGCATGTCCAGCGCGTCCGGCTACTACCGCCACCCGACGGTCCACGGCGACACGATCGTCTTCGTCAGCGAGGACGACCTCTGGTCGGTGGGGCTCGAAGGGGGCGACGCCCACCGCTTGACCGCGAGTCCTGGCACGATCACGTTTCCTCGGTTCTCGCCCGACGGCACGAAGGTCGCGTTCACCTCCAAGGACGAGGGGCACCCCGAGGCATACGTGGTGGATTCCGTCGGGGGATCCCTCGAACGTCTGACCTGGATGGGCTCACTCACCCAGGTCGTCGGATGGACGGGCGACGGTGACAGGGTGATTGTCGCGTCGGACTTCCAGCGACCGTTCACGGGTCAAATGCACCTGCACACAACCGACGGGCACCGCACGGAACCGATGAACCTCGGGGTTGCCAGGGCCATCGCGTTCGAGCCACGTGGCGCAGGCGTCGTGCTCGGTAGGAACACCTACGACCCTGCCCGTTGGAAGCGGTACCGTGGTGGCTCCGCAGGGACTCTCTGGGTCGATCGCGGGGGTGATGGCGAGTTCGTCAAACTCGTCGATCTCGAAGGCAATCTGGCATCACCGATGTGGATCGGGAGGCGAATCTACTTTCTCTCCGACCACGAGGGTGTGGCCAACCTCTACTCCGTCACGCCGACCGGAAGGAACATCGAGCGGCACACGGACCACGATGGCTTCTACGCTCGGTGGGCTTCCACCGACGGTCGCTCCATCGTGTACCACGCCGGCGCCGACCTGTGGGCATACGATGTCCGTTCAGGCGAACCGCAGCGGCTCGACGTCCGCATCCCGAGTTCCCGTAGCCAGCGCAATCGCAAGTTCATCTCGCCTGCCGGGTACCTCGAGACCATTGCACTCCACCCGAAGGGTCACAGCATCGCCGTCACTGCTCGAGGATCGATTGCGTCGATGCCGCTCTGGGAGGGGGTGCCTGCCACCCACGGAGAAGGGTCTCGGGTTCGATATCGGCTCGCCTCGTGGCTACCGGACGGCACGCGTCTGGTCGCCACCACCGATCAGAACGGAGAAGAGGATCTTCTCGTGTTTGGCGAGGACGGCGAGAAGATTCTTCAGGTCGATGTCGGCCGGCCAGTGACGATGGCGGCCGCGCCGGGGGGTGACGATCGTGTGGTGCTCACCAATCAGCGCCAACAGGTGTTGATCGTCGACCTCACATCGGGTTCCGTGACCGAGGTGCACCACAGTCCGGTCGATCGGATCCAGGGCGCGGCATGGTCGCCCGACGGACGCTGGGTAGCGTTCGCCGCGTTCACGACCAGACGAACGTGTTCACTCTTCCTGTACGACACCGACAAGGCAACGCTGCACCCGGTGACCCGTCCGGACTTCATGGACACCGACCCATCCTTCGATCGGGACGGCAGCTACCTGTACTTCCTCTCTCGACGTGTCTACGACCCGGTCTACGACAGTCTGTACTTCGACCTCGGGTTCCCGAAGGGCATGCGGCCGCACCTGCTCACACTCTCGGCGTCCACACCGTCACCGTTCTCCTCGGTGTCGCGGGCGGCGCGCCCGCCTGGCGAGCCAAACGGCAAAGGTGACGCGAAGGACGAACAAGAAGTGGCACCGGTCGAGATCGACCTCGATGGCATCGAAGACCGCGTGGTCGCCTTCCCCGTACCGGAAGGTCGATATGAACGCGTCCTCGGCGCACAGAAGAGGGTCTTGTTCTCCTCTCGTCCCGTCGAAGGATCACTCAACTCGAACTGGGCCGACGCCGAGCCGGCACCCAAAGGCAAGCTGGAGAGCTACGACTTCTCCCAGGACAAGGTGGAGCCGGTCATGGATGGGATCTCCGACTTCTCGGTGTCTCTCGATGGGAAGGTCGTGGCGATCCGCGCGGCCAAGAAGCTTCGCGTCGTCCCGGTGGCGTTCAAGGAGACGGAACCGAAGCCGGGGGAGCCTGGCCGGGAATCGGGATGGGTGAATCTCGACAGGGTTCGCCTCGAAGTCGTGCCCGGCGACGAGTGGCGGCAGATGTTCACCGAGGCCTGGAGACTGCAACGGTCCCAGTATTGGCGTCCCGACATGGCCGGGGTGGATTGGGAGGAGATCGCCGATCGCTACCTCCCTCTCGTCGACCGGGTCGGATCGCGCGCCGAGTTCTCCGATCTCATGTGGGAGACGCAGGGAGAACTGGGCACCTCGCATGCCTACGAGCTCGGCGGCGACTACCGGCCGGAGCCATCATGGCTTCAAGGGTTTCTCGGAGCGGACCTTGCATTCGACGGGCGGGCATGGAGAGTCGAGCGTATCCCTAGAGGCGACTCGTGGCTGGCGGCCGCGTCATCACCGCTGGCAGGCCCGGGGGTCGATGTGAGAGAGGGGGATCGGATCCTGGCCGTGGAAGGCCGGGAGCTAGGTGCAGAGACGTCACCGTACGCCGCGCTGGTCGACAGGGCGGGACGACCGGTGCGTCTCCTCGTTCGTCGAGGCCGCCGCAAGGCGCACACCGTTGTGGTGGAGGCACTCCGCAACGAGTTCGATCTCCGGTACAGAGACTGGGTGGAAGCGAATCGCAAACGGGTCCATGAGGAGACAGGTGGCCGCGTCGGGTACGTGCATGTCCCGGATATGGGCGCACGAGGGTACGCCGAGTTCCATCGGTACTTCGGTGCCGAAGTGGACCACGAAGGTCTCATCATCGACGTTCGCAACAACCGTGGAGGTCATGTGTCCCAGCTGCTCCTCGAGAAGCTGGTGAGGAAGCGGATCGGGTATGACGTTGCGCGCTACGGTCGGCCGGAGTCATACCCGCAGGATGCCCCAATGGGGCCGATGGTCGCCCTGACCGACGAGTACTCCGGCTCGGACGGCGACATCTTCAGCCACTCCTTCAAGTTGTTCGGGCTCGGACCGCTGATCGGCAAGAGAACCTGGGGTGGGGTTGTCGGGATCTTCCCCCGCCATGCCCTCGTCGATGGCACGATCACGACCCAACCCGAGTTCTCGTTCTGGTTCCGCGACGTGGGGTGGGGAGTGGAGAACTACGGGACCGACCCGGACATCGACGTCGAGATCACCCCCCAGGACTACGCGGCGGGCAGGGATCCGCAAATGGATCGGGCCATCGCGGAGGTGTTGGCGATCGTCGATCAGCAGCATCCGTCGATTCCCGAGTTCGAGGAACCTCCGAGTCGCACGCTGCCGGCGCTGCCGACCTGACCAATGGTCGCGTACGAGGCCCGCCTGCTCGGAGCTGCGATCGTCGCTGCGCGCAAAGTCTTGCGGGACCTCGACGAGGACCAGCTGCCGGCCTCGCTGCGTCCGGTCGCGGCGTCCGCGGCGCGTACACTGCCACCACCGCTCGCGAATGCCCTCGTTCGCGACCTAGACCGCTACGAGTGGCTTCGGCAGCGAGCGGTGGAACAGTGGCCGGAGATCGGAGAGGCGCGCGAGGAGGACATCCCCTCTGCAGTGTTTCTGCTTCGTCCAGATGGATGGCAGCGCACGCTGGACGCGGCAACGAATTCCATGTCCGAGAAGGATCTGATCTCCCGGATTGATCATCTCGCCGGACAGGTTCGAGATCTCCAGTACCAGCTCGGTGTCGAGAAGGAGCGTGTCGAGAAGGCACGTGCAGAGAAGACCGACACGGAGCGCAGGGCCCGTCGCGAGAGCTCCGAGATTGCAGCGAGAGTGCAGGAAGCCACCGAGGCGGAGCGTGTGAGTCGTCTTGCGGCCGAGTCGAGACTGAAAGAGCTACAGCGAGCGGTCTCCGATGCGCTGGCCGACCTCGCAGAGGCCGACGACAAGGTTGCTTTTCTCAAGGATGAGCTGCTGAAGGCGCGACGGGCTGCAGCAGGTCCAGCGTCGGCTGCCCTCCCCGATGTGTGGACGAGACGTAATCCTGCGGCGTTGGCTTCGATACTCGACCAGTTGACGGCGGCAGCAACCCTACAGGTGGTCCCGGATCTCCACGAGGCCACCGAGGCACCCTCGGGCCTCTCACTTCCGCTTGGGGTTCGTCCTGATGATGCGGCGGCGGTCGAGTGGCTCTTGGGCCAGTCCGAGCCATTCGTGATGATCGTGGATGGATACAACATGGCGCACCAGTGGACTCCCCAGCTTGCCCGAGAGGACCTCAATCACCGGTTGGCCAGGCTCAGGCGACTCGCCAACGCGCCGGCCCGGCTCATTGTGGTTTACGACTCGGGTCTGACTGGCGGAGGGCAGAGTGGCCCCGGTCCCGGCGGCATCGACGTCCAATTCACCGATGAGGGGACAATCGCAGATCAGGAAATCATGGATCGGGCGGCAGCGACGACGGGCAACGTCGTCGTCGTGAGTTCGGACCGAGAGGTGCGGGAAGGGTCTCCTGGCGCGCTCTGCCTCTGGAGTCAGGCCGTCCGAGAGTGGTTCAGGAGGTAGGTGCGGGCCCGCATCCGCACTACCTCGCATCCGTACGGCCGCCCTATGGTTTCCGACGACTTCGGCGGCGTACGAGGTACTGGATACGAGATCGGGCCGTCGCCCCGACCTTTCTTTTCTGTCCCACCCCGTTCGTATGGTGGCGGCAGAGAAGGAGGACAAATGCGAATCAGTTGCGATGAATGCGCCATGCAGCACTCGACCGCCTGCAAGGACTGCGTGGTCACGTATCTGCTACGCCAAACGGCAGGTCCGGTGGACATCGACGCCGACGAGGCGGAAGCGCTGGGAAGGATGGCGTCCGTGGGTCTGCTCCCTCCACTACGCCTGGTGCGCCGGGAGGCGACCGGGTGACGCGACCGCCCGGTCTACGCTGGTTGGATGTACGACCTGACGAGTGACCTTCGGGCGTTCATGCTCGACCGAGGAGCGGTCGGGTTCGGGGTGTGCGCCGCCGACCCGTTCGAAGATGTCAGGGAGACGATTCGTCAGCGAAGCCAAGTTGGACTCTCGGCCGGCCTGCATTTCACTTTCGCCAACCCCGAGCGGGCGACCGACATTCGCCTCAGTTTCCCGTGGGCAGAACGCTTCATCGTGGGTGCCGTCTCATACGACATCAGAACCCCGCTCGTGCAGGGGGACCACGAAGGCAGGATCGCGAGATTCGCCGCAGCCGATGCATACCGGTTGCTTCGCCAAACCCTCGAGGAGCTCTCGGGTCTTCTTCGCGACCAGGGATGGCGGGCGGAAGTCCTCGTCGATGACAACCGGCTCGTGGATCGAGCCGCAGCGGTGCGTGCCGGTGTTGGCTGGTGGGGCAAGAACACGATGGTGCTCGTACCGGGAGTCGGGCCATGGGTGCTCCTCGGTTCGGTGGTGACCGATGCCCTGCCGGAGCCGACCCGACCGATGGTTCGCTCCTGTGGTTCCTGTGCGGCGTGCCTTCCGGCATGTCCCACCGAGGCGCTGATCGCACCCGGTGTCCTCGATGCCCGTCGATGCCTCGCAGCGATCGCTCAGTCGCCGGGGGCCATTCCTCGAGAGTTCCGCGCTGCCATGGGCGACAGGATCTACGGGTGCGATGATTGTCTGGAGGCATGCCCTCCAGGCAGTCGGGCCCTTCGTCGTGCAGGCGCTTCACGTTGGGGAGTCGTCGACCTGATCGAGATCCTGATGTCGGCAGACCGCACGCTTCTGGTTCGCTACGAGCATTTCTACATCCCCAGGCGCGATCCGCGCTATTTGCGGCGGAACGCGCTCGTGGCGCTGGGTAACAAACGTGATCCTGGCACCGTCGGGATCCTCTCGGGCTACCTGGGGCACCCTGACCCGCTTCTTCGCAGGCATGCCGCATGGGCGCTCGGTCGTGTCGGGAGGGGTCGGGCGTCACTCGAGACAGCTGAGTCCAGAGAGCTCGACAAAGCTGTGAGGTCTGAGCTGCAGCTGGCCCTTGCCGCACTGGACGGCGGGGACCAGGTACTCTGACCGAGATGTCGACCCACGTCATCTGTCCCGACTGCGGAGCGCGAAACGCGCCGGGTGCGCTCTGGTGCGGTCAGTGCTATCGCCCTTTCGAGGAATCGGGCAAACCACCCGGTGAGCCGGTCGAGAACGAAGCCGAGGACGACACGCAGATGCAGCTGCAGCTTGCGCTTCCAGACGAGCCTCGGATGGGCAAGGGAGCGTGGACATGCAGCGTGTGCGGACGTGTGAATCCTCTCGCCGAGTCCACCTGTTCGACGTGCGGGGCGACGATCTTCGATGTGTTCAGAGAGGCCCCACCTGAACCCAGGAACCCCGGCCAGGCGCTGGTTCGCGGGTTGGTCGTGCCCGGCCTGGGCCATGTGTTCGCGCGTCAGGCGTTGCTCGGTGTGTCGGTCGCAGCCCTCAGTCTCGTCGGGATCTCTCTGGGAGCCGTACTGATGGCGCACGGCGTGACGCTCGCCGGCCTCGCGCTGGTGCTGATTGGGGTTGGAGTGTGGCTCGCGGGCGCGCTCGATGCCTACCGATGGGCCTTGAACGAACCCGATGGGGTCGTGCTGCGCCCTCGAGTGTTGACGGTGATCATGGCCGCGATGTTCGTCATTCTCATCGCCGTCGCCATTGCCTCGAGGCGCGGCCAGTGAGCTTCGTGTACGCCATAGCGTTGGTTGTCGGCTTCGCTGCGCTGGTCGTGTGGGTGATCGGGACCTTCCGTCCGAAGGGCCTCGGCGAACAAATGGTCGCGAGGAGGATCGTCGGTGGGTTGATCGCGTTTGGGATGGGCGGGCTGTCGGCGTCGTACGCTGCCTGGCCCCTGCTTGGCACGCTTGGCGCCGGGGTGCTGGCAGCAATCGCGGTTGCCTGGTACGTGGGCAGAGCCTGATGCTGCTGGTGGCCGACGTACATGGGGCATTTGCCGACCTGGCTCGTATCGCACGGCAGGGAGAGTCCCTCGTGATGCTTGGCGACTTCGTGAACTTTGTCGACTACCGCACCAACGACGGGATCCTCGCAGACGTTCTCGGCCACGGGTTCGTCGGGGAGGCAGCGAAGCTCAGGGCGAAGGGCGATTACGCGGGATCGCGACGTCTATGGAGGGATCGCTTCGGAGCGGGCAACACTCGGATTCGCGAGGAGATCAGAGTGGGTGTCGAACAGCAGTATGCGCAACTGTCGTCGGCCCTGCGCGGCGCGCGCGGCTACGCAACATTCGGGAACGTCGACTGGCCGTCGTTGCTGGAACGGTCCCTGCCAGGCGGCGTCAAGTATGTGGACGGCGAAACCTTCGAGCTCGAAGGGATCGTCGTCGGCCTGGTGGGTGGAGGAGCACCGACTCCTCTCGGTGTACCAGGAGAGGTCTCGGAGGTGGAATTCGCGGAGAAGCTGCGGAACCTCGGGCCCGTGGAGGTCCTATGCACGCATCTCCCGCCTGCCGTGCCCGCGCTTCGGCGTGACGTCATCACGGGTCGGCTCGAGAGCGGGTCTCAGGTATTGCTGGAGTACCTCAAACGGCACCAGCCCCGTTATCACTATTTCGGCGATATTCACCAGCCGCAGGCCTCCAGATGGAGGGTCGGCGCGACCGTATGTGTGAATGTCGGGTACTTCCGGGCAACCCGCCGGGCGGTTCGGCACGTCGATCGCGCGAGCTACGCTAGGGCCAACAGGGAGCGAGAGTGAGCGAAGGTACCGTTCAGAGCATCGAGATTCCTGCATTCGCCGAAGCCATCTTCGACGTGCTCGCAGACCTGGAGCGCTACCCCGAATGGATCACGGCCATGCGTTCGGTGGATGTCATCGAACGCGACGCCGACGGTATGCCTGCTCGGGTGAGCTTCGAGGTGGATGCCATGGTCAAGGTGATCTCCTACGTCCTCACCTACGAGTTCAAACGACCCAAGCTCATGTCGTGGGTGGCGGAACCGGGAGAGGACATCCGGGAGATGATTGGCTCGTACGAGTTGAGCGAACTCGAGGGGGGCGGCACCGATGTGGTGTACGCACTCCGAGTCGACTATGCGTTTCCGCTTCCTGGTTTCCTGCGGCGCCAAGCGGAGAAGCAGCTCGTGTCCACGGCGCTGCGAGGGTTGCGAAAGCGGGTGCGGCAAGTCGGGTCCGACTGATGCGAATCGTGCTCGTCACCGGCAAGGGTGGCGTCGGCAAGACAACCGTGTCTGCCGCGACCGCCTTGCGCGCGACCGATCTCGGCTATCGGGCCCTCGTCGTGTCCACGGATCCGGCGCACAGCCTCGGTGATGCATTCGACGTTCCGCTCGGCGACGACCCTCGACCGGTGGTTCCGGGTCTCGATGCGCAGCAGCTCGATACGCAGAAGCGGCTCGAGTCGTATTGGGGAGAGATACGCAACCAGCTGATGGCGATCTTCGACTGGGGAGGCGTACGAGGGATCGAGGCGGAGGAATTCCTCGTGTTCCCCGGCATGGACGAGTTGTTCGCGTTGATCGAGGTGAGAGCACAGGCGATCTCCGGTCGCTACGACGTTGTCGTGGTCGATTGCGCTCCGACGGCCGAGACGCTGCGCCTGCTCTCTCTGCCCGAGGTGCTGTCCTGGTACTTCGACAAGATGTTCTTCACGCAGCGCCGTCTCATGCGCGCGGCGAGGCCGGTGCTGAGCAGGGTTACTGATCTGCCTCTTCCGGGTGAGGCCGTGTACGACGCTGCCGAGAACGTGTTCACGAGCATCGAGCGAGCCCGAACGTTGCTTCTCGACACCAAGGTCACCTCGGCCCGACTGGTCGTGAATCCCGAGCGCATGGTCGTGAACGAGGCACGTCGCACGTACACGTACCTGACGCTCTTCGGCTATGCCGTCGACGGCGTCATCGTGAACAGAGTGTTGCCCGACGCGGTGGATGATCCGTACTTCGAGCGATGGAGAGAGATCCAGAGCGAGCACTTGAACACGATCACCGACTCGTTTGCCGATGTGCCCGTCCTCCGGCTCCGTCTCTTCGATGACGAGATGGTGGGGGAGCAGAGGCTGCGTGCCCTCGGTGAGGAGCTGTACGGGGACACCGATCCTGTGCAATCGTATGTTGGTGAGCGGCCATTCAAGGTCGTCGAGCGTGAGGGTGCTGTTCGTCTCGAGCTGTCACTGCCACTCGTCGCGACCGGTGATATCAACGTCATGCGCGATGGCCACGAGGTCTATGTCACGGTCGGACCGTACCGCCGGTCGTTTGTCCTTCCGGATTCACTGCAACGACGCGAAATCGCCGGCGCTCGTCTCGCCGGTGGGGTCCTCACGATCGAGTTCGTGGAACGGTGAGCGGCCCGGCGTGCCAGGCCGCTCTCGACATTCGGCTACTCGCCGATCTCGACCTTGACCTTCTTGGGAAGCACCTCCGGGTGTCTCGGGACCGTGATCTCGAGGATGCCGTCGTGGTACTGGGCAGTGATCTTGTCGGCGTCGAACTCGTCAGGCAGGTATACGGCTCGCTGGAAGCTGCCATAGGCGATCTCCCTGCGATGGTATTCCTTGCCTTCATCCGTCGTGGAGAACGAGCGAGTTCCGGAGATGACCAGCTCCGAGTTCTCGACCGTGACGTCGATATCCTCGGACCGCATTCCCGGTACCTCGGCTCTGACGACCAATGAGCCGTCCCTGTCCAGGACGTCCACCCGCGGGATCCAGGGGCGATCTGGTTCCTCGAAGAACCGATCGAAGTCCCGGACGATGCTGAACGGGTCGTATCGAAGTAGATGAGCCCGCATGGAAACACTCCTCTCTTGCTCAGTAAATCTAACAATAGCATAGTCAGGTTTTATCCTACGGTCAACTTCTGGTCGGGGCCGGGATAGGATGCGGACGTGGATGCGATCGGGATCGATCTTGGTGGCACGAAGGTATCGGGAGGAGTGGTCTCACCCTCGGGTGACATCGGCGCGATGCTCACACGACCGCGTCCGAGGACGTCGTCAGAGATGCTGCGCAGCCCGACGGACCTCGTGCGCGAGCTCTTCAACGACCACGTCGGCGCGATCGGTCTGGGAGTTGCGGGACTGGTGACCATCGGTGGAGTCCTCGAGTGGGGTCCGAACGTCACCGGTGAGCATCTCGCGTTCTTCGAGGTCCTGGATGAGGAGTTCGGTCTCCCGACCGTCGTCGACAACGATGCCAACCTCGCGGCTTTCGCAGAGGCTCGACTCGGTGCCGGGAGGGGTCACCGCGTCGTCGTGATGGTGACCCTCGGTACGGGAATCGGCGGGGGCATGACCATCGACGGGGAGATCTACCGGGGTAGGGCTTTCGCCGGCGAGATCGGTCACATGGTGGTCGACGTGGGCGGCCCGCTGTGCACCTGCGGTCAACAGGGGTGCTGGGAGACGTTCGCTTCCGGACGCAGGCTCGATCAGATGGCCCGCGACGCGGCAGCCGTTCATCCCACGGGACGTATCGCCGAGCTGGCGGCGGGAGAGACCCCCGCGGGCCGGCATCTGACATCTGCGGCGCTCGAGGGTGACGAGCAGGCGCAGGCGCTGGTAGCGGAGGTCGCGGAGTGGCTCGGCGTCGGCTTGTCGACGCTGATCGCCGTCCTGGATCCGGACGTCATCGTGATCGGTGGTGGAGTCTCCCGCCTCGGTGACGCGCTGTTGCGACCCACCCAGAGGGCGATCGCCGGATCGCTCGAGGGCTACGATGTGAGATCACCGACCCCTGTCGTCGCGGCGACCTTCGGAGAGGACGCTGCGGTCGTGGGCGCCGGTCTTGCTGCACTGAGGAAGGCGCATGTCTGACGCACTCGCTCCGGACGAGATCATCGGTCCGGGCAAAACGGCCGACACCCGGCGATGGCTGAAAGAGGCGGTCCTCGCCTTGCCCAGAATGGTGAAGCTGATCGGAAGGCTGATCCGGGATCCGCGAGTTCCCACCAGGGCCAAGGCGTTCGCGCTGGTTTCGGCGGGGTACGTGCTGTCTCCGATAGACATCATCCCCGACTTCATTCCGGTGATCGGCGAGACGGACGATGTGCTCGTCGTCGTTCTCGCGCTTCATCGCCTCATCCGCGCCGCCGGGCACGAGGTGGTTCTGGAGCACTGGGATGGTCCTCAGGACATCCTCGAGATCGTCGAACAGGCCGTCGACCTCGCCGCCGGTCTGGTGCCGGCGAGGCTGTCATGGTTGGTGCGGCGGATGGCGTGACGATCTCTGTCACGCTTCCACAGTTCGTCGACGATCCTTCGCGTCTCATCAGAGGTGCGCAGCGGGCGGAGGCGCTGGGGTTCGACGGGGTATATCTGTTCGATCACCTGTTTCCACTCGAGGGACCCGATCGGCCGATCGTCGAGTCGACCGTGGCGCTCGGTTCCGTTGTTGCCGCCACTAGTCGCGTGACCGTCGGGACACTCGTGCTCAGAGCATCTCTGAGGTCCCCCGAACGAACCTCCGCCGCCGTGTTGACGGCGTCACGGTTGAGCGGCGGGAGAGTCGTGTGCGGGTTGGGTGCAGGTGACTCCATGTCTCGTCCCGAATTCGATGCCTACGGGGTGCGGTTTCCCGGCATGGGGGAGCGGCTCCGGAGTCTCGAAGCGACGGCACGGCTCGTCAAGGGCCAGGTACCCCTGTGGATCGGCGGCACCTCCTCGACGATCCAGCGGGTCGCCGCCGAGTTCGCGGATACCTGGAACGTGTGGAATGTGTCGGCGGAGTGGCTCGTCGACCGATGCACTCGCCCGACCGCTCCGCGCATCAGCTGGGGTGGGCAGGTGCTGCTGACCCGGGACGAGGAAGAACTTGCGGCGGCCCTGGCACGACGGCGGGGTCCGGCACTTGCGGCGACCGTCGATACGCTACCCAGACAGCTTGCGAGGCTCACCGCCGCGGGGGTCGATGATTTCGTCTTCTCGTTGCTAGGGGGAACGTGGCAGCTGTTCGTCGACGAGGTGATGCCGCGATTGGGTGCCGGCTGACAGGTAGCCTGCCGGTAACGGAGGTGATGGTGAAGTTCCGCCGGATCGAAGATCTACCCCCCTACGTATTCGCAGAAGTCGACGCGGCCAAACGCGAAGCCCGGCGTGCGGGCGAGGACGTGATCGATCTCGGATTCGGGAATCCCGACATCCCGTCCCCGCCGATTGCCGTCGAGAAACTGGTCGAGGCGGCCAGGAACCCGAGGAACCACCGCTACTCGGCATCCAAGGGAATACCCAATCTCCGCAAGGCGGTCGCCGGCCGATACCGCCGGCGTTTCGGCGTCGATGTGGATCCCGAGACGGAGGTCATCACGACGATCGGCGCCAAAGAGGGTCTTGCGCACCTGATGTGGGCGCTCGTTCGACCGGGCGACGTCGCGCTCGTCCCGGAGCCGAGCTATCCGATCCACATCTACGCCGCCGTGCTCGCGGGTGCGGAAGTGCGTCGAGTGCCGCTCGGCCTCGGGGAGGATTTCTTCGATCGGCTCCGCGCGGTCTTCTCCGACACGTGGCCCCGTCCCAGGGTGATTCTCACGTCCTTCCCGCACAATCCGACGACCTCGTGTGTCGATGTGGACTTTTTCGAGCGCCTCGTCGCATTTGCACTGGAGAACGAGGTGATGCTCGTCCACGACTTCGCGTACGCCGACATCTCCTTCGACGGATACGTTCCGCCGAGCCTTCTCGAGGTTCCCGGCGGCAAGGACG
>Ga0307424_1000278_pt1 | contig 26887 bp, 21 predicted proteins | sample SalMarWE160320MG_FD_202157 | JGI IMG/M metagenome (GOLD analysis project Ga0307424, IMG submission 202157) | Salt marsh sediment microbial communities from the Plum Island Ecosystem LTER, Massachusetts, United States - WE1603-20 | ecosystem: Environmental > Aquatic > Marine > Intertidal zone >... | reverse complement strand
GCTGCTCGGGGCGTTCGAGGCCGAGCACGGCGTGACTCGTCGCCCGGCCATCACGACGGATTCCTCGCCCGGCATGCTCGCTGGACGCCGTCTCCGCGCGGAGCCTCTGTCGTGACCGCCACGCGGCTGCCCCCAACCGCGTACCAGCTCAAAGACGGCGAGACGTGCGTCCCGTACACCCACGGGCAAACGCTCGCGGCCTTCACCTTCAAGACCATTCTCACCGGCGTTCTGCTCGGCATGGTGTTCGGCGCCGCGAACACCTACCTCGGCCTCACGCACACCATCCTCGAAAGCAACATCTCCCAGACCGTCGGGTCGGCATCGTCGTCGATCGCCTCCGGCGTGCTGTTCACGATCCCCGCCCTCTTCATCTGGGGGATGAGTCCCGCGTGGGCGCAGATCACCCTGCTCGGCATGGCCGGCGGCCTGATCGGCGTGCTGTTCATGATCCCGCTCCGCTCGTACCTCATCAAAGGCGAGCACGGCACGCTGCCCTACCCCGAGGGCATGGCCTCGGCCGAGGTGCTCGTGGCGGCGGAGGGCGGGGGCAAACAGGCGGCTGGTGTCTTCTGGGGCTTGGGCGTCGGCATGGCCATCAAGTTGATCACTGATGGACTGAAGGTCGTGCGCGGGGCGTTCGAGCTGGGGCTCGGCTACAAGGCCAAGCTCTCGATCGCCGTCTCCCCCCGCTCATCGGCGTGGGCTACATCCTCGGCCTTCGCATCGCCACCGTGATGGCCGTCGGCGGCGCGCTGTCGGCGTTGGTCATCATCCCCGCCATCAACCTCTGGTGATCGGGGCACGCGGCACCGGTCTTCCCAGAGACCGTCAAGCTGATCCGCGACATGTCCGCCGCCGAGATCTGGAGCCGCTACGTCCGCTACATCGGCGCGGGCGCGGTGGCCACGGGCGGCCTCATGACCCTGATCCGCTCCATCCCCACCATGGTCGAGTCGTTCAAGCTCGGTCTGTCACGGATCTCGACCGCCACTGCCGTGGCCCGGGAGCGCTACGACGTCGAGCTGTCGTTCCGCACCGTGCTGATCGTGCTCCCGCTCGTGCTCACGATGCTGACGCTCGTGCCGGGCGTGCTCGGGTTTCTGGACGCGGTGTGGATTCGCGCCATCGCATCCATCTTGATTGCCGTCTTCGCGTTCTTCTTCGTCACCGTGAGCGCGCGCATCGTGGGACTGGTGGGGGTGACCTCGAACCCGACCTCCGGCATGGCCATTGCCACGCTGCTCGGAACGAGCCTCATCTTCCTGCTGTTCGGGTGGACCGATCTGCTCGGCAAAGCGACGGCCCTCATGGTCGGCACGACGGTGTGCGTCGCCGCCTCGATCGCGGATGACATGTCGCAGGACCTGAAGACCGGCTTCGTGCTTGGGCAGACCCCGCGGCTTCAACAGATCGGTGAGATGATCGGCGTGCTCACGTCGGCGGGCGTGGTGGCCGCGGTCGTCATGATGCTGAATCGCACCGTCGAGGGCGGTCTTGGGAGACCGGAGTTCCCCCGCCCCGCAGGCCATGCTCATGAAGCTCGTGATCGACGGTGTGCTCGACCAGAACCTGCCATGGATCCTCGTGCTGATCGGCGTGGGCATCGGGCTGCTCGCCGCGCTCGTGCGGGTCCCCGTGCTCGCCTTCGCGGTGGGCGTGTACCTGCCCCTCGAGACGATGGCCGCCGTGTTCGTGGGCGGCGTGCTCCGTTGGGCGTTGACCCGAAGGCAGGCGACTGTGGAGAGCGAGCGGCGGCGCGAGGAGGGCACGCTCTTCGGGGCCGAACTGGTCGGCGGCGGAGGACTCACCGGCGTCTTGCTCGCCGTATGGGTGGCGACGCACGGAGGGAGGGCCATCCGCGGCTTCCGGCTCACACTGCCGGAGCCGGTGCAGCAGGTGGTCGCGCTGATCACCATCGGGATCATCGTGGGCCTGCTCGCGTGGCACGTGCGCCGCACCGCCGTGCTGGCGGAGGGCAGCAGCCGACCCTAGCTTCACCCCACCCCGCTCGGCAGGCGGTGGCCGATCCACCAGCGACCACCGCCGTCACGGTCTGCCGAGCGATTCCTCCACCCCAGCCGGAGGGCGGGATGACCATAGCACGATCGTTGGACGGCGGCGAGGTCCGCCTGGATCAATCAGCGGTCGACGGTTTCCGCGCATGCCTGCGCGGCACACTCCTGCTCCCCGACGAACCCGGGTATCACGAAGCTCGCGCCGTCTGGAACGGTATGATCGACCGCCGGCCGGCACTTATCGCGTGTTGCGTCGGCGTGGCCGACGTCGCTGCCGGCGTGCAGTTCGCCCGGGAGCACGGCATTGCGCTGTCCATCAAGGGCGGCGGCCACAACATCGCGGGTCTCGCGGTGTGCAACGGTGGGCTGATGCTCGACCTGTCGCTGATGCGGGGAGTCTGGGTGGACCCCACGCGGCATACCGCACGGGCGCAGGCGGGCTGCCTGCTCGGGGACCTGGATCGGGAAACACAGCTCCACGGCCTGGCGGCCGTGCTCGGATTCGTGTCGAATACCGGAATCGCCGGACTCACGTTGGGCGGCGGGTTCGGGTATCTCACCCGGCGCTTCGGGTGGACCAGCGATACGGTCCGGTCCATGGACGTGGTGACCGCCGACGGTCGGCTCGTCCGTGCGAGTGAGATCGACAATCCGGATTTGTTCTGGGCGTTGCGCGGTGGCGGGGGCAACTTCGGCGTCGTGACCAGCTTCGAATACCAGCTGTATCCGGTCGACCCCGAGATCATGGCCGGGATCATCGCGTGGCCGGCCGCCAAGGCCCCGGAGGTGCTCGAGCTGTTTCGCACGCTGACAGCCGAGGCTCCGCCCGAGCTGACCCTGGTGGCGCTGATCCGAAAGGCCCCGCCGGCCCCCTGGCTGGCCAAGGAGATCCACGGCAAGCACATCGTCGGCGTGCTCGCGTGCCACACCGGTCGCCCCGAGGAGGGTGAACGGCTCGTTGCGCCGCTCAAGAAGATCGGCGGCGCGGTGGGCGACCTGCTCCAGCGGCGGACGTACGTGTCGCAGCAGAATCTGCTCGACGCCACCCAGCCAAAGGGTCGTCGGTACTACTGGAAATCCGATTACTTGCCCGGTCATCCGCCCGAATTGCTGCCTGCGTTCATCGAGCACGGCCGACGGATCACGTCGCCGCACTCGGCGATCGTGCTCTTCGCGCTCGACGGCGCCCTCCAAGGATTTGGGGCCGATCACACGCCGATGGGAAATCGCGACGCCAAGTCGGTCTTCAACGTCACGGCCGCGTGGGACAACCCCGAGGACGATCAGGCCAACATCGCGTGGACGCGGGCGGCGTGGGACGATTTGCGCAAATTCTCCACCGGGGGCGCGTACATCAACTTCCAGACCGAGGACGAAGGCCCCGACCGCCTGCGGGCGGCGTACGGAACGCACTACGTGCGCTTGGCGGAAATCAAGAAGCAATGGGACCCGACGAATCTCTTCCGCATGAACAAGAACATTCCGCCGGGATGAACGGCGGACCGCTGGCCCGAGTAGCGGCGCGGTGATCACCGATCACGTCGCCGTCTTCTTCGCGCTCACCGCGATCGTCGCTCTCGCGATCCAGCTCGAGCGACGGATCACCTTGTTCAAGTCACTGGGCGCGGCGCTGACGGGCATCCTCATCGGAATGCTGCTCTCGAACCTGGGGATCCTGCCCGGCACGTCCCGCACGTACGAGTTTTTGATGGGGCCCGGGGTGAACCTCGGCATCGCGTTGATCCTGCTGAGCGTGGATCTCCGCTCCGTGCTGCGGGCCGGGCCCCGCATGCTGGCCGCGTTCGGGATTGGCGCCGCCGGCACGGCCGCGGGGGCCGTGACCGGTGGGCTGCTGTTGTCCGGCCTCATCGGCCCGGAAACGTGGAAGCTCGCGGGGCAGTTCACCGGGACGTACACGGGGGGCGGGGCCAATTTCGCGGCGCTGGGGGGCGCCTTCGAGACGAGCCCCAATCTGTTCTCCGCCGCCACCGCGGCCGATGTGATCGTCACCGCCGTCTGGATGGCGACGTGCCTCGCCGTTCCCGTCTTGCTCGGCCACCCCAAGCAGCGACAGGTCCCGCCGGACGGCGAGGCGAGTCGCAGCAAGCCCGCGACGTTGGAACGTATGCTCGAAGACAGTGTGCGACCGGTATCGATCGTCGACACGGCGGCCCTCGTCATGATCGCGGTCGGCTCCGTCTGGGCAGCGGAGCAGCTCGCGGGGGTGACACCGATCCCCAATGTGCTGTGGCTCACGAGCATCGTGTTGGTGCTCGGCCAGGTACCGATGGTGAAGGGCCTCGCCGGCAGCGCGTTGTTCGGCAACTATTTGCTGCTGCTCTTCCTCGCCAGCAACGGCGCCAGCTCGGTGGTGGCCACCCTCGTGGCCGCGGGACCGCCGGTGTTCTACTTCGCGGCCATCACCGTGCTGGTCCACGGCTTGGTGATCTTCGGAATCGGCCACCTCCTGGGTTTCGATTGGGGAACGCTCGCGGTGGCCTCGCAGGCCAACGTCGGCGGCCCCGCGTCAGCGGTGGCGCTGGCGGGAGCCCGCGGGTACGTCGACCGCCTCCTGCCGGGAGTCGCGGTGGGATTGCTCGGCTATGCGGCGGGCAACTACGTCGGATTCGCGGTGGCGGCGCTCATGCGCACGCTACTCGGCACCTAGAACGCTCAACGGCCAACGGCGAACAGCCTCACGGCTCCCCCACTGGCCGTTCGCTTCCCGGCCCCCGCGTCAGCACACGCTCCGTGAAGTCCAGCCGCTCCTGGAGATCCACCACGTCGCCCCGCAGGAATTGGATCTGCTCGCGCAGTTCCGCGAAGGCCTCGTTGGTCTCCGGGGACCTCACACCCTTCGTCGTTTCGAAGCGCTTGATCCGGTAGTTCAGGAACATCCGGAGACCGGTCAGGGCAAACACCCCAGACACCGCGAGCGCGACCATTGCGAAGACTGCGTCTGGATCCATCGCTCCACCGCCTCAGAGTAGCAAAGTCGCCGTGCAATGCCCACCTTGTACCGCCCAGACGAACCTACGATAACCGAACCCGGAGGTTTCGGAAGGAGACGTGTCGCCAGTGGCGTACGCCGGCCATCACGCGGGCGGTAGGGAGATGGGGATCTGGAGACGCACGACGGTCCCGCGGGGTGCGGGCTCCACCGTCACGTCTCCATCCCAAGCCGCCGCGCGCTCCTGCATGCCGAGGATGCCAAGACTGACCCGGCCACCAGGAGGTCGGGGAACATAGCCGCGTCCGTCGTCCTGCACTTCCAACCGCAGAATTCCCTCGTCGGTGGCGGCCGAGATCTCCACCGCGCTGGCGTGCGCGTGTCGTGCCACGTTCGTGAGGGCTTCTTGGAGGATGCGAAACACGGCGGTCGCGAGATCACCGGTGACCGTGTCGGGAATATCCTCCAAGCCCGACGTCGTGATCTCGAGTCCCGCTCGCCCGCCGAACTGGCCGGCCAGCCACCGAATGGCCGACGCCAGGCCGAGATCGTCGAGCACGCCGGGGCGGAGATCCGCCGACATGCGCCGCACCACGTCCACCGTCCCGTTGATGAGCTTGAGCGTCTCTTCCGCCCGCGCCCGATCGGCGTCGGCGTCGGCCGGGAGCCTCCCCAGCAACCACGAGACATCCATCTTGAGCCCGGTGAGGGCCGAGCCTAACTCGTCGTGCAGCTCGCGCGCAATCTGGGTCCGCTCCGCCTCGCGCGCGCTCTCTTGCGCAAGCGCCAGCTGCCGGAGCTGTTCCCGCGATTCCCGGAGCTCATCTTCTGCCAACCTGCGCTCATGAATGTCGGTACAGATCCCCAGCATGCGCAGCGGCCGCCCCTCCTGGTCCCACTCGACGATCTTGCCGACGGACAGGAGCCAGCGCCATTCGCCGGCCTTCGCACGTTGGCGGAACTCCACCGTGTAACTCGGCAGGCGCCCCTCCAGGTACTCGGCGTACACCTGTGACACACCGGCCAGATCAGCTGGATGCACGTAGTCGCCCCACTGCGCGTTGCCGAAGTTCAGCTCGCTCGGTTCGTAGCCGAGGAGGCGACAGTACTCGGGCGACAGCACCGCCCGTCCCGTCTGAACATCGAGCTCCCACAGTCCCTGGTTCGCGCTCGCAAGCGCCAGCCGCAGCCGCTCGGCCGTCTTCCGATTTTCCAAGGCCTGAGCCAACACGCTGGCCACCGACTCCATGAACGCGATGTCGTCTTCCGTGAACGAGTGCACGCGGCGCGCGTGACCAAGGAGGACCCCGCGCACGATGCCGGCCTCTCCGACGATCACGCTGATGCCGCTGTGCATCTCCAGGTCGATGGTCCAGGCGGGGACGGTGAACCGGCGCTCATTCGCCAGGTCGTCGGTGACGACGGGCCCCCCAAGGGCAACGGTGAACCCCGACTGTGAGCCGGGTCCGGGCGGAAGCACCGATCCTCGGACTGTCGGCGGCCATCCCACGGTAGCCACGACAGAGAATCCATCGGACGGGTTGGCAAGCGGCTCGGTCAACGCGCCAAACTCGACGCCGAGGCCTTCGGCGACCGTGGCGACCGCGTCGTCGCGCAGCGCGTCCAATGGGATGTCTTCCAGCGCCCGCGCGCCGAAGTGCGCGACACAGGTCTGTTGCCTCGCCCGTCGCTCCAGTCCCTCGGCGACCCTCCCCCGTTCGTCGACCTCCAGTCGCAGCTGGCGCCAGGCCCCATCCAGCTCCTCGGCCATGCTGTTGAACCCGCGTGCCACCGCCGAGATCTCGTCGCCGCCGGCTTCCGGCGCCCGGTGCGAGAAGTCGCCGCCCGCCCAGGCGACAGCGCTCTCCTGCAACGCCTCCAGGCGGCGCGAGACGCCGCGTGTGAACCACCAGGCAAGCGCGACGGTGACGCCCCCGAGGCCCAGCAGCGCCGTCACCAGCAGGCGCCGGAGGTTGGCTTCGCTCTGCTTTTGCGCCGCGTGCTCGACGCGACTCAACGTGCCCGCGTCGCTTACCGCGAGCCGCGACTCCCCGATCAGCTGTCTGAATAGGCCTTGCCGAGCCTCCGCGTCACCGGCGGCCGCGGTGCTCTCCCACTCGTGCAGCGCGGTGAGCACCGTGTCCACACGAGCCAGGTCGCGCCGCAGGGCACCCCACTGCGCCGCCTGACCTCGCTCGGGGTCCGGAACGGAATCCTGGAGCGCGTGTAGGGTGGCGAGCTGCGTCCGCAGGCGTTTGGCAACCGCGGAGTCTGGTGTGAGGCGGTACTCGACGGCGAGCGCCTGCGCCTGGCTCGCACCTTCCACGATCGCGAGCGTCAGGGCGTGGGTGACTTCTGCCCGATCCACCCGGCTCTGAAGCAGGGCCACACCCATGCCGATCGCACCGGCGACCGCGGCAGCGGAGGCCACAGCGAACAGGAGTTGCCGTCTGAGCGTCATGGGGAATGTCCTGGGGGCCAGCCCGGTCCGATCCCTGAGGCGAGCGCGATCGCACTTGTTGCCGCCGGGCCGACCGGCGGTCCCACGAACCTCCAGTTTCGATGCGTCACGAGCACCCTGGGTTCCGCGCGCGGCGTGGCCGGGCATCCGACTGCCGCGGGTCAGGTTGTCCCCCCACCCACAACATATGGACCGCGGGGAACCCTGTCGATTGGGTGCTCAGCTCGCCGCCGTCTGCACATTCAAGGTGTTGCTGGAGCGGCGTGGTCACGCGATACTTGACGCGAGCTTTCCCTGTCGGCGCTGCTGCGCGAGGTGCACGATGCCCTTCTACCGTTGCGAGATCTGTCACGAGGACGGCAGCATCGTCGCTAAGGATGTCACGGTCAGCATCGAAGAGACCACGCGGGGTGGGTCCCGAGTGTGGTACGGGACGATCACGGTTACCCACGTGAGCAATCTGGCGGCGGGACAGCGCTACCGGCTCACGCTGGCCGACGGCCGGACTGGGGAGTTCCGCGTCCGGAGGAACACGTTCGCCGGCGGCGTGGACCGCGCGGTGGCGATCGATGGAACGGGGCCGCTGGTGGGAGGCGGTTAGGCGGTCAGGCGGATAGGCGGTCCGGAGCAGCTGACCGCCCATCCGCTTGATTGCCTATCTCACATCCGCCTTCTCGCGCTCGCGGCAGAATCCCGCTCAACCGGAGGTACATGGCGGCCTGGGCGTAGTGGTCGGCCCAGTCCTGCGCCAACGCGATCGCGGCGCGCGCTTTCGTGACTTTGCGTCCACCAAAGAACGGAACCGAGTCTCCGAGCGCGCTGGCGGACAGCCCCGAGACGATGGTCCCACAGTATTCGAACGACCTCCGCAGGCCGGCCACCAGACTTTCCTTCGACGCCTTGGCGCCTTCGGCCGACTCGGAAGGGGTTTGCCCGCCGCCGGCGAGCGCGGCGCACAGCGTGTTGTTGGACTCCGTCTCGTGCGCCATGATCTCACCGAAGCTCATCTGCTCCGGCGTGGGCTTGAAACTGTACTTCTCGGCCGGCATGTCATCGCCGGCGGCGGGCATGTTCCGGGAGGCCCGCTGCCACGCGGCCCGCAGGGCGTCGGCCAGCGGCCCGGCCGACGTGGTCTGTTGCGCGTGACCGGCGGCAGGCATCAGGAACAGCGCTGCCACCGCGAGACGTACGGCGTGTTTCATGGGAACCACCTAAGGCTGGGGGTGAGGCACAACATACGCCAGGGCAAGGAGTTTGGCGACCGGCCCGCGTCGGGCGCCGCACGGCGGCCGTCTCCTTCGCTTGCCAACCGGGACGCGTCCATTCAACATTCGCTGACCGCATTTCGTTCCATTCAACGCCGGCCCCAGCCGTCGAGGTTCCTATGTTCCGTAAGGCCTTCCCCGCCGCATTGCTGGTCCTATGCACCGTCGCCGTCCCGGCCCACGCTCAGATGGCGGCAGGTTCGAACAACCCGTCGCTCACCGTCGTCCGCGACATGTGGATGATGATGGCCAACTACATCCAGAAGTCCGCCGAGCAGATGCCGGAAGCGAAGTACTCGTACCGGCCGACGCCCGACGTCCGCACGTTCGGCGAGATCATTGGCCACGTGGCCGGATCCCAGAAGATGTTCTGCGCCATCGGGATGGGTGAGACGCCACCCGCCGAGAACGCCGTCGAGAAGACCGCGACCACCAAGGCCGAGCTCGTGGCCGCCCTCAAGGAATCCATTAGGTACTGCCAGCGGGCGTACCAGCAGACCGATGCCGCCACCCACATGCCCGCCGACCTGTTCGGCCAGAAGCAGACCCGGCTCCACGCGCTCGTGCTGAATGCCACGCATGCGGGGGAGCATTACGGAAACCTCATCACGTACTTGCGACTGAACGGGATGGTGCCGCCGTCGAGTCAGGGCGGGCAGTAGCTGACGGCTTGGAAGCCTCGCGCGTTCGCGAGTGCACTCGCGGCTCGGCCTCTGCCCGTGAACGGGCGCGTTTCGTCCGCTTCCGCGGAAGACGCCGAGCCGCGGCTTCAGCCGCGCATTACGGGGTGCCGCCGCCGTCCGGTTTCAAGACCACGTACTTGACGTCGTCGCCGGCCACCGCGCGGAGCCAGGCGATCAACACGCCCACCCTGTCCGGGGGCTCGATCCCCCGCCCGCCCGCCATGGTCCGTACGATCCGCAGGTGCCGGCCGACCTGGGAGTATTCGGCGGTGTAGGACCCGAACACGCTGGCGGCGTCCACGTTCGACGGCAGCGACGCCCGCCACCCTTCCGGCAGTTGGACGTCCAGGGCGTAGCGTGAAACGGCCGGGCCGCTCACCTGCGCTACATCGATTGGGAAGCGTCGCTCGCCCTGGGATTCCAGTGTCCCGATGATCCGGCGGTTCCCATAGCTCGGGAGCGGGAGCGTGAAGATGTGATCCGCGCCGTTCCGCTGCGTGACGTTCTCCGCGTCGATCCATGCCGACACCCGCGGCGTCGCGCGCAAGTCTCGCCCGTCGAAGATCTCCAGACTGTCCCCTTGCGCACCTTCGAACACGCTGTTCGCGATCGCGAGCGCCACGCGATCACGTTGCTCGGCGGTGAACTTCGACGATCCCGCGAGCGAGTTGCGCATCGAGTACTGCGCCCCGCCGAACGTCGCCTGAACGTAGCGACCCTCGAAGCTCCCGTCGTCGCGCAGCTCGCCAGTGAGCGTCACCTCCACGCGGTTGCTGTCCGGCGGATCCTCCGGGAAGTGGACGAGCTCACCGGTGCCGTTCGGACGTACCAGCAAGCCCACCTCACCCTGGAGATAGGTTGGCACGTCACCCCAGGGAATCAACTCGGCGGTGAGGTCGAGATAGCGGTACCTGCGCGGGGTGACCAGCGCGGCGATCATGTGATCGAACTGCCCGATGTCCGGCATCAGGCTGTCGGGCTCGCCGTCGAGGTTCGCCAGCACCGGGTAGGCCTCCGCCCCGAAATGCCGCGCGACGGCCACGAACAGCGTTGCCTTGTCCTTGCAGTCGCCGAATCCGGTCGCCACCACCTCCGCCGGCGGCCGCGGCTGGTAGCCCCCCCGCCCGAGCGAGAGCGAGACATAGCGAATGTCCTGGGCGATCCACCGGTGCACGGCACGGAGGGAGTCCTCGAGCGTTCCGGCACTCCTGACAACCGTCGCGACCGCACTGTCCACCCCCGGGGTCACGGCAAACCGGTCGCGGGAAAGGCCGGCGTACCACTGGGCGATCCGACCCCAGGTGATCGGGCTAGAGACCGTGACGCCCATGTTCACGTCGTTGGGAAATCCGGCGAACGGCTCGGGCCGGATGGCGGGGACGTCGGCCGTCGCCCACGTATACACGCGCCGGCCGTTGCGCTCCACCGTGCGCCGGAGGGACGCCGTATTCTGCTCGTCGATGCGCGGCTGCACGCCCGCCGGGACGTCCACGATGAAGCGTGACCTCCGGACCGGGCGCCCCGTCGTCACCCGCCAACCCGTCGAGAAGTCTCCGGTGAGCATCGGATCGAGCGTCTCGGTGGTGTAGCTGAAGTCCACGAGCGTGCCGGGCGCGACGCCGCCAAGCGAAACGCGATGCAGCTTGAGATTCGTGTAGACCGGATACGCCTCGGGGACCGGGGCGGACGTCTCCTGCTCATGACTGGGCCCGTCGCTGATCACCGTCCCATCCGGCTTGAGCACGCGAATCCAGTTGACCCGGAGACGCTCCCGGCCTTCGAGATACGAGAACGTCTGCTCGGCCCAGGTATCCACCGCCTCCCGCGTCAGGATCTGTACCACCTGGCGATAGGTGCGCGCGCCGCGCCCGTCCGCTTCGAAGCGCGCGATGCCGTCATCGAGCAGGAAGACGTAGGGCTGGTCGGGGTAGTCGGCGGAGTCCACCGCCAACTGGTAGATCGTGTCGCTCTTGACCGACGGGTCGCCCTTCGGCGACACCACGGGCGCCTGGGCGGCGGCGCCGGCCGCCAGCAGCGACAGCAGCAGGCTCGCCGCCGAGAAGGTACGAGCAACACCAAACATGCCGGGGGACTCCGATGCGGGGCCTGCAAAATGCCCAAGACCGGGTTCCGGAGTCAAACCCCCGACGCGATGACCGCGCGGGCCGGACGGCTCGCTCCCGTCAGACGGCGAGGATCTCGTCGATCAAGGGCGCGTCCACCTCCATCACGTACGGTAACCCGGTGACCGCCGCCGCCTCGCCGGTGAGCGCCGCCAGATCGTCACGTGACAGATGGCCGGGCGCGAACTTGCGACTGCCCGCCATCAACTGGCGCAGGCCCTGCGCCAGCCGTTCGTAGTACGTGTACAAACCGAGGGCGCCCGGTGGCAGACGCTCGAACGCCTCGTCGCCGAGCTCCTGGCGCAGGCTGTGCGCCGTGACGAACACGTCGTCGACGGAATGGCCAAACCGTTCCACGTACACCGGCATCCGGCCGGCGTCGATCGCGCGCCCGATGGTCTTGCCCACCATCGCCGCGGCGAGGGGGCCGCGCGCCATGCCCACGAGCTTCACGAACGGCGCGCCGAGGGCGAGCCCCTTGAAGATCTGGTCCTCGAGAATGAACCCGCCGGCGACGGCAAGCGCCGGGACGTGACGTCCCGCCGCCGCCAACCGGGACGCGTACTGGTACAGCAGGGAGTGGAGTTCCAAGCCCGGCACGCCCCATTCGTTCATCATCCGCCATGGGCTCATGCCCGTGCCGCCACCAGCGCCATCCACGGTGAGGAGATCCAGATCGTACTTGGAGGCATACGCCAGGGCCTGCGCCAGCGCCGCTGGCCGGTACGCGCCGGTCTTGAGGAACACGTATTTGGCGCCGGCGTGCCGCAGTTCGGACACGCGCTCGGCGAACGCTTCCTCGGTGACCATGCCGACGCGGGAATGCCGCTCGAACTCGCGGAACGCGCCTCGCTGAAACGCCGTGATGACCGCCGGATCGGTCGGGTTGGGGAGCACGATGTAGCCGCGCTCGAACAGCATCTGCGCCTTCTTGAGATCCCGGATCTTGACCTCACCGCCGATGTTCTTCGCTCCCTGTCCCCACTTCAGCTCGACGCACTCGACGCCCAGCTCCTGAATGGCGTATTCCTGCTCGCGGAGGCGTGTCCCCTCCACGTTGCTCTGCAGGACGATCGCGCCGTAGCCGTCCCGCTGGTGCTCCTGATACAGCCGCACGCGGCGCTTGAGCTCGACCGTCTCCACCACCCGCCCGCCCCGAATCGTCGCGCCGGAATCCATGCCGGCCACGTTCTCGCCGATCGTGAGGCCGGTGCCGGCCAGCGCCGAACCGATGGCCAGCCCCTCCCAATTGTTCTGCGCGACGTCCGTGGAGCCGATCCCGGGGATGATCCATGGATACCGGAACTTGAGTCCGCCGTCGTGCCCGAAGCGCACCTCGAGATCGACCGCCGGAAAGATGGCCTTATCGCTGTCCGCCTCGATCCCCTGCGCGCCGACCACGCCACCCATGATGGTCAGATGGCCGTACCCAACCGGGTAGTCCTTCTCCGCGGCCGTCGTGATGACGCCGAACGGCTGCGGATAGATGACCTCGTGACCGCGATAGGCGGACTTGCCGATCTCACACATGCCGACGCACCCGTCCACGCAGGTGACGCACATGCCCGAGATCGGAACCACGGCTCCGTCGGTGCGGTTCTTCGTGAGCGTCGCGGCGGACGCGTTCAGTCTGGACAGGGACATCGTCGTTCTCCTTGGGCGTGGCCGGAGGCGCCGTCAGCGCCGGACGATCTCACACGCCGCACACGGATCGAGGTAGCACATCATGTCGTCGAACCCCTGAACCACGACACACGACGGACTCAGGTTGGCGCACGCCCCGCATACCGCGGCGTCGGGGTCGGTGTAGGTACAGCGCAGGGCGCACGCCGGACACACGTACAGACACGCGCCGCACCGACGGCAGGTCTCGGTGGAAAGATCGAACGGCGTGCCGATGCTCCGGCCTTCGCCGCGGCCGCGGAACCCGATCGCCTTCGCCGCCATCTGTTCTTCGCAGACGCGCACGCACCGGCCGCAGAGGATGCAATCCTCCTGCTCCTGCCGGAACCGCTGCTGCCGTGTGTCATGGGCGGCCGCAAGGTCCTGGATCTCCTTCGATTGGGGACACGAACCCAGCAGTAGCTCGAGCACGACCTTGCGGACCCGCAGCACCCGCGCCGACGCGGTCCGCACCACGAGCCCCTCGGTCGCGGGGTAGGTGCACGCGCTCACGAGCTGCGCCTGCGGCCCCTCCCCGATCTCGACGAGGCAGAGCCGGCAGGCGCCGGTCGGTGTGAGCCCCTCCAGATGGCAGAGGGTCGGGATCGGCATCCCGTAGAATTGGGAGACCTCGAGCAGCGTCGTCCCCGGCTCGGCGGACACCGGCACACCGTTGAGCGTGAGCGCGATCATGCGCCCATGCCCTCACGCCGCAGTGCACCCGCCCCCTCCCGGCTGAACTCCAGGTCACACCGCAGGCAGCGCCGCGCTTCCCGTGCCGCGTCCGCGGGCGTGAGTGCCGCCATCACCTCCGCGAATCCGTGGATCCGCTCGTCGACGGGCAAGGCCGGCTCACGAACCGCCCCCGTGGACGCGTCCTCCTCAGCCACCGGCGCCGGCACCACATAGGTGCTCGGCCGGCACAGTCTTGCCGGTTCCGACAGCGCGACGCCGCGCAGGTACCGGCTGATCACGTCGGCGGCCCGCTTGCCGGCCGCGATCGCGTCGATGACGGTCGTCGGCCCGGTGGCGACGTCGCCACCGGCAAACACCCCGGGCCGACCGGTGGCCAGCGTCTGCCGGTCCACTACCACGGCACCCGCGCGCGTCTCGATCGCCGGTCCGAGGGTGGCTGTCACGTCGCCGACCACCTCGCCAATGGCCACGACCAGCGTATCGAGCGGTACCGTGTACTCCGATCCGGGCTTCGACACGGGCGCACGCCGGCCGCCGGCGTCCACCTCCCCCAAGGTATTCTCCATCAGCTCGACGCCGACGATCCGCCCCTGTTCCCGCAGGAGGCGAACCGGCGACACCAGCGGCACCAGACGCACGCCCTCCTCGAGCGCCGCTTCCACCTCTTCCGGAAAGGCGGGCATTTCGGCACGTGTGCGGCGGTAGAGCAGCGTGACCTCGCTCACGCCTGGCTGGCGGCGCGCGACCCGGGCGGCATCCACCGCCGCGTTGCCCCCGCCGATCACGCCGACCCGACCACGCGCCAGGGCGTCGCCGCGGAGGTTCCAGGCTTTCAGGAACGTGAGCGATGGTAACACCCCTGCCGCGTCCTCCCCGTCGAGCCCCAGCCGCCGGCACCGATGGGCGCCGGTCGCCACGAAGACCGCGTCGTAGCCCTCGTCGAGCAGATCGTCGAGCGTGAAGTCGCGCCCGAGCGCGGTGCCGCACAGCAGCGTGATGTTGTCGTCGAGGAGCGCGTCGATTTCGCGCTGGAGCACGTCGCGCGGGAGCCGGTAGCCGGGAATCCCCGACCGCAGCATGCCGCCGGGGGAATCGTCCGCCTCGAAGACCGTCGAGTGGTAGCCCTTGAGCGAGAGGCGATGCGCGGCGGTGAGCCCGGCCGGGCCGCCACCGATGATCGCGACCCGCTTGCCCCTGGCGTCGTCGTCGACCTGCCGCGCCGGACGGTAGACGCGCGGATCCACGCGGTCCGTGACGAACCGCTTGAGTGCCCGCAGCGCCACCGGATCCTCACCCATCGTCCCCAAACGGCAATGCCGTTCGCAGCGGTGGTCGCACACGCGGGCGCACACCGAGGGGAAGGGATTCGCCTCGCGAATGGCGCGGTAGGCCGCCTCGTAGTCGCCCTCGGCGATGTGGGCCGCGTACCGCCACGCCTCCGTGCCCACCGGGCACGCGGCTTGGCAGGCCGCCCCCGTCAGACCCTTGCAGACGTACGCGTCACACCGCTTGTCGATGATGTGACGCTCGTACTCCCCCCGGAAATACCGGAGACTGCTCAGCACCGGGTTCGGCGCGGACCGTCCGAGACCGCACATGCTCGACGCGGAGACCGTCTCGCCTAGCTCCTCGAGCAGGTCCAGGTGCGCGAGGGTGCCGCGTCCCGCGGTGATGTCGTCCAGCAGCTCCCACATCCGCTGCGTGCCCTTCCGGCACGTGAAGCACTTGCCGCACGACTCGTCCTTGAGGAAGCTCATGAAGTACTTGGCGACGTCCACCATGCAGGTATCATCGTCCATCACGATCATGCCGCCGGACCCCATGATCGCGCCTGCGCTGCGCAGGCTGTCGTAGTCGATCGGGAGGTCGAAGCGCTCGCTCGGGATGCAGCCGCCCGACGGGCCGCCGATCTGCACGGCCTTGATGCGCCGGCCCTCGAGCGGCCCACCGCCGATGTCGTAGACGATCTCGCGAATGGTCGTCCCCATCGGCACCTCGACCAGGCCGGTGTGCCGGATCTTCCCCACGACCGAGAAGACCTTGGTCCCCGTGCTGGTCGCCGTCCCGACGCGCGCGTACGCCTCCCCGCCGTGTGCGAGGACGATCGGCACGTTGGCCCAGGTCTCGACGTTGTTGATGCAGGTAGGGCGTCCGTCGATGCCGCGTTCGACGGGAAAGGGCGGGCGCTGGCGGGGCTCGCCGACGACCCCTTCGATCGTCCGGATCAGCGCGGTCTCCTCCCCGCACACGAACGCGCCGGCGCTCTTCACGATGCTCACGTCGAAGTCCACACCCGAGCCCAGGATGTCGTGGCCGAGCAGGCCGTACTCCCGCGCGACCCGGAGCGCGATCAACACGTGCTTGATCGCCAGCGGATACTCCTGGCGCACGAAGATGAATCCCTCGCTGGCCCCGATGGCCAGTGCCCCGATGATCATGCCTTCGAGCACGCTGTGCGGGTTGCCCTCGAGGATGCTCCGATCCATGTACGCGCCGGGATCGCCTTCGTCCGCGTTGCACACCACGTACTTCGGGCCGGGACCGTTCTGGCGCCGCGCCATCGCCCATTTGTCGGCGGTGGGGAATCCGGCACCGCCGCGTCCGCGGAGACCGGCGCGCCGGATCTCGTCGATGATGTCCTCCGGACCGAGGCCGAGCGCCGTGGCCAGCGCCGCGTACCCGCCCTGCGCGATGTAGCCGAACAGGCGGATCGGGTCGACGTGCTGGTTTTGCGCGAGCAGCACGCGATGCTGCCGCGCATAGAACGGGATATCATCGAGCCGGCGGCACGGAACACCGGTGGCCGGGTCGCGATAGAGCAGGTGCTCGGCGCACTCGCCGGAGAGCGCCGCCGCGATGACGTCGGGAACGTCCTGCGCGTCGAGGCGCGGGTAGAACGCGTTCCCGGGCTCGGTGACCGCGAACGGTCCCATTTCGCAGAACCCGTGGCACCCCGTGATCCGCAACGCCACGCGGTCGGCGAGGTCGCCTTCCATCAGCCGGCGCTTGAGGACGCGCTGAAGATCGTTCGCCCCGCTTGCCTGGCAGGCGGTGCCGGCGCACACGGTGACCCGTGTCGGATGCTGCGCCAGGCGGTCACGAATCCGCCGCCGCAGCGCGTCGAGCTCACCGACCGAGGTGAGTCGCGCCATCAGCGACACCGCCCGTCAATCATCGAGTCCTCCAAGATCGAGCATGTGCTCCTTGCAGCCGTGTCGCGAGCAGAACTGCACGGTGCCACCACGATCCACCCGCACGATGATCATGGGCGCGTCGCACCGCGCGCAGAGCCGCGTCGACCGCAGCTCGGCATGACACTGCGGGCAAAAGAAATGCACCACGGTACCCGGCGGGATGGCGTATTCCGACTCGCTGCGGTAATCACCGTAGAGGCTGCTGAGACGGAGCCACCCATGTTTCCGCCGGAACGACACCGTCACCCGCACCATGGGGAACCCGTCGAGCAGGTGATGTCCGGTCATCAGGCTGCGGTTGCAGTGAGGACAGGCGACGCTGACAGCGAAGATCCGCTCGTCATCCCGCAAGCGCCGCGACTCGTCGACGCGGCTCACGCGCTGGAGGATCGCGTCGACCTCGCCCTTCCGGACCGCGCGATGATACTCGCCGTCGATCACCGTCACCGGCCCGAGCGCGCAGGCACCCAGGCAGTTGACCGTCGCGAGCGTGAACTCCCGGTCGGCGGTGGTCTCGCCCGCGCGGACGCCGAGGCAGGTTTCCATCCCCTCGAGCACGCCCTCCGATCCCCGGACGTGGCAGGCGGTGCCCATGCAGACCGACGCCACGTGCCGGCCCCGCGGCTTGAGGCTGAACCCCCGGTAGAACGTCGCGACCGCGTAGAGATCCACCAGGGACCTCCCGGTCCGAGCGGCAACGATCCGCAACGCCTCCTGCGGGAGGTAGTTGTACTCCGCGTGGATCTCTTCCAGGATCGCGATGATGGCGCCCCGGCACCCGTCGTGGCGATCGACGATGCGGCACACCTCCTCGGGATTGAGCTGGCTTCTCACGGCGCGTACCTCACCGGCGGTCGTGCGCGCGACGGTGCTACTGGTACTGCGCGCACTGCCACACCCCGCCCTCGGTCGGCGCCAGCGTACACGTCTCCCCGAAGTCGCAGGTCGCGCACAGGCCGAGCCGCCGAGCGATCAACTCCGGATCGACGGCGACGACCCTCGTGGTTCTGCGCCTGCCGTGGGGCAAGCGTTCGGCGCGCACCGGGCGCGGTTCGAACTCGTCGCACTGAAACACGCGGCGCGGGCGCGCGCCGTGATAGGTGCAGGTCGGCGCGTTCCGGCAATCCGCGCAGATTCCCACTTCGTCTGCTTTCGCTCGCATTGGTTCCTCCGTCAGGGCATCGGACTGCCCACCCAGAACGCAAGGCGCGTGCGCGTGCGTGCTGCTTTCTTCGCGAGACGAGTCGACTGCGGCTAACCGTCAGGGATTGATGCAGGTAGGACCGGTGTCGGCGTACGGGAACGGACGCGGGCTACCACGTTCCGGCCACGCGCCACCGGGAGTATTCGCCTCACCGGGGCATTTCACCCCGGTCTCACAACGTCAGGAGGAGCTGTGTCGCGCGAGCTTCTCGCGGAGCGTCTTGCGATCGATGCCCAGGATCTCAGCTGCTCGCGTCTTGTTCCCATCGACGCTGGCCAGAACGTTGAGTATGTGCTCCGTCTCGACCTGCGCCAGGGTGCGGTGGGCGCCCGCGCCGCGCGGGACCGAGAAGCGCATCACCGAAGGCAAATCGGAGACATCCACCGCGGCGCCATCATTCATCACCACCAGACGGTGCACCACATTCTCGAGCTCGCGAACGTTTCCGGGCCAATGGTACCGACAAAGCCCATCCAGCACGGCGTCGGAAAACGCCGGCTCGTCCCTGCCCTGCTCCTGCGCGTACTTGGTGACGAAGTGTCGGGTCAGCAGCAGGACGTCGTCCCCGCGCTCGCGTAGCGGCGGCACCGCGATGTGCAGCACGTTGATGCGGAAATACAGATCTTCTCGGAACAGATCACGCCGAATCAACTCGAGGAGATCCTTGTTCGTAGCCACGATGATGCGAACGTCCACGTGCACCGGCTTCCGGCCACCGACCATGCTGATCTCACGGTCCTGGAGCACGCGCAGGAGCTTCACCTGCATGGCGAGGCTCGTCTCGGCGATCTCGTCGAGAAAGAGGGTGCCGCCATCGGCCGTCTGAAAGAACCCGGCGCGCGATTCCATGGCGCCCGTGAACGCTCCTTTGACGTGCCCGAATAGCTCGCTCTCCAGCAGGCCCTCGGGGATGCCGCCGCAATTGATGGGAACGAACGGCGCGCGCGCGCGCGGGCCCGCGTAATGAATGCCCCGGGCGATCAGCTCCTTGCCGGTGCCGCTCTCGCCCGTGAGCAGCACGGTGGCGGACACCGACGTCGCTTTGGCCATGGCCCGGTACACGCGCTGCATCGCCTCGGATTCGCCGATGAGCCCCGATTGGCGGACCGGCGCCGACGTGCCGTTCGCGAGGAGCGCCCGCTGAAACCGCACCTTCTGGAGTGCTTCCTGGACCGCGGAACGCAACTCGGCATCCGTGAAGGGCTTCGCGAGGTAGTTCTCGGCTCCTTCCTTCACCGCCGTCACGGCGCTCTCGATCGACGCGTAGCCCGTGATCATGATGATGCCGACGTCGCTGAACCGGGCTCGGACATGCCGTACCAGATCGAGGCCGTCGACCTTGGGCATCTTCAGGTCCGTGATAACGACGTCCACCGGGGTCGTCTCGAGCAGCGCCACGGCTTCCGGCACGCCCGGCGCCGTGACCACGTCGTATCCATCGGCCGTCAGATTGCGCTGCACCACCTCGCGCGCGTCCGCCGAGTCGTCGACCACCAGGATCCGATCCCGCTCGGTGTTCATGGATTCGACCGACTCTCCCCGCCGTCCGGCGTGCTGCCGCCATCCGCCGGGAGTCGCACGCGGAACATGCTCCCGCGCCCCACCGCGCTGCTCACCTCGATCGCCCCACCGTGCGCGGTGACGATCCCATGCACCACCGCGAGCCCGAGGCCCGTTCCTTCGCCCACGTCCTTGGTGGTGAAGAAGGGGTTGAAGATCTGGTCCACGATCTCCGGCGTCATCCCGACCCCCGTGTCCTCGATCTCCAGCACGACCGCTTCGCTCTCGCCACGCGTCCCGGCCGTCAACGTCCCCCCTTTCGGCATAGCCTGCAAGGCGTTCACCACGAGGTTCACGACGACTTGTTTGAGCTGCGTGGGATCGGCCCACACGTCCGGGGTGTCGTCCATCCGGCGGACGATCCGCACCCCACCGCTCGCGCAGCGGGCCGCGACCAACGCGAGCGCCTCGTCCACGACCGCGGGCGCCGACACCAACCGGCGCTGCATCGGCGCCTGACGCGCGAACGCCTGGAGTTTCTTCACGATCTCCCGCGCCTGCAGGCAACTCGCGACGATTCGATCGAGGTCCTTGACGGTATCATCGGGGACCGCCGGTCCGCGACGCGCGAGCTGGGCGAACCCGAGGATGCCACCCAAGGGCTCGTTGATCTCGTGGGCCACGCCCGCGGCCAATTGGCCAATGGTGGCCAGCCGGTCCGCGTGGCGGAGTTGCTCCTGCAAGCGCGCCCGCTCGCCCGCGGCCTCGCGACGCTCGAGAAACTCGCCGATGGCCAGCGCGATCCCGCCGATCAGGTGCGCTTCTTCCCGCAGGAACGGCCCATCGACGGCGTGTGGAATCTCCTGGACGTAGCCGACTTCCACCTCGCCGCGCGGCCGACCGTTGACGACGATTGGCGCGCACTGACGGGCACGCGCCCGCGCGACGTCTCCGGTCGCGCACCCGACGCCGTCCACGGTAATGCGCGCCACCGCGATCTCCGGATACTGCCATGCCGGCGGGAGCAGTTGGACCACGTGCTCCAACACCTCGCCCGTGTCGCCGGCATCCCGCTCGATCACCCGGGCAATGGCGTATAGACAGCCAAGCTCCTTCACCCGCTCCCGCAACGCCGCCTGTGCCCGCCGTTGCGCGATGGCCAGGCCCAGGGTCTCCGCCACGGCCTCGTACGACTCGATCACCTCCCGGGTGAAGGCGTCAGACCGCACGCTCTCCAGCCGCAGGATGCCGGCGTCCAGGTGGTTGACCGGAAACGGAATCAGCGCCAGCGAGGCGGCGCCGGGCGTCACCGTGATGGGGAGGGTGTCGCGCTCCACCCCACCAGACCTCGACGCCGCGACGTCGCCCGTCCAGAAGCTCCCATAGGGCGTGCAGCGACCCGACGTGGACGCCAACGTTCCCGCGAGCGCCCCGTTCACCAACTGGCGCAGGCGGTCTGGCGCCTCGGCGCCGGGCGCGGAGGGGTCGGCGGGAAAGGCCTCGAAGTCGAAGGACGCGCCCGATGGCCGGCTCGTGCGCACGCGATAGGCGATCGTGCCGTAGAGACGGAGCTCCACGAGCTCGCAGGTGGAAAAATCGAGCAACAGCGTGGACAGGTCGCGCAGGAATTCGAGGCGGCGAATGGCGCGGGTCGACAGCTGCATGATCTGCCGCGACAGGGCGATGAGGCCGCGAAGCACGTCGGCGCTCGCGCCTACGCTCACATCCACTCGCATCACACCCGTCCCCTCATCACCGTCGGACCGATCATCAGCGCGGAGCCAACGGCGCGACGCGCTGAAGCCGCCTTGAAAGTTAACCAGGAAGCTACCCGCCACACCCGGCGGCCTCGTCGGCCGCCGGGTGCGTGACGGACCGCAGCACGTTTAGTCCACCGACTCCAGCAACACCGCAAGCGCGCCGAGGCGCTCAGCCCAGAAGGCCTTCATGCGTGTCGCCGCCTCCTTGTCGGGAAGCTTGGCGTGCTCTACGCCGACCGTGCTCTTGCTCTTCCCCGTCGCGGTGAAGGACACCTGCACCAGCGTGCCGTCCGTCCAGGTAATTCGCATCGACTTGTTGCGCGCTGCCGTCCGGATGACGATCGCCGGCGTCCCGAGCCACTCGGCCCGGACGCCCTCGTCACGGAACGCGCGATACAGCGTGCTGACGGAGACCGGCAGCGTCTTGCTCTTGCTGATCTCGTACGCGCCCCCGCGCCGCTGTCCGACATCGCGCAACCCGCGAATCCGCTCGTATCCGACCGTGACCGTCTGCGCCCACCAACTCGGAGTTTCGTACTTCTCGCGGATCACCTTCGCGATCTCCCCGTGAGACATATCGACCGCGCCGAGGTGGTCCAGGGCATCGACCCAACGTTTCCATGTGCAGCCGGTCTTGGCCTTGAGCGCGGTGTCGCTCATACCGGCGATCTTGGCATAGTCGCGCGGTAGCGCGGCCACCGGCGTCGCCCGTCGCGATCCCTCCGTGCCCGTCTTCGTCTGTCGTCGTTTGAGGAGCTGTGCCCGGGCGGCGGTGTAGGATTCGCCCGTCTTCGTCATGCGCGCGCGCACGAGGCGCTTGAAGTCCTTGTTCGCTGGCATCCGTTGCTCCTTTGGTCAGGCCACACGAGCCCGTCCCCCAGCAACGGCGCCCACGTGGCGACGCAAAGGCTTCCGCGATGCCGATCCGGGAGTATGCCCCCCTTTGCCTCACGCGGACCCCGGCTGGGGCAGGGTCAACGAGGTTGGGCGTGGATCAAGCGCCGACGGCAATCATGGGACGTTCCGGAGAGATACGCAAGGAGGAGTGAGGGTAGTGAGGACAGTAAGGGCAGTCAGGGCCCCGCCTGCCCTGCCTGCCCTTACTGCCCTTACTGCCCTCACTGCCCTCACTGCCCAATATCCACCGCGATATGTCGCCAGCGGCCCTGCCGGAACCTGAGCACGGTCAGCACGCAACGGGCCGCGTGCCCGAGAAGGATGGCCGTCCAGATGTCGGCTGGGCGGAGGCCGCGCGTCACGCTGAAGTACGTGCAGAGCCCCAGCGGCACGACGATCTGCGAGATGAGCGAGATGTAGAACGGACTGCGGGTGTCCCCGGTACCCTGGAGCCCGCCGGTGTAGGTTAGCGCGGTCGTGATGAACAAGCCCGACACGCTCAGGAACCGGAGGAGCTGCACGCCGAGGTCGACCACGGCGGGATCGGTCATGCCGAAGATGCCCAACAGCGCGCGCGGGATCGTGAGGAACAAGACCCCGATCCCGGCGGCGACCCCCAGGCCGATGCGCGACGCGACGTGCACGCCACGGATCGTTCGGTCCGGACGCCGCGCGCCGAGGTTCTGCCCGGCCACGGCCGCGGTGGCGCCCATCAGCCCCACGGATGTCCAGGTAATGAAGGAGAAGAGCTCGGTGTAGCTGACGGCGTAGGCCGCCTGCGCTTCGGCGCTCTGCGGGAGCGATCCCACGAAGCGGAGCAACACCACGCCGCCGACGTTCATGGCCACGCCCTGGAGCCCGGTGGGTAGCCCGAAGCGGAACAGCTCCCGGATGATGCTCCAGTCCGGGTTGAGTCCCATGCCCCGATGGAACTGGACCACCCATCGTCCCGAGAAGAGCTGGACGATCGCGTAGACACTGATGGCGCCGCCGGCCATCACGGTCCCCATGGCTGCGCCCGTCGTGCCGAACGCGGGGATCGGCCCGAGGCCGCGGATCAGGATCACGTTCAAGGTGATGTTGAGCACCGTCATGACGATGCCGAGTCGCAGTGGCGTGCGCGCGTCGCCGGCCGAGCGCAACGCGCCGCCCAGCATGAAGAACATCAGCATGCCGAACGAGAAGACGAACATGATGCGCAGGTACGGCAGCGCCTGGGCCTGCACCTCGGGGGCGGCATGGACCAGTGGGAGCAGCGATGGCGCCAGCACGTAGCCCAGGGGCGCCAACACCCCGATGCCCAGGACCACGGCGGTCAGGAAGGCCTGATAGACCGTCCGATTCACCTTCTCCGGTTCGTTCGCGCCCGCGAAGCGCGCCACGAGCACGCCCATGCCGGTGAACAGCGAGCTGATGAAGACCACCACCACCAGGAAGATCTGCCAGGAGACCCCGATGGCCGCGTTGCCGGTGAAGCCGACATAGTGACCGACCATGACGTGGTCCACGACGCCCTGGAGCCCGCCAATGATGTTCTGGAGCATCGTCGGCCAGGCGAGCTTCCAGACGGCCCGAGCAATCGGGCCCTCCACGATCGAGCGATCGAGCGATCTGGCAGCTCGTGGGGGAGCAGACACGTCGTTACGGAACTCCGGCGGTGGTCGGCTGGGATCCGGCCAGGGCAAGGAGGAAGAATACGCAGGTCTGGGAGGTTGCGCAGGCCGGCCGATGGGTCGGTGGGCGGGGAGACGGACGGCCCGACCTTCGGGCGAATTCGGCGGCGTGAAGTCGCCGCTCGGCCCTGCCGGACAAGCCGGCGCCCGACACCCACTTCATGCGGGAGCGCCGAGCCGCTGGTTTATCCCGCGGAAGTCCAGAATCGATCTAGATTCACTCTGTGAACCGCGTTCGTTTCTCCCGCTCGTTCTCGGTCGCGGCATCGATCGCCGCCGTGGCCTGTGGGCCGCCGCATGGGACCGCGCCGTCGCCCTCCGCGGCAGTGTCGACGGATCCCTGCACGGTTGTCGATTCACTTGGGCTGTCGCGCGACACGGTGCGCGTCGCGCTGCTCGAGCCGGTCGACGCCGGCCACGCTCCCACGCCGACGAACGACGCGGAGCGCCTGGTGTTCCGGCAGCTCTACGAGCCGCTGGTGCGCGTGGATTGCGCGGGCGTCGTGCGTCCGGGCCTCGCGTCCCGCTGGCGTTCTGAGGGAGATACGGCGTGGACGTTCGACCTGCGAGCCGGCACGCAGTTCTGGGACGGAGCCCCCGTGGACGCCGCGGCGGTCGTGGCGGCGTGGCGTGATCCGCGCGACGCTACCGTGCGGGGCGTTCGAGCGGCCGGTGAGCGAACGGTCGTGGTCTCACTCACAGCCCCACGCTCGATCGAGGCTTTCGGTGACGCCGCGTGGAATGTCGTGAAGCGCATCCCCGAATCACCGTGGCCACTCGGGACCACGGACGTGTGGGTGCGCGATTGGGAACAGGACGGTACCGACACGGTGCTCCGAGCCGCTCCGCTGCCGCATGCCCGGCTGACGATGCCGGTGCTGCTGTTTCGCGCCGCACCGGGCGCGGATCCGCGGGATCTGATGGACGCCACCGCCGATGTCTTGATCACCCGGGATGCGGGCGTGCTGCGCTACGCCGCTGGACGACCGCCGTGGCACGACATCCCGCTCGCGTGGGACCGGTTATATGCCCTGTTGTCCGCGACGAGACAGGTGCTCGGCGCGACGACGCAACTGGACGCGGACACCCGCGCGGCCCTGGCGCATGATGCGGTGCGTGACGAGGCTCGGCCAGTCCCGTTCCCGTCGGGAGCGGAGGGCTGGTGGACCGAATCCGGTTGCGCGGCACACACGGTCGGGCCCGACCGGATCCACGCGGAGGACATCGCCGGGGCGCGGGTCGCGTTCCCGCGTGACGATCCGGTGGCGCGCGATCTCGCGGGCCGGCTCGTGGCGCGGGCGGACGCGGAGCTGGCCACGCTCGTCGGCGGCGATCCCGGGATCCGCCCGCGTGCCGTCCCCCTCGACGCCGAGCGCTATCGAGACCAGCTCGTCGCGGGGGTAGGTCTCGCGTTCATCGCCCGATTGCCCAGTCGGCCGCTCGATCCCTGTCGCGCCGTCGCGTCCCTGGCGGCATCGGCCCCGTGGCTTACCCAGGCGCCCGGGAGCCTCTCCGCGAGCGCCGTGGTACCACTGGTCGAAACGCGCGGGTACCTGCTGGTCCGTGACGTTCCCGTCGTACGTCTGGATTGGGATGGCGGCGTGCGGCTGCTCGGCGGGAGCCGGCCGTGACGTTTCGCACCCGCCTCCTGTTGAGCTTCCCCGCGCTCGCCGCCGTGCCGCTCGTCGTGCTCGCGTTCGGCGTGCGGCGCGAGGTCGGCGCGCGGCTGACCGCCCAATACCGCGCGCGGGCCGCCGACCTGGTCACGACGATCGCCGCCGACCTCAAACGACAAAGCGACGATGTCGCCGGTCGCCTCGCGGGCCTGCGCGCCGCGCTCGCCGACGACCCGCGCTTCCGCCTCGGCGCCATCGGCGGCGTGTCCGCCGAGCGGCCCTACGTGCTCGACCGGGCGGGCGAGGCCATGCGGATTGCCGGACTCGGCGTCCTCCAGATTCAAGACAGCACCGGCCGCATCCTGAGCTCCGGACACTTCCGCAACGAGTTCGATCGTCTGGACCCGTTGGCCGCTCGGGGCCTGGGCACCGCCGGCCCCCGCGCTGCCCTCCTCCGCGCGCGGACCCCGACCGGTCCGGTGCTCGCGCTCGCGCGAGTCGATTCCCTGACGCTCGGCGGGCGACGCCTTTCGTTAGTGGGGGGCGTGGTCGTGGACACCGCGTTCCTTCGCACGCTGGCGGGCGATCCGACCGTCGGTATTGCGCTCCAACTCCCCGACACGACTGTTGGCGACCCGGTGCAACCCGACACGGCCGACGCGGTCGTGGATGCCGTGTCGCTCCCCTTCGTCGATGCGGTCAACGATCGGACCGCGACCGCCCGCCTGTTCGTGGCGTATCCGCTCGGCCCCCTGCTCACCCTGCAGCGGACCGTGGATCGCTGGTTTCTCGGCGCGTTGAGCGCCACCGCGGCGATTGCGCTCGCGCTCGCGCTCGGGCTCGCCGCGCGCATCAGCCGGCCGCTGCACGACCTCGCCCGCGCGGCGCAGGACGTCGAGCTCGAGCCCGGCCCGGTGATGCTCGTGAGCGCGCGCCAGGACGAGGTCGGCGTGCTGGCGCGCGTCCTCGAACGCATGGTGAGCAGGTTGCGCAGCGACGCCATGCGCCTCCGGGAGGTCGAGCGCAAGGCCACCCTCGGCGATCTGGCCCGCCAGGTAAATCACGACGTCCGGAACGGGCTTGCCCCTATCCGCAACGTGTTCCGCCACTTCGCGCAAACCGCCGAGCAGGATCCGGGTGCACTCGCGACGGTGTTCGCGGAGCGGCGCGAGACCGTGGAATCCA